>Ga0075418_10000770_pt1 | contig 34927 bp, 34 predicted proteins | sample SoiMetdeltSBSDD2_FD_81776 | JGI IMG/M metagenome (GOLD analysis project Ga0075418, IMG submission 81776) | Bulk soil microbial communities from a Populus tree surrounding site in Tennessee, USA - Soil MetaG P. deltoides SBSDD2 | ecosystem: Environmental > Terrestrial > Soil > Tree plantation... | reverse complement strand
CCGTCGCGTGCCCGGAAGGTGATTCCGTCGACGGCGTGCAGCTCGCGCGGTGAGGCACCTTCCAGGTACGCGCGGAGCAGGTCGCGGAACGGCTCCTCGCCCTCCCCATCCACCACGACGTCGACCTCGGGGAATGCGCCGAAGACCCGGGTGCCCTGGTTGGCCACGTGGGTTCCACCGAAGATGACCCAGCCGTCCGGGCGCAGCTGCTTGAAGGTCTCCGCCAGCGCTCCGAACGCGCGGTAGTTCCAGCCCAGCACCGAGCAGGCCAGGACGTCGGGCGGCCGCGCTGCGAAAAGCTCAGTGGCCATCCCGATCAACGAGGTGCCGCCGCGGAAGCTGAAAATGTCGATCTGCGCCCGCTCGGCGATCAGCGGATCGGCGAGCGCGGCGGCTTTCAGATAGCCGGACGCGAGTGGCATCGACTCCAGTGGCATGTCCCAGACGCCTTGCTGGACTAGGCAGACCTGGGTCAGCTGTGGTTGGGTCATCTGCCTCCTCCTTGCGAAGGCGCGCGGATCCTTCATCGTGCGGATCGCGGCTCAGCTTTCGACAAAGGCCCGATCAGAGGCTTCCTAAGCAGATCCTGAGTGGGACCTGATCGCGCTGCCGCACCATGGTGCGGGCGATCTGGCTGGGGCGGCCACGTACTGCGATGCGGGAGACAAGGTGAGTTTTGCCGATGGACTGGCGTGCGACCTGTTGGCCTGCCGCATCGTCGACCTGTCCAGCGATATAGGCGTCCACGCCAAGGGCCCGTTCGAGACCCGGATGGACGTGGTCGAGGCAATCGACGGCGCCCGCATACTCTGCGAGAGCATGGCCGGGACATTCGCACCCGAGGCCGCCGGCCGGCTGAAGGTGGAGGACTTCCCGGACAGGGCGTTCCTGCGCCACGAAATGGTGCACGCATCCGTGCATGCCGGCTCCCATGTGGACGCTCCTGGCCACTACGGACCGCCGGAAGATGGAAGCCGCGGATTCATCAGCGACGCGCCGCTGGACGCCTTCGTCGGGCGGGGCATCATGCTCGACGTCACCGGTTTCCCAGGCTGGCGGGTGGAGCCGCAGCACATCAAGGCGGCCGTGGAGGCCGGCGGAGTGGACAGCTACGATCAATCGATCGTGCTGATCCACACCGAACGCGACAAAGCCATCTCGGTCGAGGTCGTGGAGCACTTCCTCGACCAGGGGGTACGCGTGATCGGCACGGACGCCGACGGGTTCGACGGAGAATTCGCGCCGATCCTGCGCCGGTTCTTGGACAGCGGCGACCCGTCCACCCTCTGGCCAGCTCACGTGCTCGGTCGACGCCGCCCCTACTACCAGATCGAACGGCTCCGGAATCTGGAGCTTCTGCCACCGACCGGCTCGGTCGTCATTGCCATGCCGGTGCTGGTGGAAGGTGCGACGGCGGCCTGGACCCGGGCGGTTGCGTTCGTCCCGCGAAGCATCCGGACCGGAGCTGACGGAGCCGGGAAGGTAGAGGCATGAACGACAAGGATGTCGTCCTCGCCGACAACTCCGGCACGTCGCGGATGGTCACCGGCTCGGGCGCCGCTCGCTGGCACTGAAGTGCGACGTCTCCGATCAGGGTCGACCTTCAAGGCTGACCCACCGGTCGAGGTACTCCCGCACTCCCGACAGATCGGTGCCGGCGGCCCGGTACCCGATGTACCCGTCCGGCCGGATCAGAAGGTGCACGACCTGACCGGGCCGCAAGCCCAAGCGGTGGAGCGCGACCGCGTCCCGCCGGTCGAGCCGATGCACGGCCACCCCGCGCGGGACGCCGGCCGGGTGCGTCCAGGCGGGTGGCGGGCCACTCAGCAGCAGATGGAAGCCCGGCGCGCCGGTTACGGCGTGCAGGCTGGTCGGAGTCCCGTCGTTGGACAGCGGCGCGTCCGGAAGCCGGTCGCCGGCCTTCGGCCCCCGCCGCGGTGCGCCCGGGCCGTCAAGGCACGCCGGACTGTTCCGGTAGTTGATCGTCAGCTCGGATACCGCCCGGAACCCGTACGCGCGGGCGGGCCGGATCCGCAGCACCAGCGGGAAGATCCGATCAACCAGCCGGGTACGGACGAACCGCAGGACCGGGTTGGACGCGGTGGCGACCTGGAAAGCACGATCACTGAGGCGGAGCACCCGACGGCCCACCGGAGCCCGTTCCGCCTGGTAGGTATCGAGTAGTTCGCCGGTACCGAAGGCGAGCTTCCAGGCCAGGTTCACCGCGTCCTGGATGCCGGTGTTCATCCCCTGCGCGCCGGCCGGGCTGTGGATGTGTGCGGCGTCGCCGGCGAGGAACACCGGTCCGGCCCGGTAGTGCGCCGCGCCGCGGAGCTGCAGCCCGAAGTTCGTCATCCACACCGGATCCCGCAGCCGTACCCGGCCATCGGTGTACCGGTCGCAGATCGCCTGAACGTCGACGAGCTCGATCGGTGCGCCGGGCGGGGTGCGGTCGGTGCCGGGCCGCATGGTCAGCAACCGCCATGGTGCGGGCTCACCGAGCGGGAAGAGGAACAGGATGCCCTCGGCGGAGAGGAAGGCGTGCACCCGGCCGGCCTCAACACCGTCGGCGTCGAGATCGGCGAGGACGAACGTCTGTGGGTACGGGCGGCCGACGAACGGGATGCCGGCTTGCGCCCGAACCGTACTGTGCGCTCCGTCGCACCCCACGACGTGCCGCGCGAATATCTCTTCGCGGTGCCCGTCGCCGTGGCGCAGCACGCACCGCACGGCGTCGGCCAACGTGCTCATCTCAATCAACTCGACGCCGCGTTCCACGTGCTGGCCACGCGCGGCGAGGTGGTCCTCGAAGATCCGCTCGGTCTCCGCCTGGGACAGGAAGAGGATGTAGGGGTAGGCGGTGTCCTCGATGCCGATGTCGAACAGTTGTGCCGCGGCCACCCGGCGGCCGGAGTGCATCTGGAGCAACACACCGCGGTTACCGCACTTGACCATCTCGTCGGTGACTCCGAGCGCCGCGAGCACCTCCAGGGTCCGTGCCTGCACCGCCATCGCCCGGGATTCATGGACGCGGTCCAGCTGCTTGTCCACCACCCGGAACCGGGTGTCGAAGGACTGTAGTGCGCAAGCGAGTGCCAGGCCGGTCGGGCCGGCACCGACGACGAGCACGTCGACGTCTGCGGGCATGACAACCTCCGTTGCGGCTCAGGGTTTACCCCAGTGTGGGGGACTCTACGCGTCACTAGCCTGGATATTGATGACGGCTACCCGGTATTACAAACGCCCAACGCTGTTCCGTCGACGCGTCTACGATCCTTTGATGCGCACGCTGATCCTGCGCTTCGGATTCACCGGCATCCTCGACCGGAACGGCGCGGATACCGTGCAGGTGCTGTCGGTTCGCGGCCGGCGCACCGGACGGTGGTCCCAGCGCCCGGTCGGCGTGTGCGTGCGCGACGGGCATCGGTACCTGGTCGGCTTCTACGGCGAAAGCGACTGGGCCCTCAACCTGCGCGCGGGCTCGGAGGCCACCTTGAAGACCCGGGGCAGCAGCCGGCCGATCCGCCCGGTGGAACTCTCCGGCGAGGAGAAGGCCGCGTTCATGCGCTGGCTCGTTCAGCGGTACCGATTCTTCGCCCGCGCCTGGTTGAAGGTCAACCCGAACCGGTTCACCGACGACGATCTGGATCGGTTGGTGCGCCGGCATCCCGTGTTCCGGGTGGAGCACACCCCTTCGTCCACATAGGACGACTTTGCTGGGAGGATTGCGTTGACGGAGACGATCGCGGCTGCCGCTTCCGCCGGTGGCGAGCCGACCACGGCGGTCGGAGCCAACGGAAAGCCGGGCTGGCCCGACGACGAGGCGATCCGGCTGCACCGGATCATGTTCGGCTACCTGTCTTCCGCTGCGATCTTCTCCGCGCTCGACGTCGGTCTCTTCGATGCGCTCGAGGAGCAGCCGGGAACGCCGGAGGACGTTGGCGACAGGCTCGGGCTCCCGCACCGGCCGGCGCGGCTGCTCCTGTTGGCCCTGCTCGGCGAGGCATTGGTCGAACGGCAGGGCGACACCTACCGCAACGCTCCCGTGGCCAGCCGTTTCCTGGTCAGCACGTCGCCAGAGTCGGTCGCGCAGCTCGCCGCCCACCAGGCCGCTCACTTCGTGCGATTCGCCAACCTGACCACAGCACTACGAGAGAACGCCCCGGTACGCCACGAGCGTGCGGGCGATCATCCCGCGTTCGGAGGCCCGGAGCGGTTCGCGAAGATCACCCGTAACGCCGCGCGCTTCCTCATGCTGAACGGGTTGGTCAAGAACCTGCCGCTGCGCGGCCAGCGGCACCTGGTGGACCTCGGGTGCGGTTCGTGCATCTACTCGATCGCGCTGGCCCAGGAGTTCCCCGACCTGAAGGTGACCGCCGTGGACCGGCCGTCCGTCTGTGAGCTGGCGCGCGCCTCGGTGGCCGAGGCCGGCCTGGAGGATCGCATCACGGTCCGGCCGGGCGACATCTTCGAGGACACCTTCGACGGCGACGTGGCAATCATGTCCAACGTCGCCGAAGGCTTCGCGGCGGAACGGGTCAAGGTGCTGATCCGACACGTGTACGGCTGGCTACCGGACGGCGGCGAACTGCTGTTCCACTCCCACATGTGGGAGCACGGCGAGACGCCGTTCCCGTACAACGTGGGGCTCATCCTGCTCGTGAACAACACGATGGGTGGGGAGCCCTACGGCGAGGCGGTGACCCGGGAGTGGCTCCAGGAGGCCGGGTTCCGCCACATCGACCCGGCGGTGCCGGTGTCGCCGATCTCAGCGCTGCTCCGGGCCGTGAAGTAGAGCGGGCCGTGAAGTAGAAGCCCCGGCGAACCCCCGTCACCCGTTCACGTGGACCCGCCAGATCCCCAGCGCGGTGATCCGGCTTCGCAGCGCGCAGAACCCGGGTAAATTCAACAGCTTCGGACCGATCCGGCGAGCCACCGTCCGCAACCCTCGCGGATCGGTGTCCGCCGCGACCAGGTAGCCCTTGGTGAGCCTGGCCTGGATAGCCTGCATGATGCGCACCTGCCAGGAGCGCTGCCGCTGGACACCGGCCAGATCCTTTGTGGACACCGCACCGCGGGCGAGCGCGGAGCGGAGCCGGTTGGCGGCGACAACGGCATCCTGCACGGCGAAGTTCACCCCGGTACCCCCGATCGGGGACATCGCGTGCGCGGCGTCGCCGATCGCGATCAGACCCGGCCGGTACCACCGCCGCAGCCGGTCGGTGCGCACCGACAGCAGGTGTACCTGCTCCCAACCGTCGAGCGTGCCGACATGCGCAGCGAGCTGGGGCATGACCCGGGCGATCGTGTCCCGCAACCGGTCGATGCCGGCGGTCCGGATCTCGTCCGCGGCCCCCTTCGGGATCATGCACGCCGCCTGCCAGTAGTCGCCGCGGTCCAGGCGGGCCATCGCCCACCCGATGCCCAGGTGGATGTTCATGTCACTGTCGCTGACGTCATCCGGCATCCGCGGTAGCCGGAAGATCATCATGTCGATCGGTGGCGCGGTCTCCACCAGCGGCAGGTCCGCCCGGTCACGAATCGTGGACGAACGCCCGTCCGCGGCCACGGTCAGTGTCGCGCGGATCTCGCCGTTACCGCCGTCCCTGGTGCGGTACTGGATGCCCCGCACCACGCCGTCCTCGATGATGAGGTCGGTGGCCTCGGCACCGAGCAGGATCCGGAAGCCGGGGTACCGGGACGCCTCCCGCACCAGCATCGTCAGGAAGTCCCACTGGGGCACGACTGCCACGAACGGGAACCGGGTCCGGACCCGGCCGAGGTCGGCGAGCAGCATCGTGCCATCCGGCGTGTGCGCGTTCACCCTTCGCACCCGCCGTGGGCTCAGCGCAAGGAACTTGTCCGCCAGTCCCAGCTCATCGAGGATCTCGATGGTGGCCGCCGCGATGTCGTCGCCACGGAAGTCGCGCAGAAAGTCATCGTGCTTCTCGAGGACGATCACGTCGACGCCGTGACGGGCCAGCAGCAGGCCGAGCATCGCCCCAGCGGGTCCACACCCGACGATGCAGCAGCGCGTCGCAGTCGCCTCGGGCACCGACGTCATTTCGCCAAATCTACAACCTGCGTCACGCTCGGGTCCCCGTAGAAACCCCAGTCCCGCAACTGGGGCGCCGGTCTAGCCTGCATCGCATGGAAAAGCCAGCGTCGATGCCGCAAGCAGCTGCCCCCGCCGAGCCCCCGCCGCTGCAGGTGATGCGGCTCGGCCTTGGATACCAGACCACGGCGCTCGTCGCCGTACTGACTCGTCTCGGCATTGCCGACCACGTGGCCGAGGGGCCCAAGAGCGCTGCTGAACTCGCCCAGCTGACCGGGGCCCATCCTGATTCGCTCGTGCGGTTCCTGCGGGCCGCCTCGGCCTTCGGTCTCCTGGAGCTCGTGGACCCGAAGACGTTCGGACCCACACCGCTCAGCGAATGCCTGCGCTCCGGGCCCAAGTCACTGCGCGGGTTCGCGCTCGGCATGGGACAGCCCGGACACCTACGCCCGTTCGAGTACCTCTACACCGGGGTCATGGAGAACCGGTCGGTCGCCAAAGACGCGCTCGGCATGGAGATGTGGGCATACTACGACGCCAACCCGGATACCCGTGCCACGCTCACCGCACACCTCGATGAGGTGACCGCGATGGTCGCCCCGTTGGTTGCCAAACAGTTTGATTTCTCCGGCTACCGCCGCATTGTCGATGTCGGGAGCAACGAAGGTCACTTCCTCTCGGCCATCATGCAGGCCGCACCGCAGGCGACCGGTGTGCTGTTCGACCGGCCGGAGGTGATGGAGGCGGCCCGGGCCACGATGGACGCCCGCGGCTTGTCGGACCGGGTGGAGTTCGTCGGCGGCGACTTCCGCGAGTCAGTGCCTGACGGCGGCGACCTCTACCTGCTCAAAGGAATCATGCACGACTGGGACAACGGACCCGCCGGCCAGATCCTCGCCAACTGCCACCGGGCAGCCGCGCCGGATGCCACGCTGCTCTCCCTCGAGGGCATCGTCCGGGACGAGCCACCGCTGGAGCCGATGGTCCACCTCATCGACCTGGCGATGCTGCTGCTGGTCGGCGGTCGCGAACGCACCCGCACCGAGTTCGACGAACTGTTCGGTGGTGCCGGCTGGCACATCGCGCGCGTCATCCCGTTGCCGATGTTGGCCTACTTCCCGTACCACGTTATCGAGGCAAAGCGCCAGTAATTGATCGCTCTAGGTGCCCGGGCCGGCGGACCCCCACGTCGGTCCGGGCACGCTTCTCGGGTCCATTTCATTGACGCTTCATCGTGCTAGAATTTTGCTCCGGCCGATCATTCTGCAGGCCGTTGAGCAGGGAAAACTCCCCAGAAAAGCAGCCAATAGTCGCGCCCTATAACTATCATTGGTCCCGCCTTATCCATGCGGTCAGAACTTGACTGACCATTCTTCGCAGAGGTACAAAGGTTCTACCGCCTCGGAGCCAAAAACGGGAGCGAGGTATCTATGGCGATGAAATGGTTTTGGCGCATGGTATGTGCGCCCGACTGTACCGACGCATGCCAGGTCAACTGTCCTGGCTGCCACGCGATGGCCGACGAGTGGAAAGAGCAGGGCTACGTCACCCCGGTCACCACCGGTACGGCCCAGAAGGGCCGTTGGCGCGACTTCAGGTACGCGGTGAGCTGCTGGTCCCGTAGCGCGTCGGCCCGCATGTTGATGCGGCTGGACCCGCGCCGGCTCTGGCGGCGTGGCCCGGCACCGGTGATGGCGGCGGGCTGCGGTTGCGAGCCGCACACGCTGGCGATCAGCCTGCCCGGAGATGACCCCATCCGCGGCGAGGTCCGGCAGTACTACGACCTGCGGGCGCTCAAGGTCCAGGCGGGTGCCGACGGAGACGCCTGCTGCACCCCCGCTGTTCCGATGGAGGTCAGCGCCGTCCCGTCCTACCCGAGCGCTGATCTTGCCGCTATCCCGACCGACGCCATCATGGCTTCGCTCGGTTGCGGCAACCCGTTCGCCCGGGCCGAGCTGCGCCCCGGCGAAATCGTCCTCGACCTCGGATCCGGCGGTGGGATGGACGCCATGGTGGCGGCCAGACGAGTCGGCCCGGAGGGGCATGTGTTCGGGCTCGACATGTCGGACGAGATGCTGGCGCTCGCACAACGCAACGCCGCGGCGGCTGAGGTGACCAACGTCGCTTTCGTCAAGGGCGATCTGGAGTCCGTACCTCTGCCCAGCAAGTCGATCGATGTGATCATCAGCAACTGCGTGGTCAACCTGGTCCCGGACAAGGCGCGGGCGGCGCGCGAGGCGTTCCGCGTGCTCCGGCCCGGTGGGCGCCTGTCCATTTCGGACATCGTGACCCGAACGCCGGTGCCGGACCACCTCAAAGGTGACCTGTCCGCATGGGCAGCGTGCATCGGCGGTGCCCTCAGCGTCGAGGAGTACCGGGGCCATCTCGAGGCTGCGGGCTTCGTGGACATAGATATCGAACGCGATAAGGAATACACGGTCGCCGACGCGGAACGCGCTGGCGTCCTACCCATCCTGGAACGGGCCGGCGTTGCCGACGCCCTCGAGCTCGGCTTCGCCAACACCAGCGTGCGGGCCTGCCGGCCGGTGGCCGCAGCCGCCGACGGCGAGGATGCCGTCCGCGTTCCAGTGGCAGCAGGGTCACGACTGATGAACAGCAAGGAGGTGAAGGCATGACCGCAACCACCGAGCGGAACGTAGAAGAACTAGCGATCACCCACGAGGATATAGCCGCGCGTCGCCTCCGCGAGAACCCGACGGACCGGGTCATCTTCCGCGTGGCGGGACTCTACGGGGTGTCCACCGAGAGCGTCCCCTTCCCGGTAAGCACCACCGAGTCCGTCGACTCCGGCCTGGTGTCGATCACACTCGACCCGGACAGCTCGGCGTCGGGCAACATAGGCATGATCGACTTCGATCGACGGTACCTGCGGGTCAAGTACAACGTCCACGCGGTGTTCCCCGGACTTCACGAACTCGTGATGTCCGGCAAGCACGACCTGAGCCTGCTCGGCCCGGTGCGCGCGACCGCCACCGACGAGTGCGCGGTGACCGAAGACATGTCGGGCTGGCGCGCCCTCGGCTGCATGGACTTCCTGCCTGGTTCCTTGTGGGCCGGCGCCTCCGGTGGTTGAGACGGCCGGATAACCTCCAGTTTGGAGGACACGCTTCTCGGCCTCCGTGAAGGCCGTCAGGTCCACGTTGCCTACGACACCACGTTCCTCATCAACTGGCCTCGCCATCTCGGTGGGGGCTGGGTCAACTTGTCGCTCGAAGGCGCCATGGTTCTCATCCCGCAGCTCGGCAGCAACTGACGGCTCGGGAGCGCCCGTGACATCCGCGGGCGGGACTGAGGCGGAACGTCCCGCCCGCGGCGTGTCAGAGCTAGTGGCCCGACCCATGAAGGAGTGCGCGATGGCCTATCTGCGCAGCGATCCACCAGCGTTTGTCTTCGTCGTCCACCCACGGGACACCGCGGATCTGTACAACGCGCCAGGCGGCAGCCTGATCCGTCAGTACAGCGCCGACCAGGCCGAGTTCTGCGAGCGGATGCTCACCCTGCCGCCGACGTTCGGTGGCGAGGTGACGTTCGGCTTCGAACCCATCCGCGGTGAGACGCTGGTCGTGTTCCGTATGCCGGAGACCATCATGTTCTCCGGGGGACGGGACGAGATCGAGGCGGCTGTGCGGATCGCTGCCGGACGCGGCGCGTCGGTGATCGGGCTGGGGGCGCTGACCGCCCCGGCTACGAAGGGGGGCCTCTACCTCGTCCCCAAGCTGCCACCCCGGGTCACCCTCACGACGGGCAACGCGTTCACGGCCGCCGTCGCACGACGCAACGTGGTCGAGGCGAGCGAAGCGATGGAGCTCGGTACGGACGCCGTCGTCGCGGTCGTCGGTTGCACCGGCTCCGTTGGCGTGGCCACCTGTCGCCTGCTCGACCTGCTCGGCCACCGGCTCGTCCTGATCGGGCGCAGCGCCACGAGAGTCCGTAAGGAACTGTCCGATCTGGCAATCAAAGCTACCGTCTCCGGTTCCATCGTCGATGCCGCCGGAGCGGACATTATCGTATTGGTCACCGGCGATCCGACGGCGCGTATTCCGGCTGAGCTTCCGAAGCCGGGGTCGGTGGTGATCGACCTCGCCCACCCGGTGAACATCCTGCCCGAGGAGTATCCTGCCTTCGCCCGACGCGGCATCCAGGTGGTCCAGGGAGGCCTCGTGCACATTCCGGGCTACCACTGCGCGTTGGAGATGCGGCTGCCCGACGACCGTAGCGCACTTGCCTGCTTGACCGAGACCTATCTTTTCGCCAAGGCGGGCATCACTGAACACGCGGTAGGGCAGGCAACCGTTCCCATGGCGTTGGAACTGGAGGAAATCGCGGCACGGTACGGGATCCGCACTCGGCCGCTGGGCATCCGCCACGCCGCCGCGGTCGGCTAGCCTCATGACGAGTAGGCCGGTAACCATCTCGGCGCGACTTGGCGTCGCGTTCGACTCCGGCGTACCCGTGCTGGTGCTCGTCTCCATGGGGCCGGTGGCGGCGCTGACCGGCCCGACGTCTGTGGTCATCTGGGCTGTGTCGGCGCTCGTCGGCTTCCTGATGTCGTTGATGTTCGCTGATCTGGCGAGCGCGTACCCGCGCACCAACGGCGGAGTAGCGGTGCTCGGCGCGGCGGTGCTGCGCCGGCGCAGTACCGTGCTGGCACGGATCGGCCAATGGAGCTATTGGCTGGGATGGAGTCCCGCGCTGGCCATCAACGGTCTGCTGGTCGGTTCGTACACCCAGCGCCTGGTGCTGCCCGACACGCCAGCATGGACCGCGGTGCTCATCGCAACCGCCGTGCTCGTGGCCAGCGTCGGTGTCAACCACCTCGGGCTGCGCGTGGGCGGCCGTATGCAGCTCATCCTGCTGATCTGCGTGGTTACGCCGGTGACTGTGCTGTTTGTCGTCGCACTCGCGCGTGGACACCTCGACCTGGGCAACTTCGTGCCGTTCGCCCCTCCGGAGGGTGGCTGGTTGTCCCACCAGACCTGGCTCGCCGTCGCCGGCGGACTGTTCATCGCCGGGTGGAGTGCGTACGGCGCTGAGCTTTCGCTGGCCTACCCGACCCGCTACCGGCGAGGCATCCGCGATGCCCTGCACGTGACCGCCGTTGTCGGCCTGGCCAGCGTCGTGGCGTTCTCTGTCGTGCCGTTCCTGTTGCTGACGACGGTTGGAGTGGACGGCGTCAGGCAGGACCCCGCGGCCGCCTTCGCGCTGTTGAGCGAGAGCGTGCTGGGCCCGGCGAGTGCCGCGGTTCTTGCCGTCCTGACGCTCGCGCTGGTGCTCGGTCTGAACATGATCGCCATCGCGTCGGCGTGGACTCTGCACCAGATGGCTCGCAGTGGCGACGCGTGGACGCGCCTTGGCCGGCTGAACCGACACGGCGTGCCGAGCGCAGCGTTGCGCTTCGACCTCGCGGTCAATCTCGGGCTGCTCGCGCTGATCACGATGCTCTCCCGCGGCAACACCGCCGAGGTGCCGATCGCACTGCTCGCGGCCGCCAACGTCGGGTATTTCGTCAGCATGTGCGTCGCGCTCGTCGCGACCTGGCTGCACCACCGAAAGGCGACGGTGCGGGGCCCGTTCCGGCTGCGTCCGGGCCTCATGCGCCTCGCGCCCGCGATCGTCGTCTTCAATCTCGTCCTGCTTGCCACGGCGGGCTACGCCTGGGGCTGGCAGAACGTCGCAATCGGAGCGGTGGCGCTGACCATCGCCATCCTCGTTGCGACCTGGCGGGCTAAGAGCGCCCGCGTACCGCAACCAGCCGTGGTCCTGCCCGCGTGCTGGAATCGGGCGGGAGTGCTCGCTGCCAACCGGGACTTTCCAGGGGAGGTAACGCCATGGGCAGGGGGTCATGATGGCAGCGCACGGTCGGATCCGGTCGGTTCCCGGTCAGCAGTTACTGTTGGAGCAGTTGACCGACCGGGAAATGCAGGTATTGAACCTGGTGGCCGCGGGCAGGCGGAACCGGGAAATCGCCGAGCTGCTCAAGGTCTCGGTTAAGACTGTCGAATTCCATCTCAGCAACATCCTGGGCAAGCTGGGCGCGCAGTCCCGCACGGAGGCGGTGGTGCGGGCATGGCAGACAGGCATCCTTCGGTTGCACGCTTCATGACCGCGGCCGAGACGAAGTCCTCGGTCCGGCCAGATAGCGATCCGCGCCGCCGGGTACCGGGTACCGATGCGGTGATGGCAGATCCGCGGTTGGTCGCGATCGCCCGGGAGGTCGGACCGGCAGTGGTGGCCGACGCGGTCCATGCCGCGCAGGACCGCGCGCGGCGGGGCGACCTGCGCCCGGAGGAGGTGGCCGACGCCGCCGTGGCAGCCGTTCCACGGCGGCGTCGGCCACCATACGGCCCGTCATCAACGCCACCGGCGTCCTGCTGCACACGAACCTTGGGCGCGCTCCGCTGTCGGCCGCGGCCCGGGCGGCGTTGCAGCTCGCCGCCGGCTGCACCGATGTCGAGTACGACCTCGCGACCGGCCTGCGCGCCCGACGCGGCAGGGGAGCACTCGATGCACTGCGGGCGGCCGTGCCGGCGGCCGGTGCGGTGCACGTGGTCAACAACAACGCCGCCGCACTGGCTCTGGTGGCGACCGCTCTCTCGGCCGGCCGCGAGATCGTGCTGAGCCGGGGCGAGTTCGTCGAGATTGGCGACGGCTTCCGCCTGCCCGATCTGCTCACCTCGACCGGGGCGCGGTTGCGTGAGGTAGGCACGACCAACCGCACCACCGCCGCCGACTACGCCGCCGCGCTCGGGCCGCAGACCGGGTTCGTGCTCAAGGTTCATCCGTCCAACTTCACCGTCTGCGGATTCACCGCCGCCGCGGGAGTTCAGGAGTTGGCGGGACTGGGCGTACCGGTCGTCGTCGACATCGGCTCGGGACTGCTCAGCCCCGAGCGGCTGCTGCCCGACGAGCCTGATGCCACCACCGCGTTGCGGCAGGGTGCCGCCCTCGTCACCGCAAGCGCCGACAAGCTCCTCGGCGGCCCGCAGGCCGGGCTGCTCCTCGGCCAAGGACCTGGTCGACCAGCTCCGCAAGCACCCGCTGGCCCGCGCGCTGCGGGTTGACAAGCTGACCCTCGCCGCGCTGGAAGCCACGCTCCGCGGGCCGGCCACGCCGACCACGCACGCGCTGCATGCGCGCCCGGCCGACGTTCACCGCCGGACCGAGCGCCTGTGTCGACGGCTGCGGGAGGCAGGCGTGGAGGCCGACACGGTGGAGAGCCGCGCCACTGTCGGCGGTGGCGGGGCGCCCGGCGTCGAGCTGCCCAGTCACGCGGTCGCACTGCCCGTCCGGTACGCGCTCCCGCTACGACAGCAGGACCCGGCCGTGGCAGGCCGGATCGAGAGCGGTCGGCTACTGCTCGACCTGCGTGCGGTGCCGCCCGAGCTCGACGACGAACTCCTCGCCGCGGTGCGTGCGGTGGGCTGCCCGACCTGAACGGCTTCACCGAACGCGTCGGCGGAGCGGCGCGCCACCCTCGGGTGCGCAGAACATGCGGCTGGACTCAGTCGGTCGACTGTGCGGCCACCACCGTACGGGCCGCCTCCCTTGCCTGTCCCGGCATACGCAGCAACCGCCCGGTGACGGTGGGTTCGAAGCCTACGAACGTCAACCCTGGTGCGGTGGGCACCGCCTCACCACCCGGCGCGGACGGCAGGCCCGTGGGGCCGAGCACACCAAGATGGCCGACGAGCTTGTCCAGGCCGTGTGTGTAGCCAGTCGCCGTGATCACCGCGTCGGGCTGGAGCACCTGCCCGTCGTCCAGGAACACCTCGCGGTCGCCCAGGTCCGCCACGCCGGGCACCAGCTTGATCCGCCCAGCCCGCAGCGCCTCGACCACACCGTCGGCCACCACCGGTTCCAGACCGTCCCGGCGCAGCGCCGTCCCGAGCCCTGCCTGAGGTCGCGGCAGCGGGCTGGGCCAGTTCGCACCCAGCAGTCGTTGCAACGCCGCACCGGCGACATTCAAAACCGGTGTGGGCAACCTCTGCGCCATGGGGACAGGCGTCAGCGGTAGTCCGAACCACTCCCGGGTGAAGAGGTTCTGGCAGGACCGCACGGACAGGTAGACAGCTTTGACGTCGGACTGAGCAAGTAGTGCGGCGATCTCCAACCCGGAAGCGCCGGCGCCGACCACGAGCACCGACCGCCCCGCGTACGGCGCCGGGTTACGGTACTGCGCGGCATGCCGGATCTCACCCCGGAACCGCGCGAGGCCCGGCCAGGGCGGCGTCACCGGGATGTCGAAAGCACCGGTGGCGACAACGACAGCCGGTGCGACAAGCTCACCGGCGTCAGTGGACACCAACCACCGCCGCCCGCCCGGATCATGATCGATGCGCAGAGCGGTCACTCCGGTGGTCACCCGCAAACCGTGATGAGCCGCATAGCGCTCCAGGTACGCGACGAACTCGTCGCGATCGACCCACCGTCCGGCGCGGGGTGGTATTCGGTGCCCGGGCAGGTGCGAGAGCCACCGAACGGTGTTCAGCCGGAGGCCGTCGTAACGCGTTCGCCAGTTGGCGCCGATCCTGTCGCTCCGGTCGATAACCGTGGCCGCCGTGGCGCGCGCATGGAGGGTGGCTGCCACCGCCAGGCCGGCTGGACCAGCGCCGATGACGATCGCTTGGCTGTCCACAGTGGACCTCCTGACCCACCCGGGTACCTAACCGCAGGCTAGCGATCGCTCGACGCGCGGAGACTAGGGTTTCTCCGGGTAAGGTGCCGCCGTCCTCGCCATACGATCGCAGTGCGGCTACTGACCGGTTTGCTGAGAGGCTGGGTGGCATGAAGATTGTCCATTCGGAGGAGGTCCCGCAGGACATCGTTCGCGAGCCCGGTGCAAAGCGGGTGACGATCCGGCGTCTCATCGATACACCGGATGGCGCGGACCGATTCCTGATGAGTCAGTTCGAGCTGGAACCCAACGGTGCTACGCCGCCGCATTACCACGACTGGGAGCACGAGATCTACGTGCTGTCCGGCACGTTGCGGGTCCAGTTGGTGAAGGAGGATCGCGAGGTGGCCCTGCGCCAGGGCGATGTGGTGTTCATCCCGCGCGGAGAACCACACGGTCTGATCACGGGCCCGGACGAGTCGGCGCGCCTGCTGCTTGTCGCCCCCGCGGAGCGTCCGCCGGTTCGCAGCGTCTTCCTCTCGGAGGAGCCGTACGAGTACGACGGCGCACTACCGGGGACGTCGGAACGGTGACCATTGCGAGGCAGCGCTGATGGAGACCCAGCCACGGCGCGTGGTCATTACCGGGTTGGGCATCGTCAGCCCGCTCGGAACAGGCAAGGATGCCTACTGGGACGGCCTCAGACACGGTCGAAGTGCGACGAAGCACCTGTCCAAGGTGACCAGCTGCGACCTCTACGACAGGTTCAACTTCGAGTCGCAGGTCGTGGCCGAGGTCGAGGACTTCGACCCCACCGCGCTACCAGGTGAGGTGCGGCGGCTCGACCGGTTCATCCAGTTCGCCGTCGCCGGAGCGACGCAAGCGGTAGAGGACGCTCGGCTGACACCCGAGTTGCTCGATCGGGATCGGTTCGGGATCGCACTGGCAACCGCGATCTGCGGAACCCGCCAGATGGAGAGCGAGTTCATCGCGGTGACCGATGAGGGACGCAACCCGATCGACCCGCAGCTGGCCGGGTACGACCTCTACCTCGCCTCCATGTCCAACACGCCGAGCGTGATCCTTGCCGCCATGACCGGAGCGCGCGGTCCGTGCCTGACACTGTCCACCGGCTGCGTCGGCGGCGTCGACGCGATCGGGTACGCGTACGAGGCGATCCGGTACGGCGAGGCGGACGTGATGATCGCCGGGGCGAGCGAGGCGCCGATCACGCCGGTGACCACCGCCTCATTCGAGATCATCAACTGCCTGGCGACCCGGTTCAACGATCGCCCGGAGGCCGCGTCCCGACCGTTCGACGCCCGCCGGAACGGGTTCGTTCTCGCGGAGGGCTGCGGGATCGTGGTACTCGAGGAGCTCGCGCACGCCCAGGCTCGCGGCGCGCGAGCGTATGCCGAGATCGCCGGCTTCTCGTTGAGCTGCAACGCTTTGCACATGACCGATCTGCTCTCCGACGGCGCAGATCTCGCGCGCACGATGACCGAGGCGATGTCCGCCGCCGGGATCGAAGCCCGGCAGGTCGACCATGTCAACGCACACGGCAGTTCCACACCCCAGAACGACAGCTGCGAGACGGCGGCGCTGGTCCTCGCCCTGGGCGATCACGCCAGAAGGATTCCGATCAACTCCACCAAGTCGATGACCGGGCATCCGCTCTCCGCGGCCAGCGCACAGGAGATCATCGGTTGTGCACTCGCGTTCCAGCACGGGATCGTCCATCCGACCATCAATTACGAAGAGGCGGACCCGGCCTGCGACCTCGACTACGTACCGAACCACGCCCGCCCGTGGCAGGGTGACGTCATCCTCTCCGACGCCAGCGGCTTTTCCGGCCTCCACGCGTCGATAGTGCTGCGCTCCTACGGTGATCCTCCATGAGCGACATCGCCGTGACCGGGATCGGCGCGGTCACGCCGGCCGGGATCGGCCCGGATGCGTTGTGGAAAGCCGTGCGCTCGGGACAGTCGCTGGTACGCCGGGTGGACCGCTTCGATGCGTCGTCCTACCGCTGCCAGGTGGCCGGCCAGGCCGACGCGTTCGACGCCAAGGATTGGCTGCCGGGCCGCCTGCTGAAGAAGACGGACCGGTTCACCCACCTGGCGATGACCGCCGCCGGCGCGGCGATCGAGTCCGCCCGTCTCTCCATCGGCAACGGCGGTGTTCCCGCTGCCCGGGTCGGGGTCATGGTCGGTAACGTCCTGGGTGGCTGGGGGTTCGCCGAGCGTGAGTTGCGCGACCTCTGGGTCGAGGGTCCTCGCGAGGTGAGCCCTTACCAGGCGACGGCGTGGTTTCCGGCGGCCCCGCAGGGCAACATCTGCATCCGCCACGGCATCAAGGGCCGGGCGCGTACCTTCGTCTGCGACCGGGCCAGCGGTGCCTACGCGATCGTGCACGGCGCAGAGACCATTCGGCGGGGGCACGCGGACGTCGTCCTCGCCGGCGGTACCGAATGCCCGCTGTCACCGTACGCCTGGCTCTGCTGCCAGACCGGCGGCTTCCTCACACCACTCGGCAACGCTGACCCTCCCCGAGCGTACCGACCCTTCGACCGCCGGCACGGGGGGACGGTGATCGGTGAAGGCAGCGTATTCCTCGTGTTGGAGCGACTCGACCACGCCGTGGCGCGAGGCGCTGACGTGCTCGGACGAATCGCCGGGTGGGCGGTCAACACCGACGGCTACATGCCCTACTACACCATGGAGCCGCACGGGCAGACGCTGTCCAGAGTGATTACCACGGCGCTGTCCGCCGCCGGCCTCAGCCCCGCTGACCTCGGGTGTGTGTTCGCGGACGGGTCAGCCATACCACGCGAGGACGCCGCCGAGGTGTCAGCCATCTCGACCGCGCTGGGACGATTCAAGGATGTGGTGCCGGTAGCCGCGGCGAAGGCCGCCACCGGACACCTCATGGGCGCCGCCACCGTGGCCGATGTCGCTGTCGCACTGGCCGCCCTGCACGCGGGTGAAGTTCCGCCGATCGCGAACCTCGACGTGCCAGCGGCCGGGTTCGACCTGGACTTCGTAGTGAACACCGCACGGCCCGTACGCGGTCTCGACTCCGCCGCGGTCGTCGCCCGTGGACTCGGCGGCGTGAACGGATGCCTGGTGCTGACCCGCTGAACCCGGCGTGGCCACGGTTGGGTGCAGCCCCGGGCGGCGAGGAGAGGAGAACGCGTGAACAGCAACTCGGTGGTCCTGGGCGTACTCCGCGCCCTGGAGATCGACACCAACGGTGTCGACAACGCCACTCACCTTCGTGACGAGCTCGGTGTGGACTCCACGGAACTGGTCGAGATCGCGGTAGCGATCGAACGGAGTGCGGCGGTAAAGATCGACACGAACGAATTCCTCGCGTTGAAGACAATCGGGGACCTCGTGACATACGTCGACAATGCGGCGCACAGCGGATGAGAGGACGGACCCATGCCCCGGATCCAGCACAGCGTGCACATCGCCAAACCACCGGCGGAAGTCTTCGCGCTGACGAACGACATCGACAACTGGCGGGTGCTGTTCAACGAATACCAGGAAAGTGAGGTGCTCCGACGGGAGGAAGCCGGCCGATTCACCAAGTTGGTGTTCCGCCTCCGTAACAAGGAGGGCAGCAGTTGGCAGTCATGGCGACTGCTCGACCACCAGGACCTGATCGTGGTGGCTCAGCGTCAGGACCCGATGTACCCGTTCACCTTCATGCACCTGACCTGGACTTATGAGGATCTCAACCACGGCACGTTGATGACCTGGACGCAGGACTTCGAACTGGATCCGGCGTTCGACAAGCCCGCGGACAAGGTGGCGGAGTGGATGGCCGCGCATGGCCGGGACAACCAGGCCCGGATCAAGAACCTCATCGAATCCGGTGAGACGGACCAGTTAGTTCGCGCATGACGGTGACGAACACCAGCACGGCCGCACCCCGGCTGACCCGGTTCGCACGCGGTGGCGGGTGTGCGTGCAAGATTCCTCCCGGCGAGCTCGAGCAGGTGATCGCGGATCTGGCCTTCGCCTCTGGCGGCGTTCCGGCGCCGGGTGCGGATCCGGCGCGGCCGGTTGGCGAGTTGCTCGTCGGATTGGACACCGGCGACGACGCGGCGGTGGTACGGATCGGCAACGGCCTGGCGATGGTGGCGACCGCCGACTTCTTCACACCGGTCGTTGACGATCCCTACGATTGGGGTCGGATCGCCGCGGCGAACGCGTTGTCGGACGTGTACGCGATGGGCGGCTGGCCGGTGGTCGCGGTGAACCTGCTGGCGTGGCCGCGGGAGCTACTGCCGTTCGACCTCGCGCGCGAGGTCCTGCGGGGCGGGCTGGTCGTGGCCGCCCAGGCGGGCTGCCACGTCGCAGGTGGACACAGCGTGGACGACGCGGAGCCGAAGTACGGCATGGCCGTGACCGGCCTGGTGGACCCGGACCGGCTGCTGCGCAACGACGCCGGCTCGCCGGGTCTGCCGTTGACGCTGACCAAGCCGCTGGGCGTGGGTGTGCTCAACAACCGGCACAAGGCAACCGGGGAGTGGTTTCCAGAGGCGGTGGAGAGCATGGTGGCGCTCAACGCCGATGCGGCCCGCGCCGCGGTCGCCGCCGGCGTGCGGTGCGCCACCGACGTCACCGGGTTCGGCCTCCTCGGCCACCTGTTCAAGGTTGCCCGGGCAAGCGGGGTGACGGCTGTCATCGAGGCGGCTGCGGTGCCGTACCTCCCCGGCGCCCGAGAATCGGCAGCGGCTGGCTACATCTCCGGCGGAACCCGGCGCAACCTCGCCTGGGCCGCGCCACACTGCGATCTGACCGCGGTCGCGGAGGAGGAGGCGCTCCTGCTCGCGGATGCTCAGACGTCCGGCGGACTGCTGCTGGCCGGCGAGATCGCGGGAGCACCCGTGATCGGCGAATTGATCCCGCGGAGGGAGGCTTCGGTAATAGTTCGGTAACCAATCGGTGACCTCGCGCCGCGGACTCAATAAATGGTCGCGGTCAATTCAAACATGCCATTGTACATTAATGGGACTAGGGTTTTCTTGGTATTGGCGCGGCCCATCGGCTCATACTCTGTTGCACGTGGAGCGAAAGCGCTCAGTGTGGATCGTGCAGCAGGGCGTCTGGGATATGCCGAAGGAGTCTATGCCGCTCGCGGCCGGCTATCTCAAGGCGACGGCACTTGCCTGTGACCCAATTCGCGCCGAGCTGGACGTGCGGATTTTCAATTTCGGGGGCGGCGACACCGTCACGGTGATGGCGGAGGCGATGTTCGCGGCCGGTGTGCCCGATATCCTCGCATTCTCCGTGTTCGGATGGAGCTATCACCCGTTCGGTGCCATTGCCGAGACGTTCAAGCAGATCCGGCCGGATGGCTGGGTCATCTTCGGCGGGACCCATGTGGCGAACCAGGCCGCCCGCGTCTTCCGCCAGTACCCCGACGTCGACATCGTCGTCAACACCGAGGGTGAATTCGTCTTCCGTGACCTTCTCCTGGCCTACCTCGCCGATCGCTCACCTCACGAACTGTCCGACATCGGCGGCATCAGCTTCTGCCCGGAGCCGGGCGAGGTCATCACCACCAAGGGACCAGAGCGTGTTCAGGACCTGGACACGATCCCGTCGCCGTTCCTGACCGGCGCGATCCCGCTCACCGACGACAGGGGAGAGTTCCGCTACGACGTCGCGCTGATCGAGACCAACCGCGGCTGCCCATATCGCTGCGCCTTCTGTTTCTGGGGCGGTGCGGTCGGCCAGAAGGTACGGACGTTCTCCCGCGAACGGCTCAGCGCCGAGCTGGAGATCTTCGCCTATCACAAGGTCCATACGGTCGTGTTGTGCGACGCCAACATCGGCCTCCTACCCCAGGACCTGGAGTTCGTCGAGGAGGTCATCCGGATCCGGGACAAGTTCGGCTTTCCCCGCTCGGTGGAGGGCTCCTGGGCCAAGAACAAGTCGAAGGTCTTCTACGACATCGTCAAGCGGATGAAGCAGGAGGGCATGCGTAGCTCGTTCACGCTGGCGCTGCAGACCCTCAACGATCCGGCCCTGGATCTGATGCACCGCCGGAACATGAAGGTCAACGAGTGGGAGGACCTGGTCGCGTGGCTACGCGCCGAGGGTCTGGACTGCTACGCCGAGCTGATCTGGGGTGCGCCGGGGGAGACCGTTGACACGTTCTTCGAGGGTTACGATCGGCTCGCGAAGCACATGACCCGGATCGCGGTCTACCCGCTCCTGCTCCTGCCGAACACCGAGTACTCGGAGAACAAGGAGCGGTTCGGGTTCCGTACGGTCCGCGGCGAGAACGATGACTTCGACTACGTGCTTGCCCACAACACGATGACGATCGCCGAGAACCTGGAGATGAAGCGGTTCATCCTGTGGGCCAGGGCGATGGCCGAGCACCTGGTGTTCCGGCACATCTGGGCACCGTTGCGCGAGCTGGCCGGGCTGACCCAGTCGGCCGTGCTCCGAGAGATGATCAAATGGTTCGAGGCGTCCTCGGATCCGGCCGTGGTTCGCCTCGTCGACGTCGCCGCCCGGGTGGAGCGCGTGCCGAGCGCCGTACCCACGTTCCTGCGCGAGTTGTATGGCGAACCGGAGCTGGACGCGCTCCTCGCCCGGTGGTGGGAGCAGGCTATCGAGCCCCAGGTACCGCCCGAGTACGCCGACCTTCTGCGAGAGGTGTTCCGCTACGACTGCCTGACCCGCCCCATCTTCGACGACCCCTCGCTGCCCCGACCAGACCTGCCCGTTGTGGTGATCGACGACCTCGCCTACTACCACCGCGCAGACGTGCCGTTCGAGTTCGACATCCCGCGCGTGCTCGCGGAGGTCGCGGCCGGCCGGCCGGTCGACACCAGCCCGTGTCCGATCCGGTTGTCCATCTACATCCAGGTCGGCTTCCACAGGCAGTACGGCAATCACGAGGAGGGCGTGTACTTCGTGGGGCACAACGAACGCGAGTTACCTGCCCGGACCGGACACGGGACAGGAGTCGTATCCCCATGACCCATCCGCCGCCGCAGAAGCCGCCGGAGTTCTTCGACATGCTCCTCGCGTACAAGACGTCGGCGATCGTCTCCGCCGGCATCGACCTCGGCATCTTCGGCGCGCTCGACTCGCTCGGCGGGTCAGGTAACGGCCGGGCCGGGGAGGCCGGGGTCATGTCGGACGCCGTGGCCGAGCACCTCGGCCTGTCTCCGCGGGGAGCCCGGCTGCTCCTCAACGCGCTGGCCGCACTCGGTCTCCTGGAGTCGGACGGCGTGACATATGCCCTCACCCCGGCGAGTGCGAACTATCTCGTGCCCGGCTCTCCGCAGTACCTCGGTGACATGTCCAAGGTGTTGGTCAGCCGATGGGAGTGGGAGGCGTTCGGCGCCCTCGCCGACGCGGTCCGGAGCGGCGGTCCGGTCATCGCGGAACACGCCGAGCAGCCCGACTACGGCTACTGGGAACATTTCGCCGCGTACACCGGCCCGGTGGTACGGCCGGCCGCGGAACTGGTGGCCGCGCAGCTCGCGGGCTGGGCGGCGGCCCGTCCCCGGCTGGACATCCTCGATGTCGCCTGTGGCCATGGACTGTACGGGTACACCGTGGCCCGCCAGCACCCGCACGCTCGGGTCTTCTCACTCGACCGGCTCAACGTGCTCGCCGTCGCGCGCAAGTTCGCCGCGGAGTTCGGTGTCTCCGAGCGGGCCACGATGTTGTCCGGGGACATGTTCGAGATGCCCCTGGGCGGACCGTACGACCTGGTTCTGGTCACGAACACGCTGCATCACTTCTCAACCGATCGTTGCCTGGCCTTGCTGCGGAGGCTGGCCCGGGTGACCGCGCCGGACGGCCGGATCGTCCTGGTGGGTTTCACCACGCGAGATGTGCCACCGGCGGAGGATGCGGCCGCCCACCTGTTCTCGCTCCTGATGCTCGTCTGGACCTACGCGGGCGAGGTGCACGCGGAGCTGACCTACCGGTCCATGCTGCAGGTCGCCGGCTTCGGCGAGGCGAGGCTGATCCCGGTACCTAGCCTGCCGCTTTCCGTGATTATCGCGGACCGTCGAGCAAATGAAGTTACCGCCACGTAATGATACGAACCGATGAAACGGTCGGGAAAGATGTCTGGCACAATCATGTTTTAGGCTGGCGGAGGCGGGTTACGAGAAGGTCTTTCGGGGAGGCATTACGTTGTCGGCGGCAGGGGCGGACAAACATGTCCAAAATTCGTCAGCTGGCTCGCCATCCGCAGGTGGGCGACGGACATCTGACGCCCGCCCCGGAACGAAGCGCCGACGGACCCAGCCTGGAGAGCAGCAAGAGTCGCTCGTCACCGACTCTTTCTTGCGGCCGTCGTTCACATTGGAACAGATCAGAACATTTTTGGCAGTCGCATCGCGGGAGCATGTCACGCACGCGGCACAGGTGCTTCGGCTCAGCCAGCCTGCTGTAACGCAACAGGTCCAGTTGCTGGAACGCGCCCTCGGTATTCGTCTGCTCGAGCGAATCGGCCGGAACGTACGGCTGACCGGAGCGGGAGTGGAGGTCGCCGGAGCCTGCCTGCTCATCATGCGCGCGCTGGAGAACCTCGAGGGCGTCGTGCGGGCCGTGCGCGGACTGGACGTGGGATCCGTCTCCCTCGGCGCCAGCCACCTGGCGGCCAACTACTACCTACCGCCCGTGCTCAACGACTTCGTCGCGGAACACCCGCGTATCAACGTCGGCGTCGTGGTTGGCGATGCCAGCGACGTGTGTCGGCAGGTGGCCTCGGGCGACCTCGAGTGCGGCTTGATTGACGGTGCGCCGACGGCGCCGGAGACCAGCCTGGTCCGTACCCGAGTGGCAGCTACGGACATCGTCATCGTCGCGAACCCGCGCCATGCGGTCGACGACGAGTCGGACCAGCACGACGGAGACCCGCCACAGTGGTCCCGCTATCTGGTATGGGGGGCAGGATCGGCGACCGAGGCGATCGCGGCCCAGATGCTCGGCGACCACTACGACCGTGCGGCACGGCTCCACATAGGCAGCATGGAGGCGGCTCGACGGTCGCTACTGAGCACCCCTGGATTCGTCGCCGCGATGCCCGCCGTGGCGGTGCGGGACGAACTCGGATCCGGGGCCTTGGTGCGCCTGTGCAAGACCTCGGTCGCGCTGCCGGTCTTCGCCGTGCGCCGTCCAGGGCCGGACAGTCCGGCCGTGGAAGCCCTGTGGCAGGCCCTCATCCGGCGCGGCACGTCGACGAGCTCCTGAGTGCGCCCCGCACGTTCAGGTACAGATGCTCTTTACCTCGCCGGATTCCAATGTGATCCGGCACGTCTGGTAGGGAGCCACCTCGGCTTCGCGATGGCTCGACATCACAACCGTTGCCCCATCCTGAACAAGGTCCCGGATGGCCGTCAGCACGATCCTCGCGGATCCGTCATCGAGGTGTGAGGTCGGTTCGTCGAGGATCAGCAACTGCGGCCGTGGTGCGATGGCGCGCGCCAATGCCACCCGCTGGCGTTCGCCGCCAGACAGCGACCCCGGGTACTCGTCGAACTTGTCATCCAGACCGAACCGATCCAGCCAGTCCCGTGCTTCCTGGCGTGCCGCTGCGCGGGACCGCCCGGCCGCCCGTAGCGCCAGACCCACGTTAGCCTCCGCCGACTGCGTTTCGAACAGCGCCAGCTCCTGCATGACGGTGCCGGTCCGCCGCCACGCCTGCTGCGCTTCGCGGCGGGACCGGCCAGGCATCCACGAACCGAGCGACCATACCCGACCCGCCGTCGGGGGGCAGAGCCCGTTGATGGTACGCAGCAGGGTGGTTTTTCCGGCGCCACTGGGCCCGGTGATTACCACCCACTCACCACTGCAACAAGTGAACGAAACGTCCCGAATGATCGTGACGTCACCGAGGCACACGTTGACGTCGCAGCATCTGACGTTCACGCATAGGTCATCCATTGGGCCACACCTCAATCCGGCCTTGCCGCGGTACCGGCGCGGTCGATGAGGGACCGAACCAGCGATCGTAGATCTTGTCGTACTCTCCTGAAGCCGCAATGTCCTGCAGCGCCAGGTTGACCGAGTTGCGCAGAGCGGAGTCGTTCTTGCGCATGGCTATGCCGTCCAGTTTGACGCCGGTTCCTTCTGGCTCGTTCAGGACCGTGAGCGTGGCTTCGTCGCCGGCATAGCTCGCCAACACCTCGTAGTCCTCGGTCCAGCCAGCGATTGCACCCTGCTTGACCGCGGCCAACGCGGCATGCTTGTCGCCGAACTGCTCGATCTCGGGCTCGCCGGTGTGCCCGTGCCGGACCAACCACGCCTTCCAGTTGCCGATCGAGCTGCTGCCGCGGCTCGCGCCGACTCGCTTACCGACGAGGTCGGCGTACGACTTGATCTGTCCCTTGCGGACCAGGAACGTCTGCACCGAGAAGAAGTACGTGTCACTGAAGTCCACCTGCTCACCGCGTTTCCTGGTCTTGCTGATACTCGCGATGGCCAGGTCTATCTTTCCGTTCTGCAGGAAGCTGATCCTGGTCAGCTCGTCGACCTTCACCATTTCCGGCCGAACGCTCCAGCGCTCCGCGATCGCGGCCGCGATGTCGTTGTCGAATCCTCTCCAGCGTCCCTGCCCATCGAAGGAGCTGTGTGGCGGGTTGTCCACCCGGGTGCCGACCCTGACGACGCCGGCCGACCGGATCTGGTCGAGCAGCGAACCGGCTGATGCCGCGGGCGCCTTGTTGGCGCACCCGGCCAGTGTCCCAGCTGCTGCCCCGGCACTCATCACGCTGGCCAACTCAACAAGTCGGCGGCGAGTCAGCGCTGTCGACATGGAGATCACATCCCTTTCCCGGCGAGGTAGGTCTTCATGGCGCCCAGCCCGCGCATGAGCGCGAGCACGGCGACGAGGTAGAGAGCGGCCGCCAGGACGAGGACCAGCAGCCAATCGGACGTACTTGCGCCCTCGCTGAGCAGGCGCGCGACCGTGGTGAGTTCGCCGATCCCGAGCACAGTCAACGCGCCGGTGTCCTTCAGCAGCGAGATCCAGTGGGTGCCGAGCGCGTCCATCGACTTACGGAGCGTCCAGGGGACGCGGAGGATGAGCCATTCGCGCGGCGGTGAAAGCGTCAACAACCTGGCCTGTTCACGGAGGTTACGCGGGTAGCCCGCCAGGTAGGAGCGCAACGTCTCGCCTACGTGCGACAGAGAGTAGATCGTCAACGCCACGAAGCCGCTGGCCGTCAGCGGGAGGCTGGTCAGCTGCGCGAGCCCGAATATGAGCAGCAGCAACGGGATACCGCGCATCAGGGCGAGCGCTCCCTGGAGGCCCAGGGTCAGCAGCGGGGCCGCGGAACAAACCGTCGCGTACAGCACGCCGACGCCCAACGCGCAGACGGCCGCGCCGATCCCGGTCAGTACGGACAGCAGCAAGCCTCCGGGGCGCTGGTCGGGGAACCCGACGAGCAGGCTGGTCAACAGGCTGGTCATGCGGCGACCCGCGGGCGGGTGGCCCGGCTGAGCGGAACGGGTGTTCTGAGCCAATGCTCGAGTCCCCGGAATCCGGCCCAGATCAGGAGGCTGAGGATGACATACGTGCCGACCCCGATCGCGACGTACCGGCTGACGTCAAAGGTCTCGTGCGCCCGCTGCTGGATCCAGCCGAACAGGTCAGCCACCGGGAACAGAGCCGCGAACCCGGTGTTGTGCAGGTGGTGCACCAACCGGGCGCCGAGCGGGGCCAACGTGGCAGGGGCCGACTCTCGGGCCAGTAGCCGCAGCCGTGCGGTCCCACGCAATCCGAGTACTGTCGCCTGCTCCATACGGGGTGTGCCGAGAGCGAGATAGCCGGTCCGGAGGATGACTGCGAGATGCCCGGTGGACCCGAGCGCCAAGGCGAGCGTGACCGCCCACGCCACTCCGGCGAGGCCGGGCGACGTTCCCGGGAACGGGTTCGGCAGCCAGGACGGTGGGGCGTGTGGAAGGGCGGCGATACCGGCGGAGACAACGAGCAGGCTCGTCGGAATGCCACGCGTCAGGGTAATGAACGCCTCAGCCGGGCCACGGACGAACCGTCGCCGATGCAGCGAGAGAGCAGCGACAACGACCGCCAGTGCCGCCGCGGTCGCGGCGCTCAACGTCCACAGGACGATCGTGCCGATGACCTGTAGGACGAAAGCGCTGGCCATTGTGAGGATCGTGGTCAGGACGGCGCGGCAATGTCGTGGACAGGCACGGGCGATCCGGCCTCGTCCGAGGTCGGCGTACCGTCGCTGTACTGCCAGTTGACCCGTACCCGGATGTCGACGCCCTCGCGGACGGAGGACGTTACGGTGCAATGCCGCTCAAAGACCTCCTCGCACCGGTTGGTGCGGCCGGAAGAAGTCTCCAGCACGGGCCGAAGCTCCACGTCGACGTGGTCGATGCGGGGGAGCCCTTTGGCATTTGGCACGACCACTGCCGTGACGGCGGTCTGCAGATCCAGCACCGTCAGGTGAGCGTGTCGTAACGTCTCCAGCAGGCTCGCGGAGAGGCAGTGGCCGACGGCCGCGCCGAGTAGGGCAGGCGTGGCCGGTGCGGACGCGTCGCCAACCGGGTCGGGTTCGTCCGAGGCGAACAGCGGCCCGTGGTCCTGGCCGTCCTCGCTCGCCTGCGACACGAACCGGTATCCGCCCGTGTGCCTCAGATCCACCCGGAATTCACGGTGACTCTGTCCACGCATGTCCATGTTGTTCCCCCAGCCGATCGTTGCGGCGCGTAATAGATAGTGCGTACGTATCAGTACTTGTCCATCCTTGTCCTCGGCCACGCGACGTGTCCATGTCGTTACTTAGTTAGGTCGCCATATAGATAATCCGAAATGATTTGTGGTAAGTGAACCCGGGTCATCCTATGAAGGGGATGAGTAGTGTTGCAACACATAAGCGTCGGTAATGGACATCAGAAGCCTCACTAATGGCGACCGGATGCTGCGATGTACCGGGCGCTGCGATGTAGAGTCGTTCTCTACATTGGAAGATCTACATATTCATATAGCGAAAAGAAGCCTGCGGCTGCTGGGAGTTCGGCGGCGGACCCGTACCATGCCGATGGAGGTGTCTGGGTGCCTGGTGGTCCCCGCGGTCTTCAAAACTGGCGTGGCCGAGTAGCTCGGTCAGGCGGGTTCGATTCCCGTCCACCTCCGCCAGGCTCGCCGGCACCAGCTGACCGGTCTGCGGTGCTCAGGCCTCCTGCCGTGCTCAGGCCAGGCGGGTCGGAGCCTCGTATCCCGGTCGCCTTCCCAGTAGGTTGAGGGCGGCTCGGCAGACGAGCACGAGTCGCGACAGGCTGGCCACCACGGCGAGTGCCAGCAGCGGCGACGGCGCGGGAATCGGCGCGAGCAACAACGCCACCGTGGCGAGGAGCAGGATCGCGTCGAGCACGCCCGCGGTCAGGCCGGCGACCGCCACGGCGCCGTTGGTCAGCCGAGCCCTCGGGCGCAACCAGCGCGTCAGGCGGCCGGTGGTGATGACGGTCAGGACGGTGGCGGGTCCGCCCAACATCAACAGCGGCAGTACGGCGACGGGCAACCAACGCCATGCACTCGACGGGTTCGGGGAGGTGAGGAACAGCGCCGCGATCCAGGTCGCGCCGACGAGTGGCCCGGTGGCGAGGAGGGTGAGTCCGATCCGGCGCGCCTGGCGCAGCGCCAACTCTGGTTGGAACGCGACGGCCAGCTCGTCGACGTCGCCGAACCGGGCGGTCGCCGCTCGTGCCGCGGTAACCGGGTCCGGACAACCGTCCGCCAGTGCCGCAGTCGCTTCGAGCAGATCTTCGCGCAGCTCTGCCCGCACATCCGCAGCCAGCGGCGCGTAGGTCGGCAGCCTGCGCGCGAGGTCGGCGAGATAGCTGTCGATCACGGCGCTGGCGGCATCGTCGATGTCCACCTGTGCTGCGGTCACGCGCTGGCCGGCCACGGACGTTCCTCGAGAATCGCTGAGACGGCCAGGGCGAACTCGCGCCAGGACGTCCGTTGCTCCGCGAGCGCCCGGCGGCCGGCCGGCGTCAGAGAGTAGCAGCGTCGTTGGCGTCGCTCACCAACTCGTGTCCAGCGACCGGTGATGAGGCCGGCGCGCTCCAGTCGGTAGAGGGCCGGGTAGATGGTGCCGGTGGGCAGGTCGAACCGACCGCCGCTGTCCTTGTACAAGGCGTCGCGGATGGCGTACCCGTACTCCGCACCGCTCGCCACTGTGGCCAGAAGCAGGGCGTCAAGGTGACCCTTGAGTACCTCCGCCTTCATGGGTAGTGATCCTACCGTTTGGCCTTGCCATCAGCCACCGTTCGTAGTTAGCTAGCGTTGCTACCCATAGCGCACCCACAGCCGGGAAGGGACAGCGTGATTGTTGAGTCCGTTGTTGTCGTTTCGGCCGCCGATGCTTACGGCAGAACGCTGGGCGACATCCGTGGTTGGCTGGTCTTCGGCCACCTCGTGGGCGTCGCGGTGCTCGCCGCCGGCCTCGGGAGCTACGTGGCCGGATTGCACCGCCTCAGTGCAGCGCGGACCAGGGCGTCTCTCCGCGAGGCCGGGCCGGTCATCCGGTGGGGCGAGCAGTACGCGATCACGGGAGTGATCATCATCCTGGCCACCGGAGTTCTGTTGGGGTTCCAGGTCTCGGCGTTCGATGAGGCGTGGCTGATCACCTCCCTGGTGCTCTTCGCCGTCATGGTGGTCTTCGGACGCGTCGTGGGTGTCCGCTTGCGGCGACTCCTGGACCGCACCGACCGCGGTGACGCCACCGAGGATGCGGACGAGACCAGCTCCCTGCTGGGCTCTGCCCGCAGCCTGGCCATCCACCTCCCGGCAGATCTGGCCGTGATCATTGTTCTGGAGATCCTGTTCCTGATGGCGTTCCGTCCGGGTACCTGGGGGATCGCCGCGTCCCTGGTCGTCGCCGTGCTGCTGGTGTTCGGTGCGTTCGCCGTGCTGTCCCAGTCACCCGCGATGGAGCGAGTGGAAGGCGGAGGATAACGTGACCGACCTCGCGATCTCGGTGCGAGGCCTGACGAAGAACTATGGCCGGATCAAGGCCCTACGGGGTATTGACCTCGAGGTGCCTACCGGAACTGTCTTCGGCCTCCTCGGCCCCAACGGCGCCGGGAAAACAACAGCCGTACGCATCCTCGCCACACTGCTCGCGCCGGACGCCGGCTCAGCCGAGGTTGCCGGTTACGACGTGGTACGCCAGGGCGGGCGGGTCCGGGAACGCATCGGGTTGACCGGTCAGTACGCGGCGGTGGACGGCTTCGCCACCGGCCGGGAGAACCTCGTGCAGGCTGGGCTCCTACACCACCTCGGGCACGACCGGGCCCGCCGCCGCGCCGACGAACTACTGGAGATGTTCGCGCTCATCGACATCGCCCGGCGCCGGGCCGACACCTACTCCGGGGGGCAACGCCGACGGCTGGACGTCGCGGCGAGCCTGGTCGGTCGCCCGCCGGTGCTCTTCCTCGACGAGGCGACCGCCGGCCTCGACCCCCGTGCCCGCCTGGCGATGTGGGACCTCACCCGGAATCTTGTCCGCGAGGGCACGACTGTCCTACTCACCACCCAGTACCTGGACGAGGCGGACGAGCTCGCCGACCGGATCGCGGTCCTCGACCGGGGACGGATCGTGGCCGAAGGTACGTCGGAGGAGCTCAAGACCCGGATGGGAGGCACGCGGCTACGCCTGCGACCGGCCACCCCGACCGACGGTCCGAAACTCGCCGCAGCGGTCGCCGGCCTGGCTGATGCAGAACCCCAGGTGAGCGACGAAGCCGGCGAAGTGAGCCTGCCTGTCCCCGCAGACCCGACCCTGGTCGCCGAAGCGTTGCGCCGCGCTGTCGCGGCGAACGTGCCGATCGCCGACGTGGCCCTCACCCGCCCGACCCTCGACGAGGTCTTTCTCGCCCTGACCGACAGCGAAGGGGTCGGCCATGACTGACGACGCCGTTCCACGTCCGTCGGCACTGACCGCGCTGGTCGGCGACACGTGGGTGATGACCCGGCGGAACCTGCGCCGGCAGTTCCGGATTCCGTCCCAGCTGGTCTACACGACCGCGTTACCCGTCATGTGGGTACTGCTGTTCGTCTACGTGTTCGGCGGCGCGATCCAAGTCCCCGGCGTCAAGTACATCGACTTCCTGCTACCCGGAATCCTCGTGCTCACCGTGGCGTTCGGTATCGCCAACACCGCTCTCGGACTCTCGGACGACCTCGCCAGCGGCGTACTCGACCGGTTCCGGTCACAACCGGTCAGCCGCCCCGCCCTGCTGCTCGGCCGGGCGCTGTTCGACAGCATCCGCAATGTCATCGCGTTGTTGATCGCGCTGGGGGTCGGCTTCGCCGTGGGCTTCCGGTTCCACAACGGCCTCCCAGCCGCGCTGGCCGCGTTCGGTCTCACCGTTGCGCTCGGCTTTGCGCTGTCCTGGTTCGGCGTCCTGCTCGGACTCGCGATCCCCGACCCGGAGGCGGCGCAGACCGCCGGCACGCTTCTGGCGATTCCGGTCATCTTCGCCAGCTCGACATTCGTCCCCGTCCAGTCCATGCCCGGCTGGCTGCAAGCGGTCGCCTCCAACAACCCGGTCACCCACGCGGTGGACGCCGCCCGGGCGCTCATGCTCGGTGGTCCGGCGACGACCGCGGTGCTGTCGACCCTCGCATGGACGGTCGGCATCGTGCTGGTGGGTCTGCCGGCCGCTGTCGTGCGGTACCGACGCGCGGCGCACTGAGCGGCGCTGATAAGCATCGACTGAACGAAACGATTGCCGATTGCCATTGATTGAACGCTTAAGGTGAAACCGGGGCCTGCCTAGCATCAGGCACTGTGGACACTGCATACAGTAAAGCACTGGACGGCATCATCGCAGACGTCGTCGCGCCCTCGGCACAGCAGGTAGATCGCGACGGGACCTTCCCCCGTAAGGCCGTGATGGCGCTTGGTGAGGCCGGTTTCCTTGGTCTCACCAGCCCTACAGCGGACGGTGGTGGCGGCGGCGGACTGGGTGATGCCGCCTCCGTGGTGGAAAAGGTCAGCCACGCCTGCGGGTCCACTGGCATGGTCATGGTGATGCACTATGCGGCGATGCCGGTCATCTCCGCATACGGACCCAGCGATGTTCGCGCGGCGGTCGCAGCGGGTCAACACCTCACCACGCTTGCCTTCTCCGAGACCGGTTCGCGCAGCCACTTCTGGGCTCCGATGAGCTCGGCGACCCGGACCGGTGACGAGGTCCGGTTGTCCGCCCGGAAGAGTTGGGTGACCTCGGCAGGCGAGGCGGACAGCTACGTCTGGTCGAGCCGGCCGCTCGCCGCCGAGGGCGCGATGACGTTGTGGTACGTCCCGTCGACCACCCGCGGCGTGGAGCTCGCCGGTGATTTCGACGGGCTCGGCCTGCGCGGCAACGCCTCGCGGCCGGTACACGCGGACGATGCCGGTATCCCCGCGGCATGGATGCTCGGGGACGACGGTGCCGGACTCGACATCGCGATGGAGTCGGTGCTGCCGTGGTTCCTCGTCCTCAACGCGGCATTCAGTGTGGGCCTCATGCGAGCCGCACTGTCAGCCGCGGTCGCGCACGCGACGGCCACACGCCTGGAACACCTGGGACAAAGCCTGGCCCAGCAGCCGCTCGTGCGCTTCGACATCGGCCGCATGCAGATCGAGGTCGACCGAAGCCGCGCACTGCTCGCCGACACCATCGCCGCAGTCGAGGGCGGCCGGGACGACGCGATGCTACGGATCCTGGAGGTCAAGGCCGCTGCGGCCGAGTCTGCGACGGCCGTGACGGACCTGGCGATGAAGGTGGCCGGCGGTGCGGCGTTCCGCAAGGACCTCGGCCTGGAGCGTCAGTTCCGGGACTCCCGCGCGGCCCGGGTGATGGCCCCGACCACGGACCGCCTCACCGACTTCGTGGCCCGGGCAGTCTGTGGCATGCCATTGCTGGACGGCGGCTGATGGCCGGCGCACTGCTGATGGGTGCCGTCGCCTACGACCCGAAGGTCGTGACCATCTGGGACGGCTTCCGGGCCTGGTTCCGAAGCCACGGACTGGCTTTCGACTACCTGCTCTACTCGCACTACGAGCGGCAGGTGGAGGACCTCATCGCCGGACACCTCCACGTCGCCTGGAATTCGCCACTCGCCTGGCTACGTTCGGAACGGTTGGCCCTGGCCTCCGGCCGGACCGTCCGTCCGCTGGCCATGCGCAACACCGACCGCGACCTCACCTCGGTCATCGTGGGGCGACGCGACGCCGGGATCCGGACCGCCGAGGAACTCGGAGGGCGTACGGTCGCCACCGGAGCCACCGACTCGCCGCAGGCAACCCTGCTGCCCATGGCCCACCTGGCCGGGTTGGGTGTCACGGTGACCGCGCGGTGCTTCGACGTCGGGGTCGGGTTGCACGGCGACCATGTCGGCGGGGAGCGCGACGCCGCCAGGGCGTTGATGGCAGGTGAGGTGGACGCCGCGGCCATGCTGGACGCGACGTACCTGTTGTTGGGTAAGGAGGGAACGCTGCCGGCGGGCACCACCGAAGTGGTAGAGCAGACCCCACCGTACGACCACTGCGTGATGACGGCCGTGGACACGGCGCCCGCCGACCTCATCGACCGGTTCACGGGCCTCCTGCTTGGAATGTCCTATCAGGACCCGGAGGTCCGACCGCTGCTCGACATGGAAGGCCTGATCGCCTGGGAGAAGGGGCGCACCGAGGGCTACCGCCTGCTGGCCGCTGCGGTGGACCGGTTCCACTTCTACGGCCCAGGTGGTGAGGTGACGATGCCAGGTTACGAACCGTGACAGCCGCAGTGCTGGATCTGGGCGGGCTCGGCCTCGACAGCGGTGCCCACCTACTCCTGCAGCGGGCACTCGCGCCGCTACGGCCCGGCGATCGTCTCACCGTCCACGGTCACCATCCGGCGCTCGCGGTACACCTACCGGCCTGGTGCCGTGCCGAAGGTCACCGCGTCGAGCCTCCGGACGGCGGTGGGAGTGTGGTGGTACGGGGTACGGGTCGGGACGGGCGTTGGCTCGGCGCGACGCGGGCCGGCACGGGCAGCCGCGGCGTGGTGGTGGATCACCCGCCAGCACGGTGGGGTCTGGCGCCACGGGGCGCCCTCGTGGAGGAGGGGGGCCCGGAACCCCACTTCGACCTCGACGACCGGCGGCTGGTCTGGGCCGAGGTCGCGCCGCGCCTGTACGCGCACGCCGCCGCCAGGCAGTGGGATCCGGCCACCGCCGTGGCGTGGGACGAGCCATTCCACCTCCCGGATGACGTTGAGGCCGCCGTCGTGCAGGTGATGACGTACCTGGTCGAGAACGAGCAGGCGGCGCTTATCGTGCCGGCGCGGTTCCTCGGCCGGATCCATCCGCACTTCCGTGAGGTGGTGCAGCTGCTGGCGGTCCAGGTCGCGGACGAGGCGCGGCATATGGAGATCTTCAACCGCCGGGCGTTGTTGCGCGGCGGTCCGCTTGGCAGCTCGTCCGCCGGCGGCCGGGCTTCACTGTTCACCCTTGTGGAAGAGTCGGACTTCGCCTTGGCGTCCTTCTTGCTCTCGGTGCTTGGCGAGGGCAGTTTCGTGGACCTGCTCGCGTTCCTCGAACGGTACGCGCCCGACCCCGTCACCCGCCGGGTGGCCTGGCTAGCGATGCAGGACGAACGCCGGCATGTGCTCTTCGGCGTCGCCCACCTCGAGGAGCAGGCGGCCGTGGACCCCGGCCTCGGGTCACGGTTGCGCGCCGCGGTGGAACGACGCCACGACGCGCTGCGGGACACCGCCGGCCTCAACAACGACGTCTTCGACGCGCTCGTCATGGTGGCCGCCGGGTCGTGGGAGCCGGAGGCGATCGAGACGGGTTATCGTCGCGTACAACGGTTGGAGCGGGCCATGGACGAGGGCCGCCGCCGGCGGCTCGAACGCCTCGGATTCAGCGCCGGCGAGGCCGCTGAGCTGTCCGCCCTGCACACCCGCAACTTCATGTGACCCCTGCTCGTGCGTTCTCCCCCGGTGGACACCGCGGCTGATCGAGCCTGGACCGTTCCTTGAGGGGAACCGGCGAGAATGGCCTGGCTACGTGGTAACCCCTGACGGGAGAGTGTGATGGCACGCCGCCTGTTTACTTCCGAGTCGGTCACGGAGGGACATCCGGACAAGATCGCTGATCAGATCAGTGATGGCATTCTTGATGCGCTTCTTGGTCAGGATCCGCGGAGTCGGGTCGCGGTGGAGACGTTGATCACTACT
>Ga0075418_10000769_pt1 | contig 34961 bp, 28 predicted proteins | sample SoiMetdeltSBSDD2_FD_81776 | JGI IMG/M metagenome (GOLD analysis project Ga0075418, IMG submission 81776) | Bulk soil microbial communities from a Populus tree surrounding site in Tennessee, USA - Soil MetaG P. deltoides SBSDD2 | ecosystem: Environmental > Terrestrial > Soil > Tree plantation... | reverse complement strand
TGGCAGCGCTGCGCCGGGGCCGGCGCACCGATCTCGGTCTCGGCCTGGGGGCGTTGCTCGTGTATTCCATCCCCTCCTTCTGGCTCGGCTTGATGCTGCTGCTCCTCTTCTCCTGGCAGCTGCAATGGTTGCCCTCGGGGCAAGCGCATCGTCTCGACGCCGCCAGCCTATCCTGGGCGGCACGCGTCGCGGACTCGCTCCTCCATCTATTGCTGCCGGTCTTCGTTCTCGGCGTCGGCGGCGCCGCCTCGATCTTCCGCTTCGCCCGCGCCGGCATGATCGAGGTCCTGAGCCAGGACTACGTCCGCGCCGCCCGCGCCCGGGGCTTGCGCGAACGCACCATCGTCCTGCACCACGCGCTGCGCAACGCGCTCCTCCCGGTGGTCACGCTGGTGGGTTTGTCCATCCCGGCCCTCGTGGGCGGCACCGTGGTGATCGAGAGCCTGTTCTCCTGGCCCGGGCTCGGGCGGTTGACCGTGGATGCCATCGGCCAGCGCGACTACCCGGTGATCATGGCGACGACCTTTCTCGCCGGCGTCACCGCGGTGGCCGGCTCCCTCCTCGCCGATCTGCTCGCCTCCTGGCTCGACCCGCGCATCCGGATGGAAAGTTGAGCATGTCGTTCCGCCGCTTCACCGCCCATCGTGCCGCCGTGGCTGGCGCCGTCGTCGTCGGCCTGCTGTGGCTCCTGGCGCTCCTCGCCCCCTGGCTCGCTCCTTACGATCCCGCCGGCTTCACCAGGATGGGGCTCGTTCCTCCCGGTAGCGAGCACTGGCTCGGCACCGACGCGATCGGACGCGACGTGTTTTCCCGCCTCCTCTTCGGCGCCCGCCTTTCTCTCGGCGTCGCCATGCTGGCCGTCCTGGTGGCGGTCTCCATCGGCACCGCCGTGGGTCTGGTGGCGGGTTTCGCCGGTGGCGTTGTGGATACGGCGCTGATGCGCGGCGTCGATCTGTTGCTGGCCTTCCCGCGTCTGTTCCTGGCGCTCCTCGCCATCGCGCTCTGGGGGCCGTCGATCTGGTTGTTGACCTTGGTTCTCGGCCTCACCGGCTGGATGTCCACGGCGCGACTCGTCCGCACCCAGGTGCTCTCCTTGCGTGAGCAGGACTTCGTCACCGCCGGGCGCGCCCTCGGAGTGCCGACGCCGCGCCTTCTCCTTCGCCACGTGCTGCCGCACTGCACCGCCCCGCTTCTCGTCGCCGCCACCTTGATGGTGGGGAACACCATCCTGGCGGAAAGCGCGCTCTCCTTCCTGGGCCTCGGTGTGCAGGTGCCGGGGGCGAGCTGGGGGGCGATGCTGAACGAAGCCCGCGGCGAATGGCGGAGCGCCTGGTGGCTCGCCACCTTCCCGGGGCTCCTGATCACGCTCACCGTTCTCGCCCACAATCTGGTCGGTGACGGTTTGCGCGATCTCCTCGACCCGCGCCTGCCGGTGGGGCCGGAGCGGAGCACGAGCCCATGAGCGCCGCCCGTCCTCTGCGAGCAGAGCCCGAACCGCTCCTCTCGGTCGAGGACCTGCGCACCTGCTTCGAGACCGATGCCGGGACCTCCCAGGTTCTCGCCGGGGTGAACCTGCGTCTCGGGCGGGGTGAGGTCTTGGGTCTCGTCGGGGAGTCGGGGAGCGGCAAGACGATGACGGCGCTCTCCATCCTCGGCCTGGTGCCCGAGCCAGGTCGCATCGTCTCCGGGGAGGTCCGCTTCGACGGCCAGGACTTGCGCCGGCTCGACCGGGAGGCCTTACGGCAGGTACGCGGTCGCGGCATCGCCATGGTCTTCCAGGAACCGCAAAGCACGCTCAACCCGGTGCGGACCTGCGGCGACCAGATCGGCGAGTTGCTGCGGGAACACCTGAGGATGGGTCGGGCGGCTTCCCGAGCCCAGACTCTCGAGCTCCTCCGTTCCGTCCACCTCCCGGATCCGGAGCGTGTGGCGCGCCAGTATCCCCATGAGCTCTCGGGTGGGATGTGTCGTCGCGTCGCCGTCGCCCTGGCGCTTTCTTGCCAACCCCAGCTTCTCATCGCCGACGAGGCCACGAGCGGCCTGGATCGCACCATCCAGGCCCAGATCCTCGCCCTCCTGGCGGAGCTCCAGGCGGCGCACGACCTGGCGGTTCTGCACATCACTCATGACCTGGCGGTGGTAGCGGAGACGGCGGCACGCGTGGCGGTGATGTATGCCGGGCGGATCGTCGAGACCGGGCCCACCTCGAAGGTGTTCGCGGCACCGGCACATCCTTATACACGGGCGCTCCTCCGGGCCCGGCCGGGGCTCCTGCTTGTGCCACGACGGCTCGAGCCCATCCCAGGTGTGGCGCCCGATCCCCGCAACCTGCCCTCCCACTGTCCCTTCCAGGCGCGCTGCCCGTTCCGGGTGGAACGCTGCCTGCAACAGGATCCGGAACCCCGGTGGCTCGGTCCGGAGCACTGGAGCCGCTGTTTCGTCGACTTGCCCGGAGCGGTTGGATGAAACCCGACCGCCGCTCGGCGGAGATCTTCGCTGGGTCCGGAAGCGGTCCTGCCTGGACTCTCGTAACCTGCATCGGCACCAAGCGATTGACACCACCCGAGGGGGGACCTATATTGCTGGGGCCCACGCGAGGCTCCCGGCATTTCCGATAGGCCCAATGCCTTCGTGGCTGAGGCTAAGAGAGTTCGATCGCCGACCCCCACCGGCAGACCGAGCCCGGAGGTCTTCATCGACTCTCTTTCTTTGTTTCTGAAAGCAAGTGAAGGCGGCTCGGCGCTGGGGTCGCAGTCGAGCCTCTCGCACGGCATGGTGAGCAAGTCGCTTTTTCCCCCGCGGCCCGCAGGAATCGATGCATCTGCCGGAGTCACGAGAGGGGAGTGAGCGAGTGATGGCCAGACTGCTCCGCACCGTGGCGCTGCGGTGTGCGTCTGTCCTTGGTGCGGTGGTGCTCGCAAGTCTGCCGGCGCAGGCGCAGCAGGCCGCGGTGGGTTCCATCAAGGGCACCATCGTCGACCGCGAGACCAACAAGCCTCTCGATTTCAGCAACATCATCATCCTCGGCACCACCATGGGTGCCATGGCGCGCAACGGCGGGCAATTCACCATCAATCTCGTCCCCGTCGGCACCTATCAGGTGAAGGCCAGCTTCGTCGGCTACGATCCGATGACGATGAGCGACGTGCGGGTGGATGCCAACAAGGCCACGCTGATCGACTTCCACCTGAAGAAGGGCGTGGCCGGTGTGCTGCAGACGATCACCGTCACCAGCGAAGCCCACAAGGTGGACGTCAAGGCCTCCGACACCTCCCATGTGACCACGGACAAAGAGATCCTCTCGCTCCCCGTCGACGAGTGGGCGGAGGGGGCGGCGCTCAACACCGGCGTCGTCGTCCAGGGCGGCGAGCTGCACGTGCGCGGCGGCCGCTCCGGCGAGTTGTCCGTACGGATCGACGGCGTCCCGGTGGACGACCCGCTCTCCGGCGGCAGCGTCGACCTGGGCCTGCTCTCGGTGGCGCAGCAGGAGCTGATCACGGGCGGCATGGACGCCGAGTACGGCAACGCCTCGTCGGGGGTCCTCAATTTCACCACCCGTTCCGGGGGCCGCAACTTCGAGGGCAACTTCCGCTTCACCACCGACGACTACGGCCGCGCCGACAAGACCTTCCAGAACTACGACCGCTACTCTCTCGGCTTCGGCGGGCCGACACCGTTCCGGGACCTGACCTACTACGTGTCCGGCGAAGCGACCTTCGTGGACGGGGAGTTCTTGAGCACCAAGAGGTACCCCGAGCACGAGTGGATGGGGATCACCTTCAAGGAGCGGGTGGATTCGGACTTCCGCACCCAGGGCCGCCTGGATTGGAAGCTGCCCAAGGGCGTGAAGATGTCCGGCGAGATGACCCTCTCCCAGTCCAAGAATGATCCCTACTTCCACAACTGGACCACCGAGGGCTACCCGGCGAAGGTCCTCACCTACCAGTCGCTGCGGCCGAATCGTTTCAAGCGCGGCTACTTCCTCCCCTCGGGCAACGTCACGGTGTTCGACGGTCCCTGGCGCCAGACCGCGGCGACCGCCAGCTTCGTGCCCATCGAGGAGGATGGGAACTGTGTCTACTGTCTGGTGCCGACGGCAGAGAACGCCACCATCCGTGCCGTGCGCGTCCTCGACACCCAGGGCAGGATCAACTACGCCGTCATCGACTTCCTCATGTTCGAGGGCTGGCAGAATCCCTCCAGCACCTGGGTCCCGGATCTGGAAGGGGCGGTGGGAGACACCAACAAGGCCTACTACAACTCCGCCGAGCACAGCTCGACGACGGAGAACAACAGCCAGCAGCTCAAGTGGACGTTGACCCACACGCTGTCGCCCAAGACCTTCTACGAGGTCAAGCTCTCCCGCCTCGCCTTCGACGTCACCAGCACGGTCAACGGTCAGGCGCCGGCGGACTTCGCCAGCGCCCGCCAGTTCATCTGGGTGCCGGGCCGGGGCCCGCAGCGTCTGGGGAACGTGGACTTCTACACCGACCCGAAGGTGCCTTTCTTCGTCACCGCCTACGATCGGCCCTTCTACAGCCGGCGCAACACCGTGACCTATCTCATGCGCAGCGACATCACCTCGCAGCATTGGCGGGGGCACCGGCTCAAGGGCGGCCTGCTGGTGGAGTACAACGACCTGGATCAGTCGCAGCTGAACTCGCCGGCCCTGCAGCAGCAGTATCTCGACCCCCCGGGCCTGGGGCGGAATGTCTTCCACAACTTCAACCCCGAGGGCTCCTTCTACGTCCAGGACCGCTGGGAGTACGAAGGCATGGTGGTGAACGGCGGCGTCCGCTTCGACTTCTTCTCCCCCGGCTCGGGGATCGGCGTCCAGATCCACAGCGACGAGATCCCCCGCGACGTGCAGCGCTGGCAGACGCAGTGGAGCCCCCGGCTCGGGCTCGCCTTCCCGATCACCGACCGGGACGTGTTCAACTTCCACTACGGGCGCTTCATCCAGTTCCCGGAGAAGAACTTCATCTTCGCCTCCCAGGACGTGAACCAAGCGCTGGGAACGCTGGGGAACCCGAACCTGGAGCCGGAGACCTCTATCGCCTACCAGGCGGGGATCCACCACCAGTTCACCAACAACGTCTCGGCGCAGTTCGCCCTGTTCAACAAGGATTACTATGGTCTGGTGTCGTCCATCGAGATCACTGACGACTCCACCGGGACGCAGAACTTCCGCTATGTGAACCGGGCCTTCGCCAGCAGCCGCGGCGTCGAGCTCGGGGTGCGGCGCGCCTTCGCCAACAACTTCGCCCTCGAGGTGTCCTACACCTTCTCCTACGCCGATGGCGTCTCCTCCAACCCGGACTTCGGCCGCCAGGCGGCGGGGTTCTCCTACATCCCCACCGGCGAGCTGCCGCTCGACTGGGACCAGCGCCACACGGTGAACACGACGCTCACCCTGGCCAAGGCCGGCGACTGGTCCACCAGCTTCGTCTACTCCTATGGCAGCGGCCTGCCGTGGACGCCGTTCTTCCGCTTCGAGAAGAAGCAGGATCCGACGCTGGAGAACTCGCGGCGCTACCCGGCCACCAACATCATCAACTTCCGGGGCGAGAAGTTCTTCCGCGTCTACGGGCAGAACCTGCGCATCTTCCTCGACGGGCGCAACTTGCTCGACGACCGCGTGGTCGTGAGCCTCCAGGGCAACGGCGTGACACCGGGGCTCCGGGACGCCACCTCGGCCTACGTGCCCTATGCCACCGAGATCGGCCAGTTCGGCGGCGCTTATCTGCAGGACACCGACCAGGATGGCAGCGACGAGTTCTACCCGGTGAACGACCCCACCGTGTTCGGACAACGCCGATACTTCCGCCTCGGCCTGGGCTTCGAGTTCTAGAAGATGCGGCGCCGCGTGACGGCGGCGACTTCGGAAAGGCGAGAACGATGAGGCTAGACACACGCAAAGGGTTCCAGGCCGCAGCGGCGCTCGTCCTGTTCCTCGGCGTCGCCTCGCGCGCCTCCGCACGCGGGAACTTCGAACTGCCCGCGGATCTCCTCGACACCAACCGCTATCCGGGGATGCGGGGGATCATAGAGCTGGACGGCAAGAACGTGCACAACTGTGGCAACGTGCTCGTGCACGTCGCCAACTTCGGCATCATCGGTTCGGCCCCGGGTTCGCGCAACGCCTTCGAGAGCGCCCCCTCGGCGCAATGGCCCGCGGGCAGCGAAACCGAGTACCTCTATATCGCCGGTCTGTGGATCGGGGCCGAGAAGAATGCCGAGAAGGCGGTGACCACCGCCGCCTTCCAGATCGAGTTCCGCCCCGGCCTCTCGGAGCTCGACCACATCTACCAGACCCGCGAGCTGGCCCCCGGCGGGGCGCGCAAGCCCGCCCCCAACGCCGACGACGACGGCGACAAGAAGATCGACGAGGACTGGCTCGACAGCCGGGACAACGACGGCGACGGGCGCATCGACGAGGACTTCGCCGGCATCTCCAACCAGATGTTCTTCTGCGAGTACAGCGACATCGATCCCAACATCAAGCAGCGCTGGCCGGAGCACGTGCCCCTGGAGTTCAAGGTGCAGCAGTCGTCGTTGTGCTGGGAAGACAAGCTCATCGACGATTTCATCGCCTTCGACTACAAGCTCATCAACAACACCGCGAACGAGACGCCCATCTACAACGTTTACATCGGCTTCTTCGCCGACTGCGACATCGGTCCGCGCAACCGCGAGCAGGTCTCGGACGACGACTATGCCGGCTTCTGGGAGGGCATCGAGAGCGCCCGCCTGGGTCTGGCGACGAAAAACGTCAAGATCTCCATTGGCTACATGTTCGACGACGACGGCGACGAGGGCGTGTCGGAGGGCTACGTGGGCATCATGTTCCTCGGCGCCCAGGATCCGAGCGCCGAGGCCGCGGGCGCCACCATCAGCCTGCGCAACTTCCGCTTCTTCTCCGGCTCGGCGGGCTTCGAGCAGGGCGGCGACCCGAACAACGACGACGAACGCTACCACGTCCTCGACGGCACGGCGCCGAAGTCGCTGCCGCCGGCCGACGCGGTCACCGGCCTCAGGCCCGAACAGATCGCCAAGAAGAAGGACGACTACCGCATGCTCGTCTCCGCCGGGCCTTTCGCCGAGGTGGGGCCGGGCGAGACCCTGGGCTTCCAGGCGGCGCTGGTGATCGGCCGCTTCTTCGACGGCATGATCGAGAACGCCAAGCAGGCGCAGCTCACCTACGACGGTGTCTACCTCGACTGCGACGAGGACCCGAGCACCGGCATGCTCGGCCGCGAGACCCCGGTGTGCGGGCCGGCTCTCCTGGGCCACCCGCCGTTCCGCATCAATCCCTGCGACAGTCTCTGCGACTTCGCGCCGCCGTCGGACGAGAGGTGCTACGTCACCGTCCCGGCGGAAGGCTGCGAGTGGATCAACGGCGACTGCGAGCTCGAACGGCAGACGAACTTGCCCACCGGGGTGGACGGCCGGGAGTGTCTCATCCACTGGCTGGTGAGCACGGCGCCGCCGCCGCCGCGCATGCGCCTGGTGGGGAGCGAGAACCGCACCGACGTGCTCTGGGACAACTTCAGCGAAACGACCCCGGATCTACGGCTCAACGTCCTGGACTTCGAGTCCTTCCGCATCTGGCGCGCCGACAACTGGACGCGCCCGCTGGGCACGGACGTCAACACCGGCCCCGGGTCGAGCCTGTGGATGCTGCTGGCGGAGTACGATCTGCCGCGGAACATCGTCGGTTCCAACACCGGCCTCGACAACATCCGCTACGCGCCGAACATCCCGGACGCGGCGGTGGAGTTCTACCGCGAGTGGTTCGCGGCCCATCCCTTCCTCGATGCGCCGGACCTGCCCGGGTTTTCACCGGACCAGCGGGACACGGCGAAGGCGCTCGCCAAGGGCACGCGGTACTACCGCTACTCCGATCCGCCCTTCAAGACCACGGGGTGCATCAACAACGCCTCGAACCCCAACGACTGCGTCACCATCGCCTGTCCCGCCGACGGCAAGTGCCCCCCGGTGGTGACCGGCAGCGCCCAGGTGCTGACGCGCTGCAATACCGAAGGCATGTGCCAGGAGGTGGCGCCGCCGCCGCACAGCGGAGCCCACTACTTCTATAGCGTCACCGCCACGGACCACAAGCTGGACGACACCAACGGGGACGGGGTGTACGAGGTGGTCGGGCCCGGTCTGGCGGGGGATCCGAACTCGAGCTTCGTCTACATCAATCCGCCGACCAACGCCCTGGAATCGGCGCAGTTCGATCAGGCCAGCGACGAGATCTACGTCGTGCCCAACCCGGCCACGGCGAAGTCGCTCTCCGACTGGCAACTGCAGCCCAACAACGACGATCCCACCGGGCTCAAGGTCGAGTTCCATCACCTGCCGGCCAAGCGGGGTACGGTCACCGTCTACACCCTGGCGGGCGACATGGTGATCGAGTTGCCTTTCGATGGCTCGGCAGGGGACGGGTCGCTGGCCTGGGACCTCCTGTCGCGCAACGGGCAGGAAGTGACCAGCGGCGTCTATCTCTTCTCCGTGGAAGCCGACGGCTTCGACCGTTTCGTCGGCAAGTTCGTGGTGATCCGATAGGGCTGGCAACGGTTCAGTCGGTGGCAGGTGGTGGCCACCCGGTCTGGAGGTCGAAGGTGAAACGAGTCCTGGCGCTGGCCCTCGTCGGAGCCGTGTTGCCGCAGGCCGCGGCGGCTTCGGATGTCTTCGAGAAGGTCGGCACCTATGCAGCCCAGTTCCTGAAGATCGGCGTCAGCGCCCGTGCCACCGGCATGGGCAGCGCCTTCACGGCGGTGGCCGACGACGCCTCGGCTGCCTTTTGGAACCCCGCCGGACTGGTGGACGTGCAGGGCACGGTGATCGCCCTGCACCATTCCGAATGGCCGGCGGACATCAACCTGGACTATGCGAACTACACCTTCGCTCCGGCCTTCGTCCGCGGCAAGGTGTCGCTCCATGCCCGCGGTCTGACCATGGATCCCCAGGTGGTGCGCACCGTCTTCCGTCAAGACGGCACCGGCGAGATGTTCGACTCCGGCGACATGTCGTTCGGGCTCTCCTACGCCCGCTACTTCACCGACAAGTTCTCCGCCGGAGTCACCGTCTCCTGGGTGCACATGGGTCTCGCCGACCGCTCGGTGAACCAGGTGGTGGGGGATTTCGGTCTGCAGTACCGCATCGGGATCCGCGGCATGAAGCTGGGGATGATGGTGCAGAGCATCGGCTCCGAGGTGGACTTCGATAATCGCCCTTCGAAGCTCCCCACGGTCTTCAAGGTCGGTCTGTCGGTGGACGCTTACCGGGCGGGCCCGCACGCCATCATCGGCGTCGGCGAGTTCTCCCATCCGTCGGACAACCAGGAGCACGAGAACTTCGGCATCGAGTACTCGTACAACAAGTTCTTGTTCCTGCGCTCGGGCTACAACGTGAACTTCGACGCCGAGAGCTTTGCCGCCGGCGCCGGCATCGCGCTGCAGACCAGCCAGTCCACCAGCGTCGACGTCGACTACTCGTTCGTGGACATGGCGGCGCTGGGCAGTGTGCACCGCGTTTCCCTCGGGTTCCGTTACTGAGGCGCGCCGCGGCACGGACTCGTTTCGGGACCCGCCTGACCATCCGGGCGGGTCCTTTGTTTCCACCCTCGCCGGCCAGGCGCAGAGAGGGGCGGTGTATGCCACCGGAGCGGGCCCGTGCCGGTTTCCTCCTCGCCCTGGTGGCGGCAGCCGGAACGGTCGCGGTGCGCGCCTGGGTGGCGCCGGCGCCCGCCGCTGCAGCCGAGCCTGCGACCGCCGCGGACCCGACGACCCCGGCGCCGGAGGCGGTGCTGGCGTCGGCGCTGCACCCCGCCGTGGGTGGCGGCGATTTCGAGTTCTATGTCGATGCCGCTGCCATGGCGCCGGCCGACAACGGCTTGGTGCGGACCCGGCTGCTGCTGCAATTCCCCTTGCGCGAATTCCTGGAGCAGACCGGCGAGAACAGCGCCGAGCTCCACCTCCTGGCCCTGGCCTACGAAGCCGGCGGCGCTCTCGCGGCGCTGCAGTCGAAGTCGCCGGCTCCGGCCTCCGACCCGGAGGCGCCGCGCCAGGAAGCAGAGCGCTCCGACCGCGCCGTGCACGAGCTCCTCGAAGACTTCGGCGGCATCACCCCGCAGGCACGGGCCGAGGCGATCTCGCGGCTCGAGGCGCCGGCGCTGCAACAGCTGCGCGCTACGGACTACCAGCTGGCGGAGATCTACCTCGATCTCGCCCCGGGTGAGCACGTCCTCGAGGTGCAGGTGGAAAACCTCTCGCGGCTCAAGAAGGGTCTCCTGGACAAACTGCGGAAGCGGCATCTCACCGGCACCGCCCGCTTGCTCTTGCAGGTGCCGGATTTCGGCGCCCGTCCGGCGCTCTCGGATCCGGTCTTCCTGGCGGGACACGGGAAACTGCAGCACTACGCGGCGCGGGTCTACGGCTTGCTCAACGACTCGCTGCACGTGCGCAGCGTCTTGTGGACCGACGCTCCGGCCCGTATCGACATCGTGGCTCACGATCGCGACGGCGCCGTGCACTGGCGCGACTCGCTCCTGGTACAGCAAGCCGGCCGCCAGGAGCTCCACTTCGGTGCCAGCATCCAAACCTTGCCGGCCGGGCAATATGTCCTCACGCTCAGCGCCCAGACCGCCGCGGCGCAAGTGACGACGCGGCGCAGCTTCGATGTCGCCTGGTCCCTGTCGTCGTGGCGGAAGTCGCGCCGCGACCTCGAGTTCGAGGCCGAGACGATCCTCACCGAAGAGGAATTCCGGGCCTACGACAGCCTGCCGCTCGGGGAGAAGGAGCGCTACCTCGACGCCTTCTGGCAGCGTCACGATCCCACCCCCGACACCGCCTTGAACGAGCTGCAGGCGGAGTTCCAGCGCCGCGTCGCCTTCGCCGACGCGCAGTTCTCCGAGACTGTCCGCGGCGCCCGCACCCATCGCGGCAAGGTGTACATCCGCTTCGGCCCGCCCAACGAGGTGCAAGCCGAAGCGGTGCCCAGCCATCTCGCCGGCGAGGGCGCCGAGGACCTGGTGGCGAAGGTGGACGATCCCTACACCCCGGCGTCGGAGGAAGTGCTGGGGGTGCCGGCGCCGACCCAGTCCCGCGACTTCCGCAGCAGCGCCGAGCAGGCGCAGCTCAAGAGCGAAGCGCGCCGGGTCGTCGGTCCGGCGCGAGAGCTGATCAGCTACGAGCTCTGGGTCTACCTCGGACACGGACAGCCACTCATGCCGCGCGACGTCGTTGGCATCGACGCAGGCTTCCGTCTGCTCTTCATGGACACCCAGGGATTCGGCCAGTTCCTGCTGCGCAAATCCTCGGTGACCCTGGACATCCCGGGACTGCACTCCACCTACTAAAGGCCTGCTTCTGCACGCTAGAGGCTCGGCTGTGCACGAGGCGAGGGCGCCAGCGGCAACGTTTTCTGCCTTCGCCCGGCTCTCCTGGGGTGGTTGACAGCGCTGGGGGGAGCCGCTATATTTCCCGCGCTTCACCGCTAATTGCGATATCCCCAAGGGTTTATCGAGATCCGCGGGAATCCGGACGGAGTCGAGGACCGCCTCGCGAGCGGCGAAGAGGGAACACCGTGCAGCCGGAAAGGGGACGCCGCCGTGGCGCCGCGCGCCCGGAGTGCCAGCCGATCATGAAGAAGAATCGACCTCTCGTTCTGCTCAGTGTGCTCGCGTTCATTCTCGCCGCCGGCGTCCTGGCGGTCCGTCCCGTCCTGTCGCAACAGGACCGTCCCATGAGCGAGGAAACCGCGCTGCCCCAACCGGTGGATACCACCGCCAGCGCCGTGGTGCCTCCCACGACCCCGCCGGCGCCAGCGGTCGCCACGCCGCCGCCGGTGGAGCGCTCCGGCGTCTGGCTCGTCCTCGACTGGTTCAATCGCGGCGGCCTCTTCATGTGGCCCATCCTTTTTTGTTCCGTCGTCGCCGTCACCTTCATCATCGAGCGCAGCATCACCTTGCTGCGCGCCCGCACCAACACGCGGAATTTCATGTCCGATGTCTTGAACGCGGTGCGGCGCGACGGCGTCCCCGCCGCCGAGCGTGTCTGCGAGCAGACCCGCGGCCCCATCGCCGCCATCGTCTTCTCCGGGCTGAAGCACGCCAACCGCGGCTCCGAGGCGGTAGAAAAAGCCATCGAGACCGCCGGGGCGGTGGAGCTCTCCTTCCTCGAACGGGGTCTCGTCTGGCTCGCCACGGTGTCCACCATCGCGCCGTTGCTCGGCTTCCTCGGTACGGTGTCCGGCATGATCCACGCCTTCGACGCCATTGCCGCCGCCGATCAGGTGAGCGCCAAGTTGGTGGCGAGCGGGATCTCCGAGGCCCTCATCACCACCGAAGCCGGGCTCATCGTCGCCATTCCTGCCAGCCTCTGTCACAACTTCTTCCTCCAGCAGATCGACCGCTTCGTCATCGAGATGGAGGAAAGCTCCAGCGAGCTGGTCAACACCATCGACGAACTGCGCTCCTGAGCCACGGCCGGGCGCGGCCGCCGCGGCCGCACCGGGCCGCCGGGGAGGCCGATGAGGCGACGCAGGCGGCGACTCGCGACGGAGGAGATCCCGCAAGCGTCGCTCCCGGACATCGCCTTCCTCTTGATGATTTTCTTCATCGCCGCCACGGTGTTCGGCGTCGAACACGGTTTGCCCGTGGTGCTGCCGAGCGCGCAGAAGAGCCCGCGCCTCGCCGTGCAGCAGAGCGAGGTCTTCCGCCTCGAAGTTCGCGCCGACGGCTCCGTGCTGGCGGAACGCCGCCCGGTGCGGGTGGAGCAGATCGGACCGCTGCTGGTGGAAAGGCAGCGGCAACGGCAGGCGCAAGGCAAGGCCGAGCTCGTCGTCATCCTCGAGACCCATCCCGACGCCGCCTACGAGCTCTGGGTGGCGGTGCTGGATCAGGTGCGTTTCGCTGGCTGCCGCCGCGTTGCCCTCGCCACCACGCCGGGGAAGTGAGCGGCGATGCGACGCGCACCGGGCCGCTTCCACGCCAGGCACAAACCGCTGGCGCGCATTCCCACCGAATCCTTGGCCGACATCGCCTTCCTGCTCCTCATTTTCTACCTCACCTCGGCGCTCATCCGCCCCGAGCAGGGCCTGCACCTGGACCTGCCCTGGGCCACGAACACCATGCGCCAGCCCCGCGAGCAGATCGCGCACATCTGGATCGACGCCGACGGGCGTGTCATGATCAACGACCTTTACGTGGCCGTGGCAGAGATCGCCCCGATCCTGGGGCGCAAACTGCGGGAGAGTCCGAATCTCATCGTCGCGCTCAACAGCGACCGGCGCACGCACTACCGGTATGTGCAGCGGGTCCTGGATGAGATGAAGAAGGCCGAGGCGGTGCGGGTGTCGTTCACGGCGCGCCCCCGCGGACCGGGCTCCTGAGGGGCATGCCCTGTAACCCCTTGGGAGCATGCACGTACTAGGAGGAGGCCGCGGCTGGCGGCCAGGATTGGAAACCCGTCGGGCGGGGGTCCCCGCCCGCTCCCACACTGGAAGAGGTGATCCGCCGATGACTGGGTGCAAGATGCGCCGCCGCGTGGCTGTCGCAACCTCTCTCCTGGCTGTCTGCCTGGCGGTGTCCGGCGCCGGCCGGCCGGCCGGGGCGCAGACCCCGCCGCTCCCTGCGCCGGTGCCGCGGCCGGGGCCGGCGACGGAAGAGGTCGAGGTGCCGTCCTTCCTCCGTCTCTCCGATGCCATCCGCATCGCCATGGCGGGCAGCACCCAGCTGGGTAGCCGGCAGGCCCAGTTGGCGGCGTCGCGCAAGGCCCGGACCGCCTCGATCTTCGCCCTGGGACCGGACCTCAATGCGCAGGCTGTCCTGCAGCGGGCGACACGCACGGACTTCGACGTCACCCAGACGACGTCGGTGCCGACCAACATCGAGAGCGTCGTCACCACCGATGGCGACACCCTCACCTTCGGAACCAACCCGGTGGATCAGACCGTCGACCTCGGCGACGTCGACGAGACTTCGAAGTTCAAGCAGGTGCAGATCTCCTCGTCGATCCGTCTGTTCGACGGCTTCGCCAACTACTACCGCATCGGCGCCGCGAACAACGCCGTTCGCTCCGACGAATTCGATGCCATGTACACCTCCACCGTCGTGCAAGCCACGGTCATCGAGTCCTACTACAATCTGCTCCGCGCCCAGCTCCTGCTCGACGTCGCCGAGGACGCCGTGAAGGTGTCGCAGGAACAGCTCGATCGCACCCAGGCGCTGTACGAGCTGGGATCGGCGGCGCGCAGCGACGTCCTCAAGTCCCAGGTGCAGCTCGGGCAGACGCGGTTGACCCTGGTGCAGGCACGCAACGGCGAGCGCCAGGGGCGGGCCAATCTGGTGCACAGCATGAACCTGTTCCACCAACCGGATTTCGGCATCGACACCACACTGGCGACGATCCCAGAAGAGACCGTCGACTTCGACGCGGAGGTGCAGTTCGCCCGCAACAACCGCCTGGATGTGCAATCGTTGCGCGAGGTCGAGAAAGCCCAGGGCAAGCGCGTCGTCGTCGCCCGCGGACCGCTCTTGCCCTCGCTGGATTTCTCCTACGACGTGGCCTATACGGACCAGGAGTCGCAGTTCCGCTTCGGCGCCCAGAAGACGCGCAATCGTTCTTGGGCCTTCTTCGCCAACTGGAACGTCTTCGACCGTTACCAGGTGTACGCGAACATCAGCCAGGCCAAGGCGAACCAGCGGGTGGCGGAGTACAATCGCCGCCAGGTGGAGCTGGATGCAGTGCGGGAGATTCGCGAGTTCGTCAACGAGATGCAAGAAGCACGGGAGCGCTACACCGTGGCGCGGGAGAACGTGGAACGTTCCCGCGAGGACCTGCGTCTGGCGCAGGAGAAGTTCCGCGTCGGCGCCGGGACCATCCTGGACGTCACCACGGCGGAGTCCGATCTGACCACGACGCGCGCCTCGGAAGTGCAGGCCATCGTGGACTACCGCATCTCCCGCGCCCGGCTGAATCGGGCCACGGGAAGGCCGCTCGCCGAATTGTGAGCCGGCGGTGGGCGACGGGTAAGGGCGCCTGGACCCGGCGTGGCGACCACGGGCTCGCGGCCCTGGCCGTGCTCGCCGTGGCCGGTTGCGCCGGCACGGCGCGGCTCTCCGAGCCTTCGCCTTTCTCCACCCTCCTCGCCGCGCAGCTGGCGTGGACGGAAAGCGACCGCCCGCTCTACCGCATCAGCGCCTCCCTGCCGCGCCGCGAGCTGGCGGCGCTAGGAGGGGGCGACGGCGTGGTGCGCTTGGTCCTGAGCGGCATCATCCGCAGCCGCTCGGGGAAGCGGCTGGGTGACGGAGCCTGGGCGCGCCAGCTCGCCGTCACCGACCTCGCCGGCCCCGGCGAGCTGCGCTGGTGCGTGGATCTCGCCACCGGGCCCGGAGCCCAGGACCTGGAGCTCAGCGTCCTGGTGCAGGGGCGACCCTGGGGCGCGCCGTGGCACCGGCGTTTCACCGTTCCCACCCCCACCCCGGCAGCGCTGTTCTTGGGCGAACCCATCCTCCTGGCGCGACCCGCCGGCGGGGAGCCTGCGGCCGATTCTCCTTGCCAGCGCCTCCTCCTGGGTGGCACGTACGATGCGAGCAGCGCCCCAGTGCAGGTGCAGGGCGCGATCTACGATTTCGCCCCCGCCGGAGCGGGGGAGTACGAGCTTTCCTGGAGCGTCCGCGCCCTGGAGGCCCCGACGAACGTGCCGGCGCCCGCGGCGGTTCCGGAAACACGGAAGCTGTCGCGAGAGGGTCTGGTGACGCCGTTCGCCCTCGACCTCCCCATGGCAGACCTGGGGGAGCACGAGCTCGCTCTGCAGGTGCGAAGCGGGGAGCGGACCGCCGCGGCGACGCAGTCCTTCGCCCTCACCCTGCACGACTTGGCAGGCCTCGGGCCGGGCTCCGGAGAGCTGGCGCTGCTCCGTCTGCTGCTGTCGCCGGGCGCCGCCGACTCGCTCGCCGCGTCGCCGCCGGAGCGGCGCGAGTCACTCTGGCAGGAACTCTGGCGCCGCCGCGATCCGGATCCGAGCACGCCGGCGAACGAAGTGCGCGAGCAAGCCCTGGCCCGGGTGCGCCAGGCCAACCTCCGCTTCGGCGTCACGGCGCCGGGCTGGAACACCGACCGCGGCCGGGTCTTCATTGCCCGCGGCGCTCCGGATCGGGTGGACAGCATGGCGAATCCGGAGGGTTTCGACCGCATCGAACGCTGGACCTACGCGGCGAGCAACACCGTCTACGTCTTCGTCGATCGCGACGGGCGCGGCGAGTACACCTTGCAGCGCACTAACGCCGCGGACGACTAGGAGAGCGATGCAAGACCTGGCTCCGTTCGAAGCGAGCATCCGCGCCGCCCTGGCGGCGGAAGGCCTGGATCCACGCGGCCATTTCTGGCGCTTGCGTCCCGCCGCCGGCGGCGTCCAGCTGGAGGCGACGGAGGCGAGCTTCGCCCGCCGCGGACAGGAAGCACTGCGGCAGCAGTTCCCAGGCAGCCGCGTCGAGGTGGTGCTCCTTCCCGCCCCGGAGCTGCAAGCGCAGCGCGCCTGGGTGAAGGCGAGCGTCGCCGAGGTGCGCGCCGAACCCAAGCACGAAGCAGCGCAGACCACCCAGGCGTTGCAAGGAGAGGTGTTGGAGCCGCTGCTACACGAGGAAGGCTGGCTGCTGGCGCGCCTGCCCGATGGCTATCTCGGTTGGGTGCGGGACTGGCACCTGCGCTGGACCGACGCCGCGGTGCCGTCGGCCTTCGCCGCCCGGACGGACGCGCGCATCGCCTCGCCCCTGGTGCGCCTGCGCGAGACTCCCGGGCCCGGCGCGGCGCCGGTAGCCGAGAGCCCGCTCGGCACCGCTGTCGTCCGCCGGCAGGAGCGGGACGACTGGGTGGAGATCGAGCTTCCCGGCGGGGCCGTGGGCTGGGTGCGGCGGCAAGCGCTGCGCCCGGGCAGCGGGCTCTGGGAGACGGCGGCGCCGTCGTTGTTGGACATGCTGCAAGGTTTTCTCGGCGTGCCCTATCTCTGGGGCGGGAAGAGTCCGAAGGGTTTCGACTGCTCCGGCCTGGTGCAGTTCGCCTTCGCGCTCCACGGCGTGCCGCTGCCGAGGGATTCGGATCAGCAGTTCGGTTGCGGCGTCCCGGTGCAGCAGTTCACCGCCGGCGATCTGCTCTTCTTCGGGCGGGAGCGCATCGGCCACGTCGGCGTTGCTCTCGACGCGCACCGCTTCATCCATGCCCGCGGCGAGGTGCGGCGCGACTCGCTCGCGCCGGACAGTCCGCTCCACGCGCCGGAGCTCGCTGCCATCCTGCGCGGCGGCCGCCGGCTCTTGCCCCCGCCGCGGTGACGCGGCGGGGTCCTTGCCCCAGGGGCGCGAAAGCCTGCGCTGCGAGAGCGCGCACCGCGGCATCCCGCGCCCTGCTGCCACACTTCCCGAAGGGTCCCCGCCTTGCACCGGCGGCAACCCGAAGGGAGTGCCGCGGGTGTTCTACTTTTTCTTCTACTATCCGCTCGGCCTCGACGTCCGCCCCACCCGGCCGGTGTGGCTGACCTGGAGCTTGGCGGGAACGGCGCTCCTCCTCTTCGCCGTCACTCTCTTGGACCCCGCTTGGTTCTTGGCCCACCAAGAGAGCCTCATCTACGTTCCCGCCCACCCCACGCTCGCCGCCTTGCTGTCGAGCGCCTTCATGCACGGTGACTGGCTGCACCTCTCCTCCAACTTGCTCGCTCTCGGAGTCTTCGGTCCGGCGCTGGAGGCGCGGCTCGGCGCCTGGCGTTTCGCCGCCGTTTTCGCCGTGTGTCACGTGGCCGGGAATCTGGTGCAGGGAGCGATGGCGCTTCTCTGGTTCCCCGACACCGCCGGTTGGGGTGTGCTCGGAGCCTCCGGTGCACTCTCCGGGCTCCTGGGGGTATTCCTCGTGCGCTTGCACTGGGCGAGGTTGCGCGTCGGTTACTGGGCTTTTCTGCCACTGCAGGCCTACACCCAAGCGGGTACGCGCACGCTGCCGGTGCTCGCCGCTGTGGGGTTGTGGTTCCTGCTGCAGCTCGGTCTGGCGGCGGCGCAGCTCCAGGGTGCGGCGGCTTCGGTGGCGGTGGGCTCACACCTCGGTGGTTTGATGGCGGGAATCGGCATGGGCTGGCTCCTCGGCCTGCGCGGCGAAGGGGCCGCGGAACAGCACCTGCAGCAGGGGCGGCGACATTTCGGCAGTGCCGCCTGGTACCCGGCGCAGGGGGAGTTCCTCGCCTATGTACGCCGCTGTCCCGAGGATCCCGAAGGGCATCTGGAGCTGGCGCGCAGCTTTCGTCTCACCGCCCGGCACGGGGAGGCGGAGACGCATTTCCGCCGCGCTTGCGCCGGCTTCGCCTTGCAGAAGCGCCTCGATCGGCTGGAAGAAGCGCACCGCGAAGCGGCGCGCGGCAATCCGGACTTCGTCCTGGCGGCGCCGCTGCAGCTGCAGCTGGGAAGAGTCCTCGAACGGGGCTGCAAGGACGAAGCGGCGGCCCGGGTCTACGGGCACTATCTCCGCGCCTATCCAGGCGAGCCCGCCGTGCCCTTCGCCCTCTTCCGCCTGGCGCGCCTGACCCAGGCGCGCTCCGGCCTGGCGCAGGCCCGGCCGCACTATGTCGAGCTCCTCCTCCAGCATCCCGCCGCACCGGAAGCGGAGATGGCACGGTGGGCTCTGGCGGCCCAGCGCCCCACGCGCAGCCGCGGGACGCGTACCTGAGCGAGCTGCAGCGACGGGGCCACCGCCGCCGCTTCAGGCTAGGGAGCGTCGAGGCCGAGCCGGGTGTGCAGTGCCCGCGCCGCCCGGCGCGCATCCCGCTGCGGCACCACGCAGATCATCGCCAGCGCCGAGCTCGACACCAGGGCGACGGGAACGTTTTCCGCCGCCAGCGCACTCAGGATCCCGGCCGTCGTCCCCGGGTGGCTCTGGATCCCTTCACCCACCACGGCGAGGCTCGCCACCTCGTGGTCCTGCACCAGTCGCGCCGACGGCAGCTGGCGCAAGCGTGTCTGCAGCACCGCCGCGGCGCGCACCGCATCGTCGCGCTGCAGCAGACAGACCAGCTCCCCGCTGTCGCCGTGCCCGGTCTGCACCACCACGCGGGTGGCGATGCCTTGGCTGCCGAGCGCCTCGAGCAAGGCGGCGCACTGCCCCGAGGGCACGCCGGCCACCGTCAGCGTCGCCACCTCCTCGTCGCAGGCGATGCCGCGGATCACCACCTTCTCGATGCTCTCCATCGCTCCGATCACCGTCCCCTTCGCTTGGGTGAAGGACGAGCGCACGTGCACCGTGACCCCGAAGCGCCGGGCGATCTCGACGCAACGCGGGTGCAGGACGCGCGCTCCCTGCGCCGCCAGCTCCATCATCTCGTCGTGCCCCAGGGCATCGAGCTTGGCCGCTCGCGGCACCAGACGCGGGTCGGCGCTGTAGACCCCTTCCACGTCGGTGAAGATCTCGCAGCGCACCGCACCGAGGGCCGCGGCCAGCGCCACCGCCGTCGTATCGCTGCCACCCCGCCCGAGGGTGGTGATTTCCTTTTCCAGGCTCATGCCCTGGAAACCCGCCACAATGGCGATGCGCCCGGCGGCGAGGGCCTGCTCCAGCCGCTGCGGCCGCACCTCCAGGATGTGGGCGTCCGCATGCCGGGTGTCGGTGATGATGCCGCTCTGGGAGCCGGTGAACGACACGGCGTCGTGGCCTTGCACCTGGAGCGCCATGCTGAGCAGCGACATGGAGATGCGCTCCCCGGCAGTGAGCAGCATGTCGAGCTCCCGGGGCGGTGGCGCCGACGCCACCTGCCGGGCGAGGCGCAAGAGCTCGTCGGTGTGGTGCCCCATGGCGGAGACCACCACCAGCACCTGGAACCCTTCGCGTTTGGCGTCGGCGATGCGGCGCGCGACGTGCACGATGCGATCCGTCGTGGCCACCGACGTGCCACCGTATTTCTGCACCAGGAGCTGCACGGGCCGATTCTGGCGACTCGCCCCATGCCAGCGTCAAGCGCTTTGCGGCGGCGCCGCGCTACGCCGCCGCCCCCGGCGCGATGCGGGCAGCGCGGGCTCGCCGCGCTTCCGCAAGCCGACAAGAGCGGCAGCATCCGGCCGTCACCGTGGTTGCCGGCGCCGCCTCGCGCCATGTCGCTTTCTCCGCCGGCGGCAGCACGCTTCTTGCTGTTCCCCGCCGGCGCGCCGCCGCGGCTCGAAAAGCGCTTGCGGTCCAGGCGCTTCCATGGTAGCGTCCGCAGGAACGTAGATGCTTTGAAGACAAGCGGTTACATGATCGCGAGAGGGGTTGCGTGAAGCCCTCCGTGCGCCTCCCGACGAGCCTGCACGAGGGCAGCCAGGGTCGGCCGCCGGCAGTGTCTGCAGCGCGCCATCTCTCGAACCGTGAGCTCCTGACGTGGGTGCTGGAAGGGTGCGGCGGGGGCGGAGCACAGCTTGCCGAGCGATTCCTGCGTCATTTCGGAAACCTCCGCACCCTGGCCCAGGCGACGCGCGCCGAGCTGGGCCGCGTTCCTGGCGCTCGCAGCGAGCACGCTCTGATTCTGGAAGCGTGCCTGGAGCTCGGGCGGCGCACGGTGTACGGACGGCCGTTGCGGCGGCGCGCGGTGGACGGTCCCGCAGCGGTGGCGCGCCTGCTGCAGCCGGCGCTGCGTGATCTGGACCGCGAGCATTTCGTCGCGGTGTTGCTGACGACGAAGAATCAGGTGATCGACATGGTGACGGTGGCGATCGGCTCCCTGGCGGCTTCACTGGTGCACCCGCGCGAGGTGCTGAAGCCGGCGATCCAGGCCAGCGCTGCGGCGCTCGTGGTGGCCCACAACCATCCCACCGGCAACCCAGAGCCGAGCCGCGAGGACATCGAGTTCACCCGGCGCTTGCAGAGCTGCTGTGATCTCGTGGGGATCCGCTTGCTCGACCACGTGATCATCGGGGACGGCACGTTCGAGAGCTTGAAGGCGAGCGGGCACTGCTGATGGCCCCTCCCGGGCCGGCGGAGGAACGGGGACGATGATGAAGAAAATGACGAGCTGGTTCTCCAACGACGTGGCGATCGACCTGGGGACGGCGAACACCGTCGTGCACGTGAAGGGCCAGGGGATCGTCCTCAACGAACCCTCCGTCGTCGCCGTGGACAACCACACCCACAAGGTCGTGGCGGTGGGCAACGATGCGAAAGCCATGCTCGGCAAGACCCCGGATCACATCACCGCGGTGCGGCCGCTCAAGGATGGCGTCATCGCCGACTTCGAGATCACCGAGATCATGCTACGCGAGTTCATCAAAAAGGCGCAGAACAAGCGGCGCTTCGTCAAACCCCGCATCGTCATCTGCGTGCCTTCGGGGATCACCGAGGTGGAGAAGCGCGCGGTGCGCGACTCGGCGCAGCACGCCGGCGCCCGCGAGGTCTACCTGGTGGCCGAGCCCATCGCCGCCGCCATCGGCGTCGGCCTGCCGGTGAGCCGCCCGAGCGGCAACATGATCATCGACATCGGCGGCGGCACCACCGAGATCGCCGTCATCGCTCTGGACGGCATCGTCTGCGACACTTCCATCCGCGTCGGCGGCGACGAGATGGACGAGGCCATCGTCCAGCACATCAAGAAGACCTACAACCTCCTGGTCGGGGACCTGACGGCGGAGAACGTCAAGAAGACCATCGGCTCCGCGGCGCCCCTGCCGGAGGAGTTGGAGATGGAGATCAAGGGCCGCGATCTCGTCGCCGGCATCCCCAAGACCCTGCGCATTTCCTCGGTGGAGATCCGCGAGGCCTTGCGCGAACCGGTCATGCAGATCGTGGAGGCGCTGAAGCTGGCGCTGGAGCGCTGCCCGCCGGAACTGGCCGCCGACATCGTCGACCGAGGTATCGTCATCACCGGTGGCGGCTCGCTGCTGCGCGAGCTCGAGACGCTGCTGAAGGAGGAGACGAACCTCCCCATCAACACGGTGGACGATCCGTTGTCCTGTGTGGTGCTGGGGACGGGCAAGATCCTCGACAACCTCGAGTACTACGACAAGGTGCTGATCCCGGCGGGACGCGACTGACGCCGAGGTGACGCCAGGGAAGGGTGGGGGCGGTGCTCCGATCTCTCTTCGGTCGCCACCGTGACCGCACGCTGCTGGCCGTGGCGGTGCTGCTCTCCTGCTTGTGCCTCGGTTTGGACCAGGGCACGCAGGCAGATCTGGCGCGCCTCCTCGGCCTCAGCCTCTATGCCCCGGTGCAAGCGGTGGCGCGGGGCACCGAAGACGCCCTGCTGCTGCGGCGGGAGAACGAGCAGCTGCGGCGGCTGGTGGCCAGTCTCAATCTCGAGCGCCAGCGTCTCCTGCAGCTGCGCGACGAAGCCGCCGAGCTGCGCCGCGTCGCCCGCTTCTCCCGCGATCGTTTCCCTTACCTCAAGCCCTGCGAAATCGTCGGGCGCACCACCGACTCCTTCCAGACCGCCCTGCAGCTCGGCTGCGGCTCCAAGGATTCCCTCTACGCCGGCATGCCCGTCGCCGCCTACGCCGGCTTGGTGGGGCGGGTGCGGCAGGTGACCGGGACACGCTCGCTGCTGGAAACCTTGGCCAGCCCGGACATGGCGATCAGCGTCACCGATCAGCGTAGCGGCGTCGTCGGCATCCTGCGCTGGGCGCGGGGCAACCAGTTCACCCTGGACCGGGTCGACGCCGTCGAGGACGTCCTGGTGGGGGATCCGCTCCTCACCTCCGGACTCGGCGACTACCCGCGCGGCATCCCGGTGGGGGTGGTGACCCGCGTGGGCATCTCCCTCGACGGCTTGTTCAAGCAGATCGACGTGCGCACCCATGTGGATTTCGGCAGCCTGCGCGATGTCTTCGTCGTCACACGCGACGTGGACTGGGAGGAACGAGCGCTCTATCGGCGCGAAGACCAGCCGCTGTTGCAGGGGTCGGCGGGAAGTGCGACGGAAGCGCAGCAGGCCAGCGGGGCCCGCCCGGGGAGCGTGCCATGAGCGCTTTCGCTTCCATCCTCTTTGCGTATCTGGCGCTGGCCCTGCAGGGCACCGTGGTGCCCTATCTCGGCATCGGCGACGTGCGCCCGGATCTGCCCCTCATCGCCGTGACGCTCATCGCCCTCTCCCGCGGCGCCGCCACCGGCACGGTGGCGGGGTTCCTCATCGGCCTGGCGCAAGACCTGACCAATCCAGGCTTCCTCGGCCTCAACGCCCTCGCCAAGAGTCTGGTCGGTCACGGCGTCGGCGCCATGCGCGGCCGCTTCGACGCCGGCACCGCGCCATCCTGCGCTCTGGTGCTCGGGGTCGCGGCGGTGGCGCACGACGTGGTCTACCTCACCATCCATCGCCGTCTGGTGCTCTCGGAGATCTTCCTCGCTCTCGCCACCCACACCGTGCCGTCGGCTCTCTACACCGCCGGCGTGGGCGCGCTGCTGGCGCTGCTCCTGGGCGCGATGCCGGGAAGGAGGTTGCACCGTTTTGGCCGTTCACAACTCCCGAACCGCTGAGCGGCGCACCATCCAGTCGGCCTACGTCATCGTCGTCGCCGCCTTCCTCCTGGTCTTGGTGCGGCTCTTCCAGATCCAGGTGCTCGAGCATCGCACCTACGAACGCCTGGCCCGGGAGAACCAGTTCCGGGTCAAGCGCGTCATCGCCCCGCGCGGCGTGCTGCGCGACCGCACCGGCAAGAGCCTGGTGGACAACGTGGCGGAGTACCAGCTCTTCGTCCCCGCCGAATCCATGGAACACGGGGAGCTGTTGCATTCCCTGGTGCGGGACTTCGGGGTGGACACCACGGCGGCGCGCAGCCGCTGGCAGACGCAGCGCCGCCGGCGCGGCCACGAACCGATCAAAGTCCTGGGTAACTTGAGCAAGGCGCAGGTGTCGCGCTTCGAGGAGAACCGGCAGCAGTATCCCGGGGCCTTCCTCGAGGCGCGCGGCCGCCGGCGGTACCTCTTCGGCGATTTCGCCACCCACGTGCTCGGCTATGTCGGCGAGGTCACGCAGGCGCAGGTGGACAGCTCCACCGGGCCGCGGGCCTATCGTTTGGGCGACGTGGCCGGCAAGTCTGGCGTCGAAGCCCTGAGCGAGGACGATCTGCGCGGCACCGACGGCAAGCGCTGGGTGCAGGTGAACGCTTCAGGCCAGGAGCTCTTCGAGCTGGTGGAACGGGCCGAGCCCCCGCTGCCGGGGAACGACGTCTACATGAGCATCGATTTCGAGCTGCAGCACGCCATCGAAAGCCGCTTCTGGCCGCCGGACAAGGCCGGCGCGGCGGTGGTGCTGGACGTACACACCGGCGAAGTCCTGGCGGCGGTGAGCAAGCCCGGGTACGACCTGAACCGCTTCGCCGTCGGCATCTCCACCGCAGACTACGAGGTGCTGCGCAACGATCCGCTGACGCCGCTCTTCAACCGCTACGCCATGGCGGCGTATCCGCCGGGCTCCACCTTCAAGATCATCTCCGCGGCGTCGTTGCTCGACAACCATGTCGTCAGCGTGAACCAGTACCGCCCCGGTTGCCCCGGCTGGTACCAGGTGGGCAACCGCACCTTCCGCTGCCACAAGGAATCGGGGCACGGCAGCTTGAACCTGCTGGGAGGCTTCGAGCAGTCCTGCGACGTCTACTTCTACCAGCATGCCCGGATCCTCGGCATCGACCATCTGGCGGCGACGGCACGCCAGCTCGGCCTCGGCGCCCGCACTGGCTTCGCCCTCCCCGAGGACGATGGCCTCATTCCCGACAGCGCCTATTACAACCGCGTCTTCGGCCCGCGGGGCTGGACGACGACGCTGGCGGTGAACTGCATCATCGGTCAGGGCGAGGTCCTGGTCACGCCGCTGCAGCTCGCCCGGGTGGCGGCCGCGGTGGCCAACGGCGGCGATCTCGTCGTGCCGCAGATCATCGATCGCGTCGTCGATGCGCGCGGCCGCGTGCTGCGCACCACCACACCCCGGGTGGCGCAGCACGACGTCCTGAGCACCCAGGCGCTGCGCTTCCTCCAGCGCGCCATGCTCCAGGTCGTGGTGGGGGAGCACGGCACCGGCCATGCAGCGCTGCCGGAGTCGCTCCTCGTCTGCGGCAAGACGGGCACGGCGGAAACACCGGGGAAGAAAGAGGATCACGCCTGGTTCGTCTTCTATGCGCCCCAGGACCACCCGGTCATCGCCGGTGTGGTCATCGTCGAGCGTGCGGGCCACGGCGGCGCGGTGGCCGCCCCCATCGTGCGCCAGATCGTTTCCCACTGGTTCGGCTTCGAGGACGATGGCAACGCCTACTGGCGGCGCCTGCCGGAGCTGCGCAAGCTGGGGTTGGTGCGGGAGGCGACGCTGTGAGCATGGGCGAAGGCGTCCTCGGGCACCGGCGCTTCGCGGAGCGCGTCGATCGTCCCGCCCTGGTGGCGATCCTGGCGCTCCTCGGCATCTCGCTGGTGACGCTGTACAGCGTCACCCACGCGCGGGTGCACGGCGACTGGCACCAGACTCTCGTGGTCGGGCCCAGCATCTTCTACCGGCAGATCGCGTGGATCGTCCTCGGTCTCGGCGCCCTCTACCTGGGCTTCTGGACGCCCTACCGGCTCCTGGAGGCCTCGGCCTGGCTGCAGTACGGCGGCTCTTTCCTGCTCCTCGTGCTGGTGTTGTTCGTCCATCCCGGCGTCGAGGTGGAGCGCTGGATCCGCCTCGGGCCGGTCCAGTTCCAGCCTTCGGAGTTCGCCAAGGTGGCGCTCATCTTCGTGCTCGCCCGCTACCTCGCGGCGCGGGAGGGGAACGGCAACCGTCTGAGCAGCCTCATCGTGCCCTTCTTCATCGTACTGCCGCCGGTAGCGCTCATCCTCAAGCAGCCCGATCTGGGCACGGCGCTGGTGTTCTTCGCCATCCTGATCCCCATGCTCTTCTGGCGCGGTCTGCGGCCGGGGCACATCATCCTCCTCGGTTCCCCGGCGGTGGGTTTCCTCATGCATCTCTACCTGCGCACGCAGGAGCACCTCTGGTGGCCCTGGCTGGTGTTCGTCGTCGTCATCTTCGCCTTCAACCTGTGGCAACGGACCTACCTCTGGGAGAACTTGAGCCTCTTCGTCGTCAACCTCTCGATCCACCTGCTCGAACCGTGGTTGTGGGGGCATCTGCGGCCCTACCAGCAGCAGCGCATCGAGTCGTTCTTCAATCCCGCCATGGACATGCTGGGGCAGGGCTACCACGTGGCGCAGTCGAAGATCGCCGTCGGCGCCGGCGGCTTCCTCGGCCAGGGTTTCATGGCAGGGACGCAGAAGGAGCTGGCGTTCCTGCCCGCCCGGCACACGGACTTCATCTTCTCCGTCGTCGGCGAGGAGTTCGGTTTCATCGGCGGCATCATCGTCGTCGGCCTCTTTGCCGTGATCGTGTTGCGCGGGCTCGCCTTCGCCGCTCGGGCGCGGAACGCTTTCGTCCGCCAGGCTGCCTTCGGCATCGCTGCCTACCTCATGTTCCACGTCATGCAGAACGTGGGGATGACCGTCGGTCTCATTCCGGTGGCGGGGATCCCCCTGCCTCTCGTCAGCTACGGTGGCAGCTCCTTGCTCGTGACCCTGTTCCTCCTCGGCGTCCTCCTCAACCTGGGGGCCCGTTGGAGGGAATACTGAGAAGATAACTGATTGTGTGGCAAAAGATTGCAGCCTCGTCCGGGTCCTGACAGGGGGCTCCGAGGCAGCGGGGTTGCGCCGCCAGGCGGCGCCGGCTTTAGGATGGTCGCATGCACCCGACCTTGGTGAAGATCGGACCGCTCGAACTGCACTCCTACGGCTTCCTGCTGGCGGTCTCCTTTTTCTGCGGCATCTGGCTGGCGGCGCGGCGGGCACCGCGGCGCGGGCTGAGCCCCGAAGCGGTGTACGACACCTCCCTCGTCATCGTCTTCGCCGCCATTCTCGGGGCGCGCTTCATGTACGTGCTCTTCCATCTGGCGGAGATGCGCTCCTTCATCGACGTCATCGCGGTGTGGCGCGGCGGCTTGACGATGTACGGCGGTGTTCTCGCCGCCATGGTCGCGTCGTGGTTGTACGCGCGCCGGCGCGATCTGTCGTTCCTGCGCTTGGCCGACGTCGTCGCTCCCAGTCTGGGCCTCGGTCTCATGCTGACCCGAGTGGGTTGCTTCCTGAACGGCTGCTGCTACGGCAAGCCGACCACTTTGCCCTGGGGCGTGGTCTTCCCGCAAGCGACCTTCGGCGGCCGGCTCTTCGGCGAGACGCCGTTGCATCCGACGCAGCTCTACTCCTCCCTCGAGGGCCTCCTCACCTTGGGCGTGTTGCTCCTCTACGATCGCCGCCCGCGGCGCGAAGGTCAGGTCTTCGCCCTCTACCTCGTCCTCGCCGGCGTCGGCCGCTTCGTCCTCGATTTCTTCCGCCATTACGAGGCGAATGTCTACGTGGCGGGGCCGCTCACGGTGAACCAGATCCTCAGCATCGGTTCCTGCCTCGTCGGGGTGCTGCTCTTCGCCGCCATCCGCGGTCACAAGGTGCCCCAGGCCGGCGGCGTCGCGGCCCCGGCAGCGGAGGAAGCCGCCCGCGCCGGCGGCAGTCGGTGATGCAGCGCTTACAGCTCGGACCGCGGTCGCTGCGCTACGCCGGCGGGCCGAGCACGCGCGTCTTCGTCCTCCTCGGCCATCCGGTGGCACACTCGCTCTCTCCCGTGTTTCAAACCGCGGCGTTGCGCGCTCTCGACCTGGACGCGGTGTACCTCGCCGCCGACCTGGAAGCCGAGCACCTGCCGCAGGCCCTGGAGGCGCTGCGCCGCGCGGCAGCGGCAGGCCGTGTCGGCGGTGCCAACGTCACCTTGCCGCACAAGCGGGCGGTGCTCTCCCATCTGCAGGCACTGGACGAGACCGCGCGGCTCGCCGGGGCGGTGAACACGCTGGTCCTCATGCCCTCGCTCGGTCCGGGCGGGGAAGCCGGCTGGCGTGGCCACAACACCGACATCCCGGGACTGCGGCAGAGCCTCGAGGAGGCAGGCGTCTCTCTCGCCGGCGTGCCGGTCCTCGTCCTCGGTGCAGGTGGCATGGCGCGCGCCGCCGTCGTCGCCGCTCTCGGCGCCGGAGCCGCGTCGATCCGTGTCCTGGCGCGGCGCCCCGAGCGGGGCCGCGAACTGCTCGAGGCGGTCGGGGCAGTGTGGCCCGGGAAGCTGCCGCCGTGCACGCACGGCCCGCTCGACCCGGCGCCCGCGGACGTCTTCGACGCGGTGGCGGTGCTGCTGCAGTGCACGAGCTTGGGACTCCGCGCCGCGGATCCGAGCCCGCTGTCGCTCCGTGGCGCCCCGCCGGAGCTCTTCGTCTTCGACGCCGTCTACGCGCCGCACCCCACGGCGCTGCTGCGGGAAGCGCAGCGAACCGGCCTGCGCCACAGCGACGGTCTCGGGATGCTGCTGCACCAGGGGGCGCGGTCCTTGCAGCTCTGGACCGGCCTCGCGCCTCCTCTCGACGTCATGCGCCGCAGCCTCGGCCTCTCGTGATTCGCTCGGGGCCAGCGGTGCACGAAGGGTTGCGGCGGACGCTCCTCGCGCGCGCTCCTGCGCGCTCGTCGCTCGACACGTGCCCTGCTCGCGCCTCCATGCGCTCGCCACGGGCAGGTGACGCCGCCGCAACCCTTCGTGCACCGCTGGCCCCCAGGGAGAACATCCTGTGACCGATCGCGTCGCCGAGCGTGCGCAGCGTCGACGCCGGGCCCTGCTGGAGCGCTGGTGCCAAGCGATCCAGCGCCCGGTGCAAAGCGTTGTCGACGATCTGGTCGCGGCGCTCTTGCCCGCTGCCTGCCTGCACTGCCGCCGCAATCTAGAGACCGAGGACCACGCGCCGCCGGGTGTTCCGCCCTCACGGCTGTGCAACGGCGGCTTGCGCCGCCCTCTCGCCGGACCTTTCACCGTGCCGCTCCGCTTGCTCTGCCCGGGTTGTGCGCGCGGGCTGCGGCCGCCGGCCCCCGCCGGGGCGGGAGAGGCGGTGCCGGTGTGGAGCGCTTTCGCCCCCACGCCGGAACTCTTCGCCCTGGTGCACGCTTTCAAGTACGGCGGCGCGGTGGAGCTAGCGGCATGGTTCGGACCCCGCCTGGCGCGCGCCGCGCCTGCCGCCCGTGCCCCTGACGCTCTCCTCGTCCCGGTGCCTCTGCATGCGCAGCGACGACGCGAACGCGGCTTCGATCAGAGCGCTCTTCTGGCTCGGGAGGTGGGGCAGAGGCTCGGGATGCCGGTGCACGAACACCTGCTCGTGCGCCGCCGCGCCACGCCGCCGCTCGCCGCGCTGGCGCACGCCGAGCGAGCTGCGGCGGTGCAAGGCGCCTTCGCCCGTGTGGCGCCGGTGCCCGCCGGGGCCGGTCTGGTCGTGCTCGTGGACGACGTGGTGACGACGGGCGCCACCACCACCGCCGCCTTCGCCGCCCTGGGTGTGCCGGCGGCGCGCACCGCCGTGCTCTGTGTGTGCAGCGCGCGCGTCGCTTGGTCCCAGGGAAGCAGGCCTGGGATCGGCGCAGAATTTGTGCTAGAAGAAGCAAGGCGCGAGGGCAACGGGTGATGGACGGCTCGAGGCGCCGCGCCGGGACGCGTACGCCCAGGACTTCTGCGGCTCACGACATCGCGGCGCGGCCGCGAGCGGAGGGAATTCATGGCACTCAAGGTCGGAATCAATGGTTTCGGCCGCATCGGGCGGCTCGTCTTCCGCCATCTCCACGGCAACCCGCGGGTGGAGATCGTCGCCATCAACGACATCACCGATGCGCCGACGCTGGCCCACCTCCTGGCGCGCGATTCGGTGCACGGAGCCTTCCGGGGCAAAGTCCAAGCCGCCGACGGCGCCTTGCTCGTGGACGGCAAATCGGTGCGCGTGCTGGCCGAGAAGGATCCCGCCAAGCTGCCGTGGCGCGAGCTCGGCGTGACAGTGGTGATCGAGTCGACCGGTCTCTTCACCAAGCGCGAGGCGGCTGCCAAGCACCTCGAGGCGGGAGCGCAGAAGGTGATGATCTCGGCGCCGGCGAAAGGCGAGGACCTCACCATCGTCAAGGGCGTGAACGACCACCTCTACGACAAGAGCAAGCACCACATCGTTTCCACCGCCTCCTGCACCACCAACTGCTTGGCGCCGGTGGTGAAGGTGTTGCACGACGCCTTCGGGGTCGAGCGCGGCCTCATGACCACGGTGCACGCCTACACCAACGACCAGCGCATCCTCGACCTGCCGCACAAGGATCTGCGCCGCGCCCGTGCCGCGCAGGTGAACATCATCCCCACCACCACGGGGGCCGCGGTGGCGGTCACCAAGGTGCTGCCCGAGCTGGAGGGCAGGCTGGACGGCATGGCCATGCGCGTGCCGGTGAGCGATGGCTCCGTCGTCGATCTGGTGGCGATGCTGCGCCGGCCGGTCACCAAGGAACAGGTGAACCAAGCGGTGCGGGAAGCGGCGGGGAAACCGCCGCTCGCCGGCATCCTCGAATATTCCGAGGAGCCGCTGGTGTCGAGCGACGTCATCGGCAACCCCCATTCGTCGGTGTTCGACGCCCTCTCCACCACGGTCCTGGACAAGACCATGGTGAAGGTCGTGGCCTGGTACGACAACGAGTTCGCCTATGCCAAGCGCATGGCGGAGCTCCTCGAGATCTTGCTCTGAAGCGGCCCCGGAGCCGCGCCGGCGGCTCCTGGTGTTGGGGGGGAATCGAGCGTGGCGAAGCTGGGTGTGGCCGATCTGGAGGTGCGCGGCAAGCGCGTCCTGGTGCGGGTGGATTTCAATGTCCCCATGGACCCCCAGGGGACGATCACCGACGACCGCCGCATCCAGAGCAGTCTGCCGACCCTGCGCTTGCTGTTGCAAAAGGGCGGCAGCCCCGTTCTCATCAGCCACCTGGGGCGACCGAAGGGCAAGCCGGATCCCCGTTACGGCCTGCGCCCCGTGGCCGACCGGCTCTGTCTCGATCTCGAGGCGCCGATCAAGTTCGCCAAGGATTGCGCCGGCCCCGAAGCCCGCATGCTGGTGGACAATCTCAAACCCGGTGAAGTGCTGCTCCTCGAGAACCTCCGTTTCCATCCCGGCGAAGAGGCCAACGACCCGCAGTTCGCCAAGACGCTGGCGAGCTACGCCGACGACGTCTACGTCAACGATGCCTTCGGCTCCGCGCACCGCGCCCATGCCTCGACGGTGGGGGTGACACGCTATCTGCAACAATGCGCCGCCGGTCTGCTGCTGCAGCGGGAGCTCACCTATCTCGGCGAGGCCCTGGAGAAACCGCAGCGACCCTTCATCGCCGTCATGGGGGGCGCCAAGATCCAGGGCAAGATCGAAGTCATCCAGCGTCTCTTCCAGAAAGTGGATGCGCTCCTTGTCGGCGGCGGCATGACCTACACCTTCTTCCGCGCCCTGGGGTACGAAGTCGGCGGCAGCCTGGTGGACACGGAGATGCTGGACACGGCGAAGTCCCTGCTGCGCGAGGCCAAGGGACGGGGCTTCAAGCTCCTCCTGCCGCAGGACACGCTGGTGGCGCAGCAGCTCGCCGCCGGCAGTCCGACCCGTACGGTCCTGGTCACCGACATCCCCGAGGGTTGGATCGGCGTCGACATCGGCCGCAAGACGATGGAGGACTACGGCAAGCGCATCCAGGAGGCGCGCACGGTGTTCTGGAACGGCCCCATGGGCGTGTTCGAGATCGCTCCCTTCGCCGCCGGCACCGAGTCCATCGCCCGCGCCATGGTGCGGGCCACCGAGGCCGGTGCGATCACCGTCGTCGGCGGCGGCGACAGCGCCGCCGCCATCGCCCGTCTCGGCCTCGACGGCCGCGTGAGCCACGTTTCCACCGGCGGCGGCGCCTCGTTGGAGTTCCTCGAAGGCAAGGAGCTCCCCGGCGTGGTCGCGCTCACGGACGTCTGAGATGCGCCGACCGCTGGTCGCCGGCAACTGGAAGCTGCACTGCGGGCCGCAGGCGGCGGCCAAGCTCGCGCTCGACATCCGCAACGGTCTCCTCGGCGGTCGCGAGGCCGCGAGCGTCGTGCTGTGCCCGCCGTTCGTCAGCCTCGCCGCGGTGCGCGAGATCCTGCAAGGCACGGCGATCGGCCTGGGGGCACAGAACCTCTTCTGGGAGAACTCCGGCGCCTGGACCGGCGAAGTGTCGGGCCCCATGCTGCGCGACGCCGGTTGCACCCACGTGATCGTCGGACACTCGGAGCGCCGGCAGCACTTCGGCGAAACCGATGCGAGCGTGAGCAAGCGCGTCCGCGCCGCCCTCGACGCCGCACTCTGTCCCATCGTTTGCGTCGGTGAGAACTTGGCGGAGCGCGAGTCGGGCCGCACCGAGGCGGTGGTGGCGGCGCAGATGCGCAACGGTCTGGAGGGCTTCGACGCCGCCGCGTGGACGCAGCTCGTGCTCGCCTACGAACCCGTCTGGGCCATCGGTACCGGACGCACCGCCACCCCTGCCCAAGCCCAGGAGGTGCACGCCCTTCTCCGCTCTCTGGTGCGCGCGCGCCTCGGTGACGCGGTGGCGGATTCCTTGCGCATTCTCTACGGCGGCAGTGTCAAGAGGGAGAACGTCGCCATGCTCCTCGCCGAGCCCGACGTGGACGGGGCGCTGGTGGGCGGCGCCAGCCTGGACGCGAAGGACTTCCTCACCATCGTCGAGCTGGCGGGCCGGGGGAGCGGAGCGCATTGACCGGCCCGGCCGGCGATGCTACCTTGGGCCGGCTCGACCCCCTTGGCGCCGCGTACGCGGGCCGAAGTCCCTGGAGAGAAGCGTGTTTCCTTTCTTCGTGGTCGTCCACATCCTGGTTTGCGTCGCCCTCGTCTTCGTCGTCCTCCTGCAGTCGGGTCGCGGCGGCGGCTTGGCCGGGGTGTTCGGCGGCGGCGCGGCGCAGACGCTCTTCGGCGGGCGCGGTGCCGCGACGTTTCTGAGCAAAGCCACCGCTTGGCTCGCCATCGCCTTCATGATCATGTCGATCCTGCTGGCGGTGCTCTCCAGCCGCCGCGGCGGTCACGCCGAGGGGCTCCTGCAGCAGCGGGCGCGCGCCCGGGCGGCGCAGACGCAGCTGCCCCCGTCGAGCACGCAGCTCGACCCGCGCGCCGTCCTGGACAGCATTGGCTTGCAGCCGGCCACGGGAACGGGAACGGCGCCGGCGGACAGCGCCGCGCGCGGGAACTGAGCAGCGTTGCGGAGTCGTGCCGGGATGGTGGAATTGGCAGACACACTACCTTGAGGGGGTAGCGGGGGAAACCCCGTGCGGGTTCGAATCCCGCTTCCGGCACCACCGCACCGCGAGGACCGCTGCGCGCGGTCCTCGCCGTTTAGCAGGGAGAGGCGCCATGACGCTTCCGGAAGTCACGATCGCCGGCGTCGAGGTGACGCCTCTCGGCTTCCATCAGGATCGGCGCGGCTGGCTGGCGGAGATCTATCGGAACGACGAGATCTCCGTGCGTCCCGTCATGGCCTACGTCTCGCAGACCCATCCCGGCGTCGCCCGCGGTCCGCACGAGCACCGCGACCAGGCCGACGTCTTCGTCTTCATGGGACCCTCGGACTTCCGCATCTATCTTTGGGACCGGCGCCCCGCTTCACCCACCCACGGCCAGCGGATGCGTTTCGAGGCCGGCGAATCGCAGCCGGCCCGCGTCGTCGTTCCTGCCGGTGTGGTGCATGCCTACAAGAACGTGGGAACGAAAGAAGGTCTGGTCATCAACTGTCCCGATCGTCTCTATGCCGGCCCCGGGCGGCGCGAACCGGTGGACGAGATCCGCTGGGAAGACGATCCGGAGGGACGCTTCGCCCTCGACTGAACACGGTGGCGGCAGCGCCCGGCAAGAGCGGGCAACGCCCGCGGTGCACGGCGGCGGGCAGTGCGCGGACCGCATGCTATACTGCGCGAATGTCGAGTCTTTGATGCGGACGGTGTCATGGCGATCCAGAGCCTCGAAGCCCTCGGTCTCAGCCGCGAGCAGCTCCTCGCCATGTTCCGCACCATGCTTCTCTCCCGCCGGCTCGACGACGAGGAGATCAAGCTCAAGCGGCGCAACCAGATCTACTTCCAGATCAGTGGCGCGGGACACGAGGGCATCCTGGTGGCCATGGGCGCCTGCTTGCGTCCCGCCTACGACTGGTTCTACCCCTACTATCGCGACCGCGCCTTGTGTCTGGCCCTCGGCGTCACGCCCTACGAGATGCTCCTCGAAGCCACCGGCGCCGCCGACGATCCCGCCAGCGGCGGCCGGCAGATGCCGAGCCACTGGGGGCACCGCAGTCTGCACGTGGTGTCGCAGTCGAGCCCCACGGGGACGCAGGTGCTGCAGGCGGTGGGCTGCGCCGAGGCCGGCATGTACTTGGCCGGCGAGGGCGGGCGGCTCGGGATCAAGGCGCGCTTCGAACGCGACGAGGTGGTCTACGTCTCCCTGGGCGATGGCACCACCAGCGAGGGCGAGTTCTGGGAAGGCCTGAACAGCGCCAGCTGCATGCGGCTGCCCGTGGTGTTCCTCATCGAGGACAACGGCTATGCCATCTCGGTGCCGGTGGCGAAACAGACTGCCGGCGGCGACATCTCCCGCCTGGTGCGCGGCTATCCCGATCTCCTCGTCCTCGATGTGGACGGCGGCGATCCCCTGGCGAGCTATCGCGTCTGCAAGGAAGCGGTGACCTATTGTCGCGAACGCCGCGGCCCGGCGCTCGTCCACGCCCACGTCACCCGTCCCTACGCCCACTCCATGTCCGATGACCATGCCATGTACCGTTCCCGTGCGGAGCTCGAAGAGGAAAAGGCCCGCGACGTCATCCCGCGCTTCGCCGCCACCCTGGTGCGCGAAGGCCTGGCCACCGAGGCGGAGCTGGAGGAGTTCCAGAGCGGCGTCGACGCGGAGCTGCGCGAAGCCGCCGACCGCGCGGTGGAGGCGCCGAAACCGCACCCCGAGGACGCGTTGCTGCACGTCTACTCCAGTGTCGATCCCACCGGCCCCGAGTTCGATCGTCCTGCCGCTCCGGAGGGCGCGGCGGATTCCATGGTGGGGCTCATCAACCGCT
>Ga0075418_10000767_pt1 | contig 35007 bp, 40 predicted proteins | sample SoiMetdeltSBSDD2_FD_81776 | JGI IMG/M metagenome (GOLD analysis project Ga0075418, IMG submission 81776) | Bulk soil microbial communities from a Populus tree surrounding site in Tennessee, USA - Soil MetaG P. deltoides SBSDD2 | ecosystem: Environmental > Terrestrial > Soil > Tree plantation... | reverse complement strand
GAAGTGCGGATGGATGCCGAGATCAACTCCTACCAGGATGATTTCGGCAGCGAGCCGGACGACCGCTTCTAACATCTGAACTGACTCACCACGAGTCAGCCACAGCCCCTCGCGTCCCTCTCGAGGTCGACGCGAGGGGCTGTTGCATCTGTGGGGGATGACGGGTGCTGATCCGTGTGCTGGGCTCGGCAGCGGGGGGGGGCTTTCCCCAGTGGAATTGCGGCTGCCCGAACTGCCGCGGCGTCCGGGACAGCACGCTTCGCGCGACCGCACGCTCGCAGGAGTGTGTGGCGGTGGCCGCCGACGGCGCCGACGCGTACATCCTGCTCAATTGCTCGCCGGAGATACGGGCGCAGGTGGAGGGCTTTGCCGGACTTCATCCGCGCGGCCCGCGCCACTCACCGATCGGCGCCATCTTGTTGACGAACGGTGATCTGGATCACTGCCTCGGCCTGTTGTCGCTCCGAGAATCGCATCCGCTCGTCGTGTACGCGACCGAGTCCGTCCGGCGCGGCTTCACCGAAGACAATGTCCTCTACCGCACGCTGGAGCGGTTCCCCGGCCAGGTGACGTGGCGGGTCGTGAAAGCCGGTCGGGAAGAAGGCATCGTCGACGGCGACGGGCGGCCGACCGGGCTCGTTGCTGAGCCCGTCATCGTTCCCGGCAAGGCGCCGGTGCATCTCGAGCGATCACGGCCGCCCGATCCCGAGGACAGCGTGGGATTTCGTATCCGGGAGACGCGGACGGGTCGCCTGCTCGCCTACTTCAGTGGTGTCGGCGCGGTGACGGCCGATGTGCGGCAGGCGCTGAGCGGTGCGGACGCGGTTTTCTTCGACGGGACGTTCTGGTCACCCGATGAGCTGCCAGCGCAGGGACTCGGCACCAAGCGCGCGGAGGACATGGCGCACGTGCCCGTCGGCGGCCAGGCGGGAAGCCTCGCCCGGCTTGCCGGCGTGAATGCCGGCCGCCGCATCTACATCCACCTCAACAACACGAATCCGTTGCTGCGGGACGATTCGCGTGAGCGCGAGGCCGTCGCCGCCGCCGGCTGGGAGGTCGCGTGGGACGGCATGGAGATCCGGCTGTGAGCGAGCACGCCGTGCGGCCGCCGCTGGGACGAGACGAATTCATCGAGTGGGTGCGGCGCGAGGGCGAGTACCGCTATCACGACCATCACCGCTACCACCACTTGATGCACGACGGAAAGCTCACGCGCCAGCAGCTGCAGCAGTGGGTGCTCAATCGCTACTACTACCAGACGCGCGTGCCGATCAAGGACGCGATCATCCTGTCCAAGTCGGAGGATCCGGCGTTCCGCCGGATGTGGATCCGACGCATCCGCGACCACGACGGCGACGCCGCGGGCGAGGGCGGGCTCGAGCTCTGGCTGCGGCTGGCCGACGGCGTCGGCCTCGACCGCAATGAAGTCGCCTCGTGCCGCTCGGTGCTGCCCGGTGTCCGCTTCGCCTGCGATGGCTACGTCCAGCTCGTGAGCGAGCGAAGCCTGCTCGAGGCGGTGGCGTCGTCGCTGACCGAGTTCTTCTCGCCGGATCTGATGACCCGACGCGTCCTGGCCTGGGAGCGGCACTATCCGTGGATCGCCAAGGACATGCTGGACTACTTCCGCACCCGCCCGCCGCGCGCGCGGCAGGATTCGCACGAGGCGATCGAGTTCGTCGTGAAGCACGCGACGACCTACGAGCTGCAGGAGAAATGCATCGCCGCGCTCATCCGCAAGACCGAGATCCTGTGGCACCTGCTCGACTGTCTCTACGTCGCCTATGTCGAGCCCGGCTGGGGGCCCGGCGGCGCGCGCGTGTGAGCGAGCCGCCCGTCATCACGGCCGACAGCCGTCCGATCGTGGCGGCCAAAGCGAGACTGCGCTGGGACGCCCGGACCTCCCGGCATCTGTTGCTCTATCCGGAGCGCGGTCTGATCCTCAATCCCACCGCGGCCGACGTGATCCAGCTGTGCACCGGCGAGCATACCGTCGGCGCCATCGTGGACCGGCTCGCCGAAAAGTATGCGCCGCAGCCGCGCGAGACGGTCGAGCGCGAGGTGCTCGCCTTCCTCGTGAACATGGCCGACCGCGGATTGATTCGCGATCAGGATGACTGAAGAGCCTCGGCCCTACACGCTCGTCGCCGAGCTCACGTACCGGTGTCCGCTCCGCTGCGTGTACTGCTCGAACCCGCGTGACTGGGCGCAGCACGCGGACGCGCTGGGGACGGACGACTGGCTGCGCGTCTTCCGCGAGGCCGAGGCGCTGGGCGTGGTGCAGCTCAACCTCACCGGCGGCGAGCCGCTGCTGCGCGACGATCTCGAGCAGCTAGTCGATGGCGCACGCGCGCTCGACCTCTATACCAACCTGATCACCAGCGGCATCCCGCTCACGCGCGAGCGGCTTGCGCGTCTGAAGTCACTCGGGCTCGACAACGTGCAGGTGTCCATCCAGGACGTGACGGCGGCCGGCTCGGAGCGCATCGCCGGTCACCGCTCGTTCGAGCGCAAGCTGGAGGTCGCGCGCTGGGTAAAGGGCCTCGGCATGCCGCTCACGATCAACGTCGTCTTGCACCGCGAGAATCTCGACCACGTCGCCGACGTGATCGCGCTCGCCGAATCGCTGCACGCCGATCGCCTGGAGCTCGCCAACACGCAATACCTCGGCTGGGCGCTCGCGAATCGCCGGATGCTGCTGCCCACGCGCGCGCAGCTCGATGCCGCGCGCGAGGTGGCGCGGCAGGCGCGGCGGCGGCTGCGCGGACGCATGGAGGTGCTCTTCGTCACTCCGGATTACTACGCCGAGGTGCCGAAGGCCTGCATGGACGGCTGGGGCCGTCGATTCCTCGTGGTTGCTCCCGACGGTCTCGTGCTTCCTTGTCACGCGGCGCACACGCTGCCGGGACTCACGTTCGACAACGCCCGTGAGCGGCCGTTGGCCGACATCTGGCGAGACTCCGCGGCGTTCGACGCGTTTCGCGGCGAGGCGTGGATGCCGGAGCCCTGTCGCAGCTGCGATCGGCGGACGATCGATTTCGGCGGCTGCCGCTGTCAGGCCTACCATCTCACCGGCGACGCGGGGGCCACCGATCCCGCCTGTTCGCTGGCCCCCGCGCACGCGCTCATCGAAGCCGCGCGCGCGGAGGCGCTGACGCCCGACGCCGGCGTCATCTATCGTGCGGCGCACGTCGCCGACGGCGCGTGAAGAAGAGACGCGTGGACGCGAGCCTCTGGATCCTCCTGGCGCTCGTCGTCGTAGCGACGGCCGTCGCGTTCGCGCGCGATGCCGCCCTGCCGTGGCGTGGGGTCACCGCCAGCGCGCAGCTGCTGCGCGGCGTGTGGATCGAGCTGGCGCTGGGATTCCTCCTCGCCGGTCTGCTCGAGGTGCTGATCCCGCGGCCGGTACTTTCCCGTTGGCTCGGGGGCGAGCACCTGGCGCAGGGCATCGTGATCGGATGGATCGCCGGGCTGCTCATCCCGGGCGGTCCCTACGTCTTCTTTCCGATCGCGGCCAACCTGCTCCGTCAGGGCGCGGCTCCGGCGCCGCTGATCACGCTGTTGACGGCGAAGACGCTCGTGAGTCCGATCCGCATGCTGACCTACGAGGCGCCGCTCCTCGGCTGGCCGCTGACGCTGGCCCGCTTCATCCCCGGCGTGTTACTCCCGCCCGTCATGGGATTGCTCGGTCAGTGGCTGTACGGACTCTTCAAGCGCTGGTAGTCGGCACCTCGACCCACGTGCGGCGGGCCGCGGCTTCGCGCGTGGCTTCCAGAACGATCTGGGCACGCAGTCCATCCGCCAGCGAAGGCTCCGCCGGGCCCTCACCTCGGATCGCGGCGAGCAGACGGGCGGCGAGCGGCGCGATGGTGGCTCGTCCGATCACGTCCATCGGATCGCTGCCGTCGACGGGCCTCGTGTCGACGGCGACCGGTGTGAAGCTGCCGCTGGTGGCCATCGAGAGCGTGCCCGCATACCAGCGCGGACCCTCGCGTGTGAGCCGGTAAGCGAGCGCGCCGCGCGTGCCGGAGATCTCGAGCGCGTGGTCGTTGCGCCCGTGCGCGGCGCGGCTGGCGACGAACGAGACCTGCGCCCCCGAGACCAGCTCGCCGACGAGGCTGACGAAGTCCTCGGCGTCGGTCGGCTTGGTGGTGCCCGCGACCGGCTTGGCCGGATAGGCGATTGCGGCGTGCGCCGTGACGCGGGCGAATTCGCCGCACGTCCAGCGCACGAGATCGACGACGTGCACGCCCATGTCCCCCATCGCGCCGTGTCCCGCCTGCTCGCGGTCCATGCGCCACGTGGTTGGGCTCGCCTCGTCGGCCCAGCGGGCGCCGAGCCAATGCCCGCGGACGTGGAGGATGCGGCCGACGGCGCCATCGGCCAGGAGCGCGCGCATCTTCTGCATCGCGGCCGTGAACCGCCAGTTGAAGCCCGTCATACCGACGCGGCGGCTGCGGGCGACGTCGGCGACGATGGCCTCCGCGTCCTCGCGCGACGTCGCGAGCGGCTTTTCGCAGAGGACGTGCGCGCCTCCCGAAGCGGCGGCCCGCACGATCGCGCGGTGCAAGTACGGCGGCGTCGCGGCCACGACGATGTCGGGATGCTCGGCGGCGAGCATGTCCTCCCAGCGCGTGTACGCGTGCGGCACGCCGTAGGCCGCCGCCACCCGGCAAGCGGCGGCCTCGTCCCGCTGACAGACCGCCACGACGCGGGCGCCGGCGGCCTGGAACGCGGGCACGTGAGCGCGCCCGAAGCCGAGGCCGACGATCGCGACGGAGGGCGCCGACACGCTCACGCCAGCACCCACCCGGCCACGCCGCCGAGCACGACGACGAGGATCGCCGAGATCCGGCCGTGATAGAGCAGCACGCCGGCGGCGAGCGCGACCGCCACGGTCGTGACGTCGTGCAGCGCCGACCGCGCGAGCGTATACGCGCCGGCTGTCGACAGCCCGATCCCGATCGGCAGCAGCGCGCGCTCCGCCGACGCCGCCCAACGGTGGGTGCGCAGGCGCTGCCACTGCGAGGCGACGGCGACGACGATGATCGAGGTCGGCAGGAACATCGCGACGGTCGCGAGCACGGCGCCGAGCAGGCCGTGGGCGCGATACCCGACGAAGGCCACCACGAGCATCGTCGGGCCCGGTGTCAGCTGAGCCAGCGTGTAGCCGTCGACGAACTCGCGCGCGGTGACCCACGCGTGCGTGGTCACGACCTGGCGCTGCATCTCGGGAATTACGCCGAGGCCGCCGCCGACGCAGAGCAGACTCAGCCACAGAAACGTCCAGGTCATCACGAGCAGGTCGCTCACGCAGGCTCCTCCACGGGCGCATCACCGGCGGCGGGGCGATGGAGCCAAAGGCCGATCGGCGTCATGACGGCGATCACGAGCGGCGTGTTGAGGTGCAACGGTCCGACGGCGACGAACGTCACCACCGCGATCGCGACCGCGCGGACGCTGACCAGGGCGGGGCGCGCCATGCGCAGCGTCGTGACGGCGACCAGCCCGACGACGGCCGCGCTCATGCCGCGCATCAGCGTCGCCACGTCGGGCGTGAGACCGCGCACGAGATAGATCGCGGCGAGGACGATGAGGATCACGCCGCCGGGCACGATCACGGCCACGAGGCCGCCGAAGGCGCCGCCGAGGCCTGCCAGCCGATGGCCAAGCGTGATGGCGAGGTTGGCGAACGTCGCGCCCGGCAGCATCTGAGCGAGCGTGAAGTCGGCGAGGAACTCGTCGGCGCGCATCCACCGCCGGCGCGTCACCAGCGCGTCGTAGAAGAAGGCAGCGCGTCCGCCGCCGATCGACAGGATGCCGGTCAGCGCAAACGAGCGCACGACGCGCGCGACGGAGATGGGCTCGGCCACGCGATCGATCAGGCGCTCACGCGAGGAAGCGAAGCAGTGCCGTCGCGAGGCTCAGGAAGATGGTGACGCCGATGACGTCCTGGAGCGCCGTCTCGAATGGCCCTGCCGTCAGCGCGGGATCGAAGCCGAGGCTCTTGGAGACCATCGGGATGGCGGTGCCGGCGGCACCCGAGAGGTTCACCGAGATGAACATCGACACGGCGACGACCAGGCCGAACGACAGCGTGCCGTGCCACACGGCGCCGAGGATGCCCACGGCGGCGCCGCAGACGGCGCCGATGATCGACGTCGTCTGAACCTGCCGCAGCAGCGGCTCCCACCAGCGGGCGAGCCGCACGTGGCCGGTGGCGAGACCGCGCACGACCATCGTCACCGACTGCAGCCCCGTGTTGCCGGAGATCGCCTGGATGACCGGCATGAAGGACGCGAGCAAGATCACTCGGCTGAGCGTGGCGTCGTAATAGTGGATGACGATACCCGCACAGAGCTCGATGAGCAGCGTCGTGAGGATCCACGGCAGCCGCATCAGCGCGATCTCGCGCGGCGAGCGCTGCTCGAGCTCGGAGGCATCCGAGCCGGCGAGACGGAAGATATCCTCCGAGGCCTCTTCGCCGAGGACGTCGATGACGTCTTCGACGCTGATCGTGCCGAGCAGGCGTCGCTCGCGGTCGGTCACCGGCACCGCGACGAGATCGTATTTGGCCACGAGCCGCGCGACTTCTTCCTGATCCGTCTCCGGCGACACGCTCACGACGCTCGGATCCCGGATCGCCCACATCGGCGTCGTCGGGGCGGCCGTGAGCAGGCGGCGCAGCGGCACCACGCCGACGAGGTGGCGGTGGTCGTCGACGACGTAGAGCTCGAAGCCACGGCCCTCGGGCGCCGACTTGCGGATCTGCTCGATCGCTTCCGCGACCGTCGCCGACTCCGGGACGGCCACGGCGTTCGGCGACATGAGCCGGCCGGCGGTGTCTTCGGGATACTCGAGCAGCTCCTGAACGTCCTCGGACTGCTCCTCCTTCATCATCTCGAGGAGGCTTTCGGCCTGTGCGGGCGGCAGCTCTTCGACGACTTCCGCCGCATGATCCGGCGGCATCTCGTCGAGGATGCGCGAGACCTCGAGTTGATCGAGGGCCTGCACCAGCTGAAGGAGCGTCTGATCGTCGAGCTCGGACAGCACCTCGCCCGCGCGCTGCGCGGACAGCAGCCGGAAGACCGTCACCTGCGCCTCGAGCGGCAGCTCGCGCAGCAGCGCCGCGATGTCGGCGGGATGCGCGGCCGTCAGCAGATCGACGAGGCGGCGGCGATCGCCGCGCTCGAGCAATCCCTGAACGGTCTCCGCGCTGCGCGCAGTCTCTTCCATGCGGCCTATTGTCCTCGATTGCACCAGCGGGATCGAGCGCGATTCAGCGCGCGGCGGAGATCAGGCCGAGGACGCGATGCCAGTATCGGCCGTCCGCCGACCTCGCGTCGTAGAACTTCAGCGCGGCTCGGGCGCGAGCCTCGGCCTCGGGGCGCCCGTACGTGCCCAGCATCCACGCAGCCGTCGCTTCTTCGCGCGTCGCGAACGCCGGCTCGGCGGGCGGAGTCGATTTTGCGCGCGGCGGCGCCGGTGCCGCGTTCGCGTATGTGCGGGGTACCCGGGATGCGGGAGCAGGGGTTCGCGGCGGCAGCTCGAGCCCGGGCGCTGCGGGCTCGGCCGGTGCGGCCGCCTCGGCACTGGGCTCGTCGGCGGGCGGCGTCTCGGCAACGGGTGTGTCGGCGTGCGGCGCCGGAGCGCGCGGTGTGTCCGCGGGCGGTGTGTCGGCGCGGGATGTGGGGGCGCGGGGTGGCTCGGCGGCATGCGCGTCGGCGCGCCGCGCCCGCCCTGGCGGCGCACTCACCGCGCGCGAATCGGCCGGCACGGGCTCGGTCGTCGTGGGAAGCCTCACGGAGGACGCTGAGTCGGCGCCCGATTGAATGGATGCCGATGGTAGTGGCGGCTCGGTGCCGGGCGCCGCGTGCGCCGACTGCGCCCGGCTCGAACGCGCGGGAGCCTGCGCGGCGGACCGCGCCCGCTCCGAGCTGAGCCAAAGCGCCAACACCACATTGAGAATGGCGAGAGCGACGCACGTCACGGCCAGCACACTGATCAGGAGCCGCCGAGTCGGCTCGCCTCGCTCCGTTCCCTCACGGAGGAAGTCGTCGAAGTCCTCTGCCACTGCGCATATGCAGCATGCAATAATCCCACCATCCCATGGTGATGACGGCGGTCAGACGTGTCTCGATCGCGCTGTTGTCGGTCGTCATTCTTGTCACCGCGCTCGCCCGGCCCGGGTCGTCGCAGGAGCTCAGCCCGGAAGAACGACGGACGATCGACATCTTTCGCCGCGCGCGGCCCTCAGTGGTGTTCATCACCAGCGTCGCGCTCCGGCGCGATCTCTTCACGCTCGATGTGCAACAAATTCCTTCCGGCACCGGCAGCGGCTTCGTCTGGGACCGTGAGGGTCACGTGGTGACGAACTTTCACGTGATTCAGCAAGGCGATGCATTCTCGGTGACGCTGGCTGACCAGTCCGAATGGGAAGCGCGCGTGATCGGCGCCGCACCGGAGAAGGATCTCGCGGTGCTGAAGATCCGCGCGCCGCGCGAGCGGCTCACGCCGCTGACACCGGGCACGTCGCGCACGCTCCTCGTCGGCCAGCACGTCTACGCCGTCGGCAATCCGTTCGGGCTCGACCACTCGCTCACGACGGGCGTCGTGAGCGCGCTCGGTCGTGAGCTGCGCTCGCCGAGCGGACGCCGCATCCGCGACGTCATCCAGACCGACGCGGCCATCAACCCCGGAAACTCCGGCGGTCCGCTCCTCGACTCCGGCGGTCGGCTGATCGGCGTGAGCACGGCGATCTTCAGCCCCACGGGCGCGTCGGCGGGCATCGGATTCGCGGTGCCCGTGGATGCGGTCACTCGGCTCGTGCCCCAGCTCATCGCGCGCGGCCGAGCGATTCAGGCCGGCATCGGCGCGACGTTCATCCCCGAGCGCTTCAACACGGCCATCGGGGTCAAAGACGGCGTGGCCATCGCCGACGTCCAACCCGACGGGCCGGCCGCCAGGGCGGGCCTCACGGCGGCGCAGCGCACACGCTCGCGTCGTGTGGTGCTGGGTGATCGTATCGTCGCGGTGGACGGCAAGCCCGTTCGCTCGGAGGACGATCTGCGCGACGCCTTCGAGACGGCCGGCGTGGGCACGACGGTCACGCTGACCGTGGTACACCAGACGGCACGGCGGGACGTCCGTGTCTCGCTCGTGCAGGATTGAGTGCCGATGAGGAGGACCGCCATGCAGGCCGTCAAGGATTCGAGCGCGCTCTACGAAGTCGAGCGCCGCGCGCGGCACGCGGAGCGTCCGGGCTTTCGCATCAGCGAGCTGCAGATCTCGCCGACGCAGCAGGTGCCGTGGCACTTGCACACCAACACCCAGGACACGTTCTACGTGCTGGAGGGCGAGCTGCGCGTCTTCCTGCGCGATCCTAAGGAAGACGTCCGGCTGCGGCCGGGGCAGACGTACACCGTGCGGCCCGGTCGGCCGCACCTCGTCACCAACGCGGGACAGACCTCGGCGACGTTCCTGGTGTTGCAGGGGATCGGCGAGTACGACTACGTCCCGTTGACCTGACCCGTCAGCGGAGCTCGACCCGTCAGCGGAGCTCGACCCGTCAGCGGAGCTCGCGGAAGAACGCGCGCACGTCGGCGGCGAGCGCCTCGGGCGCTTCCAGCGCCGCGAAGTGGCCGCCGCGCTTCATCTCGGTCCACCGCCGGAGATTCGTGTAGACGCGCGAGACCCAGGCGCGCGGCGGATGCAGGATCTCCCTGGGGAAGCTCGCATAGGCCGTCGGCGCCGTGACCGGTCGCTGCGCGGTGATGGGCCATGGGGCGTGATTGCGCGCGTAGTACGGCCAGAACGACGAGTTGATGGCACCCGTGACCCAGTAGAGCATGATGTTCGTCAGCAGCGTGTCGCGGTCGACGGCGCGCTCCACGTCGCCGTCGCAATCGGTCCACTTCCGAAACTTCTCCACGATCCACGCGGCGAGTCCCACCGGCGAGTCCGTCAGCCCATAGGCGAGTGTCTGCGGCTTCGTCCCCTGGATCGCCTGATATCCCGTCTCCTCGCGCAGCCAGTGGTCGAGCTCTTCCAGGTACGCGCGCTCGTCCGGCGCCAGCGTCGCCGGCGCCGCGCTCCGGTCGCGCGGCACGGCCAGGAGGTTGACGTGAACGCCGATCATCCGGTCAGCGTGCGCGGCGCCGAGGTACGACGTCACGAATGCGCCCCAGTCTCCCCCCTGTGCGGCGAAACGCTCGTAGCCGAGCACGTCCGTCATGAGCGACGCGAAGAGGTCCGCGATCTGCGGCACGCCGAACCGCGTCTGGTTCGGCCGAAACGAGAACGCGTAGCCCGGCAGCGACGGCGCGACCACGGTAAAGGCGTCGGCGGGGTCGCCGCCGAAGCGGGCCGGGTCGGTCAGCATCGGAATCAGGCGGCGGAACTCCACGATCGAGCCCGGCCAGCCGTGCGAGAGCAGCAGCGGGATTGGGCGTGGCCCGACACCGGGCTCGTGGATGAAGTGCACGTCGATGCCGCCCAGCGGTAGCGTGAACTGTCGGCGCGTGTTGAGCTCTGCTTCCTGGACGCGCCAATCGTAGCCGTCGCGCCAGTGCGCGACGAGCGATTTCATGTACGCGAGGTCGGTGCCGTAGCGCCACGGCTCACCGGGGATCTCGTCCGGCCACCGCACGCGATCCAGGCGCGCGCGCAGGTCATCGAGCACGGCGTCCGGAACGCGGATCGTGAACGGACGGGGGTCGGCCACGGGCGGATTATAGACGTGGGGGACGACGATCGTCCCCACGTCGCCAAGCCGCTATCGGGGCGTGACGCAGGTGCCGAAGTTCGTTCCGGCGGACGTGGTGTACGTGCCCTGACACCACGGGGTCAGGACGGCGGCCGGCAGTGCGGCGGGGGCCACGACGCCCGGAGCCGGACCGAGCACGACCTCCGAGTTCACCTGCCGCGCGAGCGCGAGATGATCGCGCAGCATCGGCAGCGAGCGGGCCGCCCACGCCTTGATGTCCGGATCCGGCGAGACTTCAGCGGCGCGCTCGAAGAGCGCGATGTCCTCGGTGTGATCCCGCACCATCTCCGACATGTACGCGCGGTCGAAGTCGGGGCCGCTGAGCGCGCTCAGCCGATCGCGCATCGCCTGCTGCGAGGGCTCGAGCGCCGTCGGCAGCGGCAGGCCCTTGCTCTGTGCGAGGGCGGCGAGCTCCGCGTTGCTCCGGCTGTGGTCGGTGACCATGCGCTCACCGAAGGAGCGGACGGACGGGCGGGCCGCCCGTGCGGCGGCGATGCGCCCGAGCTGGACCTCGGTGACGCCACCCGTGGCCGCCTTGCTTACGAAGTCACGATCTGCGTCGCTCACCACCTGGACTTGGGCCGCCGCGGGACCGTTGAGAGCGAGCAGCGCCACGGCGACAAGGCTGATGACGGTCAGCGCTTTCATGAGGACCTCCTCGGGAGACACCCCGGGGCCAGCCTCCGCAAGACGAGTGCCACCGAGGTGCGGTACAGTGGCGCCGGGCCTTTCGGCCCCGAGGAGAACAGCGTGCGAGAGAACCGACTCAAGACCATCTGGAAGCGCGGCGATACGGTCGTCAACGGCTGGCTGTCCATCCCCACGGCCTTCACGGCGGAAGTCATGGCACATCAGGGCTTCGACTCGCTGACCGTCGACATGCAGCACGGCGTGGTCGACTACCAGGCCGCCGTGTCGATGTTTCAGGGTATCTCGACCACGGGCGTGGTGCCGCTCGCGCGTGTGCCCTGGAACGATCCGGCCTACCTGATGAAGATCCTCGACGCCGGCGCCTACGGCGTCATCTGCCCGATGATCAACACGCGGGAGCAGGCCGAGGCCCTGGTCGCCGCGTGCAAGTATCCACCCCGCGGCTATCGTTCGTTCGGGCCGGTCCGCGCCTCGATCTACGCCGGCACCGACTACGTGGAGCACGCCAACAACGACATCGTGATCATGCCGATGATCGAGACGGCCGAGGCGCTCAAGAACCTCGACGCGATTCTCTCCACGCCGGGCGTGGACGCGGTCTACGTCGGACCGTCCGATCTGAGCCTGGCGCTGGGCTGCAAGCCGCGGCTGGACCAGACCGACGCGCCGGTGGTGGATGCGCAGCAGCAGATCGTCGATGCGTGCAAGCGGCACGGCGTGGTCGCCGGCATCCACAACGCGACCGCCGCGTACTCGCTCAAGATGATCGCCGCCGGTTATCGCTTCGTCACGCTGGCCAGCGACTCTCGCCATCTCGCGATGAAGGCGGCGGAAGAGGTTTCGGCGGTACGCAAAGGCGCGGGCGGTGGTGTCCTGCCGGCGTATTAAGTGGAGGCGTTGCTTGCCCGAGCGCGGGCGCATCTCGACGGGTTCGAGCGGCGCGCGCTGCCGGCCGAGGGGCGCCGGCCCGCGGCGGTCGCCGTCGTGCTGCTGGGCGACGACGTCGGGCGCGCGTGCTTTCTGCTCACGCGCCGCGCGGCGGGTCTGCGCCAGCACGCCAGGCAATGGGCGCTGCCGGGCGGGCGGCTGGAGCCCGGCGAGTCGGCGGTCGATGGCGCGCGGCGAGAGCTGTCCGAGGAGGTCGGGCTCGCGCTCGACGCCGACGCGGCGCTCGGTCTGCTCGACGACTACCCGACACGCTCGGGCTTTCTGATCACACCGGTGGTCTTCTGGGGCGGGCTCGACCCCGTGCTGGCGCCGAATCCCGACGAGGTGGCCTCGGTCCATCGCGTCCCCCTCGACGACCTCGATCATCCCGACGTGCCGCGCCTCGTGACGATTCCCGAAAGCGACCGGCCCGTCATCCAGGTCCCGCTGCTGTCGACGCTCGTGCACGCGCCGACGGCGGCGGTCGTCTATCAACTGCGCGAGGTCGTGATGCACGGCCGGCCGACGCGCGTCGACCATTTCGAGCAGCCCGTGTGGGCGTGGGGGTGACGGCGATGTTCACACTGATCGAGCAAGATGGCGCTCGCGATGTGGAGGCGCGCGTGGAAGGCGGACGGGTGCTGCTGTCCGCGGAGGCGCTGCGCGAGGCGCTCGGCTGGGAGCTGCACGAGGGCACGCTCTGCAACGACGCGATGTGCGTGCCGCTGCGCGCCGGCTCGCGGCTCGGCGAGGGCGGCGTCTTCGATCTCGCCGAGGTGGCGACAACGCTCGATCGACCGCTGGCGCTCGACCTCGAGGCGCGCGCGGCGTTCCTGGGTGTCTCCGCCGACGAGCGCGCCCAGGCGCTGAGCAGCCTCATGGCGCCGGACTTCACGCTGCCGGATCTCGCGGGACGCTCGCACACGCTGTCGTCCTACCGCGGCAAGAAGGTCTTCATGGTGGCGTGGGCGTCGTGGTGAGGCTGCCGGCTCGACCTGCCCGTGTGGCAGGCGCTGTCCGAGGAGCTGCGTGACCGTAATTTCGTCGTCATCGCGATCGCGCTCGACAAGAGCGTGGAGGACGCGCGCCCCTGGATCGAAAAGGCGGCGCCGACGTACCCCGCCCTGGTCGACACGCAGCACGTCGTCGCCGATCTCTACAACATCGTGAACGTTCCGACGGCGCTGTGGATCGACGAGCGTGGGCGCATCGTGCGGCCCAACGACGTCGTGTTCGGTACGGATACGTTCAAGCACATCACGCAGCTCGAGTCGGCCCGGCCGCTCGCCGCGGTGCGCGCGTGGGCGCGCGGCGAGACCGGGGGGTTCACGGCGGTGGAGGCGCGCACGCTGCAGACGCTGCCGACGCCGCAGGACCAGCAGGCGCGCGCGGAGTTCGGCCTCGCGGAGTGGCTGGCGCGCCAGGGACGGGCCGAGGCCGCCGAGCGTCACTTCGTTCGCGCGGGCGAGCTCGCGCCGCACGACTTCACGATCCGGCGCGGCTCCATGCCCATCCGCGGCATCGATCCGATGGGCCCGCAATTCCGCGAGCTGATCCAGGCATGGGCAGCCAGCGGCCACTCCTACTACCTTCCGCTGCCCGACACGCGTGGCTAAGACGGTCCTCCTGGTCTGCCAGGCCAACACGTGTCGGAGCGTGATGGCGCAGGTGCTGCTCGAGAAGATGCTCGGCGAGCGCGGGCTTGATGGTCGCATTCGCGTGCGATCCGGCGGCATCGGGCCGCACGCCCGCGACGGCATGATCCCCTCGCTCGACGCGCGTCTCGTGCTGCGCGAGGAAGGTATCCGGCTCGCCGAGGACACGATCGTCTCCACCGACCTGAACGCGCACGGCGAGCTGCTCGCGGCGGCCGACCTCATCCTGACCATGACCGAGGAACAAAAGCGCGTGGTGCGTGCGCGCCTCAACGGCGCGGGCGGCGCCGTCTACACGCTCGGCGAATTCGCCGGCGACGGCGGCGACATCCGCGACCCCGTCGGCCAGGATGAAGCGCGCTACCGGGCGACGCGCGACGAGATCAAGCGCCGGCTCGAGGGCTCCCTGGAACGGTTGCTGCGGCTTCTCGCCTGATCCGCCGGCGGGCGTTCCTCGCCGGTCTGGGCGCCGGCCTCGTGGTGCCCGCGCGCGTTGTCGCGGCGGCGCCGCGCGTCGGCGTTCTCACCGACTCCATTCCGCTCGCCGCGATCCTGCAGCAGGGGCTCACCGACGCCGGCTGGGAGGCCGGCGAGGACGTGAGCCTGGTGCGTCGCGGCGCCGACGCCGACGGTTGGCGGTCGGCCGCCCGTGCTCTGGCCGCGTCGGGCGTGAGGGTGATCGTCGCCGGCGATCACGCGGCGATGGTCGCCGCGCGCGAGGCGACGAGCGTGATTCCGATCGTCGCCATCGACTTCGAGCGCGACCCCGTGGCGGGAGGTTTCGTGCAGACCCTGATGCGGCCGGGCGGCAATGTCACCGGTCTCTTTTGCGACTTCCGGGACGCGATGGCCCAGGTGGCGCGCGCGCTCCGGGACGCCGTGCCCGGCCGCCCGATCATTGCGTTGACCGACGGCGACGCCACGGACGCGCAGCTGCGGGCGCTTCGTGGAATTCGCGACACGCTCGGCGCTGGCGTTGAGAGCGTCGATCTCGCGGTCGCGCTGCCCTCCACGTTGATCGATCGCATCGCGGCCTCAGGCGGTGCGCTCCTCGTGCTCGCATCGTCGCGCCTGCAGGCCGAGGCCGCGCAGCTGGCCAAGCGCGCGGTGGTGCGCAAGCTGCCATCCGGCGGAGCCTTCGCGCGCTACGCGCAGGCGGGCGGTTTACTGGCGCGCGGGCCCAGCCTGGCTGACGCGTTCCGGCGCGCGGCGGTGACCGTCGCCCAGCTGCTCCGCGGAGCCCACGCCGCCGAGATCGCAGTCGAGAGCCCTCCGCGCTTCGAGCTGGTCCTCAACGCCAAGACCGCGGCCGCGCTCGACATGGCGTTTCCGCCGAATCTGTTATCGAACGCTGACCACATTATTCGTTGAACGATTGGGGGGACCCGTACCGCTTTCCTCCAAACCCCCCTCATTGAGTTGGGGGGACCCGTACCGCTTTCCCCCACCCCCCTCATTGAATTGGGGGACCCCTGCGGCTTCCCCCAAACCCCCTCATTGAGTTGGGGGGACCCGTACCGCTTCCCCCCAACCCCCCCTCATTCGCGCGGTGGGCAGTCGTTCATTCCCCCATTTACCGCTTGTCGAGTTCTAGCTCGGCGAGGACGCCGTAGTGATCGGAGGGCCACAGGGTGGACCCGTCCGGGAGGCGCGATGGGGTGTCGAGGATTGACGCGGCTGTCGCGGACGTGCGGCGCGGGGGTGCCGTTGGGCACGACGAAAATGTAATCGACGCGTCGGGTGACCGTCGAGGTCGGCGCCGCCGGGTTCTGCCACACCGTGGCGCCGCGCGCGTCGGGTTGTCCTGCGCGAAACGCGTCGACGAAGCCGTGCTGGCGGGCCAGCTCGACCATCCAGTCTGCGGTGTCGGGGGCGTTGAAGTCCCCCATCACAAGCGCGGGCAGCGCGCCGCGGCGCGCGCTCACGACCTCGGCGATCCGCCGCACCTGACATGCATCGTGGCCTGTGTGCGTGGAGAACACGTCGAGCGGCCCGCGCGGCGTCTGCACCGTCGCGCGCAGCAGCACGCGCGGATCGTAAAAGTGCCGGCAGCGGGGAAGTTCGACGATTTCGGTGGCGGTAATCGGAAACCGGCTCAGCACCGCCGGCCCCTCCTCGAAGTTGATTCCCAACACGATCAGGCCGTTGAGCCACCCCAGGCCGGAGAAACGACGCGTCGCCGATGCATGCGCCCACTGCAAGCCGAGCGCGGTCGCGAGCCGCGCCGCGACGTTGCCACGACCGCGCGCAATCGAGGCCTCTTGCAGGCCGACGATGTCGGGAGCCAGCGCCTTCAGCTCTCGCGTGACGATCACCAGGCGCTCCTCGAGATGCTCGCCGGTCCCACGCCAGCCCGAGGACGGCCCGCCGTGCAGCAGATTGAAGGTGACGACGCGCAGGGGCGCCGCCGACTCCTCCCCGGCGGCGCCACCGGGAAGAGCGACCAACAAGAGCGCGGCGACTAGGACAACGGGTAGCGAAATGGCGCCCAGCCGATGCCCTGGATGGGCGTAGGCGTGTACACCTTCGCCGTCTTCGTTGCGGGTCTCGGAGCGGTCTTCGCGGCCTTCGATTTGCTGGGCTTCTTCGTGCGTGCTCGCTTTTTCATGGCGCGCAATTTACAGTAGCCTCACATGCCGGTCAAACGAGCGCGGCTCTCCAAGCGCGTCGCGAAGCTTCTCGGCGCCGAGCGCGTGTGCCGCGTGGCGACGGTTGGTGAGTCCGGCACGCCGCATCTGGTTCCTGTCTGCCACGCCGTGATCGGCGACCGCGTGTACTTCGCCTCCGGCACCGACGGGCGCAAGGTCCTCAACCTCCGACAGAACCCGCGCCTCGCCATCACCGTCGATCTCTATGCCGAGGACTGGTCGCAGCTCAGGGGCGTGATGGTGCAAGGCAGCGCCAAGCTCGTGCGGCGCGGTCCCGCCTTCACGCGCGCGCGCAAGCGGTTGTACGCGAAGTACGCGCAGTACTCGCGCGAGGCGGCGATCTCGGCGTCCGACTCGGTGATCGTGGAAGTCAGGCCCACGCACGTCTTCAGCTGGGGCCTCGACTGAGCGTTCCACCTCGCGGGGTGCGTCGGTGGCAGCCGCCGTCGCCGCCGCGGCCGCCCGTGCACCGAGCGCTGCACTGGTACGAGCGGCCGATCGCCTGGTGGCGCCGCCATCCGTGGATCCCCGTGTGGGTCACGGTCGCGCTCACGCCCATCGCGCTGCTGTGCCTGCGGCTCGTCGACGACAGCGCCATCGCGGTCATCGTGCAGCCGGTCATCGGCCTCATCATCGTGATGCTCCTCGTCACCGTCACGGCGGCCGTGTGCAGCAACGTGTCCCGCTCGATGCCCCGCACGCTCGTCGGCGGCGGCGGCGCGCTGCTCGCGGCCGCCTTGCTCGCGCTGCCGATGACGCAGGTCATCGGCGAGCGCCCGTGCCCGGATCGGATGGGGCCAGACCGTGGCCTGCAGGTTTCCAGGCAGTTGTTCGACGCATGGCGGAGCGGAGGGCCGCCGCCCACCGACGTGTGGGCGAACGGCGCCGTCGCCGAAGGATGGCGCGAGCGCGTGCGCGGCGTGGCGCTGCTCGACTACAGGCTCGAGGATTCGGGCTGCTGGGAGCGGCTGGCGCCCGTCACGACCAGCACGACGTGGCACGAGTACCGCGTGACCGTGCGCCGCGGGGACGAGGATTCCTTTTCGAAGATCGTCACCGTGCACACCCACGCCGCGCAGGGCGGCTGGCGGATCGCCGGGATCGAAGGGCCCTGATCACCGAGCCCGCGCGAGCCGACGCAGCGGCGCGCCGGTGAGACGCGTGAGGATCCACTCGCGACGGAGTCCCGCGCCGAGTCGCCGATAGAAGCGGATCGACGGCGCGTTCCAGTCGAGGACCGCCCACTCCATGCGTCCGCAGCCGCTGCGTAGCGCGATGCGCGCGAGCGCCCGCAGCAGGGCCGTGCCGGCGCCGAGTCCCCGCGCCTCGGGCGTCACGAAGAGATCTTCGAGGTAGAGCGTCGGTCGGCCGAGAAATGTCGAGTATGTGAAAAAGTAGAGCGCCAGGCCGATGGGACGGCCGTCGCGCCGGCAGATCAGCGTCTCGAAGTACGGACGCCGGCCGAACCCGTGCCGACGGATGTCGGCCGGCGCGATGGTGCACTGGCGCTGCAGGCGTTCGTAGCGCGCCAGCCCGCGGATCAGCTCGCAGATCGCCTGTGCGTCGCGCGGGGTGCCGCGTCGGATAGTGAGGCCGCTGGGACGCCTCCGCGCGCGGGCCATTCAGGCGCCGGCCATCTGCACGAGCAATTCGGTGTACGCGCGGGCGCCTTCGTGGAGATTCTCCAGCGAGATGCGCTCGTCGTTGCCGTGCACGCGGCTCCATTCCTCGTCGTCGAGGATGAACGGGCTCCAGCCGTAGGCCTGCAGCCCCATCCGCCGGAACACCCAGCTGTCGGTGAACGCCACGAGGATTTCCGGAGCGACGACGACGCCGGGCGCGCGACGTGCCAGCGTATCGGCGAGCGCCTTATACATCTCCGTGTCGGGCGGCGAAAGATTGGGCACCTTCGGCTCCCGCGCGAACTCCACGCGCACGTGATCATCGTCGACGGCGCGTGTGACCCAGGCGCGCAGCTCCTCGGGATCGTCGCCGGCGAGCACGCGGCAGTCGATGTCGGCCACCGCCTCGGGCGGGATCACGTTGAGCTTCTGACTGGCGCGCAGCATGTTGACGGCGAACGTCGTGCGAACCATCGCCGCCCAGTCACGACGCGCGAGGAAGCGCGCGCGAAAGGCCGGATCGCGCAGCGACCACGCGAGATCGTCGAATCCGCGCCCGTCCTCGGCCGGCAGCACCCGCGCGAGCGCGCGGAAATACTCCTGCACCTCGGGCAGGACGCGCGGCGGGCGCTCCGCGGCGAGCAGGCGCGCCAGCGCGCGGATCAGGCGGTGGGGCGCGGTGTCCGGCCAGGGCATCGAGCCGTGGCCCGGCGTGTCGCGCGCGGTGAGGGTGAGCGGCAGGCCGGTCTTCTCGGAGATGATGATGTGCGCGAAGGGGGCGCGCTTGTGCGGGTCGATCTCGATGCCGCCGAGCTCGGACAACGCGTACTCCGCGCCAGCCAGCCACTCGGGATGCCGCGCGGCGATGTACTGAGCGCCGAACGCGCTGCCCGCCTCTTCGTCCGCCGTCGCGAGCAAGATCAGGTCGCGCTTGAGGCGCGCGCCTGCCCGCTTGATCGCCAGCATCGCAGCCAGCTGCAGAATGCCGGTGGACTTCATGTCGATCGCGCCGCGTCCATAGAGGAAACCGTCTCTGATCTCGCCGCCGAAGGGATCGACGGTCCAGAAGCGGCGGTCGGCATAGACGACGTCGATGTGATGGTGCAGCACGATCGCGCCGAGCGAGCCGTCGCCGCGCACGCGGGCGACGAGATTCGCGCGCCCCGGTGCGGACTCGACGGTCTGACTCTCGATGCCCGAGCGCGCGAGCACGTCGGCCAGAAAGCGCGCGCCCGCCGCCTCGTTGCCGGGCGGGTTCGTCGTGTCGATCGCGAGGTACGCGCGGAGCAGCCGGACGGCCTCGTCGCCGACGGCGCGCCAGTCGATCCCGAGGGACGGCATCGCCTTATCCGGCGCGGGAGGAGCGGCGCGGAGACGGCTCGCCGATGTGCACGTGCGCGCCCGTGGCCTCGCCCACGATCGGGCGGCGGAAGGCGAGGAACGAGACACCCTCCCCCTGCAGCCACGCCATGAGGGCCTGGCCCTCGGAGCTGTCGGGATGCACGGCGACGTCGAGCGCATTGCGATGGTCAAAACCGAGACGGTCATGCACCGCGGTTTGACCCAGCGCGCTCACGGGCAGCGCGCGGTGGAAGCGCTCGGTGAAAAAGCGCTCGACGCTCGGCAGCGACCACGCCCGAGGCCCATGAAAGCGCAGCAGAGTCGGCGTGACGGTCAGCACCCCCGACCGGGGCGGAGGCAGTGACGCGAGCGCCTCGGCGGCCTGGGCCTCCGCCACCATCCGCTCGGCCTCGGCGATTTCGGCGCGCGTGGACGCGAGCGCCGCCTCGGCGTTCGCGAGCGCCTCTTCCGCCACCGCGATGTCGCGGCGGGCAAGAAGTCCCTTGTCGACGAGACGTTGGCGGGTTGCCAGCGTCTCGTGCGCTCGGGCCACGGCGGCCTCGCGAAAGGGCAGGACGAAGCTGAGGTTGATCCAGTACTCGCGCGCCGCGTCGGTCAGCTCGGAAGGCACCGCCGCCGGCGTCGCGCGTAGCGGGGCGATGGCCAGCCCCACGAGCACCAGCGCGCACCCGATCCGCCACCGGCTCATCGAGGGCCATATTACACGCGTGTCACTCGCCCTTCGGCCGGGCGGCCCGGATGTCCTCGAACCGAAACACCCTAAGCCGCCGATTCCCCTAAATTTCTTGACGGCGCTCGCGGCCGCGCCGTAGGGTGGTTGAGTCCCCTGTTGTCCGCGCCCGGGGGCCCCCCCGGTGGATCCTCAGACGGAGCGATACATGGCCAGGCTCGACGCTTTCTTCAAGCTCATGTTCGACTCGGGCGCCTCGGACCTGCACATCACCTCGGGGCAGCCGCCGATCCTGCGCGTGCACGGTGAGCTCGAGCGCGTCAAGTACGATCCGCTGGACGACGAGACGCTGCGGGCGATGCTCTATGAGATCGCGCCGGAGCAGATCATCAAGAAGTTCGAAGAGACCGGCGACATCGACTTCGGCTACGAGATCCCGGGTGTGGCGCGCTTCCGCGCGAACTACTTCATGCAGAAGAATGGCTGCGGCGCGGTGTTCCGCCAGATCCCGACGCGCGTGCTCACCGCCGACGAGCTGGGGCTGCCGCCGATCCTCAAGAAGTGCGCGATGCTGCCGAAAGGCCTCGTGCTCGCCACCGGGCCCACCGGCTCGGGCAAGTCCACGACGCTGGCCGCGATCGTCGACCACGCGAACAAGAACCGCAAGGACCACATCGTCACCATCGAGGATCCCATCGAGTTCGTGCACCAGAGTCAGGGCTGCCTCGTGAACCACCGCGAGGTGGGCTCGCACACCCGATCGTTCTCGGCCGCGCTGCGTGGCGCGCTGCGCGAAGACCCGGACATCATCCTCGTCGGCGAAATGCGGGACCTCGAGACCATCCGCCTGGCCCTCGAGGCGGCCAACACCGGTCACCTCGTGCTCGGCACGCTTCACACGACGAACGCCGCCAAGACCATCGACCGCATCATCGAGGTGTTTCCGGCGGAAGAGCAGGCGCAGGTGCGCAACGGCCTGTCGACGGGCCTCAAGCTCGTGGTCGCGCAGAACCTCTTCCGCCGGATCGACAAGAAGGGGCGCTGCGCGGCGCTCGAGATCCTCGTCTGCACGGCCGCCGTGGGCAACCTGATCCGCGAGGGCAAGACCGTGCAGATTCCCTCGGCGATCCAGACGGGCAAGCAGTTCGGCATGCAAACGCTCGACGACGCCATCATGGCGGTCTTGCAGAAGGGCTGGATCAGCGCGGAAGAGGCGTACGACAAGGGCATCGACAAGTCGAAGTTCCGGCCCTTCCTCAAGACGCCGCCGGACGAGCTGAACCAGCCTTAGGGAGCGGTCATGCGCAAATCCGAGATCGACGACCTGCTCGGTCTGATGCTGGAGTCGTACGACAACGTGTCCGACCTGAACATCACGTGTGAGCGTCCGCTGCAGGTCGAGGCCGCCGGCGAGCTGGTCCCCGTGCCCGTCGAGCCCGCGATCGACAGCCTGACCCCGTTTCAGACGGAGATCTTCGCGCTGAACCTCATCAACAACGACCGGCGGCTCACGGAGCACCTGCTGCGGCAGGGCTCCTGCGACTCGTCGTATTCGCTGCCCGGTAAGGCGCGATTCCGCGTCAACATCTTCTCGCAGCGCGGCAACTCCTCGGTCGTGCTCAGAAAGCTCGAGACGAAGATTCCCACGATCGAAGAGCTGAAGCTGCCCGAGGCGTTCAAGAAGATGCCGGCGGAGAAGAACGGCCTCATCCTGCTGACCGGCGCCACCGGCTCGGGCAAGACGACGTCACTGGCCGCCCTGCTCAACGAGATCAACGCCACGAAGTCGGTGCACGTGGTGACGCTCGAGGATCCCGTCGAGTACGTCCATCCCAACCGCAAGGCGACGTTCAACCAGCGCGAGCTGGGGCTGGACTACGACTCGTTCGCGAGCGGGCTGCGCGCCGCGCTGCGCCAGGCGCCCAAGATCATCCTGGTCGGCGAGATGCGCGATCGCGAGACCGCCGAGCTCGCGCTCAAGGCCTCGGAAACGGGTCACCTGGTGCTGTCGACCCTGCACACCGTCAATGCCGGTCAGGCCATCGGCCGTATCGTCGGCATGTTCGACCAGGAAGAGGAAAAGCAGATCCGTGGGCGGCTGGCCGAGACCGTCCGCTGGATCGTCGGCCAGCGCCTGGTCCCCAAGGTGGGCGGCGGGCGATGGGCGGTCCACGACATCCTGGCCAATACGATCCGCACCAACGAGCTGATCATGAACGGCGAGCAGGAAGGCAAGACGTTCTACGACATCCAGGAGGTCGGCGAGCCCTACTTCATGATGACGTTCGACCAGGCGCTGCTGCGCTCGTACGAGAACGGGATCATCACCGAGGAGACGGCGGTCGCCTACTCCACGCGCAAGGGTGTCGTGCAGCGGGGCATCGACCAGATCAAGCAGAAGCGCGGCGAGAAGACGAGCAACGTCGAGGGGCTGCGGCTCGACGCCGATTACAACCGCAAGCTGGGCATGAAGAGGTAGGCGATGGCGCAAACGACCGCCGAGCAGTCCGCATTCGGAGCCCAGCGGCTGGTGCTGGTGTGCGAGAACGCGCCCGAGCGGCAGGGGATCATCGGGGCGGCCCTCGAGCAGCTCGGGTACACGATGCTGCCGGCCACCACCGCCGAGGAGGCGGGGGAGCGCCTGCGCCGCACCGCGTTCGAGATCGTCATCGTCGACGAGCGGTTCGAGTCGAGCGGCGTGCTCGACAACATCGTGCTCCGGATCCTCAACACGATGCCGATCAGCCTGCGGCGGCAGATCTTCGTGGTGCTCCTCGGCCGTGAATTCAAGACGTTCGACAACATGATGGCGTTCGCCCGCTCGGTGAACGTGGTCGTGAACCTCAACGACCTGCCGCACCTGCCCGCGATCATCCGCAAAGGCCTGGAGGACAACAACGACTTCTACCAGATCCTCCGGGAGATGCTGATCGAAGTCGGCCGACGCTGAGCCGTCCTCCACCGGACACTGACAGCTTTTGCCGTCAGTGTGAACGCCGGTTGCCATTCTGAACCGCTCGCCACACATTGGCTCGTTCTCTCGCCGGTCGTCTCGGTCCGCCAGCGCCGCGCGGCGTCCTTCGGCAAGGGACGGCACGGCGTTGTACGAACCGGGGGCCGCCCAGGCCGCAGCTGAATCTTGACCATCGGGACGCCGGCTTTGTAGGGTCGGCGGAGCGCTCCGCAACTATAGGGAAGCCGATGGGCACCACTTGCCCGCCGACGCGACGAACTGACTGCCTCCCAGCCGCGCCGGCTCGCGGCAGCGGTCGCGTGCGTCGCTCGCGCTCTCGGTCCTGGACCGCCACGCAAATCACGCCCGGACAGCCACGGCGTGCGCGTACCGCGACTCGCCACGTTCGGCCCGCCCGTTGCAGTGGATCGGCAGTGATGGACGCCGTCGCGAATGTGGCCTCTCACGCGGAGATCACCGACGAGGCGGTCGCGCGATTCCATCGGCTGGGGTTCATGGTCGTGACCGACCTCACCACGCGCGAGGACCTCGACACCGTGTCGCGGCTGCTGGCGGGTCTCTATCGCCGGTTCGCCGAGCTGATGGATGCGCGGCGCGCGCACGACCTCGGCAGCGAAGCGCACGATGCGCGGCCGATTCTGGAGATCAATCAGACGGTGGACCTCGAGCCGCGCCTGGCGGAGACGCTGACGTTCCGCCGGTGCGCGGCGCTGGCCGAGCGGCTGCTGGGCCGGCCCGTCGAGCACCGGTTCGATCACGCGATCTACAAGCCGCCGTTCAACGGCGCCGCCACGTCCTGGCACCAGGACGAAGCGTACGCGCTGGAGCGCAAGATCCTGAGCGCGCACTTCTGGGTGCCCCTGCAGGACGTCACACGCGACATGGGCTGCATGGAGTTCATCCCGGGCAGCCATCGCGGGGCGCTCGGCCGCCACCACCGGCGCGACCGCCTGCGCGATGTGCATGCGCTGGAGCTCGTCGGGCTGGACACTTCACAGGCCGTGCGGTGCCCGATCCGCGCCGGCGACGCCACGATCCACTTCCCGCGGACGGCGCATTACACCGGGCCCAACCGGACCGGCTTTCCGCGACTGGCGTGGGCGTTGGAGTTCGGCCCGCGCCGCGGCTTCGGCGTCCGGTTGATGGCGAAGGCGCGGCTGGCCTGGCGGCGCGCGACCCACTGACGCGCGTCAGCGTTTCTTGTCGCGCAGCAGGGCGCAAGCGATCGTCACGCGCTGTTTCTGCCCGCCGCAACACGGAAACCCGCCTCCCGGCCTTCAAGACCGGCTTCGTGGTGCTCGCGATCGCTGCGCTGCTTGCGATCGTCCGCTGCGGGTAGTGTCCGGACTACAAGCCCGGTGACATCATCAGTGTTCGGCCCAAGAGCCAAGCGCAGGCATGGGTCAGCGGCGCCCCCGCGGCCAGAGCGGCGAGCCGCCAGCGGATAAGAGAAAAAGCCGCTTGCCGCCGCATCGCGTAGGGCCGGATGGTGGAGACCTCGGCGCCGATCGTCCCTTTCTACCCCGCAGCGCGTGACGGTAGATGCATCTCATCGCTGCGCGTCCGACACCGGAGGTGACGCATGAGGGCAACGCTCGGGCTCGTCCGCGGCGTCGGCATGGCGGCCGGCTTGATGTACCTGCTGGGTCGACAACGCGGTAAACGACGCCGCAGCGCGCTTCCGGCCGCGGCGAACTTTGCTGCTAGGCGCGTCACCGACCTCGCCGAGGCGGCACGCGGGCTTCGACCGCGATCGCGGAACGGACGGATCACGCTGGGTCGCCGCCATCGGGTGACGCGTGTGGGGGAGCATCCCTGGGCCGTGTTCGGTGCAGCGGCCAGCGTTCTCGCGGCCGGGATGTGGGGGCTCTGGCGCCGCGAGCCGGGGAAGATGCGTATGGCGACCACGATCGAGGCGCCGATCGAGCGCGTCTTCGATGAGTGGTCACGCTTCGAGGATTTCCCGCGGTTCATGCCGATGGTCTCCCAGGTCCGGCCGGTCGGCGAGGACCGCTGGCAATGGACGATCTCCGAGCCGGGCGGCGCGTCGATCGAGTTCCTCTCCAGGGTCACGCAGCGAGACCGCCCCCACTTGATCGCCTGGGCCACGGACGGCGGCGCGGTCGCGGAGCACAGCGGCACCGTCCGGTTTCGGCCGAAGGACAGCGCGACGCGAATGGAGATTGAGATATCGCGGCGTGCTTCGGGTGGTGGCGTCGGCGAGGGCGTGGCAGTGGCGGCAGGCGTCGATCCGGAGCGCGCGCTGCGAGACGGTCTCGCCGCGTTCAAGGCGCGCCTGGAGGAGGCGGCGCACCAGGGCGTTTGATCAGGCTGGGCCGCCACCGCAGCCGAGACGCCTCGAGCGTAGGATTCCCCAGAGTGTCAGCGCCAGGGTGACGGTGACGCTCACGACCGTGAATGCAAGAAGCCCCAACGACGCGATGACGGGAATGGAGAGCGCGGTGAGGAAGCCGCCACCGAGAATCGGCCGTGTGATGAGTTGCCGATAGCTGTAGCCGGTGACGACATCCGTCTTGCGTAGCGGATCAACCATGTCGACCATCACGAATCCCGTCGCCACGTTGCCCTGCGATTCGCCGAACTCGGCCAGCGAATGCTCGAACCAGTTGTGCCGGAAGACTCGACGGCCGATGACCATGGTCGCCAAAACGCTCCACCCAACGGACGCGACCGCAAGAATGAGAAAGGGGCCGATGTGGTGGCCACTCGTCCCTTTCGATGGTCCCTCCTCGTGATCAAGAAGGATCATGTACATTGACATCCCGTCCCGCTCGGATATCGAACGGCTGATCTCGGTCCGGGCACCCGCGTGCGTCTCCATCTACGTGCGGACCACGCCGCTCACGCAGGAGGCACAGAAGGACCGCACCGAGTTGAAGAACTTCGGGCGCAGCGCGGTCGATCAGCTGCGTGCTCAGGACGCCGATAAGCGGACCGTTGCCGCGATCGATGAAGCGATCGGTGACTTGGTGGACGACGACGAGTTCTGGCGGTTCCAGGCGAACAGCCTGGCGGTGCTCGTCACTCCCGACACCACCACGACATTCCGCCTTCCGAATCGACTCGAACCCTTGGTCGAAGTGTCGGACCGCTTCCACGTCAAGCCGCTCCTGCGAAGCATCACTGTGCCGCAGACCGCCTTCGTGTTGGCGTTGGCCCAGGGCTCGGTGCGGGTCGTGGAGGTGTTCGCCGACATGCCGGCGGTGGCGGTGAAGGTCGACGGCCTGCCCAGGGACGCGGCGAGCGCCGTTGGCAAGTCCTCGATCCTCGATCGGGCACCAGTCGGGCGCATCCAGGGCTCGGAGGGCCAGAAGGTACGGCTCCGGCAGTACGCGCGCCAGGTCGACCATGCGCTCCGCGATCTGCTAGGGGCGCGCGAGATTCCCCTGATTCTCGCCGCCACAACACCGCTCGATTCGATCTTCCGCTCGGTCAACACGTACCCGCATCTCGTCGACGAAAGCATCGCCGGAAATCCAGAGGCCCTCAGCGAGGCGGAGCTTGCTCAGGCATCGCGCCGAGTGCTGGATGGCTTGTTCCAGACCGAGATGGAGAAGCTCCACCGCCTGTTCGAAACTCGAGCCGCCCAGGGGCGCACCACGACGGACATCGCCCACGCCGCGCGTGCCGCGACCTGGGGGCGGTGGCGGTGCTGCTGCTTGATATCGACGAGATCGTCCCCGGACGCATCGACGAGGAGGGTCGAGTCGAGTTCGGCGAGACCGGTTCTGCTAAGACCTATGGCGTCGTCGACCAGATCGCTGCGCGCTCACTGCTGGCGGGCGCGCGCGTCCTTGGCGTGCGACGCGGCGATATTCCGGGTGGCGGGAGCCTCGCGGCCATACTTCGCTACCCGTTGTGAGTGTCGAGCTGCTTGCGGTGACGCGTGTCCAGCGGCAGCTGCCACACGGCAAGGAACCCTTGGTGGCGCGCGGTTCAGTCTGACAGCAACTTTTCGATGTCGACGGTGGAACGGCGGCCGATGTTGTCCGCGTGGGCCGCCAGGAACTCGTCGGCCTTGCGACGTCCTTCGTCGCGCAGGAAGATGAAGAACTCCCACTCGGCGTTGAGCTTGGAGGAGACGCCGAGACTGGTCATGATCTCGGACGCGATCATGTGGATGCGCATTCCCGCCCACCGGGCCCCTTCGGCGTCGCCCGGGTTCGCCACCCGCCGGAGGACCGCGATCATGCGCAGCTCCTTCAGCAGGCTCGCGTTGAAGGACACCTCGTTGACGCGGTTGATGATCTCGCGCGCGGTGCGCGGTATGCCCGGGCGCTCGACCGGGTTGATCGGCACCAGGATCGTGTCCTCTGAGTCGCATTCGCGCACGAGCGGCATCATCGGTGGGTTGCCGGCGTAGCCGCCATCCCAGTACGCCTCGCCGTTGAGCTCGACCGCCTGGAACATGAATGGCAGGCAGGCCGAGGCGAGCAGCGCGTCAGGGGTGACGTCCTTGTTGCGGAATATTCGCAGCCTGCCGGTGCGGACGTTGGTGGCGGTGACGAACAGCTTGATGGGCGCGGTGGCGAGTCGGTCGAAGTCCACGGTTTGCGCGAGGATCGAGCTGAGCGGATTCAGGCCGGTCGGATTCATGTCGTAGGGCGAGAACATCCGCGACGCGAGATCGAGGGCCATGTAGGCCGGGTTGCTGTCGAGGCTCCAGCGGCCTAGCAGGATGTCGATCGGCCCTCGGCGCAGTGGACTGAACCGGCCCGCGTGCGCCACCTGGCCCCAAAAGGTCTCCAGCGCCTCGCGAGCACCCTCGGCCCCTCCGGCGGCGTGGCCGGCGACCAGCACGGCGGCGTTCATCGCCCCGGCCGAGGTGCCGGAGACGCCCTCGATCTGGAGCCAGGGCTCCTCGAGCAGACGATCCAGAACGCCCCAGGTGTAAGCGCCGTGGCTGCCTCCCCCCTGGAGCCCGAGGTCGATGCGTACCGGTTCGCGCCTCGACGCTCTGGCAGTGGCTGCGGCATTTCGCGGGCTCATCACGAATCAACCTCCGGAGTTTTGAGTGTCGCCGAGGCGGTGGTGTCAGGCGGCGTGCGCTCCGGCCGCGCGGAGCGCGACGGGCTCCACGAGGCAGATTCGCACCTTGCCCGCTTGGGCGAGCAGACAGAGCAGCGAGGTGGTGGCGGATTCAGAAAGCCCGAGGTGGCGCCCGACCTCGTCAGGCGCGATGGCGCCGTTGGCCTCCAGGAACGCGAGAACAGCTGCGTCGAGATCGTCCCACCACGGCTCGGGCGGGACGTCGCGCTCATCCACCGACAAGGGGCTGCCCGTCGATGTCGATGAACGCGGTGACGTGGTCAGCGCTTCCGTTGCTGACCCAGACGACCGAGGCTACGGAGCCGGTCTCGCTATTGAGTCCCTGCCACATGCCGCCGGCCGGCTTTCGGTCGCGGCGGCTTCGCACGACCTCGCATTTGTACTCCTGATAGCCATGGCGGGATAGCGTGTCGACGATCTCGTCCGCCTGCACGAGCCACCCTCGCGCGTCGCCGCGCCACGTCATACGACTGTCCTGCTGGAGCTCGTGGATGGGGTTCATGTCGCCTCCTGCGCTGGCGATCAACTCGTCGGGAAGCTTCGCGGTGATGTTTCCGCAGTCTTCGGGAACACACCCGCAAAGGGAACCTGGACCTTGGTCTGGTTTTTCGTGGCGTGTGGTCAGTCCGCCCGAGTCAAACCAAGACACTGGCGGACGTCATGGCACTGGGTCGTCACCAGCCGGTCCACTTCATGCTGAGCTCCTGAATCTTCTTGTCGCGGAGAATCTTCACGCGCAGGTCCTGGCCCCGCTGAAGCGTCTCGAGTGACTTGAGGACTTTGACCATGTCCTCGTTGCTGGCCACGGTCAATCCCTGGACGGCGAGCAGGATGTCGCCCCCGACGACGAGCTTCTGACCCTCCACGATCCCGATGCGGTCTCCGCCGCGGAGGCCCATTCGGCCGGCGACCGAGTCCTTGACGACCTGCTTGACCAGGAACCCGCCGGGCTGCGGCACGTTGAGCGCCTGGGCCGTGGGGCCCGTCACCAGCACGAGGTCGAGGCCGTACCAGCGACGGTTTCCCTCCACGAGCAGTTTTCGCACCGTGTTCGCCGTGACGACGAAGCCGAGCCCTTCGCTGCCGCCGGACTTGCTGATGTTGTGGCTGACGATTCCGATCAGATCTCCGGCGCGGGTGAACATCGGGCCGCCGGAGTTGCCGGTGTTGATCACCGCGTCGGTCTGGAAAAACTCGGCGAGCGGAAAGTCCCGCGTGACCGTATCGGCTTCCCAGCGCGCGCTGATGACGCCCGTGCTCAGCGAATGGCTCAGACCGTACGGCGCGCCGACGACGAAGACCGCGTCGCCCACCCGGACGGGATCGGAGTCGGTGAGCTTCGCCACCACGGCGTCGCGGGGCACGACCGAGGCCTGCAGGACCGAGACGTCGGCCCGCGGCTCGGAGGCGATCACGCGAGCGGGCACCGGATCCTCGCCGAGGAACTCGACGGCGATCTCGTTCATCGTGTGGACGACGTGCGCGGCGGTGGCGACCTTTCCGTCCGCCGAGATCAGCACGCCGGAGCCGATCTCCCGGAAGCGCGACAGGCCTTGCTCGGTCACTTCCTCGCCTCGGGCGCGGATCACGACCACGGAGGGGTTGACGCGGCGGTAGACCTCGCCGAGCGTTTCGCCGGGCGCCGGAGTCGGCATGACCAGCAGCGCGAGCACCAGCCACAGCGCGCGCCGGCGACCTCGTCGCATCATCGCGTCGTCCGGTCAATCGGGCCAGCTATGGAGAAGGTAGAGCGCCTTCACCAGGGGGCTCGCGTTCGCGAAGGATCCGAACCAGCGCTCGTAGATCTGCACCAGCCCGCCGGATCGGTAGAGATGCGAGAGCGTGCGGTTCACATTGGCCTGGAACATGTTGTCGCCCCGGCGCAGCATGAGCCCGTACGGTTCGTAGGAGAAGAATTCGGGGCTGAGCTTGAGCTTCGCCGGAGTGCTCGCGTTGGCCAGCAATCCGGCGAGCAGGACACGATCCGAGGCGTACGCGTCGAGCCGTCCCTCCTCGAGGCCGCGCAGGCCTTCGCCATGCTCGCTCACTGTGATGACGTTTGCCTGGATGGACGCGCCGGCCAGCGCGGCGGCCAGTGCCTTGTCGGTCGTGGTATTCGGGATCACGCCAACGCGCTTGCCGGCGAGGTCCTTCACGGCGGTGATGCCGGACTCCGCCGTGGCGAGCAGGCTGCCACCGTCGACGAAGATCATGTGGCTGAACGCGACCTCCTCCATGCGGGAGAAGGTGATCGTGGTCGATCCGCACTCGAGATCGATCGTGCCTCTCACGAGCTGCGGGATGCGGTTGCCAGGCGTCACCGCCACCCACGCCACTTTGAGGTCGGGGAGCTTCTGGGATTGCCGGAGCGCTCCGACGATCTGCAGGCAGAGGTCGACCGAGTATCCGGCGGGCTGACCATCACTGCCGACGAAGGAGAACGGACGTGATGTCTCTCGATAGCCCAGGTGGATGACACCCGTCTCCTTGAGCTTGTCGAGTGTCGGCCGGATCTCCTGGCCGGCGGCGGGGCCGGCCGCCGCCAGCAGGACGACGATCGCGAGTGCTCGTCTCAGCGACATGGCCGCGGTGTTCCGGTGGCAGCTGCCGGCTACTTCTTCTCAGCCTGGAGGTTGTTTGTCACTTGCGTGACGCCGGTGACGCGACGAGCGATCTCTTCGGCGCGAGCTCGATCGGCTGCCGTGGGGACGACGCCGTCCAGCGATACGTTGCCCCTGACCGTCGTCACGCTGACGCTCGTCAGAGTCGCCCCCCTGTCGGCCGCCAGCTTGGTCTTCACTTCGCTCGTGATCGTCGTATCGTCGACGTTCTGCCCGAACGATTCTCCGGTCGTGGAGCGGCATCCCGCTCCGAGGGCCAAGACGACGAGAAGTACAAGGACGATCGCTGACCGATGCATGGCACATCCTCCTGTCGCTTGTTCGCAGTTCACGCCGCGGGGTGCAGTCGCTCCAGCTCCTTCAGCCGTTTCATGGCCTCCGTCTGTCGCAGCAGTCCGTAGCCGATGCCGCTGGCGTTAAGCGAGCTGCCCGCCTGGTAGGGGAACGCCTCGAAGTCGGAGAAGAACTCCTTGATCTTTCCCTGCACGGGGACGATCAGCCACATCTGCCCGGCGAGGAACCGCATGGCCTCGCCGCCCTCCTCGAGACCCCGCTCGTATAGGTCCATTCGGAGGTTGGTCATCGTCGCCCAGGCGGTGACCTCGCGGACGCCGGTGGCGATGTTGCCCTTAATCATCGCGAAGGTGAGCTTCCAGTCGTTCCAGCGAATGGCGTTGAGGTTGCCGCCCTGGTCGAAGTAGTAGATCGCGTCGCGAGGGCCGGCCTTCTCTTTGCCCTGGAAGTAGGGCATGAAGTCGTAGCCGTCCAGGTGGACCTTGAACGTCTTGCTCCCGGCGCGGAAGCCCGACGCCATCCGGGTCCGGATGTTCGGCACGCCCGCCGCGGCGCACAGCGTCGGGAACCAGTCGATCAGCGAGATGACGTCGTTGTAGACGGTGCCCGGCTTGATCACGCCCGGCCAGCGCACCATCATGGGGATGCGGAAGCCGCCCTCCCAGGTCGTGCCCTTCTCGCTCCGGAACGGCGTCATCGCGCCGTCGGGCCAGAGCGCGATCTCGGCGCCGTTGTCGGTGGTGTAGAGGACGATCGTGTTGTCGGCCACGCCGAGGTCGTCGAGCTGCTTGAGCAGCTGTCCGACGTGACCGTCGTGCTCGACCATGCCGTCAGCGTGCATGCCCTTGCCCGTCTTGCCCAGCGACTCGGGCTTCAGATGCGTGAACACGTGCATGCGCGTCGTGTTGAACCACACGAAGAACGGCTTGTCCTGCTTGACCGCCGTGTCGATGAACTTCTTCGCGGCCCCCAGGAACTCCTCGTCGATGGTCGGCATGCGCTTGGTGTTCAATGGCCCGGTGTCCTCGATCTTCTGCCCGCCCTTGCCGTCGGCGAACGAGTGGAGGACGCCGCGCGGCCCGTAGTTCTTCTTGAACTCGGGGTCCTTCGGATAGAAGTAGCCCTCGGGCTCCTCCTCGGCGTTGAGGTGGTAGAGGTTGCCGAAGAACTCGTCGAACCCGTGGTTGGTCGGCAGATGCTCGTCGTGGTCGCCGAGGTGGTTCTTGCCGAACTGCCCGGTGGTGTAGCCCTGGGTCTTCATGACGTCGGCGATGGTGGGCATCCAGTCCGTGATGCCGTGCGGGTCTCCCGGCATGCCGATCGTCAGCAGGCCGGTGCGAAACGGCTCCTGGCCGAGGATGAACGACGCGCGCCCCGCGGTGCAGCTCTGCTGCCCGTAGGAATCGGTGAACAGCGCGCCCTCGTTCGCGATGCGGTCGATGTTCGGCGTCTGGTAGCCCATCAATCCCTTGGTGTAGCCGCTGATCTGTGGGATGCCGATGTCGTCACCGAAGATCACGAGAATGTTGGGCTTGCCAGGCGTGGCCATGCCGCCCTCCTTCTTGTCGTCCTGCTTCTCCATCGTCTTCCGCGATGCGAGGCGCAGATGTCCTCAGGATGGGTCTTCATCGGGTGGTGCGGAGAGGGCCGAAAGGGACAGCGGGTCGGGCGAATGGCCTGTGAAACCGGTGCCTCTCACCGACGACTGGATCGGTGACGTATCATCGGCCCTGGTGGAGCCTCCGCGGACGCCTGTGCGACCCGAGCATTAACACGGGGAGGGCGTTCTTAACAGTGCCGGCCGGCTCCTGACAGTCTCCTGTTCGGCTCTTAGCGCGCCGTGCCGGCCCGGCGAGCATGCGCCCGAGGCAACGCAGTCTTTGCAACCGGGCGTCGATGTAACCGGGGGGATTTAAAAGTGTTGAACAGCGACGCGGGATGCGGCGGAGGCGGCGGCATTCGCGAACGACCCCGAGACTTACGAAAGGTAGTGCGAGATGACGACCAACGGAGACGCACGTGTCAAGGTGTACGGTGCGGCCGACGCGCCGGCCCGAGGTCTCGCCGATGAGACGATCGCGATTCTCGGATACGGCTACATGGGACGCACGGCCGCGCTCAACCTCCGGGACTCGGGCGCCAGGGTTCGCATCGGAAATCGGGAGGACGAGTACGCCGAGCGCGCCCGCGCGGAAGGCTTCGAGGTCGTTCCCCTTGCCATGGCCGCGGCCGATGACATCGTCTTCGTCCTGCTGCCGGACGAGGTCATTCCGAGCGTGTTTGCCACGGAGATCTCGCCCGCGCTGAGAGCCGGGAGCGCGGTCGCGTTCGCATCGGGCTACAGCTTGGCCTTCGGACTCATCAACCCTCCCGAGATCGTGGACGTGCTTCTCGTGGCCCCGCGCATGGCGGGAGAGTCGGCCCGGATCAGATTCGTCGAAGGCGAAGGGTTCTGGGCGTGTGTCGGGGTCGAAGCCGACCGCAGCGGGCGTGCTCACCAACGGATGCTGGGTCTGGCCGGCGGTCTCGGCGCCTTGCGGGCGGGAGCCATCGAGATGACCGCCAAGCTGGAAGCGACGCTCGACCTCTTCGTCGAGCAATCGGTCGGCGCCGTCCTCGGGCAGGCGATCATGATCGCCTTCGAGGTCGCCCGCGAGGCGGGCGTTCCCGCCGAAGCGCTCGTGATGGAGATGTACATGTCGGGCGAAATGGAAACGGTCTTCGAGTCCTTTCGGAAGGCCGGCTTCTATCGGGCCTCCGAGGCCCACGGCTCCACGGCGATCTTCGGAGGCATCACGCGCACGCTCGAGATGGACCACGCCGCGATGGCGGCCAGCTTTCGCAAGGTGCTCGACGACATCCAGAGCGGCGGCTTCGCCCGGCGATTCCAGGAAGAGGAACGAAACGGCTACCCGATGCTGGGACTGGCCCGGGAGATCATGCATCGGGATTGTGCAATCACCGCCGCTGAGGAGCATGTGAGGCGACTGTCATCTCGAGCTCCTGGATGCGCCGACGACAAAGTAGCGCGCTGGCCCGCCGACGTTCATCGAGCGGCAGCGGCGCGTTAGCTCACGGCCTCCAGGCGTGCGGCGACGCTCTTGTGCCACGGCGTGCCCACCCAGGGATCGCGATCCTCGCTGGCGGTGAGCTCGTTCGGCGCGGTGCCCGTTCGAACCCGGTGATCGCCCTCGGGGTGGTCGACACATCGCCTGAAGCGTGGGTGAGATTTCTCGCGGCCGATCGTGAAGGACGGCGACGCTGGCTGCGTGCCGCGAGCGTGAAGGGTACGCCGAAGCGAATCGAGGAACTGATCGCCGCGCTCGGGCCGCAGCCGGTCGCGCGCGCCTGAAGCTCGGTCGCAACAATCTCCGCCGTCCGCGCGTAGAATTTCCGCCATGGACGAGCGTCCGGCGGAGCGCAAGCTGGCCGCGATCCTCAGCGCCGACGTGGAGGGTTACAGCCGGCTCATGGGCGACGACGAGCTGGCGACGGTCCGTGCGCTCACGGAGTCTCGGGAGCTGATCGCCTCCGCGGTCACGCGCCACGGCGGGCGCGTGGTTGACGCGCCGGGCGACAACGTTCTGGCGGAGTTCGCCAGCGTCGTCGACGCCGTGCAGTGCGCCGTCGCCATTCAGCGCGCACTGCAGTCACGCAACGCCGACCTCCCACCGGCGCGGCAGATGCGGTTTCGCATCGGCATCAATCTCGGTGACGTCATCGTGCAGGACGAGCGCCTGTACGGCGACGG
>Ga0075418_10000766_pt1 | contig 35035 bp, 22 predicted proteins | sample SoiMetdeltSBSDD2_FD_81776 | JGI IMG/M metagenome (GOLD analysis project Ga0075418, IMG submission 81776) | Bulk soil microbial communities from a Populus tree surrounding site in Tennessee, USA - Soil MetaG P. deltoides SBSDD2 | ecosystem: Environmental > Terrestrial > Soil > Tree plantation... | reverse complement strand
GTCGGCCTTTTTCAGCGCCGGCGCGTCGTTGACGCCGTCGCCGGTCATCGCAGCGATGTCGCCCCGCTTCTGCCAGGCGGTGACGACCCGGAGCTTGTCGGCGGGGGACACCCGGGCGTAGACAGCGATGCCGCCGACGTCGCGCTGGAAGTCGGCGTCGCTCATCGCCTCGAGCTGGCGACCGGTGACGACATGACCGTCTGTGAGTATTCCCAGCTCGCGGGCGACGCTGGCCGCCGTCAGCGGATGATCGCCGGTGATCATCACGGCGCGAATGCCCGCGGTCTCGCACGTCCGCACCGCCTCGCGTGCCTCGGGCCGCGGGGGATCCATCATCGCGACCAGGCCGAGCAGGGTCATGGCCGATTCCGGCTGTTCCGCAACTGTCGCACCGGTTTTCCTGGCGAGGGAGAGCACACGGAGACCGTCAGCGGCCATCCGCTGTTCGGTCGCGCGGATCCGTTCGCGATCCGCCGGCGTCAGCTCGACCTCCCGGCCTGAGCACAGGTGGTGCGTGCAGCCGGCAAGTACCTCCTCGGCCGCTCCCTTCGAGTAGGCGATCGGGCCCCCGTCGGTCCTCGTGTGAACCGTGGTCATGCGGCGCCGTTCGGAAGTGAATGGAATTTCGCTGACCCGTGGTTCGCGTGCGTTGAGAGAGCCTGGATCGAGGCCCGCCTTGATCGCGGCGACGATGAGCGCGCCCTCCGTCGGATCGCCCTCGATCTGCGATCGACCGTTGCGGGTCACCAGCCGTGCGTCGGAGGCGAGGACACCCGGCGCCAGCAGGGCGCGGACGCCGTCTGGCGGGTCGATCGCAGCACCGGCTTCGAGGATCTCGCCCTTTGCTTCGTATCCGGTGCCGGTGACGTCGAAGAACCGCCCATCGACATAGAGCTGCCGGACGGTCATCTCGTTGCGCGTCAGCGTGCCGGTCTTGTCGGAACAGATCACCGACGTACTGCCCAGGGTTTCGACAATCGGCAAACGGCGTACGAGCGCATTCCGCTTGACCATGCGCCGCACGCCGATCGCCAGGGAGATCGTGACAACCGCCGGCAGCGCCTCAGGGACCACCGCGACCGCCAGGGCGATGCCGAACATGAACATCTGGATCACCGGCAGGCCCCGCATCAGACCAATGGCGACAACCAGGCCGACGATGACGAGTGCCGCCTTACCCAGCGTCCCACCGAGGCGATCGAGGTTCTCCTGCAGCGGTGTGCGGGTGATTTCGACCGTTTCCACCATTCGGGCAACGCGCCCGAACTCGGTGGACATGCCGGTCGAGACGACTGCTCCCTCCCCGCGGCCGTGAGTGACGATCGTGCCCGCGTAGGTCATGTTTCGACGGTCGCCGAGCGGCAGCTGTGGATCCTCGAACGGATCGATGGTCTTCTGGGCGGGCTGCGATTCACCTGTCAGCGCCGCCTCGTCGACGGCCAGATTGACAGACTGCGTCAGCCGGGTGTCGGCGGGTACACGATCACCCGCCCGTAGAACGACTACGTCGCCCGGGACGAGGTCGCGCGCCGGAACAACCATCTCCTCACCGTCGCGAAGCGCGCGCGCGGTGGGCGCCGCCATCTGCCGCAGCGCCTCGAGCGCGCGGCTCGCGCGGTATTCCTGGAAGAAGCCGAGCAGCACGGCAAACAGCACGATGACGGTGATGACGATGGCCTCGAGCGTGTGACCGAGGAATCCGGAAATGACGGTGGCGATGAGAAGGATGACGATCAGCGCATTCTTGAACTGGGCGGCGAAGGTGCGCCACGCCGACTCGCGAGCGAGCGATGTCAGCTCATTCGGGCCATGGATCTGCAGCCGCTGCGCTGCCTCCGCGCTCGACAGCCCGCGCGACGCGGTGGCCAGGTCACCGAGTGTTTGCTCAACTGAGCGGGTGTGCCAGAGTGGCAGCCGGTCGGTCATGCGCACCCCGCGGCCGCCGCCATGGCGAAGCACCAGTCGATCGACTGGCCCAGTTTGTACCTGAGGTCCTGCCGCAGGCGCGTCCATTCATGGTGAATGCGGCCGCGTTCAGCCGCCGCCCATGTCAGCACCGCGAGCAGCAGGGCAGTGACAACAATTCCGCCGACGTCTACGAATAACGGCCAGGCGCTCATCGCGCTCCTTCCTGGCGTTGCTTCGCACGAGTGTCAGCGCGAGCCGTGCACGGCTTCGGACCCGCCTGGGGAAAAGAAAAGGCGAGACCCTCGCACCATGGGCTGTTGGCCACTCGTGCGAAGGTCTCGCCTGTTCCTGGAGAACCGACCGAACCGTGCGCGTATCGCGCAGTGTTGACGATTCGGCCGCGCGGGTGACCCCGCGTAGCTACTCCCCTTCGAGTTCAAACATAGAGGTTTCGAACGATCGAATCAAGTCCTCCCTGTCAGAAGCTCCACTGCATGCCAATTTCGTAGAGCCGGCCGGTGAGAAACGACGTCGGCTGCAGCCAGCTCGGACCGTAGTTGGTATTGAGCGTGACCACGTTGCTGGCGTTGAGCGCGTTGTAGACGTCGAGGTTCAGCTGGAATTGCGCGCGCGTCAGCCTGACGAACTTGGTGAGGCGCAGATCCAGCTGCGTGCGGCGCGGCTCGAACATCGTCTGCGGCGCCACCAGCGGGACCGCGACGGTGGCCGTGCACGGGGTACGCCCGCCGCACGCCGCCAGATCGCGTCCCAGAGAAGGGGCGACCAGCGCGTTTGGCACGGTGTAGTTGGCGGTAATCATCGGCCCGGCCACGTTCTGCAGCGTGCCGCTGACGGCGAAGTCGCCCGGCAGCGGGTAGCTGCCGTTGGCCTTGAACTGCGCGTTGGCGCTCCACGGGGTCGTCGCCCTGCAGATTCTTCTTCCGTTCACCTCGGTCGCTGTGAACGGCGTCGGCGTTCTTGACACGCCCGGGAGGTTGCCTGCGGCGCCCGCGCCCGGAGAGTCGACGTTGAAGCAGGCATCGTTGACCGTCCGCCCCGTATCGAAGCCGGCGCTGAACTGCGCGCCCGACGACAGTCGGGTATTGACGCTGACGTTGATGAAGTTGGAGACATACCGCAGTTTCCCGTAATGTTCCGCACGCGTGACCAGATTGGTGACGCGGCCGAATTTCGCCGGCGAGATGTCGTAGAGCCCGCACACGGAGTAGCCGCCGCCGCCGGGCAGCCGCGCGTCGCCGGGCGCAGTGATGCAGAACGGGCTGTAATCGGCGGGCGCCACATCGCCGTTGTCGGTGACCAGAAAATTGTCGTACCAGTTCCGGTAGTAGCCGGCGTTCAACGACACACCCGCCCCGAGCTGCTGCTGTACTTCCGCGGCGATGTCCCACAGGTAATCGCGCACGCCCCAGCCGTGAATGGCCTCATCGGCGTACTGCGTGGCATTGGCGTTCACGCGGCCGAAGTTCGCGTTGTTGATGGCGCCGCATTCGCCGTTGATTGAAAAATTCGCGAGATTGCAGTCCGGCACGTAGTTGCCGTTCGCGTCGGTCCAGGTGCGCGTGACGTTCAGCACCGAACGGGTGACGGGGTTGTTGTCGGCGGCGATGCTGATGGCGGTCTTGCCGACATACCGTCCGATCGAGGCCTTCACCGCGGTTCTGCCGTCGCCGAACAGGTCGTACGCCGCGCCGAGGCGGGGACTCAGATCCTTCCACAGCGGCACGTCGTAGACCGGCTCGAAATCACGCGCCGGAACGAATCTGGTCGCCGGCATGTGCTGTTCGGGCACGTAGGCGTTGTAGTAGTCGAAGCGCACGCCGTAGTTCACGGTCAGTCGTTTCACCGTCCACTGATCCTGCGCGAAGACGCCGAGGTCGGCGCGAATGCGCTCCTTGCGCAAGTAGGGCGTCGCGAGCTGAGTGATCTGCGTCGGCACACCGCGCAGGAGCGTGTAGTTGTAATCGGTCCAGGAATACTGGTGCAGGTTCTTGACGCCCTGCCCGAGCTGGAACCCACTCTTGAAGGAGTGCGAACCGGTGATGTACGAGACGCTGAACCGCTGGGCGTAGCGGTCGCTGTCCTGCAGGTCCTGCAGCGTCTCAGGCGCGCCGTAGACGAAGCCGGTCGAGGCTTCGGTGATCCGGATCGAGTCGGTGCTCACGCCCGGATTGGAGACACGCGGCCAGTGAGAGATCGTGGCGGAATATCCCGCTTCGAGCAGCATCCGATCCGTGATCGGCGCCGACCAGGCGACCTGCGCCAGGAACTGCGGCCAGAAGCGCAGTTGCGCATCCGCCTCCGGCGCCGTCGTCGTCACGGCGGTCAGCCCGGTTCCCGAATAGCATTTGCAGTTTTTCTGCACGTCGACGAAGAAGTTCACCTTGTGACGCTGCGCCGCCTGCCACGTCACCCGGCCCGAGTGCGACCGGTAAAACTCGTCCGGCTGGAACGGGCGCGCCGGATCTGGCGTATAGAACGGCGTCCCCTGCGTGCTGTTCCAGAAGGTGTTGGCCCGCTGGTTCCTGTTGCCCCAGAAGCGCTCGGCGGCGAAGAACCAGAGTTTGTCCTGCTTGATCGGACCGCCGACGGTGGCCCACAGGTCATAGATGTTGATCACCTTGCTTGGCAGGGTGACGCCGCGCGCGCGCAGATCGTCGCCGAAGTTGTCGGTTGACAGGTGCTCGTTGGTGAACAGGCCCGCGGCCATGTACCGGAACGCGTTGCCGCCCTCCTTCGGGATCATGTTCATCGACACGCCGCTCATGTCGCTTTCGGCGGAGACGCCGCCGGTTTCGACGGTGGTTTCCTGAACCGTGATGGCATTGAGGATGTAGCCGTTGTTGCCGTCGGCTTCCATGTTCTCCACACGCATGCCGTCGAACTCGCGCTTGAAGCCGGTCTTGCCATGGAACGTGGTGCCGTTGCCTCCCGCGTTGTAGGTGCCGAGCGACCCTCCGACATCGGCGAGTCCCGCCGTCGTCATCCCGGGCGTGAGCGACACCACGTTGATGGCTGTCTTCTGACCGCTTGGCAGCGCCTCGAGCAGCTCGCTCGAGAGCACTTTCTGCTGACGGGTGTTCTGCGTGTCGATAAGCGGCGTCTCGCCGCTCACCGTGATCGTCTCCTCCAGGGCGCCGACCTGCATGTCGGCATTGACCGCGGCGGTGAACCCGGCGGTGAGCTGGATGCCTTCACGTTTCACCGAGTTGAAGCCGGGCAGCGAGAACGTGACCACGTAGGTGCCGGGGCGGAGATTGACAATGTTGAACCGGCCCTGCGCGTCGGTGACTGCCGTGCGGACTTTCTCGATCAGCGCGGGGCTCGCGGCTTCGACCGTGACGCCCGGCAGCACGGCGCCGGAACTGTCACGCACCAGTCCGGCGATGCCGCTGGCCTGCTGCGCCAACGCGGGTGCGGCGAGGATGAGCGTGCAGAGCAGAACGGCAACGTGCAGGAGTGGCTTGGTCCTTCGCGGCATACGCGGATCTCCTTGAATGTGCGTGGGAGATTACTGCTGTTTGTGGAACAGATCCAGTACAGCAACCTGCTATCATCTCGGCCTCGTGCGACCACCCAGGGCGGCGATCTGTTCGGTGGTGTTGCTTGTGACATCCTGCGGCGGCGCCAACGGACCGACCACGGCCCCGGACGCCGCCCCGACAGAAGCGACCGTACGCGTCACCGCGAGAGGTTTCGAGCCATTTACCGTCATCGTCGCGTCCGGCGGCCGCGTGAGGTTCGAGAACGCCGACGATCGGCCGCACTCGATCCGGTCGAATCCCATCGACACGCACGCCGACTGTCCGCCAATCAATGAGGTGGGCCTGCTCTCCCCAGGCCAGTCGAAAGTGACCGGCCGGCTGCCGGAACCCAGGACCTGCACCTACCACGACGAGTTGTCCGAAGGGAGTCAGCTTCTGACTGGCAGCATCACAATCCGCTGACGCGCCCAAGACGGGTTTCATAGGGACGTAGTGTCCGCCTTCGGGCGGACATGGCAAGTCCGGCTAAAGCCGGACACTACGAACAAATGGGATCTAATACCGGAAGAGATACTGCAGCTTGACGAAGACCGCCCGGTTCGTGCGGATGGTGCGTCCGGTCGGATCGAGATGGTAATGGGCGACGCCCTCATGGTCGTGGAAATGGCTCTCGCGTTCCGGCCCATAGTGATCGTCATAGCCGACAAAGAACACTGTCCCGGCATTCACGCGATAGGTCGCGAGGAGATTCCCGCCCTTCGTGTTGTCGAACGTGTCGATTTCGACGATATTCCGAAGCTGCAGGCGGTTCGTGAACTGATAGGTTGTACGGGCGCGGTACAGCCGCACGTCGAACAGCTCCGTGTTCGTGCGTACGTCGATGAATCGCCGCGTGTTCAGCGTGACCTCACTCTGCAGGCGCGAGAACGGCCGCGCGCTGACGAGCAGGTTGAGCTGCCGGTCGGCGCCGAGGAACGGATCGTCGATGAACCGGATCTGGTCGCCCTGCTGATACGCGAAGGCGAGCGAGACCCGGCGGCTGGTATCGACGCTGCCGCCGAGATTCCATCGCGACTTCTCGAAGGGGATGTCGCGGTACCGTTCCATGTCCCGCGTGATCTGACTGTAGAGGCTGATGCTTCTGGCGAACTGGAAGTTGAGGCGCCCGGACACGGATTCGTCCTGCAGCACGCCCTGATAGTCGTAGTTGCGCAGGTACTGGACGCGCGGATCCCAGTTGATGATCCAGCTCTCGGGCCACCAGCGGTACGAGACGGTCGCGTTCGACTGTTTCTGATCGGTGCGCTGCACAAATCCGAGATCGGTGCCGAAGTCGGGATCGATCTGGTTGTGCCCCACATCGTACGAGAGGTGACGTCCTTCCTTGCGCAGATTGACGTCGACCAGCGATCCCGTGCGCCGCGCCCCCGTCGTCGCGCGCCGGTCCGCCGCGAGCGCCGTGGCGCGGAACCGGTGATTCGCGCCAATCCGCAGCACGCTGTCGACGCCGCTCAGCCGGCTGTGGCCGTCGAGGAACTCGCGGTCGGTGACGATGACGCCCACGTGCGACTCTGAATAGAGGTCGTAGCGCACGCGGCCGAAAACGGTCTTCGCCGTCTGGTCGAACGCCGGATCACCGCGGTCGTCCAGCTTGCCCGGTGCTTCATCGTTGGCGACGAGAAAGCCAACCGACGTGTTGCCGACTTTGCCCGTGAGCTTCGCGCCGTACCGGGGATCGACGAGCGCTCGCGTATGGACGACGGCGAGCGGGAACGGCGCGGCAATCTGGTAAATCTCCTGCCCCTCGAGGAAGAACGGCCGCAGTTCCGGATAGAACACCGGAAACCGCTCGTTGACGGTGATCTGTGGTCGGTCGGATTCGATCTGCGAGAAGTCGGGGTTGTAGGTGAAATCGAAGGTCAGGTTCGGCGTCAGGCCGTACTTGACGTTCATCGCCGCCTCCGGCTGGTCCACCGCCTGGTAGGTGCCGGTCGTGGCGTCGAACGTCCGTGCGCTGATCGCCGTGAACGTCGGCAGCAGCTCGAGGTTGCGGCTCGTCGACAGGCTGGTCATGCCTTCGAGCACACCCATCTGCCGCAATATGCCCATCACGTTTCGGGAGATCGGCGCCCAGACGACGCTCTCGTTCTTGCTGTCGATGGTGCGCTCGATCTGAAAGCCCCAGCGGTGCGCCTCGCCCGCGGCGCGCGAGGGATAGCGCAGGCTCTTGAACGGAATCGCCATCTCCGCAGTCCAGCCGTCGTCGACCAATTGTCCGGCGGAGTCGAACAGCGCGTCCCATGACGCGTCCCCCGGCGCGCCGCTGCGGTTGGTGCCGCCGGAGGTGTGGTTCTCGGGCGCGGACGGCGGCTTGAGCCGATCGAGCAGCGTTGGCGGTCCAGTTGTGGTGCGCGGACCTGCGGTGGTGACGCGGGCACCGAGCGCGCCGCCAGTCGCGTCGCTGCCGCGCAGGACGGAATCGCTCTGGATGCCGTAGCCGTTGACCGAGAAGACGTAAGCGCGCTGCTGATCGAGAAACGGATCGATATAGACGCGCACCGTGTCGTCGCGGCCGGTCTGATCGCGATCGACGCGGTTCGCGCGGATCAGCGTCAGGTCGGAATAGTGCACGTGGATGCCGAAGTACAGATTGCTGCTGTCATAGGCGACATGCACCTCGGTTTTCTCCGTCGCCGGCGCGCCCTCGAGCGGTCTCTGCTGGAAGAACTCGGTGACGCGCGCCGACGTGCGCCAGATCGGATCGTCGAGCAGGCCATCGATCCGCGGAGGAGCGTCAGCCCGAACAGCGGCCAGCGCGGGTCGGCCGCTGAGCACGCCCGCCGACACGGTGGGACCGGTCTGGGCTCCTCCGTTGCCCTGCAGCGTGACGACCCCCGATGGGGCTGCCTGCGCGAACGCGGACGACGCGGAGAACCACGAGATCGCGGCAAGAAGGACGGCGGCGCGAACACGCATGGCGACCAATAATACTTCCTGCTGGGCATCAGTTCTGTCCTAGAATCGGCTGCGAAAAGCAGTGCGTTCGATGAAGAAACTGCACTTGTTGCGGAGCGCCCGCGATCACGTTTACGGCCGCTGGGACGGCAGCCTGCTGATATGGCGTCGTCGCCCCGCACTCAGTGCTGAAGGAGGACCCATGCGTCACGCGTCGAAGGCCACCCTGGTACTGGCGTTCGCGGTCCTGCTCCTGCCGCCTGCGGCGTTTGCGCAAGGCACTCTGACGGGCACCGTCAGGGACCAGTCGGGCGGCGTCTTGCCTGGCGTCACGGTCGAGGCGTCGAGCCCGGCCCTCATCGAAAAGGTACGCACGGCCGTGACCGACGGCGCGGGGCAGTACCGCATCACGGGTCTGAATCCCGGCACCTACTCGCTGACGTTCACGCTCCCCGGCTTCAGCATTGTCAAGCGCGACGGCATCGAGCTGAGCGGCACCGCGACGCTGACGATTCCCGCTGACCTGCGTGTCGGCGCGCTCGAGGAGACGCTCACCGTGACGGGTGAGACGCCGGTCGTCGACGTTCAGAGCACCGAGCGCGAGACGGTGCTCAGCGCCGCCGACGTCGCTGCCATTCCAGGGAACCGCTCGGTCGGCACCCTGCTGAACGCCGTCCCCGGCCTGACCGTCAACGACGGCGCCCTCGCCGCATCGCCGACGATGACCTTCTTCGCCGCGCGCGGCGGCCCGATCAACGAAGGGCGCATGACGATCAACGGCATGACCGTGGCGGCGCCGTTCAACGGAGGCGGCGTGTCGACGTACATCCTCGATTCCATCAACGTCGACGAGGTGTCGGTGTCGGTCGCCGGCGGCCTGGGCGAGGCGGACATCGGCGGGCCGGTGATGAATCTGGTCCCCCGCACGGGTGGCAACACGTTTCGCGGACAGGCGTTCATCAACAACGCGGGCCACTGGTCACACGGCAATAACCTCACCGACGAGCTACGCGCCGTCGGCCTGACGGAAGCGCCCGGCATCATCAGCTCCTACGACTGGAGCGCGTCGTACGGCGGCCCGATCAAACACGACCGGCTCTGGTTCTTTGGCAGCTATCGCCGGCTCGATACGGCTTCGCCCGTCCAGGGGGTCGTCGCGAACGCGAATACGTTCGACGCGTCGCGCTGGGACTGGGTGGCCGATCCGGGCGTGTCGGCGCGGCAGCTGCAGGGGCGCGAGACCTACGTCGGGCGCTTCACTGCACAGGTGTCCGCCAGGCATCGCGTCTCGTTCAACCAGGAGTACCAGCGCCGCTGCGAGGGATCACCGCTCAAGATCGGCACCGACGGCTGCAACACGCGGGGCGACGACTGGATCGCGGCCGGCACGGCCACGGTGTCGCCCGAGGCCAATCCAAACTACTTCGGCAATACGCCGTATTACGTGACGCAGGCGGTCTGGAGCGCGCCGATGACGAACCGGCTCCTCTTCGAAGCCGGCGTCACGCGCTTCTCGTTCAAGGGCGGGACGACGGGACGACAGCCGCCGGACGGGGTCTTCGATCTGATCTCGGTCATCGAGCAATCCACGGCGATCAATCCCGCGACGGGGCAGCAGTTCGCGCCGCGCGCCAACTATGTCTATCGCGGCGTCCCGACCATCAGTCCCAACTACGCCAACCCGAACAACTGGCGCGCGTCGGCCTCGTACGTCACCGGGTCGCACGATCTGAAGGTCGGCTACCAGGGGGCGTACATCCGCGTCAACTTCTTTTTCACCAGTCCCGAATCCGGCCTGCAGTACCGGTTCAACCAGGGCGTGCCGAATCAGTTCACCTTCCGGCTGCCGGACTGGAACACGGCGGACCGTACCTCGACGTCGGCACTGTACGTCCAGGACCGGTGGACGCGGGGACGGCTGACGCTGCAGGGCGCGCTGCGCTACGACCGCGCCTGGAGCTTCAGCCCGGCGGAGGGCAACGGCACGACACGCACCTCGCCGTTCAACGCGGCGCCGATCACGTTCGAGCGGACGCCAGGCGTCGACGCATTCAACGACATCACGCCGCGCGCCGGCATGGCCTACGATGTGTTCGGCAACGGCAAGACGGCGCTCAAGTTCAATCTCGGCAAGTACCTCGACGCTGCGACCAACGACAGCGAGTACACCAGCAACAACCCGGCCGTCCGCATCGTCCGCATGGCGATGCGGAACTGGAACGACACCAACGGCAATAAGATCATCGACTGCAACATCATGAATTTCGCCGGCAACGGCGAGTGCGCGGCGCTGACCGGCGACGTCCTGAACTTCGGCGCCGTCTCGGGCAATGTGCAGCAGGTGAATCAGGACACGCTCCGCGGGTGGGGTGTCCGGCAAAGCGACTGGCAGTGGGGTGTCACGCTGCAGCACGAGCTCGTCCCGCGCGTGTCGGCCGAGGTGGCGTACAACCGCCGATGGTTCCTGGGGAACAAGATCACCGACAACCGGCTTCGCGGCCCCGAGGACTACGAGCCGTTCACGATCATGGCGCCAACCGATCCTCGGCTGCCTGGCGGCGGCGGCTACCCGATGACCGTGTCGATGGTGACGGCGGCGGCGGCCGCCCGCGGCGCGCAGAACTACGTCACGTTCGAAACCGATTTCGGCCCGGAGCGCTCCCAGTACTGGCACGGGGTCAGTTTCACGCTGAACGCGCGCCTTCGTGAGGGCCTGACGCTGCAGTTCGGCACGGGGACCGGCCGGTCGGTTGAGGACACGTGCGAGACAGCGCGGGTGAGCGACGTGGCCGTGGTCGCGACGGTAGGGGTTCCAGGCGCCTTCATCCCCGCGATGGGTCAGACCCTGACGAACGGGGGCGTCATCAAGGACCTTCGCAACTGCCTGGACGCCGATCCGTTCCAGACGACGATCCGCGGGCTGGGTTCGTACACGGTACCGAAGGTCGATGTGCTCGTCAGCGCCGTCGTGCGTTCGCAGCCGCCGCTCGAGCGCGTCGCCACCTGGCAGGTGCCGAACACGGTGATCCAGAGCGCGGCGGGACGGCTGCCCCCGGGCGGCCTTCCCACCGGCTTCACCAACCTCGAGATCCTGGACAGCGACCATCGGCTCTACGCCGGCAACCGCCGGACGCAGATCGACATGCGGTTCGCGAAGATTCTGCGGTTCGGCTCGCGGCGCTTCGATATCGGGGTCGACCTCGGCAACCTGCTGAACACGAATTACACGACCACCTACGAGAACATCTATCAGTTCAGCGCCGGCAATACGGCGACGGGCGGAACGTGGAACGACCCGACGGCCATTTACACGCCGCGCTTCGTGCGCTGGAATCTGACGTTCGAGTTCTGAGCGACGCGCGCGCCCGCCACGCGGCATCAACGGCCGAGGGGGTAGAATGTGCTGCCAGTCGTGATGCAGGAACGGTTTGTGATCGTCGGCGCTCTCGTCATCTTCACGACCGCCGTCATCGGCGGCGCCGCACAGGCGAACAGCCCGGTCGCCGACGCCGTGATGAAAGGCGACAGGGCCGCCCTTGTCAAACTCCTGCAGCAGAAAGCCGACGTGAATGCGCCGCAAGTGGATGGCGCAACCGCGCTGCACTGGGCGGTCCATCACGAGGATCTCGATGCCGCCGATCGGCTGCTGCGCGCCGGAGCGAAGGTCGACGTCACTAACCGCGAGGGCGCAGCGCCGCTGGCGATGGCCTCGCAGCACGGCAACGCCGCGATGATCGAACGCCTGATCAAGGCCGGCGCCGATCCGAAACAGCGGGGACCGAACGGCGAGACGATGCTGATGTATGCGGCGCGCAACGGCAACCCGGCGGCCATTCGGACGCTGCTGGCGGCGGGCATCGACGTCAACGCGAAAGAGCGTCTCCGGAACACGACGGCGCTGATGTGGGCCGCCGAGCAGCGGCATCCCGAAGTTGTGAAGCTGCTGCTTGCAGCGAAGGCCGATTACAGCGCGAAGTCCGGTCCTGCAGGGCTGCCGCGCAACTACTTCGCCGCGAAAGTAAATGTGGAGAACGTGGATCTCAATCGCCGCCGGCGCGCCGCCGCTGCGGCTGCCGGACGGACCTACCAGGAGCAGCTCGAGTGGGAGCAGACGCAGGGGCTCACCGTGGTCGAGCGGCGTGGGGTGGTCAACGTGCCGCCGCCCACGCCGGATGACGACGACCCTGTCATTGTTGCCGGTCTCGTAGGTACAGGCGGTGGTGGATTGACCGCGCTCGTCTTCGCGGCGCGCGAAGGCGACCTCGACTCGGCGCGGGCGCTGCTCGATGCCGGCGCCGATGTGAATCAGCAGACCGAGTACGGCTGGACGCCCCTGCTGACGGCGGTCAACAACCGCAACTACCAGCTGGCGAAATTGCTCGTCGAACGCGGCGCCGACGTGAATATCGCCAACAAGGGCGGGTGGACACCTGTGTACCTGGCGACCGACAACCGCAATATCGAGGGGGGCGACTATCCGGTGCCCATGCCGGACATGGATCACCTCGAGCTGATCGAGCTGCTGCTGCAAAGGGGCGCCAACCCGAATGCGCGCGTCCGCGAGAACACGCTCACGCGAACGATCTTCACGATGCAGTGGTTCTTCGAAGCCGGCGCCACCGCGTTCGTCCGCGCCTCGCAATCGAGCGACACCGGGCTGATGAAACTGCTGCTCAAGTACGGCGCGGATCCGAAGATTGCCACCGATCTCGGTGACACCGCGCTGACCGCGTGCGCCGGCATCGGCTGGGTCGAGGGCGTGACCTACGAGCGATCCAAGGAAGAAAACGTCGAAGCGATCCGGATGCTGCTCGACCTCGGGCTCGATCCCAACCACGCCAACAACGAGGGGCGCACGCCGCTGATGGGCGCCGCCCTCAAAGGACGCAACGATGCCGTACGGCTGCTCGTGGAGCGGGGAGCCAGACTCGAGACACGCGACAGAGGCAGCCGTGATACCGAAGACGCGGGGTCGATTGCGGCTGGCGCGAGGTTTCAGGCGCTCGATTACTCCGAGGGTTTGGTACGGGCCGGTGTCCAGTCAGCGATTGCGCGCCCCGACACCTCGCAGCTGATTCGCCAGTTGATGATCGAGCGCGGCCTTCAGGTGCCTCCGCCGAATCGCGATATCAACTCCATCTGCGTCGTCGCGATCTGCGCGCCGCAGCCGTAGGCAACGTCGACCACCGGGTCCGGATGGATCAGAAGTCGATCTGAGCGCTGATCCTGGCGTACCGCGCCGGCTGAATGGCCGTCGGCCTGAGCCACGCGCCGCCCGGGACAAACCCTTCGTTGTAGCTCGTGACCACGTCCGCATTCGTCAGGTTATAGATGTCCACCCCGACCAGGGTCCGCGTCCCTCCGTACCGGACAATCTTCGCCACGCGGACGTCGATCGTGTTGCTCCGATCGGCAAAAACCGTCTGTGGCTGGATCACGTTCACGGTCACATTCGACGCCCCTGTCAGCGGGCGGCCGAGCGGCTGAGGCCCCGCGGCGATCCATGCGTTATCCGCGACGAAGTTCGCCCCCAGGGATTCACCGGGGATGCTCATCCACGTCGCCGCCACCTGGACGTCCACTCGCGGAATCGTATACGTGGCGAGACCTCTGAAGTCCGTTCGGTAGGGCTCGACGACGCGGCACCATGGGTTCGTCACCGAGAGGTTGCCGCTGACCGTTGACGTCTGGACGTTCGCCGTGACGGAGCTGTTCGCTCTGCCTGTGGGGCCCGTGCCAAGCTCCGGCAGCATGGCGCGCACCGCGCAGCCGTCGGCGAGTCTGCGACCCGTGCTGGTGCCGCCCTGCACCATCACCCCTGCTTGAAGCCGCGCCACCACCGAGACATCCACACCCTGCCAGTTCTCGGTCTGGTCGCCGAAGTGTCTGTAGGACTGCGCGAGCTCGTCGACTTGCCCGACCTTGCCTGGCACGAGGTTATACAGACCGCTGATCGTGTACCCGCCGCCGCCCGGCAGCCGCGGATCGAGCGGCGCCTGAATGCTGAACGGCGTGTAGTCCTCGAGGGTGGTCGACCGGTTGTCGACGACGTACCAGTTGCCCCACCAGTTGCGAATGAAGCCGGCGGTGACCGAGACACGAGGCAGCACTTCGTGCTGAACCCCCACGCCCAGCGACCAGTTGTACGGCCGTGTGTCCCACCCGCTGACGAAGGCCGGGTCGAAGGTCCGCGTGAAGACCTGCTGACCCAGGTTCTGATTGTCCATCGCGGCGCATTCGCCGTTGGCCGCCGGGTTCCTCAGGTCGCAATCCGGCACGTAATCCCTGTTGGTGTCGTTCCATCCGCGCGTCGTGACGAGAAGCGTGCGAATCAGCGGATTCATGTCCAGATCACTGTTGGTCGCCGTGATGGCTTCCATGTACTTGCCCAGGTTGAACCTGAGCGCCGTCTTCCCGTTCCCGAACAGATCGTACGCGGCAGCCAGGCGGGGCGTGAAGTCCTTCCAGTTGTATCCGGGCGTCGAGCGGCGCGGATAGAAGATCTCTTCCGGCGCGTACGGATACCCGGGGCCACCCACGCGCGAGTCGGGATAATTCGACACCAGCGAGTCATACCGGGCGCCGCCCTGCAGCGTCAGACGGCGGAAGGTCCACTGGTCCTGCGCGTAGAAATTCGTCGGAATGAGATTGCGGACGTATTTGACGTCGCCGCCGACGACAGTGGTCTGCCGCAGCTGGTTCGGCACGCCGTTTCTCGTACGAATCTGCTGGATCGGGCCTGAGTTGAAGTAGGTCTGCGACGGATTGCTGAACCCGCCCTGGTAGCCGAACTTCATGCTGTGCGCGCCGGTGACATATGTCAGCGACGCCCGCAGGCTGGCCAGCGTTCCGATCAGATTGTGGTAGAACCCACCCTGGTTGGACGCCTGGGACGCGCGCGAGAGCAGGTTCGGGATCTCGCCGGCCTGCTCCAGCACCTGAATCATCAACGGGTCAAACGTGCCGTCGTTCCGTTTCGCCGAGCGGTACCGGGCCTGATACATGCCCCAGCCGGCCTCGGCCAGCAGCCTCCCCGAGATCGGCGATGACCAGCTGGCATGGGGTTGACGCGACGGGATGTAATACACGCGCGGCGTCGCTTCCGGTGTCTGCGTTGCGGTGCCTCCAGCCCTGCCATAGTTCGAGTCGTTGTACTGCTCGGACCAGTGGGCGTTGAATTTGTTGCGCGGCGTCGCCTGCCACGTAAGCCGGATCGTCGCCTGGCGCTGCACAGTGTTGTTGAATGCCTGACTGGACCGGTCGAAGTCGACCGTCCAGGCATTCGGGTTGCCCGCATTCCTGTTCCACCACATGCCCGGCACCGTGTTCTCCGCCCCGGTCTGGCGGAACGTCGCGTAGAACCACAGTTTGTCGGGAAGGATCCGGCCGCCAAACATCGGACTGACGTCGTACACCTTGATCAGCTCCGACGGTGCGCGCAGGCCGGCATCCTTGAGCGCCTGTGTGTAGTTGCTGCCCTGCAGCGCGCCGTTCGAGCCGCTGACATTCAACTGGCCGCTGAAGACATTCGACCCCTCGCGCGGGATGACGTTGACGACGACGCCGTTGGTTTCGGCTTCGCCGAGCCCACCCGATGTGGTGATGACCACTTCCTGTGAAGTGGCCACCTGCGGCATGTTCCCGCCGCCGCCATTGCCACCGGCCCATCCCATGTTGGTGCCGTCCGCATAGATGCGCGAATCGGCCGCGCGGCCGCCGTGGATCGCTGCGGCAGCCCCCTGCAGCGTCCCGCTGATGCCGCCGGAGTCGCTGCTCTGGGTCATCCCGGGAACGAGCGCCTGGATACCGTTGACGTTGCGCGAGGACGGAATCGCGGCGATCACGTCGCGGTCGATGATCTGCTGCGTGCGGGCACTCTGCACGTCGACGATTGGCGATTCGCCGGTCACTGTGATCGTTTCTTCGAGTGTGCCCACCGTCAGGTCGGCGTTCACAGTGGCGACGAAGTTCCCCGACAGCTCGATGCCCTGGCGTCTGACCGTGTTGAACCCCGCCAGGGTCATCGTCATCGAATAGGTGCCGGGGCGCAGGTCCACAATGCGGTACTGGCCGGTGGCGTCGGTGACGACCGAGCGGACCTTTTCAATCAACACCGGGCTGGCGGCTTCCACCGTCACGCCCGGTAACACGCCGCCCGAGGCGTCCCTGATGACGCCGGTAATCGCGGCTTGTGCAGAGGCCACCGCAGGTAAGAGCAAGGAAACCAGCACGACCAGCGACTGCGCCAAAGAGGGCCGGATTGGGTTCAGCATGGCCGTCCTCCTTACCTGTTTTGCTCAGTGGACCACGCCAGCGGGCGGGATCGGGTGCCGAGTAGTTCCATTGGGTGGGGCAGACTATTCCCTCCCGTGAGCACATGTCAATCCGCCTCGGTGATCAACCCCGGCGTGCCCTGCGAGCCTGAATGGCTGTGACGATCTGTTGGAAGCGTGGTTCGCCTCGAATGTCGCTGAGGCGGGGGCTCTTCAAGAACCATTCAATCCGTTCATCGCCATTTCGCACGGCCTGGTCGAGCGCGGCGATCGCTCGCGGCACGTCGCCGAGGACCGCATAAAACTCCGCAAGCTCCACCGTGACGAGGTAGATCGCCGAGGCATACTTGACCGTCTCCGCGTCCATCGCCGCCACCGCGTCCTCACGCCTGCCTTCGAGTGCCAGCAGAAGCGCCCACGCGAGGCGCCACTGGTAGTTGCCGGCAAACATCTGTCGCTTCTCCTCGAGGATGCTGCGCGCCAGCGGGAGATTCCCGGTGTCCATGTGGGCCAGCGCGAGGTAATAGAGAGCGGGGAGATTACCCGGCGCCTGCTCGAGGACTCGACGCTCCTCACGAATCGCCCCGACTGCATCTCCCGTTGTCCTGAGCAGCTCCCCGTACAACAACCTCGGTGCACCCGCCAACGGCTCACGCTCGAGCATGACTCGCGCGGCTGCCTCGGCTTCGGCGGTCTCGCCCGCGAACATGTGCAGGATCATCCGCCACAGCCTCGAGTCGGCATTCGCCGGGTATCGTTCGACCGCCCTGTCGAGCGCCTCGATCGGGACCAGCTCCTTTCGCCCTTGCGCGAGGTAGACCGCCGTCAAGGCCGACGGCAGGCTGGGGAGATCGGGCGCATCCGCTGCCACACGCTGCAGGTCCTGCTCGACCATGTACAGGATGCTGGTGTCGTTCGTTTGACCGTTAATCAGAAGAATCAAGCGGTTGAAGGCGTGATAGCGACGCGCTTCCGGAAACTGGGGGTCGATCGCCAACGCTCGCTCGAGTGTCTCCTGAGCCCGGGGGACTTCGTTCTGGACCCGCTGGAAGTTCATCGCCAGCTCAAAGAGATCGTTGGCCTCCTCGTGTGCCGATGGCGGCCCTCCTGTGCTGAGTGTCCGCTCGGGATCGCCCGACAGGCGTGTCCAGATCCCCCAACCGGTGATCAGTACGAGCATAGCGATTGCCAGCCCCGTCACCAATCGACGACGACCGGGAGGGTGTGAGGCGCGTGCTCGCGGTTCCACGCCGTCGAGCGCCCTTCGCAGCACAGCGGCATCCTGGTATCTGCCCCCCAGAGGCTTCGTCAGGCATCGGTCCACGACGGTGCGGAGCGAGGCCGGGACAACGGCACTCAGCGGCGGAGGCGTTTCGCCGGAAATCCTCACCGCGACGTCGAGCACCGTGAGCCCGACGAACGGAGGCCGCCCGGCGAGCATCTCGTAAAGCACGCACCCAAACGCCCAGATATCGGCGCGTTTGTCCACCGCCTGCCCGCGTGCCTGTTCGGGACTCATGTAGAACACCGTGCCGAGGATCACGCCGTCGCCGGTGTGCATAGCGGTCATCGTCGGCGCCTGCGTCGCCCCTGTTCCCTGAGCCAGCGTTTTCGCCAGCCCGAAGTCGAGCACCTTCACCGCGCTGTCCGGGCGTACCTTGATGTTCGCCGGCTTCAAATCGCGATGGATGATGCCCTGCTCGTGGGCGGCGTCAAGCGCCTCGGCAATCTGCTTCGCGATGTGCAACACCTCGTCGAGAGGAATCGTCTTCTGCGCGATGCGGTCGGCGAGCGTCGGCCCCTCGACGAGTTCCATCACCAGCGCGGTGATGCCGGCGCTCTTCTCCAGGCCGTAAATCTGCGCAATGTGGGGGTGGTTCAATGAGGCGAGGACTTCCGCTTCGCGTTGGAACCGGGCCAGCCGCTCCGCATCGCTCGCCATCGACGCCGGCAGCACTTTGATCGCCACCGCCCGCTTCAGGTTGGTATCGGTGGCCTTGTAGACCTCACCCATCCCGCCCACGCCGATCCGGGCGGTGACTTCGTATGAACCGAGTCGGGTACCAGGGGGAAGGACCACTGCGATCTCAGGTCCGGCTGAAGCCGGACACTACGAACGCACCGTCCCACACTATTCCCAGACCTGGCGCGTCACGTCGATCAGCCGTTCGAGCTTGGCCCACTGATCCGCCTCGGTGATCTGATTGCCGTGTACGGTGCTCGAGAAGCCACACTGCGGGCTCAGGCACAGACGTTCGAGCGGGACGTACCGGGCGGCCTCATCGATCCGGCGGGTGAGGTCGGCAACCGTCTCGATTTCCGCGACCTTTGTGGTCATCAGGCCGAGCACCACGACCTTGCCATCGGGCACGAACCGCAGCGGTTCGAATCCCCCCGATCGCGCATCGTCGTACTCGAGGAAGTAGGCATCGACGTGCAGCTCGTTGAACAACGCGTCAGCGACCGGCTCGTAGCCTCCTTCGGCGACCCACGCGCTCTGCATGTTGCCGCGGCAGAGATGGACTGCCACCGTCAGATCCTTCGGCCGGCCGTCAATCACCGCATTGATCAGTGCCGCATAGGCATGCGGCAGCTGGTTCGGGTCGTCGCCCCGTTCCTTTGCCTGCGCCCGCTGCTGCGTGTCGCAGAGGTAGGCAAGGTTCGTGTCGTCGAACTGGATGTACCGGCACCCGGCCGCGTAGAGTGAGTTCACCTCCTCGCGGTAGACACGCGCCAGATCCTCGAAGAACTCGTCCAGGTCGGGGTAGGCCGTGATGTCGATCCCCTTGCGGCCGCCGCGGAAGTGCACCATGGTCGGCGACGGAATCGTGACCTTCGGCGTCCTGGTGGTGACGGACTTCAGAAACTTGAAGTCGGCCGTCTGGATGTCCTGCACGTGGCGCAGCTTGCCGGTGACGGTTACCTTGGGCGGCGCGAAATTCATCTCGCCGTCGCGGGTGTGAAACTTCGCGCCCACCCCGGCCGAGGTCGTGACGCCCTCCAAGCGCTGGAGAAAGTCGAGGTGAAAGAACTCGCGGCGGAACTCGCCGTCTGTAATACTCTCCAGCCCGACCGCCTCCTGCTGGCGGACGACCTTCCGGATCGCGTCGTCTTCGATCGTGCGTAGCTCGTCTTTGGTGATCTCGTTCTGCTGGACGCGTCGGCGCGCGTCCTTCAGATGCGGGGGCCTGAGCAGGCTGCCCACGTGGTCGGCTCGGAATGGCGGGTTCATGGTGGCGCGAAGCATAGCGTAGAATGCGCCGGAACATCCAAAGGAGGAGCAGTGACACCTACCACGACCACCGATGTCGGCGTGCTCCTCGATGAGGGAGGCTGGAGCGGGTATCAGAAGCTGCTCGTCGCCGCCACCGCATTGACGATCATCTTCGACGGCCTCGACAACCAGCTGCTCGGCGCCGCGATTCCCTCGATGATGGCCGAATGGTCGCTCCCGCGACCCGCGTTCGCCTCGGTCCTGGCGGCCGCGCTCTTCGGCATGATGATCGGCGGCTTCATCGGCGGCTACATCGGAGATCGTTTCGGCCGCCGCGTGGCGCTGCTCGGCAGCGTGATCTCGTTTGGCGTGTTGACGCTCCTGATGGCGTTTGTGGACGACGTCTCGACGCTGATGGCGCTGCGCTTTTTCGCCGGGCTCGGCCTCGGCGGGGCGATGCCGAACGCGGCGGCGCTCTCGTCGGAGTACGTTCCGCTGCGCCGCCGCCCGTTTGCTGTCACCTTGACCGTTGTGTGCATTCCGCTCGGAGGCACGCTTGCGGGCTTGACCGGCGCCGTGATTCTGCCGGCCTACGGCTGGCGCGCGCTCTTCTTTGTCGGCGGCGCTCTTCCGCTCATCCTGGCGGGGCTGCTCTGGAAGGTGCTCCCGGAGTCGCCGCGGTATCTCGCTCGAGATCGTTCGCGGTGGCCCGAGCTCGCCGCACTCCTGCGGCGCCTCGGACATGATGTGCCGGCGGACGCGGCCTTCGTCGATTCGCACGAACGCACGGTGGCACGCGCGTCGGTGGGATCGCTCTTCACACCGGAGTTCCGCCGCGACACGCTGGCGCTCTCCGTGGCGTTCTTCTTCTGCCTGTTATCGGCCTACACAGGTGTCAGCTGGGTGCCCGCGCTCCTGACGAGCGCCGGCTTCGGTGTCGCGATTGCGAACTATGGACTCACGGCGTTCAACCTGGGTGGCGTCGTCGGCGCCATCGGCGGCGCGCTCGTCATTGCCCGCCTGGGGTCGCGACTGACGATCCTCACGATGACCGCCGGCGCCATCCTCGGATGCCTCCTGCTGGCCAGCGTCTCCATCGCGGCACAGTCGACCGTCGCCTTGCTGGCGATGCTCGCGTGGACCGGCGGACTGATCAACGCCGTGCAGACGACGATGTATGCCCTGGCGGCGCACGTGTATCCGGCGGGGATCCGCGCGACGGGGGTTGGCACCGCGGTCGCGATCGGCCGGGTCGGCGGCATCGGCTCGTCGTACGCGGGCGCGTGGGCGCTCGAAGCCGGACCTTCGCAGTTGTTCGCGCTGCTCGCCGGGACGCTCACGATCGTGTTCGCGGCGCTGGCGTCGGTACGGAGCCACATTCCATCGAACGTCGCCGTCCGCGCTGCGCGGCCGATGGCGGCGGCCGGACGCTAGCAGGCGGGGTGACACGCTTGTAATTGGAGATGCGGAACTGAGGCGCGTTCCGGCTGAAGCCGCATCATTCACCCCTACAAATGGCCGCAGTCAACCTGAATCCGCGCGATTGCAAAAATCGCCTGCGGGGTACAGGTCTTGCCTCTGCCCACTACTTGCCGGTGGCGCGCGTCCTGCCGGCTGCGGCGAATGCAACCATGCCTGTGATTCTCGCCATCGAGAGCAACCGACAACAGATAGCCCAGCTCACTGCAATTGCGCGCAGGCTCGGGGCCCGGCTCGCTCTGGCGGACTCTGTCGAGCACGCGCTCGCGGCGCTCGGGGATTTCGTACCGGATCTGATCCTGAGCCCGCTGCTCCTTTCTCAGCAGGACGAGACGGCTCTGACGAATCGATTGCGGGAACTGGGCAACGCCGCGGCGCACGTCCACACCCTTTCGATTCCGATACTGGCCCCACCGGGGGCGAAATCCCGCGGCAAGCTGTCCATGCTGGGCAAAGGCAAGAAAGGCCCGGGGGGATGCGCGCCGGAGGTCTTCGGCGAACAGCTTGCGGAGTACCTCGAGCGCGCGGCCGAGGAGAGGGAACGGATTGCTGCTCTGAGCCAGCCCTCGATGGAAGCTGCCGAAGCGGCCCGTGAAGCTGAATCCATTGAAGACGATGGCGAGGACGCGGCCGAACCGGGCTCGGCGGAGGACGCGGATATTTCCGCGCTCGAGGCTGAAGCGGCCGAAGACCGAAGGATGGCCGCCGTCGAGGCGACGAAGGTCGCTGTTCGTGCGCAGGCGACTGAAGAGCGCCGTGCCGCCCAGGCTGCGGCCGAAACCAGAGCAGCGGAAAAGCGGCTCGCTGCGGTCGAAGCGGCTCTCGCCGCGGCCGAAGCCAAGGCGATGGAGGCCGCTGGCGAGGCGAGATCCGCCGAAGAGCGCCGCGCCGCTGCCGAAGCCGCTCGGGCCGAGGCTGAAGCCACGGCGGTGGACGAGCGGCGACACATGGAAGGGGCCGCTCGCCTTGCTGCCGAAGCACGGGTCGCCGAGGAACGGCGCGCTGCCAGAGCTGCTGCAGAAGCGAAGGCCGCCGAGGAGCGCCGCGCCGCAGCCGAAGCTGCCGAGGCCAGGGCCGTCGATCAACAGCGTGCCGCCGAGCAGGCGGCGCGCGCTGCCGCCGACGCCCGGGTCGCGGAAGAGCAGCGCACGGCGAGAATGGTGGCCGAAGAAAAGAAGGCCGAGGCACGTCTGACGGCGGCCGAGCAGGCCGCGCGGGCTGCTGCCGACGCCCGGGTTGCAGAGGAGCAGCGTGCGGCGGCAGTGGTGGCCGAAGCCAAGAAGGCGGAGGCGCGTTTGACCGCCGCTCAAGCCGAGTGCGCCGCGGCGGAGGCAAAGTCCGTCAAACAGCAGCGTGCCGCCGAGCAGGCCGCGCTGGCTGCCACCGAAGCGCGAATTGCCGAAGAGCAGCGCGCGGCGACAGCGGCGGCCGAAGCCAAGAAGGCAGAGGCGCGTCTGACGGCCGCTCAGGCCGCGTGGGCCGCCGCGGAGGCAAAGTCCGTCAAACAGCAGCGTGCCGCCGAGCAGGCCGCGCAGGCTGCGGTCGAAGTACGACTCGCCGAAGAGCAGCGCGCAGCGAAAGCCGCGGCCGACGCAAAGAAAGCCGAGGCACGACTGACGGCCGCCGAGCAGGCGGCGCAGGCTGCCGCCGAAGCCCGAATCACCGAGGAACTCAGCGCGGCCAAGGCCGCAGCCGAAGCGCAGACGGCGGAAGAACGACGAGACAAAGCCGCGGCGGCGGCGGTCGCGGCCGAACAGCGGCGGGCCGCCGCGGAGACGGCCAGGGCGGCTGCTGAAGCGAGAGCGGCGCAGGAGCTCCGCGCTGCCCAGGAGGCCGCGCGGGTTGCGGCCGAGTCGCGAGCGGCCGAAGCGCGCCGGGCCGCCGCGGAGGCCGCTCGGGCCGCCGCCGTGGCCAAGGCCGCCGAGGAGCGCGCCGCCGCCGAGGCTGCTCGCGCCGCCGCGACGTTTGACGCGGCCGCGCAGAGCTTCGTTGTCCGGATCGAACCGCAGGGCGTTGAAGCCGCACAGCCGGTTGTAGAAGTGGCAGGCGTCGATGAGCACTCGTCACCCCCCCGGGAGGACGAACCGGGCGAAGGGGTCCGGCGCGCGCTGCCGGAACCGGAGGCCGCGGTCGACACCAAGAAGGTCAAGAAGATACGCCGCCAGGACGAACCCGATTCGGATTTCTTCGATCCTCAAGACACCGGCTTCGCGACGGTCGTGGCCCAGCTCGACGAAATCACCAGCACGGGCCGGCCGAAACGTCGCAGCGGCAGGACTGTCAACTGAGACGAGGCGGCTAGCTACCCGAGTCGCGCCGTTCCACCTCAGCGGTGTGTGAACGTGGTTCATCGTATGCACCGTGGGGAACGTGCCGGCTACCTCAATTCGCGTTCCCCGTCCACGAAGCCAGCCTCTGGGCTGGCACCGTCCGACGTTGAAGAGGCGCAGCCGCCGGCGCGTCACCGTCGATCCGCTCAAGCGAGCCCCTAAAGGTCTCGCCCCGTTCTGGACGCGAGGGCGGCGGCTGCTGTGGTCGTGGTGGCCGTGGCTGCTGGCCTGCGCGTTCGCGCTGCAACAGGGTGAACGGTGGTGGGCGTTCGGCGCCGGCTTGATGGCGACGATCAGCTACCTGATCGCGCCGGTCGAGTCGCCGCCGCGCTACGGCCTCGATCACGAATTCGGGGTGGATTCGCCAGAATTCCTCGCGACGATTGCGGGTGCGACCGGCGTGACGTTCACCCGCGGCAATCGCATTGACCTGCTGAACAACGGCGACGAGTTCTACCCGTCGATGCTCCGCGAGATCGTCGCGGCGCAGTCGTCGATCACCATCGAGGCGTACATTTACTGGGAAGGGGAGATCGGACGCACCTTTGCCAGAGCGCTGGCGGAACGTGCCCGGGCGGGGGTGACGGTGAAGATCCTGCTCGACGCCATCGGATCGAACAACATTGGCGCCGGTATTCTGGAGACCCTCGAATCAGGCGGCTGTCAGATTGCCTGGTACAACCCGATCAAGTGGTACAGCATCGGGCGGTTCAACAACCGGACCCATCGCAAGTCGCTCATCATCGACGGGCGCGTCGGCTTTACGGGGGGCGCCGGCATTGCCGACCAGTGGCTCGGACACGCCCAGGACAAGAAACACTGGCGCGACGTCCAGGTCCGCGTCGAAGGTCCCGCAGTCACGCCGCTGCAGACCGGGTTTGCTCAGAACTGGCTGGAACGCACGCGCGAGCTGGTGTCCGGCGCGGCGTACTATCCGGCGCACGGGCCGGCCGGTCCACACGTCGCCCTGACACTCATGAGCTCGCCGGTCACCGGCGCGTCCACGGTGCGCACGATGTACTACCTGTCGATCATCTGCGCGCGGCGCACGATCTGGCTGGCCAATCCGTACTTCGTCCCCGACCCGCCGGCGATCGACACGCTGATCGAAGCAAAGCGGCGGGGCGTCGACGTGAAGATCATGGTGTCGGGCATCGACAACGACAGCTGGCTGTCGCGGCAGAACAGCACCCGCCTGTACGGACGTCTACTGGAAGCGGGAGTCGAGATCCACGAGTATCAGCACACGCTCTTGCATCACAAGACCATGATGGTGGACGGCGTCTGGGGGACTGTCGGCACCACCAATTTCGACAACCGGTCGTTTGCGCACAACGAGGAAAGCAACGTCTGCTTCTACGACAGGACGTTGGTCCAGCAGATGGAAGCGACCTTCCGGGACGACCTGACTTCCTGTGTCCGCGTCGACGTGCGCGCGTGGCGGCGGCGCGGCGCCTGGGCCCGGGGGCAGGAATTCGTCGCGGCGTTTCTCCAGGAACAGGTGTGAACTCTTTACGAATTATTTATGCGTTAAGGGTATAAGAAGTACAGCAGCCTAATTCGCGCCCAGCGTGGCGCGATACGGGGGACCCATCGGGACGCCAGGCGCGTCCCCGGGGCGTATCTGGTCGGCGGGTGCCAAGCATTGCACACACCGGCTGGAAGAGGACTCCAACCTCTAGCCCGTCAGCTAACCCCGTCGGCGCTTGGAGGCGTTCGTGGCCGAAGAAGCGTTCCTGTCTCAGGTGAAGCGCCTGATGGTTGGCGCTCCCATCCCCTCGCATCTCGCACACCGCGAGCGCTTTTCACGCGTTACCGGGCTCGCGGTGCTGTCCTCCGATCCGCTGTCATCGGTCGCGTACGCGACTGAAGAAATCCTTCGAGTGCTCGCACTCGGCGGAGTCGCGGCACTCGGCCTGGTGACACCGATTGGCGCGGTCATCGCCACCATGCTGGCGATTGTCGTCTTCTCCTATCGTCAGACGATCTATGCCTATCCAAGCGGCGGCGGGGCGTACGTCGTGGCAAAGGACAACCTCGGCCGGCTGCCGAGCCTCGTTGCCGCGTCGGCGCTGTTGATCGATTACGTGCTGACGGTGTCCGTGAGCATCGCAGCGGGCGTGGCGGCGATTACCTCGGCAGTCCCGTCATGGCAGTTGAACCCGGTTGAATTGTCGCTGGCGTTTGTCGCGATCCTGATGTTCGGCAACCTGCGCGGCGTTCGAGAATCCGGCCGGCTGTTTGCCACACCGACGTATTTCTTCATCGTCGCCATTCTCGCGATGATCGCCCTGGGTGCGTGGCGGTACCTGACCGGCGGGTTGCTGCCTGCGCCAGTTCCTGCCGCGCCAGTGCCGCTGGGCTCCGGAGGGCTCGCCGCGCTCAGCACCTTTGCACTGTTGACGGCGTTTTCCAACGGATGCACGGCAATGACCGGCGTGGAAGCTGTGTCGAACGGGGTGCCGGCATTCCGGCCGCCAGAGAGCCGGAACGCGGCGTCGACGCTGGTCACCATGGCGGTGATGTCGATCACGATGTTCGTCGGGATTACGCTGCTCGCTCACGCCTACGGGATCCTTCCCAGCGAATCAGAGACGGTTGTCTCGCAGATCGCGAGGAACACGTTCGGCGGGCGCAGCGCCTTCTACTACGGCGTGCAGGCGGCGACGATGCTGATTCTCGTCCTCGCGGCAAACACCGCCTACGCCGACTTCCCGCGGCTGGCGTCGATCGTCGCGCGCGATCGATTCCTGCCGCGGCAGTTCATGAACCAGGGTGACCGGCTCGCGTTCTCCAACGGCATCATCATCCTGAGTGTCCTCGCGGCGCTTCTCCTCGTGGTGTTCGGCGGCGACACGCACGCGCTCATTCCGCTCTACATGATCGGTGTCTTCGTCTCGTTCACGTTATCGCAGGCGGGCATGGTGATTCACTGGCGGAAACTCCGAACCCCTGGCTGGAGGACGAGTGCGGCGATCAATGGCTTCGGCGCGCTGGTTACCGGCATCGTGCTGATCATCGTCGCGACAACCAAAGCGTTTGAAGGGGCGTGGATCGTCATCGTGATGATTCCAACCCTGGTTGTGATGTTCGAAGCGACGCGCCGGCACTACGATCTTGTCGCGTCGGAGTTGCGACTGGGGGACTGGCAGCCGGAGCCGACCGGCCATCATGCCGTCCTGGTTCCCATCGGCGGCATTCAGCGCGCCGTCGTCAAGGCGCTGCAGTACGCGCGCACGCTGGCAGGCGATGTCCGTGCTGTCTACATAGACATCGATCCGGCGACGACCCAAGGGATTCGACAGCAGTGGGCCGAATGGGGTCAGGGCGTTGAACTGGTCGTGCTGGAGTCGCCGTATCGCTCGTTGATGGAGCCGCTACTCGAATATATCGAGCAGGTCCATGCCGAGAGCGCCGACGCCTATGTCACGGTCGTCCTGCCTGAATTCGTGCCTCGCCGCATCTGGCACCATCTCCTGCACAACCAGCATGCCTTGCTCATCAAAGGCGCCTTGCTGTTCAAGCCGAACGTGATCGTGACGAGCGTGCCGTTTCACCTGGGTCGCCGAAGCTCCAGTTCAGCGACGTCGCTGTAAAAAAGGCCTCGTCGTTGCGATATAGTCCGTATGCCAGGAGGCCCCTATGGATCCGATCAGACGCAAATTACTGAAAACCGGAGCTGCGGCGACGGCGATGGCCGCGGCGCAGAGCGTGTTTGCGCAGCAGGCCGGGCAGCGAGGTTCCTTCTACGAAAAAGGCCCGGTTCGCATCCACTATGAGGAAGAAGGGTCCGGCTTCCCGTTATTGCTCATCGCCGGCGGAGGATTGAACTCGACGATCGCCGGCCTGCGCCGCCCCGATCCCTTCAACCCGTTCGAGGAGTTCAAGGGAGAGTACCGCTGCATTGCCGCCGACCTGCGCAACGCCAACGGCGGCCAGTCCTCCGGCCCGCTCGAGGTCGACCGGCCGTGGGATTCGCACACCGATGATCAGCTCGGTCTGATGGATCACCTGCGGATCGACAAGTTCATGGTGATGGGCTTCTGCATTGGCGGCCCCTTCATCTGGAACCTCCTGGAGCGCGCACCCGATCGTATTGTTGCGGCGGTGCTGGCCCAGCCCAGCGGGTCGCGGCCGGAGGCGCGCGATCTTTTCTACGAGAACAACATCAAAGGGTGGGGCCCCGAATTCGTCAAGCGGCGACCTGAGGTGACGATGGAGACGGTCGACAGGTATCTCACCAAGATGTACCGGACCAACCCCGACTTCGTCTTCACCGTGACGCGCGATTTCGTACGCAATTGCCGGACGCCGGTGCTGATCCTGCCGGACGACATCCCGGCGCATCCGTACGCCGTGGCGATGGAGGCCGCCATGCTCGCGCCGAAGGCCGAGGTGAGCATGTTCCCGTGGAAGGAGCCCAAGGAGCGGATTCCGCTGGCAGTGCGCCAGATACGCTCCTTCCTTCGCGCGCACCGGCTTGCTTCTTCGTAGCGCAAGGAGGATCTGCCATGCCCTTCTACGAAAAGGGTCCAGTTCGCATCAACTATGAGGAGGCAGGGTCCGGCTTTCCGCTGCTGCTCATCGCCGGCGGGGGATTGAATTCGGTGATGGCCGGCCTGCCGCGCAGCCCCTTCAACCCGATCGAGGAGTTCAAGGGAGAGTACCGCTGCGTCTACGCCGACCTCCGCAACGCCAATGCCGGGCAGTCCTCGGGCCCTCTCGAGGTCGACCGGCCGTGGGATTCACACACCGACGACCATCTCGGTCTGATGGATCACCTGCGGATCGACAAGTTCATGGTGCTGGGCTTCTGCATCGGCGGCCCCTTCATCTGGAACCTGATAAAGCGGGCGCCCGATCGCGTGGTCGCGGCCGTGCCGGCCCAGCCTGTGGGGTTCCGGCCGGAGATGCCCACCGTCCTCTACGACGGCAGCATGACCGGCTGGGGTCCTGAGCTGGTCAAGCGCCGCCCCGACATCACCATGGAGATGGTCGAGAAGTATCTGACCAGGATGTATCGCACCAACCCCGACTTCGTGTTCACGGTGACGCGCGATTTCGTGCGCAAGTGCCAGACGCCCGTGCTGATCCTGCCGGACGATGTCCCGGCGCATCCGTACGCCGTCGCCATGGAGTGCGCGATGCTGGCGCCGAAGGCCGAAGTGAGCATCTACCCGTGGAAGGAGCCCGTGTCGAGGATTCCGCTGGCGGTGCGCCAGATACGCTCATTCCTTCGGGCGCATCGGCCGCCCGCGTCCGCGTCTGCATAGCGCGAGGGGAGGGTGGCTGCGGGCTACGTGTCGTACAGCCACCCTTGAAGCACGCCGTAGCGAATCACGTCGACGCGGCCCGTGAGTCCCAGCTTGCGCATCGCGTTGGCTTTGTGCACCTCGACGGTCTTGACGCTGATGTCAAGCTGAGAGGCGATCTCGATGTTGCTGTGGCCCACGGCAACCAGACGGAGCACCTCGGACTCGCGTTCGGTGAGCTTCGCGCCTGTCTCGGTGGCGACGTGAGTTGTTCCACTCAACAGTCCATCGGCGACCCGTGATGTCATTGCCGGGTCCAGGTAGATCCCTCCGGCGGCGACGGCCCGGATGGCTTTGAGCAGGTCCGTCGGGGCGCTCTGCTTCAACACATACGCCGATGCGCCCGCTCGAAGCAGCTCCTGAAGATAGGTATCGTCCTCGTGGCGGGTCAAGGCGACGACGGTGATGTTGGGCTGTTGCTGTTTGAGCGACCGCGTGGCCGTCAGGCCGTTCATGTGCGGCATCGAGATGTCCATCACCACCACATCGGGTTTCACCTCGACCGCGAGCTCGAGGGCGACCTTTCCGTCTGCGGCTTCGGCGACGACCTGCATATCCGGCTGACTTTCGATCAGGAGTTTCAAACCCTGTCGCAGGATGGCGTGGTCGTCGGCGACGAGGATTCGCAGCGGAGCCGCCATGATCACGTGCTCTTGACTGAAATCGCGGCCGTCGCCGGTACACGCAGAATGACCGTCGTGCCGTCGCCTGGCGCCGACTCGATCTGAAAATCGGCGCCGGCGAGCGCCGCGCGCTCGCGCATGCCGACGATTCCGAACCCCTCGACCGCCCCCTTTGCCTCGGACGGATTGAATCCAATGCCGTTGTCCTCGACGATCAGCGACACATGCTCGTGAGTGTGCTCGAGGATGATGTCGACGCGATCCGCCTGCGCGTGTTTGACGACGTTGTTGAGCGCCTCCTGCGCGAAGCGGTAAATCGTCGTCTCGATTTGTGACGGCAGACGTCCGTCGATCGGCCGGGTCATGTGCAGCTCCGCGCGAATGCCGAAGCGCTTCGACCAGTCGCCGGCATACTCGGTCAGCGCCGCAGTCAGGCCAAGTCCCTCCAGCATCGCCGGCCGCAGTTCCCACACGCGGAAGGCGATGTCCTGATCGAGCTGCCGCGCCAGCTCCTGCAGCGCCTCAACCTGCGTCCGGACCGGGCTGGATTCACCGGTCAGGTTCTTGAGTGTTTCCAGAGTCAGGCGCAGCGCCGTCATCTGCTGTCCGAGCTGGTCGTGCAGCTCGCGGGCAATGCGTCGCCGTTCGTCCTCCTGCGCCAGGATCAGCCGGCCGAACAGCTGCGCGCGCTGTTGTTCGACGCTCTGTCGCTGCTCGATTTCGCTGCGAAGCGACTCGTTGGCTTCCAGAAGTTCGGCGGTGCGCTGTCGAACACGGTCCTCCAGCTCGTCATGTGCGCGCTTGAGCGCCTCTTGCGCACGCGTGCGTTCGGTAATGTCCCTGCCGACCTTTGACGCACCGACGATGACGCCTTTCGCATCTCTGATCGGTGACACGGTCAGCGAGATGGGGATCTGCCGGCCGTCTTTGGTCTGCCGCAGGGTTTCAAAGTGATCGATCTTCTCCCCACGGGCGAGGCGGGCGAGGACGTCAATTTCCTCCGCTCGCCGATCGGCAGGAATGATCAGGAATATGTGCTGGCCAACGGCTTCGGCGTCCGAATAGCCAAAGATTCGTTCCGCCCCCCGGTTCCACGACGTGATGACGCCGTCCAGCGTCGCACCGACAATGGCATCGTCCGATGAATCGACAATCGCCGCCAAACGCGCACGGAGCTGCTCGCTCTGCTCGCGGTCCGTGATATCGCGCGCCACCTTTGACGCGCCGACGATACGGCCGTCGCTGTCCCTGATCGGCGACACCGTGAGCAAAATGGGGATGCGGCGGCCGTCCTTGGTCTGCCGCACGGTCTCGAAGTGATCGATCCGCTGACCCTGGCGGAGGCGGGCGAGAACATCGAATTCCTCGCCCCGTCGATCGTCGGGAACGATGAGAAAAATATGCTGGCCGATAGCCTCGGCCGCCGAGTAGCCGAAGAGTTGCTCCGCCGCCCGGTTCCAGGAGGTGATGATGCCGTCCAGTGTCTTGCTGACGATGGCATCGTCGGATGAATCGACAATCGCCGCCAGTCGCGCACGGAAGACGTGATCGTCACGAACGTCGGTAGCGATGGCCGAAGGTTCGTTGGTGTCCATCTCCCGCGTCAACGAATCATATGCCCAAAGGCTGTTGGTTGAATGGATGCCACTGCCGGGTCGGATAAGGGTTTGCCCTTAGATCAGGGGAAACCCGTACCCTCTGCTGTTTCTCCCAATTGCGACTTGCTCGACTCGTCTACTACGCTGCTTCAATGAATCAGATGCGATCAGCAGAACACGACGACTGCCACTTTCACGCCGTTCGTTTCTATGAAGACGAGGAATCTCTCTATCGAATCGTTGCCGATTTTGTCGGGGAGGGACTGACTGCCGGTCAGCCGGCCATTGTCATTGCCACGCCGGTCCATCGCGACGCGATCGCACGCGGGTTGCAGGCGATGTCGTTCGACGTCAGTCGTCTGCAGGCAAACGGTGAACTGCTGATGCTCGATGCTGAGGAGACACTGTCCACCTTCATGAAGGACGGATTTCCCGATCCAGCAGCGTTCCGACGGAACGTCGGCGGTGTGCTCGATGGCGCGGCTGCCGGCCGAGCCAAGGGAACGGTGCGCGCCTACGGAGAGATGGTCGATTGCCTGTGGAAGAACGAGGCGACTACCGCAGCGATTCGACTCGAAATGCTCTGGAATCAGCTCGCGAAGTCGTGCGATTTCTCATTACTGTGCGGATATTCGATGGGCAACTTCTACAAGCATGGCGCCTACGAAGACATCTGCGGTCAGCATACCCATGTGGTGTCAAGCGCCGGAAGGCCAACACGCATTGGCGTCGCCTGAGATACGTCGAGCCCGATGCGAGGTGAAGTGAGGAGGCTATGAACGTATTCTGGTCGAAGCGTGGCGTCGTGGCCTGTGAGATGCACGCGCCGACGCTCGAGTCGGATGAGTGGCGGACCCAGGGATGGCAACTGGTGCCCAGATTGCGTCAGGGCAATGCGACGGTTTTGCAATGCCAGTTCTGCCACGGACGGCCGTACGTCCATCACACACGAGAACGCCAGGAGGTCAATGACGATTGACGCCTGTTCTCACTGTTTCGCCGCGCCGACGCTGCTCTCGACTATACTTGTACGCGTAAGACCTTCCTGAGCTCTGCCGCCCTTCGCCGGACCTGATCCGGCCCCGAGCTACAGCCCTCATCAAGTGCGTCGCTAATTCAGTCCCGGTTCTCGTCCACCCTCATCGCCCGTTGGGAGTCACTTCATGCATGTCAGACCACTACACGACCGGATACTCGTTCAACGTCTCGACGAAGGCGAACAGCAGATCGGCGGCATCATCGTCCCTGATTCCGCCAAGGAAAAGCCGCAGCGGGGCACGGTGATCGCCGCGGGCAACGGCAGGGTGAACGACGAAGGCGAACGGGTGACGCTCGACGTGAAAGCGGGCGACACCATCCTCTTCGGCAAGTACTCCGGACAGGAGATCAAACTGGACGGCGTGGAGTACCTGATTATGAAAGAAGACGACGTCCTGGCCGCAATCGACGATGGCGCGACGGCAAAAGTCGCCGCCGGGAAGGGACGCTAACATGTCAAAACTGATTACCTATGGCGACGCGTCACGCCAGGCCATTCTCCGCGGCGTCAACGGGCTGGCCGATGCGGTCAAGGTGACCCTCGGACCGAAGGGACGCAACGTCATCCTGAGCAGGTCCTTTGGGTCGCCGACGATTACCAAGGACGGCGTCACGGTGGCCAGGGAAATCGACCTGCCGGACCCGCTCGAGAACATGGGCGCCCAGATGGTGCGGGAGGTCGCGAGCAAGACCTCAGACGTCGCCGGAGACGGCACGACGACCGCCACGGTCCTGGCGCAAGCCATTTATCGCGAAGGCGCGCGCAACGTGACGGCCGGGGCCAACCCGATGGCCGTCAAACGCGGGATCTTCACCGCTGTCGAAGCGGTCGTTGCGTCGCTCAAAACTCAGTCTCGGCCTGTGAGTGGTTCCATGATCGCGCAGGTAGGGACGATCTCGGCGAACCACGACGAGACCATCGGCCGGATCATCGCGGAAGCGATGGACAAAGTCGGTAAGGACGGCGTGATCACCGTCGAAGAGGCCAAGGGGATCGAGACTTCGCTCGAAGTGGTCGAAGGAATGCAGTTCGATCGCGGCTATCTCTCGCCGTATTTCGTGACCGATCCCGAGCGCATGGAAGTGGTGCTCGAGAACCCGGTCATTCTGGTGCACGAGAAGAAGATTGGTGCGATGAAAGACATGCTGCCGCTGCTCGAACAGGCGGCGCAGGCGGGCCGTCCGCTGCTCATTCTCGCGGACGACCTCGAAGGCGACGCCCTGGCGACGCTGGTCGTCAACAAGCTCCGGGGCACGCTCAAGGTCGCCGCGGTCAAGGCGCCGGGCTACGGCGATCGCCGCAAGGCGATCCTCGAAGACATCGCCGTCCTGACCGGCGGCAAGGCGGTCACCGAAGACCTTGGGATCAAGCTCGAGTCGGTGAAGCTCGAGGATCTGGGTCAGGCGAAGAAAGTCACCATCGACAAGGACACCACGACCATCATCGAAGGTGCAGGCAGCAAACCGGCCATCGAAGGGCGCGTCAAACAGCTGCGCGCTCAGGTCGAGGACACGACGTCTGACTACGACCGTGAGCAGCTGCAGCAGCGGCTCGCCAAGCTGGTGGGCGGCGTGGCCATCATCAAAGTCGGGGCGGCCACCGAAACCGAGATGAAAGAGAAGAAAGCCCGCGTCGAGGACGCAATGCACGCCACCAAGGCCGCTGTCGAGGAGGGGATCGTCGCCGGCGGCGGCGTGGCGCTGCTCAGGGCCGCGGCAGGGCTCCGGTCGCTCACGCTCGACCAGGACGAGCAGGTCGGCGTCAACATCATCATCCGGGCGATCGAAGAGCCGCTGCGCTGGATCGCGACCAACGCGGGCCACGAGGGGGCGATCGTCGTACAGCGCGTGAAGGACATGACAGGCGACGAGGGCTTCAACGCGCAGACAGAACAGTACCAGGACCTCGTCACGGCCGGCGTCATCGACCCGACCAAGGTGGTCCGCTCGGCACTGCAGAACGCCGCGTCGATCGCGTCGCTTCTGCTGACCACCGAGGCGGTCATCTCGCAGGCGCGGGACGACAAGGCGGCCGCGGCGCAGAGCGGCGGCATGGGCGGAGGGATGTACTAGAGGAATGGGTCCTCTGCGACAGTTGCTCGCGACCGATCATCGGCAGGCGCTGGAATTCTTTCTCCAGCGTCTGCAGGATGTCTCTGGACCCGGCGTCGATCGACAGGAACTCCTCTACAACGCCAGCGTGCTGGCGCACTACGCCCAGGTATCGACACAGGCCACGGTCGATTTCGCGACCCCGGCAAACCTCAGCGCAATCTTCGAGCACTTCGTCGTGGATTCGACGCTGCGGGCTGACAGCCTGCTAATGGAAACCGCCGGCGCCCAGTGTCTGGTGCTGGCGGGATTCTTCGAGGATCAGATGCGCCGGCGGCACAGCATCCGTTGGTACTCGGAACTGGGCGCCGGTTTTTTCAGCCAGGCAGCCGCGCAGGAAGCCGCCCCGCGCAAGGCCCGGCTGCTGGACACACTCGCGAGACACTTCGAGACCTGGCGTCGGCGCCAGGCGGAGCTCAGCCGCGTTCTGCGCGACCAGCCTTTTCTGCTCGCTCCGCTCCGGCCTCCACGTAATCAGTGATCGCTGATGGAGGTCAGGCGGGCGCTAGCTCGGCGACCGGAACTGTTCTGAAGGTGCGGCGGCCGATTGTGAGAAAAGACATGCCCGCCAGCATGCACAATGCGCCGGCGATCCAGAACGCCGCCTGGTAGTTTCCGAGCATCGTCCGGATCGCACCCGCCCCGAAGGCCGCCATCGACGCGCCGAGCTGGTGGCTCGCGCCAATCCAT
>Ga0075418_10000765_pt1 | contig 35043 bp, 25 predicted proteins | sample SoiMetdeltSBSDD2_FD_81776 | JGI IMG/M metagenome (GOLD analysis project Ga0075418, IMG submission 81776) | Bulk soil microbial communities from a Populus tree surrounding site in Tennessee, USA - Soil MetaG P. deltoides SBSDD2 | ecosystem: Environmental > Terrestrial > Soil > Tree plantation... | reverse complement strand
GATGGCCTGCGTGTTGATGGCGAACGCGCGGATCGTCGTTGGCGCATCCACGTCAGCCTCGGCCACATCTTTTGAGAGCACCGATGTTCTATGATGCGCGCATCATGAGACGCACGCGCACTGCGATGGCAGCGGCCGCGATCCTGGTGGGACTATTCCACGTGAGAGCGGCCGCGCAGGAGCCGATTGACCAGGCGATGATCGCCAGGATCAAAGCCGAGGGGATGGACCGATCGGACGTAGGGAAACTCTTTCACACCCTGGCCGACGAACTGGGGCCGCGCCTGTCGGGATCGCCTGCCTACATCGCGGCCGCTCGCTGGGCGCAAGACCGCTTCCGCGAATGGGGCCTGGCAAACCCTCGGCAGGAAGCGTTCGAATTTGGGCGCGGATGGTCGCTCGAAAAGCTCACCGTCGAGATGATCGCGCCACGCTACATGCCCCTCACGGGATACGCCGAGGCGTGGTCGCCGGCCACGGCTGGAATCGTCACCGGCACGCCGATCTACGTCGGCGACAGTAGCGCGGATGCGATCGACCGTTTGAGTGACCGCCTGCGTGGCGCAATCGTCCTGGCGCACCGGCCGCAAGCGGAGTTCCTGAGCGCGGACCGGGTGCAACCATCTGACGGCAGCGGACCAGTGCAGACCGGTAATCCGCCTTTCCCCGGTCCCTCGAACGCGACGCCGACGCCGAAGTTGCTCGCGCTCCTTCAGGCGCACCGCGCGGCGGTCGTGCTCAAGCCGGCAGCTACGGAGCACGGAACCGTGCGCGTTCAGGGCAGCCGTGACACGTCTGACAGCGCCGTGCCGACGGTGGTCCTTGCGGCGGAGCAATACAACATGCTCGTTCGCCTGGCGCAAGCCGGCACACGGATCGATCTTCGTATTCAAGTCGGCACCCGTTTTCACGATGACGTCAACACCTACAACGTGCTGGCGGAGATCCCGGGTACGGATCCGAAGTTGCGAAACGAAGTGGTGCTGGTCGGGGCCCACCTCGATTCGTGGCACACGGCCACAGGCGCCACCGACAACGCCGATGGCGCGGCCAGCGCGATGGAGGCGATGCGCATCCGGACCGCGCTGGGCGCCCGGCCTCGCCGGACGATCCGTGTGGCGCTGTGGGGAGGAGAGGAGCAGGGGCTGCTCGGGGCTCGGGCCTACGTCAAGCAGCATCTCGCGAGCGCAGCCGAGCGGTCCGCGATTGCCGTCTACCTGAACGACGATCCGGGAACCGGGGCGACCTACGGGTTCTACATGCAGAAGAACGACGCGGCAAAGCGGATCTTCGACGCCTGGCTCGAATCGTTGCGCGATCTCGGGGTGAAGCGCAACGTGATCGAGGATATCGGCAGCACCGATCACGTGCCGTTCGACGAGGCCGGTATTCCTGCTTTTACCGTGATCAAAGACTTCCGCAACTACGACGTTCGCACACGCCACACGAACGCCGACTTTGCGGACGCGGTCAAGGTCGACGACCTCAAGCAGTCGGCCGTCGTGCTTGCGGTGGTCGCGTGGCATGCCGCGATGCGAGACGAACAGATCCCGCGCCGGAGGCCGTGATGAGGACGACGATCATTTTCGTTTGGCTGTTGATCTGGAGCGCCGCCGCCACCGCTGAAACCCATCGATTCGTGCCGACGACGTACCACAACACGTTTTCGTTCGCCCATGTGCCCGCGCTCCGGATCAAGCCCGGCGACCGCGTAATCACCGTGACCATCGACGCCGCCGGCCTGGACGCCAACGATCGTCCGGTCGCATCGGGACCAAATCCGCAAACGGGCCCCTTTTACGTCGAGGGCGCAGAGCCTGGCGACACGCTCGTCGTCACCTTGAACCGCATCGAGCCAAATCGCGGCACGGCCCGATCGAATACGTTGCTGGCGCCTTATACCGTGGATCCGGCGTTCCTCAGGTTGAACGCGGAGCGCCAGGTCAGACAGGAAACGTGGACCATCGACAAAGCGAAAGGCGTTGCCCGCACATCGTCTACCGACCTTCGACCGGGCGGACTCGAGTTCCCTCTCATCCCCATGCTCGGTTGCATTGGCACCGCTCCGCGAAACAAAGAAGCCGTGTCCACGGGGACGCCCGGAAGCTTTGGCGGGAACATGGATTACGCCGGCATGGTGGCCGGTGTGAAGGTGATGCTGCCGGTCTACGAGCCAGGGGCGCTCCTGTTCATTGGCGACGGCCATGCCCGGCAGGGACACGCGGAGGTTGTGGGCACCGGGCTCGAGATATCAATGGAGGTGGAATTCACCGTCGACCTGGTCAAGGGCAAGACGATCGGCTGGCCGCGGCTCGAAAACGACGAGTACATCTCAGTGCTGGGCAGCGAACGTCCGCTTCTTCAGGCCTTCCAACACGCGACCACGGAGCTCCTGCGCTGGCTGATGAGCGACTACGGATTCGACGAGAGAACCGCGTCCATGTTGATGGGACAAGCGGTCGAATACGAGATCGCCAACGTCGTCGATCCGCACTTCACGGTCGTTGCAAAGCTCAGGAAGACGCATCTCCAGCGCCGCTAGGTTTGCCCTCAATGGCAAGAGTGTTGATGATCGTCATGCTGGCGCTCGCCGCACTTCCTCTCGGGGCGGTGCAACGAACCGGTCAAACACAACCGGATCGCGACACAACCTTCGCTCCGGAGGAGGCGACGATATCCGGCATTCATGCTGCTCTGGCCGCGGGACGCACGACGTGTGAGCAGGTGGCGCAAGCGTATCTCCACAGGATCGACGCATACGACGATCGTGGCCCCGCCCTGAATGCCCTCATCACGATCAATCCCAATGCACTGAAGACGGCGGCGGAGCAGGACCGGATCCAGGCCGCGAGTCGCTCAACCATGCGGCCGCTGCACTGCATTCCCGTCATCCTGAAGGACAACTACGACACGGCCGACATGCCAACGACGGGCGGGTCCGTGGCGCTCGCCACGTCCGTTCCGCTGCGAGACGCGTTTGTCGTGAAGAAACTGCGCGACGCAGGAGCCATCATCCTCGCGAAAGCCAACCTGACGGAATTGGCGCGAGGCGGCACCACTGTGAGCAGCCTGGGTGGCCAGACCCGCAACCCGTACGATCTGTCACGCACTCCTGGCGGATCCAGCGGTGGTACGGGAGCGGCGATTGCCGCCAGCTTTGCCGTCACGGGTACTGGCAGCGACACCGGGCAGTCGGTCCGGTCTCCCGCGTCGGCACAGAGCCTCGTCGGCTTGCGTCCCACGCGTGGCCTCATCAGCCGATCGGGAATCATTCCGATCAGCACAACGCAAGACGAAGCCGGACCCATTACCCGCACGGTTGCCGATGCGGCTCGGATGCTCGACGTGATGGCGGGCTATGACCCCGACGATCCGGTCACGGCCTTTGGCGCGAGTCGGATTCCGTCCACCTACACGGCTTCCCTGAACTCAAATGCTTTGAAGGGTGCTCGAATTGGCGTGCTGACGGAGTTCTTCGGCCGCGACCCCGTGCATCAGGACGTCAATGCCGTCATGGAAGACGCGCTCGCGAAAATGGCGGAGGCCGGCGCCACAATCATTCACATCACCATTCCGGCGCTCGACGCGCTGACTCGAAATATTCAAGTCGCCGACTTCGAGGCGAAGAACGCCTTCAACAAATACCTCGCCGCTCTCGGACCGCGCGCTCCGGTCAAAACCTTTGACGAGTTCGTGGCCCGCGGGGAATTTCACAGCTCGCTGAAGGCAGGTCTCGAAACGGAGGGGCGCGTTGTCGACGGTCTCAACGACCCGGAATACAAGAACCGTCTGCGGCGCAGAGATGATTTACGCCAGGCCGTCATGAACGTCATGGCAGCAAGACAGCTCGACGCCATTCTCTATCCACATCAGCGGCGTCTCGTTGCGAGGATCGGCGAGGAACAACTCGAACGTAATGGAGTGCTCTCGAACAGCACCGGGTTCCCTGCGATCACGTTTCCCGGCGGTTTCTCTAAACCCACTGAATCCGCGCCAGTCGGGGTGCCGGTGGGTATCGAGTTGTTGGGACCCGAGTGGAGCGAGCCGGCGCTCATTTCACTCGCGTTCGCCTTCGAGCAAGTGGCGAACAGCCGCCGGCCTCCTCCGAGCGTACCGCCACTCAGCCGCTGATCTTGATTCCTTCCCGCGCGAGGCCGGCTCTTGCATTGAGTTATCGCCGGTGGGGAACACAGCCGTTCGGCGACGCACTCCAGCGACTGTGATGCGACTACAATCGAAACCTCCCACCGCGAGACGCTGCCCTGTCAAAACGTATCGAAGGATGCAGAGGTAACGCGATGAAACATGCCATGCTTCTTCTTGTTGTTTTCACCGGAGCGAGTTGTGGAGATGACGACGCGCCGACGTCGCCATCCGGTTCGTCTGTGAGCTTCTTCGTGACGAGCACGACGAGCGGGACCGGTAACCTGGGTGGACTCGCCGGAGCCGACGCCACTTGTCAACGCCTCGCATCGGCTGTGGGGCAGGGCGCGCGTACATGGCGCGCGTATTTGAGCGTCGAGCGCGACCCGGGCAATGGGAACCAGCCGACTCACGCGAGGGATCGGATCGGCGGGGGTCCCTGGATCAACGCCAATGGCGCCACCCTCGCCAGCAGCGTGGCGGAACTGCACGCCCGAACCGGTGACGCCAGCGTGTTCGTCGACGAGCGCGGTCAGCGTATCAACGGGCAGTGGACCGGTTCACCGGCGCCGGTCGAACACGACATCCTCACGGGCTCGAACGCAGATGGCACGGTGGCGGCGGGGTTGACGTGCGCGGACTGGACGTCTGCGTCCGCAGAGGTGGCAGCGCAGGTCGGGCATTCTGACGGGATGGGGCCGAACCAGAGCACGGCCGGCGCACTGTCGTCGTGGAACTCGGCGCACGCCAACCAGAACTGCTCGAACACCGCGCCACGCGGCGGTGCCGGCCGCATCTACTGCTTCGCTCGCTAGTAGAGGCGTGCTGACAATGAAGGGGGGTCCTCAGACCCGCCCTTGATTTCGATCTGCTCGACGGCGGGCCTGTATTAGACATGACTCCGGCCACCCGCCGCTGCGTCGTCCGGAAATGCGGTCTACTCGTCGGGCGACCGGAAACGAATCGTGTGGCCGTCCGGGTATGTGATCGCTGACAGCAGGCCAATCGGGCTCTTGCCGTCCGCTGCCGGCACGCACGTGACGGTGATTTCATCGCCGGCCTTCAGGGCGTTCGGTCCGGTCTTGCCGATCCCGAGCCTCGCAAGCTGCTGGACGCTGCCGCCGAGGAACGACCACTCGACGATCGAGCCATCCTTGCCCTTGACCTCGACTTTCAACGACGAGTGTGGGTTGACAAGACGAAATGCCTTGAACGCTCCAGTGACCTTGGCTTCCTTGCCCAACGAATACATGCCCGCGAGGGAATGATGCGCCTGCAGTGAAGCACCCGCCAACAGCAACCCGCAGAGGACGACGCCGGTCGAAATCCACTTAGTCATAGGGTGTACCTCAAAAAAAAGCAAAGCTACAAGAACTGTCAATTTCCAATTTCCAACTCCCAACTCCCAAGCTGTTTCTTTTTGGGAATTGGGAATTGGGCGTTGGGAGTTAACGCCTTGGCACGTCAGTGCCGAATCTGCGTGGCGGCCGCTTCGGTCTCGAAGCTCGTCTCGCAGTTGCCTCGCTCTCGCAAGAGGCCCGCGTTGGGATTCGTGTTGCGCCGAACGACTCGTGTGGGCAACACCCACGGCTCGACCAGTACCTCGGGGTCTTCGACCGTGACGTCGTACAGGAGTGCATCGCCCTGACGCGTGAACCGCTCCACGACATGCATCTGATCGGAGTGGAAGAGACCGCCGCGCCCGAGCCATGTCGTATCGATGAAAGAGATGGAGTCGACCACGAGCGTGTCGCCCTCCCAGTGTGCCACGCTATTCCCCATATACGTGATGTCGAACTCCGCGTTGGGGTCGCGCTTACGCCCGTCGGTCGGAATGATGCGATATTCACCGTATCCACCGCCGGCATCGCCTCCAAGATAGATAAAGGTGACGTCGTTTTCCGACTGGTAGATGCGTCGCGGTGGGCCCTGCCGCGGGACTCCCAGTGGCTGGCAGGTCATGACCGGGTCGTATTTGTTCGTCCACATGTCGAGCTCGATGACTTTGTCCCAGTGCTCCGGCTTGTAGAGTGGACGATTGAGCTGCCCGAATCGCGACGGCGAGTAGAGCTCGAAATCTTCGGTCTGATTGACACTGCGGTTGCAGCCCTTCTCCTGCGTCGGGCCGCATCGACGCCCTCCGCCCGTCATGTAGTTCCCAATCCAGTCAGTATGAGCCCAGCTGCCCGTCAGGTCGGGATGCGCGCCCAACCGCGGCGTGGCCGCCGCCTTGTTTACGGCAACCTCCGGCTTCGCCCACACGGCCTTGGGAGTCTGCCAGGTTGGCTTGATCGCGGCCTGCACGCTTGCCGGCACCGGCGCAACCACATACACGTTGCCCGTCTCCGTCTCCTTCGTCGTCAGATCGCGGACGATGGCGCCGTTTCGACGCTCGACCATCTTGCCCGCGTAGAACACCTCGATCTTGTTCAGAGGGTTGTTCCAGTCTTTGTAGTCGCTGTAGGTGAATTCCGTGGTCGCCGATCCGTTGGTCACGACGACTTTCTCAGTCATATACTTCGCATCGAGCGTGGCTGCCCCGGTCGCTCCTGCAACACCCGGAATCGGGAACGTCACCACCGCCTTACCCGACTGCCATGACAGCGATGTCTCACGTACCTTGTCGACACCGTCGGCGAAAAGAGTGCCAGGGTTGGCGCCCAACAGCCAGTTGTCTATCGTTCCTGCCAACGCCGCCTTGGCCGCGCCCTGCGGGCTGGCCCAAATACGGATCAACCTCTCCTGCGCGACTGCCGGCATGGGCGCGGGTTTCCCCTTTTGTGGACCGATCTCGGCGCCGGCCGTGTCTTCATTCCAGGCATACGGCCCGCTGACGACTTCGATGTTCGAGTACTTCTGTCCGCTCGCCCGCGTGCAGGTGTACTGAATACGCTGGCTGAAGGTCTGGTAGTTGGTGCTCGCGCGAAATCTCGTCAGCGTGCACGGCTGTCCATCCACCTGAATCGTGCCCGTGCCCTGGTATTCGAGCGTCGCGACCATGTCGCGTTCATCGTGGCCCTTGAGCATGCCCATGTGCCACATCCAGTTGAAGAGCACGGCCTTCAGGTCTTTGGCGTCCTTGGCGGGTGTGTAGGGTTCAGTGGTCGCCGCCCCGGGTGGAGTCTGCGCACCGGCCGTCAACGGCACGCCGATCGCGAGGGCGACCGCCAGCGCGACCGCTATCCAACTGATCCTTCGACCAAAATCCATGGTGGTCCTCCCCCTATCTACATTATTGACGACCCGACGAATATTTGGGGTTGAGCATGCCCGTCCGGGACGGGCAAGGTCAAGGCCAATGTTCGGTAAGTAGGTAGCCGCGGTGGCGGTTTTCCGGCGAGGAGTGCGAGAGAGCGTGTTGCAGTCCGGCCTGGGCCGCTCGACGCGTTCGACGCGGGCACATCAAGCGGTGCCTCGTTGAGGTGCCAGCCGCACCAAGCTGCTCCCGCGGGGCGTTGCCTGGCCGAGACCGACTTTCATTCCGTGTAGCGCACGCGAATGACACCGCCACTCGACGCCGCGGAACAACGCCGCTCCAGGGACAACGAACGTCAACGGAGTTGGGCGGAGTCAGCGGATCGACACGGAGTAACCGAGAACCGGAGCACGAACGGTGTACGCTCGTGTGATCGCCGTTGCCCCGTTACCAATACTCCCTGGACTGCCACGTCATCGTCTTCGTGGCTAATATCGGACCCGGTAAACAGATACGGCTAGGCTAAGGAAGCGATGACCCAGCTACTCGGCGGCGCGATACACCACGCGGCCGCCCACCATCGTCAGCGTTGGCCGGGTCTGCTTGATCTGCGCCACGCGCACGGTCATGTAGTCGCGATCGAGCACGACCAGGTCGGCTTGCTTACCGATTTCGAGCGAGCCGAGCGTGTCCTCCTGAAAGAACAGATAGGCGTTCGAGCGCGTGTGGGCGATAAGTGCCTCCTCACGCGTCAGCGTCTCGTCGAGCACACGGTTCCCGCCGACGTCGAGACCGCTGACGACCCAGCCGAGCGTGACGAAGGGCGAGTAGTGCGAAACGATCGTGGCGTCCGTGCCCAGGCCGAACACGATGCCGCTATCCGCAATCTGTCTCAGCGGCATGTGTGCGCCGGCCTGCATCGCGGCGCCGTGCACACCCAGCGTCATGCCGAGCGCTTTCGCACGCGCAATGTTTTTGGGCGAGATGTCGTAGACATGCCCGAGCGTCCAACGCAGTCGATCGAAGCGCTGCGTCTTGCTCACCTCTTGCAACGTGTCGAGCAAATCGGTCACGGCGGTGTCGTTGATCACGTGCTGGTGGACGTGCCAGCCGCCGCGCGCCGCCGCCGTCGCGAGCTTGCCGTACTCGTTCATGATCTCGGCCGGCCAGGGCTCCGGCCGTCTCGCGAGATCGAAAAACGGCCCATACAGCACTTCGCCGAGGCCGAACATGCCGAAGTTGCCGTCGAACTGATTGGGACGGCTGCGCTCGATGAGCGCCGCAGCTTTCGTGGCCGAGACCGGGTCCGTCGCGTTGAACGCAAGCGTCTCCCACAGCCGAACCGGCAGCGGTCCTTTCGCGGCGCGCGCAGCCAGGAACGCCGATTGCCCCAGGCTGTAAACGCCCGTGAGTCCGGCGGCATTGAGCGCGTGCAGGAAGTCGGTGAGGTTCTGCTCGCGTTGCGCCGGCGACGTTTCCGGGATCGCGTCGAGCAGCTTGGCAGGTGGCTGGAACGACGCCAGCCCTGCTGCATTCCGTCTCGCACCATCGGCCGGATTGAGTCCCACCGCCTTCAGCGCAAGGCTGTTGGCGTAGACGACACTGTAGCCTTCCTGGACGAACAACGGATTTCTGGGTGCCGCTCGGTCGAGTTCCTCGAGCGTGAACCCGCCCGGCCCGTCGGCGAACTGTCGCGGTGTCCAGCCTCCCTGCACCATGATCCAGTCGCCCGGCGGCATGCCAGCGGCCTTGGTCGCAAGAATCTCGAGCGCTTTTCGGCGCGAGTCGACGCCTTCGAAGCGGGCCTGGCGGTGCCAGGTGTCTGCGGCGCGCGTGAGATGGAAGTGATTGTCGATGAGACCGGGAATCACCGTTCTGCCGCCGACGTTGATCACCTGCGTCTTGGCACCCGCGTAGCGCGACACTTCTTCGATCGTACCGCGCGCGACGATGCGTCCCTCGTTGATGGCCAGCGCCTGGACGATGCGGAACTCTGCGTCGACCGTCAGAATCTTGCCGTTGGTGATGATTGTGTCGACGTTGTTCTGCGCGCGCGCGACCGGGCTCGCGAGCGCTGTGGCAAGAATGGCGACAGCGCCGATAGAGAAGACCAGGTTGGCGATCCGCGTTGGCATGGGATGCTCCGTCGCGTCCGGATATACCGTGCCATTGTACTTGCGGACGATCAGGTGCGGCCTCTGATCGACACGACCTTACTCGTGACGCAAGGCAAGCATCGGATGAATCCGCGATGCGCGCAGCGCCGGCAGGAACGAGGCCATAAGCGCGGCCGTCAGCAGCATGATCACGCTCAGCGCGAACACCGACCAGTCCGCCGCTTTGACGCCGAACAGCTGCGTCTCGACATAACTTCCTGCCATGTACGCCGCTGCCGCTCCCGCGACGAGTCCGAGCAGAATCATTAGGAGCATCTCGCGCACGACCAGGCGTATGACGCCGCTTCGCGCGGCGCCGAGAGCGACGCGAATGCCGATCTCGCGCGTTCGCCGCGCCACGATGAACGCGAGCACGCCATGCAGGCCCACGACCGCCAGGATCGTGGCGAGCAGGGCAAATCCTCCAGACAGGAACGACAACATCCGTTCGTTGGCCAGCCGCCTGTCGACCTGCTCGTCCATCATCCGCATGTCGGAGATCACCAGGTCCGCGTCGACGCGGCCGACCTGCGCACAACGCAACGGCATGATCGCGCGCGGGTCGCCCTGAATGCGCGCGTAGACGTTGAGGGCGTTGACGAAGTCGATCCTGGAGTCCATGTTCACGAACGTCTGTCTCGGGATCTCGCCACGAACGTCATGGTAGTGCGCATCGCCGAAGACGCCGATGATTTCGGTGTCCACAGGAACGTTGCGGCCTTGTGCGAGCTGCTGGCCGACGGGTTGGGTCCCGCTGAAATACTCCGCGGCAAGCGCCTGGTTGACGAGAGCCAGTTGTCGAGATCCACCCCAATCGTTCCAGGTGAAGTCGCGGCCCATCGTTCCAATCAGGAATCAGTGCTGTCCTGGCATTGACGGGTGCCCACAGCGGCGTGAGCAATCCTGGATTAGTGCCCTCGAAGTCCGGCGCCGCAACACCGACGACTGTGAACGGCGTGCCGTTCAAGCGGATCGTGGATCCCAGCACATCCTGCCTTCCGTCGTAGCGTGTCCGCCAGAAGTCGTACTGCAGCACGACAACGAGACTGCCGTCGCCCGCTCGATCGTCATCGGCCGTGAACGCCGTCCGATGTGGGGCTTCACGCCCAACACCTGGAAGAAGTTGCCGGCCACCCATCCCGCCTCGACGATTTGGCCGCGGTCGCCAGTCACGAGACTGACCGGGCTCGTTGCCTGTCCGGTCAGTCCGGAGAAGGCGGTGTTCCTATCTCGAAAAGTCATGTACAGCGGATACGAGAACGTGTGCACGCCGTCACCGTTCTGGTTGCCGAAGCGTCCACCCTCCATGCGGAACTGGACCAGCTCGCGAGGGCTTTGGACGGGAAGGAGACGCAGCAGGATCTGGTCGACGAGGGTGAAGATCGACGTGTTCGCCGCGATGCCAAGGGCGAGCGACAGCACGGCAGCCGCGGTGAAGCCTGGGTTTGCCCGCACCAGACGGAGACCGTAACGGAGATCCTGCCGAAGCTCTTCAGCCAGTCGCGTGAATGCCATGCGCCTTCGACGGTTCCCAGGGCCGCTCGGTTGCCTGGAAATCGGTCAAAAATCGTCCAGAGTCAACCATCCCTCTGCTCGCTATTGCGCTTCTGGCTTCGTTCCTGTCTGCGCGACGCGCCGCCCGGATTGATCCGGTGATCATGTTGCGCGAGTGTGGATTAACGAGTGAGCGTTTCCGCTGCGTCTCAGGCCTGCGTGGCACGTCATACACGAGCGCCGGAGGGGAGCCCCGACGGCACGGTCAAAACACGCTACCCTGCACTGAGCCCGAACGACGGACGTTCGCTACGCCGTCGTGCTGGTCAAGTCTCGAGAAAACTCGCGGAATATGACACCGAGAACCGGTGCAACGCGAAATTCGGCCTCTGTGAGTTGACGCCGGAAAAGATTCAAGAGCACCCAGGCGGCAATGGCGTCGAACAGCAGCACCTGATCAGGTGCCTTCGATACGAACTGCTCGCAGTCGCGCAGCGCAGGCGGCGCGTTCATTTCCCACTCCTCGAGAGAGGAGGTGAGCGCGTCGTTGAGAGCATCGATCCGGCGAGGATCTTTGACCGTGGTTCTCAGGCGTTCCATTCCCGCATGAATCGCGCCTACGGAAACGAAGAAATCCCAGTCATCCGATGACACGGCACGCAGACACGGGTGCTGTTCCATGAGCCGAGTAAGGCAGCTGTTTGCGATGATGCAGGCAAGCGCGGGCATCCTGCCCACGATCTCCTCCAACGATGTGTCCCGTGGCGACAGCCGGCGAAGGGTATTGAGCGACGAGTTCATACGACACTGTTATCGGCTGATAGCGGATGCTTCGAGAGATCAGCGACGATGGATGAAGACGGGCGTTATTTCGAGGTCGTCGTCGGCGCCGGCGCCTTACCATCGACGACGAATGTGTAGACCATGGGACGCAGGCCGCTGGCGCCGCCAACCCCACCCAGGAACGAAATGTGCTGCTTTCCATCCAGCTGGTAGGTGATCGGCGGTCCCATGCCTCGCTGGCCGGTCTGGACTTCCCACAGCACCGTGCCATCTTCTGCCGCAAGCGCGCGAAGGCGTCCGTCGTTGACGGTCTGAAACACGAGATTGCTCGCCGTCACCAGCACCCCACCACCGGAGCCTCCGCCACCATCGACGCGCCAGCGCTCTGTTCGAGTGGCAGGATCGAACGCGACAAGGTATCCGCCTGTGAGGCTTCGCGGCGGACCGATGTACGGCGGAGTCACCGGGGCAGACGTCACCTGCACCGGCATGCGGCCACCACGCGGGGTGCCGTTGTTTTGAATCGACCGGCCGGCAGTCAGGTCGAAGGGGATCGCGACATAGGTGCGACTGCTGAACCCGCTGACCGGCATATATACGAGTCGCGTGTTCGGGCTGTATGCCTTTGGCGCCCAATTGGCGGCGCCTCCCGAGGCCGGTGAGATGACGGCGGGTTGAGTCGTCGTGTAGTACGCCTCACGATTGATCCGCGGGCGCCCCGCGGCATCGTGGCCGCTCGCCCAGTTGAGCGGCGCGAAGGGAGTCGCGGACAGGAACTCACCGGTGATTCGGTCGAGCACGTAGAAGAACCCACCTTTGCTCGCCTGCATCAGAACCTTGCGTGGTCGTCCGCCGATCTCGATGTCGGCGAGTATGAGCTGCTGCACCGTGTCGATGTCCCACGAGTCGCCGGGCACGGCCTGGTAGTGCCACTTCAGTTCACCGTTGTCCGGATTCACGGCAAGAATGGAGGAGACGTACAGGTTGTCGTAGCCATCCTGTCCACGGAGTATCTGCGGCCACGGAACGCCATTGCCCGTGCCGACATAGATCAGATTCGCCTCCGGGTCATAGGAGAGGCCGTCCCAGAGCGAGCCGCCGCCGCCGAACTTCCACCACTCTCCAGTCCACGTTTTCGCCGCCGGCTCGAGTGCTTTGTTCTCAAATGGTTTCGCGGGATCGCCGGGCACGGTGTAGAAGCGCCACAGCTCGCGGCCGCTGTCGATATCGAAAGCCGAGAAGAAACCACGATGGGGTGTGAACTCGCCTCCGGCGACACCGACAATGACCTTGTTGCCGGCTACGCGCGGCGCCATCGTGATCGAGTAGCCAGTCGAGTCTTCGGGGAGAACGCGAGTGGACCAGCGAAGCGCGCCGGATTTGCCGTCGAGCGCCACCATCCGCCCATCGATGACGGGCGCGAGCACTTTCCCATCATGGAGGGCGATCCCTCGATTGACGACACCGCAGCAGATGCCGCGGTTCGCTCCCGCAGTACTGAATGCCCGATCCACCTTGGGGTCGTAGCGCCAGAGTTCGCGTCCCGTGCGGGCATCCACGGCAAACACGATGCTCCAGTTCGTGATCGCATAGAGAACGCCGTTCGAGAAGAGGGGAGTCGCCTCCTGGTTACCTCCTCCCTCGCCTGCGATCGACGTCCATGCCAGCCCAAGCCGGCTCACGTTCGACCGATTGATCTGATCGAGCGGGCTGTATCGTGTTTCAGCGGGATCGATCCCGTGGGTGACCCATTCGCCGTTCCGCCAGGCATTCTTCCATGCGGTCTGATCCTGCATGCTCGACTGCTGCGCGGATCCCATCCAGCTTCCCGCGATCACACACGCGACCACGATAAGACACGCCGGCCAACGGGAGAGGGCGCGCCGCCGTTGCATCCGCAGACCTCCTGCCTGCGCGCCTCAGCCGAGAGCGCGCAAGCTAAAGACCCTCGCTATTTCATCGGCGAGTAATCAGACGCGCTCATCAGGAAGGTGTTTGTCTTCAACGGGACGAAATACTTCTTTCGTAGCGCGTCCCACTCCGGATCCTTGCCGAATGCGGCCCAGACTTCCTCCCGGTGCGCGCGATCGCGATACCCGAGCATCCAGACGAGCGTGTTCGGATCGTCTAGGCGTTGCCAGACACCGAGGATTTCCGCGCCGTGCTTGACGAACAGGGCGACCTCCTTCTCGCGGAACCGCTGATGGAGTTCGTTGATGCCGCCCTTGAATTGACCGACGCCGTCGCGGCTCGGGTCCGCCGTGTACATGCGGATCTCGAAGCAGCGCGAGTTGGGCGCGACGTTCCTGGACAAATTCTCCGGCAACGTCGCCTTGGGTCCGCACGGCGAGGGAGGCGTTGCCGGCGCACCCTGGCCGCCCCCGCCCTGTTGGGCCGCCTCGACGCCCCGGCTCGCAAGAAAACCACTCGTCGCCATGCCGCCGATGACCATGCCCACGACCATACCAACCGCCATCCTCAACGTGCTGAGCGCAACTCGTCTCGTCATTGTGATCTCCCTTGCGGAATGTCTGGCGCGTCGTGTCCGCTCTCTCACCAAACTTCGCGGGCACTATAAGCCATTCATGGCTCCACTGTCCGCAATCTGTTGACGATCCTCTCCGATTTGTGGCAGGCTCGCGCCACTTCCATCCTCGTTCGTCACGCAGGGGTCCGCCATTATCTGGGAGGCCGTCATGCCGCGTGTGTTCAAGGGCCTTTCGGTCGTCACGATCAGCATCGCGGTGGCTACGACCTTCTTCATCACCGACTCCGCGTGGGCGCAGGCTACAGCACAGCTCAACGGCCGGGTGGCCGACGAGAGCGGCGCTGCCTTGCCCGGCGTCACTGTCACCGCAACGCAGACCGACACCGCGTTCATCCGAACCGTCGTCAGCGACGAGACAGGCGCGTGGACGATGCCGAACATGCCGCTAGGCCCGTACCGGCTGGAGGCCGTGCTTGCCGGCTTCCGAACCTACGTCCAGACCGGCATCGTCCTGCAAGTCAGCGCCAACCCGGTCATCAACACGACTCTCGCCCTGGGGAATATTGAAGAAACGATCACGGTCCAAGGCGAGACTCCGCTCGTGGACGTGCGCAGCGCCGGCATCAGCGACGTCGTCGAGCAGGAGCGGATCGTGGAGTTGCCGCTGCAGGGACGCCAAGTCACGGATCTGATCGTCCTCGCGGGCGGGGCGGTCAACACCGGCCGGATTTCGGCGCTCAGCACGAGCAATAGCGTCGCGATCTCGGTGGCTGGCGGACTCCGTAACGGTGTCGAGTATCAGCTCGACGGGGCCGCGCACAACAGCCCGCACGATCTCGGCAACCTGCCCTTCCCCTTCCCGGACGCGCTGCAGGAGTTCAGTGTGGCCAGCGGCGGGCTCGCCGCGGCCACTGGCATGCACTCGTCGGCGGCGGTCAATGCGGTCACCAAGTCCGGCACCAACAGATTTCACGGGAACGGGTTCGAGTTCTTCCGCGACGACCGGTTCAACGCTCCGGCCTATTTCGCCCCTGTAGGGCCCGACGGCAAGAAGGCCGGAGACGGCCTCAGCCGCAACCAGTTCGGTGGAACGCTGGGCGGGCCGATCGTGTTGAACAAGCTGTTCTTCTTTGCCGGCTATGAGCGCAATCGCATTCGACAGACGACCCCCGACAACAACGCGTACGTGCCCACGCCCGCGATGATGGCAGGCGACTTCACGACGTACGCCTCGCCGCAGTGCAATGCCGGCCGGCAAGTCACGCTGCGCCCTCCGTTCGTGAACAACCGGATCAGCCCCGCCTCGTTCAGTCCGCAAACGCTCAGCATCCTGAACTCAGGATGGCTTCCCTCGTCCACCGATCCGTGTGGCTTCGTGCAATACGACGTGAACTTCGACAACAACGACGAGCAGATCGTCACTCGCGTGGACTATCAGCTCAACGCCAACCACACGATCTTCGGCCGGTACATCGATACGTTCGAGCGTCGTCCGCCGAAGCTGGGCGAGACCCACAACATCATGACGATCCAGGCTGCGTTTCTTCCCTACCGCAACCGTCGGGCGCAGACGGCGGCAGTGGGCAGCACCCTCGTCATGGGGAACAACACGGTGAACACGTTGCGGTTCAATTTCGCGAATACGAAAACGCGCGCCAACGATCCGCCGGAACAGTACTTCGATGCCACGTCGCTTGGCATCCCGAACATCTACTCGTACGTGCCCGGCACGATGACCGTGGCGGTGGGTGCGACGGGCACCGATATCAGGTTCTCCGGCAACCACACCGTTGCTGCGAAAGTAGACAGCCAGATCTATCAGGTGTCGGAGGACTTCTCGCGAGTGTGGGGAGCGCACCAGCTCGGCGTCGGCACCAACATTCAGTACGCGTACTTCGACGGGTGGGATTACGCGGGATCCAACGCCACGTTCACGTTCAACGGCACTGTCACCGGTCTGGCGCTCGCCGACTTCCTGATCGGCCGGATGTCGAGCTTTGGCCACAGTTCGCCGCAGGTCAACACGAACCATCAGTGGTATGTAGGCGTGTACTCGCAGGATGCATGGAGAGTGTCCGAGCGAGTCACTCTCAATCTCGGACTGCGCTGGGACCCGTACATGGGGACGGTGTGGGAGAACGGGACCATTTCCAACTTCTCACACGACAACTACAGCGCCGGAGTCCGGAGCACCAGTTTCCCGAACGCGCCGCCCGGACTGCTTTACCCGGATGACGCGGGGTTCCCTCCAGGCAAGACCGGAACGTACAAGCAGTGGCTGAATCTCTCGCCGCGCGTGGGCGCAGCCTGGGACGTGACTGGAGCCGGCCGCACTGCGCTTCGTTCGTCGTACGCGCTCACGTATGACTTTCCGGGCGGGGCGTACCAGCAACCCGCGGCGAACGTGCCACCATTCAACAACCGTGTCGCGCTGAGTGGGATCATCCCCTTTGCCGATCCGTATTCGATGGTCCCCTCCGGCCCGCCGGTGCATCCGGTTCCGATTCCGGCGCCCGCTGATGCGGTGTTTCCAGAACTCGCGCCTTATTCCTCCATCGATCCGGACACCAACTCGATACGCGTCCAGTCATGGAACGCCACCGTCGAGCAGCAGATCGGCTCGAACTGGCAGGTGGCCGCCAGCTATCTGGGCAGCTATATCGATCGGATCTGGGGCCGCGCACAAATCAACCAGGGCGTCTACCTGGGACTCGACCCGTGCACGCTGCAAGGTGTCTTCTATCCCGTATGTTCCACTCGCGCGAACCTGCAAGCGCGGCGCGCGCTCACGCTGGAGAATCCCGCACAGGGCCGGTACTACGCAGAGGTGTACACCTTCACCGATGTGGGCGAGCAGTCCTATCGCGGGTTGAAACTGTCCGTTCAGCGGCGATCTGCCAACGGCGTCAGCCTCAATGCGAATTACACAGTGTCGCACTGTGAAACCGACAGCCCGTACGGCGGCAGATTCGTGAGCGATTTCGAGTACACGGATCCCACCAACCCGTCCTCCGATCGCGGCAACTGCCCATTCAACCGGAGCCATATTGGCAACCTGACTGTCGGATACGTCACTCCCGAGTTCGGCAACAGCGTACTGCGGGCCGTTGCGTCGGACTGGCGCGTGACAGGCATTCTCAACGCGCAGTCCGGCAACTGGTTGACCGTTACGACGACGTCGGACCCCGCATTGACTGGTATTCCTGGCCAGCGGGTCAATCAGGTCGGGGACGACCCGTACGGCGACAAGACACTGACCAACTACCTGGACCCGGCGGCGTTCGCCATCCCGGCGGCCGGTACGCTGGGCGATCACCTCGCCAGGAGCGTTGTGGGTCCCGGCTACTGGAAGGTCGACACCGCGCTCGCGCGCGTGTTGCGATTGGACAATACCCGAACGCTGGAGTTGCGCGTCGAGGCGTTCAATCTTTTCAACAACTTCAACTGGGGCGATCCCACGACCAGCATAAATTCGCCAATTTTCGGCCAGATTACAACTCAGAACGGCGATTCACGTATCATGCAGTTCGCAATAAAGTACGCCTTCTGAAGAGACCCGTGCATGAGAATAGCGCCTCGAGGCCGAATGGCGGGATCGCTGCTGGCCGCTGCTGTGGCGGCCACCAACCTGGTTTCTGCCCAGCTCGACGGTGGAGGACCTGGCCGCCAGCCCGCACCGCCTGATATCGCGCAGGAATGGCGGCTGGATAACAACGAGCGCGACACCTTCGGGCAGGCCCCGCTCGGGGACTACACCGGGGTGCCCTTCAATGACGCCGGCCGCATGAGGTCGGACACGACCCCTGAGTCGATCTGGGGCACGCTCGAGTACCAGTGCCGGCCGCATGCCTCTCCGCACCAATGGCGAGGCCTCGGCGGGGCACGCATTCTCAAGGAACAGGACCCGCTGACGCGCGACGTCAACGTGTTACACATTCAGTTCATGCGATCGCTCGATCGGCCCATCTTCATGGACCGGCGGCCGCATCCCCCGGCTTACGCGCCGCATACGTGGACCGGCTTTTCGACGGGTGAGTGGATTGGCAACACGCTGAAGATCACGACCACCCATCTGAAGGACGGGTTCCTCCGGCGCGGCGGGCCACAGACCTCCGACATGTATTCGATGACGGAGTTCCTCACGAGGCACGACGACATCCTGACGATCGTCACGGTGATCGACGACCCTATTTACCTGGATCAGCCGTACATCCATTCGACCACTTATACCGTTTCGCAGGGCGAGAGCCTCACGACGGAAGTGTGCAACGGCTCCTTCGCCGAGAACGGGGGGACCGATCGGCACTGGGTACCGCACTTCCTTCCTGGATCCAACACTGAGGCGCTGACGGAGTGGCTGACCAAGGGGGATCCGCGTACAGCTGTCGCAGGGCCTCCAGGTGGAGAGGATTGGGTACCACTCGCGGCGGCGCGAGGTGGTGTGAAGACGCTTTACCCGGAGTACCGGTCGACGCTCGACGGCACGACGCCGGTCGAGAGCCGCGTTGCGAGCCTGACCATTCCCACGATGCGTTCGGTCGTGTCGGCGCCCAAGAAGATCACAGACGAGAGTCCGCGCGACGGTGAGGTGCACGTGATGCCCGTCCAGGGCAATGTCTACATGCTGGTGGCCGATGGCACCAATATCACGGCGTCTGTCGGACCCGAGGGCATCGCGCTCGTGAACACGGGCGCAGCTAAGATGTCCGACAAGATTCTCGCCGCGGTCAATCAACTCGAGCAGATGGTGGCAGGCCAGGCAACGGCCAACAGGTGCGTCGGCGCGACATGCCCCGGGATCTGGGGTTGGTCCAGTCCCTATATCTTTTCGACCATCACCTCACCGCCCGCGACACGGCCGATCCGCTACATCGTCAACACCAGCGCGGCGCCCGAGCACGTCGGCGGCAACGAGAAGCTTGCGGCCGCCGGAACCGGTATGCGGGGCGGCGGCCTGGGTGGCGCGATCGCCAGCGTGGCAGGCGCGCCGGTCATCGCGCACGAAAATGTGCTCAACCGCATGAGTGCCCCGGCCGGGAAACAGGCGCCGTTTCCACAGAGCAGTTGGCCGACGGTGAGCTACTTCGACGAGTTCTACAAGTTCCCGGCGTTCTTCAACGGGGAAGGCGTCGTGGTGTACAACACGCCGGCAGCCAACACCGATGGCGACAGCATCGTCGTGTTCCGTCATTCCGAGGTGATCAGCGCTGGCGACGTCTTCTCGACCGTCAGCTATCCTGCGATCGACATCGCGAGGGGCGGGAGCGTAGAGGGCGTGATCGCCGGCCTGAACAAAATCCTCGATCTCTCTTTCGCTGAATACCGATCGCAAGGCGGCACTTGGGTCATTCCGAGTCACGGGCGGCTGTCGGACACCGCCGACGTCGCTTCCTATCGCAACATGGTGGTGATGATTCGCGATCGGGTGCAAGATCTCATCGACAAAGGCATGACGCTCGCTCAGGTGAAGGCCGCCAAGCCGTCGGCGGACTTTGACGGGCGTTACGGCGCGTTCCCCGGTGCTCAGACGGCGGACTCGTTCATCGAAGCGGTTTATCGCAGTCTTCAGGAGAAAAAGTGATGGGCAGGATGATGTTACTCGCTGGCGCTGTGATCGTGGTGGCCGGCACGGGAGCCTTCGCGCACCACTCCTACAGCGCGACGTACGACACCAGCAGGACAATCACCCTCGAGGGCAAGCTGGTGCAGTTCGTCTTCAAGAACCCGCACTCTTTCGTTACAGTCCAGGCGCCGGACCCGAAGGGAACCATGCGTCGCTGGTCGCTCGAATGGGCTGGCACTGCCCAGTTGGCGAGGTCGGGTGTGGAGCGCGAGTCGCTCAAGCCGGGAGACGAGGTGATTATCGTCGGCAACCCGTCGCGGGTCACCGGTGAGTTCAAGGCGCTGATGGTCAACCTGAAGCGGCCGCTCGACGGATTCACTTGGGGCGGCCGAGGCGAAGTCGTCGACTAGCGCGCTTTTGAATCGATGTCGCGAGTTCTTGGACTTCGTTCCTGGTTCTTGGTCCGCTGAGGTCCAAGGTCCGTTGGTCCCCGTAACCAAGGACGAGGGACCAAGGACGGACTGAGCCACTAAGGACCACGGACCAAGAACGCGGCTACACGGAAAACTGTTGGAGTCGGAATGAGATTGTTAGTCGTAGCGGCCGTGGTGTTTCTGCTTGCCGCGCCTGTCTCGCTGCGGGCTCAGCGAGGCCGCGCCGCCGGGCCTCCTCCGACACCGCAAGCCTCGTCGGCCGTTGACCTCACCGGGTATTGGGTATCGGTCATCGTCGAGGACTGGAAGTGGCGAATGGTCACGCCGAAGAAGGGCGTCTTCGAGGGCGTGCCACTCAACGAGGAAGGCCGGAAGGTCGGTCTGAGCTGGGACCCAGCCCGCGACGAAGCGGCCGGCGAACAGTGTCGCGCGTACGGTGCCGGGAACTTCATGCGACTGCCGGGGCGGCTGCACATCACATGGCAGGATGCCAATACCCTCAAGGTCGAGAGGGACTACGGCATGCAGACGCGCCTCTTTCAGTTCGGGGCTGGCGCGGCTAAGGAACCACCAAGCTGGCAAGGGTACTCGGTCGCCTCGTGGACCCAACCGCCCGGGCGAGGTCGGGCCGGTACAGGATCCGGCGGCAGCTTGAAGGTGGTGACGACCAACCTGCGCCCGGGCTACGTGCGCAAGAACGGCGCGCCATACAGCGCGCGAGCCGTCGTGACGGAGTACTACGACATCAACACGCTTCCCAGTGGCGATCAGTGGATGACCGTGACGACCAAAGTCGAGGATCCCGAGTACTTCGTCCGCCATTATCTGACCACGTCCGACTTTCTCAAGCTGCCCAATAACACCGGGTGGACGCCGACGCCGTGCTCGGCACGGTGAACGAGAAATGAGCCGCTGGCCGAAGCGATTGTAGAGCGCGGGCTCCAGCCCGCGCGGGTCACTGTAGCCATGAGTACAGCCAAACGAAACGTGGTGACCGGACCGGCGGTGGCCGTGTTAATAGCCACGGCATTCCTGTCAGCCCAGAATCCCGGCCCGCCAGATATCGCCGCGGAATGGCGCCTGGATGCGAACGAACGGGACCTCACATCGCAGGCGCCGCTCGGCGACTACACGGGCATTCCCTTCAACGACGCCGGCCGTCTCCGATCGGACACGACTCCAGAGTCGATCTGGGGGACGCCCGAATACCAGTGCCGGCCGCACTCGGCGCCGCACCAATGGCGAGGCCTGGGAGGAGCGCGCATCCTCAAGGAACAAGATCCCATCAACCGCGATGTCAACGTTTATCACGTGCAGTTCATGCGGTCGCTGGATCGCCCGATCTTCATGGACGGGCGTGCGCACCCTCCGGCATACGCCCCGCACAGCTGGACCGGTTTTTCGACTGGGGAGTGGATCGGCAACACACTCAAGGTCACGACTACGCATCTGAAGGACGGGTACCTCCGTCGCGGAGGGCCGCAGACCTCCGACATGTACACCATGACGGAGTTCATCACGCGGCACGACGACATCCTCACCATCGTCACCGTCATCGATGATCCGCTCTATCAGGACCAGCCCTACATTCACTCGACCACCTACACGTTCGACCCGACGTTCCGTATGAACACAGAGCAGTGCTACGGACCGTCTGTGGCTGAGAACGGCGGGACCGACCGCCATTTTGTTCCGCACTTCCTCCCAGGCCAGAACACCGCGCTCACAGACTGGATCACGAAGAGCGGCGCGATCGCGGGGCAGGCGCGCGTGGCGGTGGAGCCTCAGGATTGGGTTCCGTTGGCGGCCGCGAGGGGCGGCGTCAAGAGCCTGTACCCGGAATACCGATCGACGTTGGACGGAACGACTGCCGTCGAGAGCCGCGTGAATGCCCTCACGGTACCGACGATGCGGTCGGCGAACAACGTAGCCAAGCGTATTGCGGACCAGAGCCCTCGCGACGGTGAGGTGCACGTGCTGCCCGTGCAGGGCAGTGTCTACATGCTTGTCGCGGATGGCACCAACATCACGGTGTCGGTGGGGCAGGACGGCGTTGCCGTCGTGAACAGCGGGACCGCTGCCATGTCGAGCAAGGTCCTCACGGCCATCAATCAACTCGTGCATGCTGCCGTGTTGCCTGCGGCGCCGAACAGCTGCACCGGGGTTAACTGCGCGCGGACGTGGGGCTGGTCCAGCCCATATATGAATGCCGTCATCAGTTCGCCACCGCCCACGAGACCGATTCGCTACATCGTGAACACGAGCGCAAGTCCCGAGCACACGGGTGGCAACCCAGCGCTGGTGGCTGCAGGAAGCGGTCTGCAGGCGGGACTCCTGGGCGGGGCGGTCGAGAACGTGGCAGGGGCTCCCGTGATCGCGCACGAGAACGTGCTTCTCCGGATGAGCGCGCCGGCAGGGAAACAGGCGCCGGCGCCTCAGGCGGCGTGGCCCACGGCGTCGTATTTCGACGACTTCACGAAGCTGCCGACACACTTCAACGGCGATCCGGTGATCGTCTACTACGCGCCGGCGGCCAATACCGACGGCGACAGCTACGTGTTCTTCCGTCGCTCGGACGTCATCGCTGCCGGCGACCTTTTCTCTACCGTCAGCTATCCCGTGATCGATGTGGACAAAGGCGGGAGCGTCGATGGTGTCATTGCCGGTCTGAACCAGATCCTCGACATGGCCTTCGCCGAGTACCGGTCGCAGGGCGGCACCTGGATCGTGCCCAGCCACGGGCGGTTGTCCGATACAGCGGATGTGGCCTCGTACCGCAACATGGTCGTGATTATCCGGGATCGCGTTCAGGACCTGATGGACAAGGGGCAGATGCTTGCGCAGATCAAGGCTGCCCGGGTCTCGCTCGACTTCGACGGACGCTACGGGTCGACAGCGGGCGCGTGGACGACTGACATGTTCATCGAGGCCGTCTACCGAAGCCTGCAGAACAAGAAGTAAAAGGACGTCGCATATCGCGGGCGCCATTGGATTCGAATGGCGCCCCAATCCCGGCACTCCTACTCAATGACGGTAATCCTGTCGGGCGCCCAGCCTCCGTGGAAGCCGTGCGGCACACGGACAGGTAGACGGATCGTCGCAATCGGTTCCCCGACGAAGTCCTGGGCATCAAGGATGACCACGTCGCTGAGGTCACGCTCCGGGTCGTAGACATAAGACATGATCCAGCCTTCGTCCTCGGCGGTCGCTCCCGGCTTTCGCACGAAGACCGGCTCCGACGTCATTCGGCCCCGGCCGTAGTCATGGACCTCGGTCGTCTGGCGATGCATGTCGTGCTTCATCGCCGGGCCGAAGGTCACGTCGTTGCCCCAGTGCGCACTGTAGACATAGCGATAGGCTTGCCCACTGTAGCGTCCATTGATCCGCATGAACTCGTCGCCGCGGTCGTCGACAATCGTCTCGGTCAATCTCCCGGACGGGCGATCGAGCGTCCACCGGACCAGGATGGGCGCGCCTTCGTTCGGGCCGTTCTGATCCGTGAAGAACATCCGCGGATGCTTCGCCAGGTCGATGATGGTGAGGTCGCCGTCGTCGTACGCGTTGGCAAAGTGAAACGCAAAACAGCGCGGTGCCTCGAACCACTGGATGCGCGACACGTCGCCGTTGCGCGGTAGCAGGCCGATGCGGGAGTCGCGGCGCTCGTCCCAGAGCCATGGGAAGTCGGTGTGCGACAACTCGGGCTGAAAGGTCACCGGAAAGTCGGGGACGATGATGAAGGACTGCGTGAACGCCATGTCGTGTATGAGCGGAATGTGCGGCAAGTCGATTCGCGCCCTGGTCGTCGCGCGTCCGTCTCGGTCAACCGAGATGTAGCGAATGGGCTGGAACGGTTCATACGCGAGCGCGTGGTGCTCGCCCGTAATCGGATCGAAATGCGGGTGGCCGCTGAACCCCGCTTCGAGCGTGCCATCGAAATCGGTCCGGCGGATGCTCGCCAACTCGTAGTCGAGTTCGACCGGAATGCTGCCCGCTTCGACGACGGCGCACAGCTTGCCGCCGACGTTCATCAGATTCGTATTGACGTTGCCGTCGCGTGTGCCTTCGCTCGGCCCGGGGATCGGTTTGCGGCTCAAGACCCTGGCCGCGTCCCGATCGAGAACGAACCGGCTGCGGAACCATTCTGCCTTGCCGCCGCGCAACCGCAAGCCGTGCGCCATGCCAGAACCAGCGAACCAGTGATGGCGCGCGAGGCGCACCTGATCCAGATCGTCGATCGGATTGGGGCCGATTCGGAGAAAGCGGCCGGTGAGTTCTTCCGGGACCTGGCCGATCACCTCGAGATCGAAGGAGGTGACCTCGCTCTTGAGCGGCGCAAAGTTTGCCGCCACGTACGGCGCGCCAGTGCTGTTCGCCGAGGGGATTGTTGCCGTTGTCGGGTTCATGATCATCTCCTTATGTAAGGGCTAGTCGCCGGCGGCTCGGGCCAGGTCGTCGAACATCGCCTGGTTGGCCGCTCGCAGCCGCGGGGCCAGGAACACGTGGCCCAATCGCGGGAGCAGGCCGACCTGGGTTTCATGGCTGACGACCACGGTGCCGCGGCCGTCGGGAGTTGGCCGGATCGTGAATGCGCGCTCGGCGTGTATGCCCTGAGCGTCTGCCACGATCGCGAACGAATGCGGTCGTTCTGAGGCGACCACTGTGCTGCGCAATTCGACCGGGTGTGCCTTCCACCGGAACGACGTCGGTCCCGTCGACTCGACGCGAACCCACCGGCAGGCCCGATACCACGACGGCCAGCGCTCGACATCGCGCAACAGTTCCCACACGCGTTCGGCCGGCGCGTGAATCAGCTTCTCGTTGTGAACCTCGATCGGTGGCCCTGAAGGAGAGGCGAGCATCCAGCCGAGGATGGAGTCGGTGAGCCGGCCGAAGGGAGGCTGGAGCAGCGCACCGCCGTTCCACCGCCCCTGATCGAACACGGCTTTCTGATGGCTGAAGGTTCGGAATCCTTCGATGCCGTGATACGCGCCGAAACCACTCGGCCCGACACCACCAAACGGGAGATCGTCCTGAACGTAGTGCAGGAGTGTGCCGTTGATCGTGACCCCGCCGGAGGTTGTTCGCGTCAGCACCTTCGTGCGATTCGTTGCCGACGATCCGAAGTAGTAGAGCGCGAGCGGCCGCGAGCGAGCGTTCACGAACGCGATGGCCTCGTCCAGGTCTCGATAGGTCACGACCGGAAGCAGGGGCCCGAAGATCTCCTCCTGCATGATGCGCATGTCGTCACGGACGTTGAAGACGAGCGTCGGTGCGAGCGTGTGAGCACGACTCCTGGCGTCCTCGGGTGACGGTCCGGTCTCGACGATGTGTGCACCCTTCGCCTGCGCATCATCGAGCAGTCCGCGAAGGCGCTGGTAATGGCGCACGTTCACGATCGAGGTGTAGTCCTCGCTCGCCGGTCCCTCCGGATACAGTGCCGTCACCGCCTTGCCCCACGCGTCGACGAACGCATCGACGTCAGCCTCGGGCAACAGCACGTAGTCCGGTGCGATGCACGTCTGGCCGGCATTGGCCAGCTTGCCGTATGCGATCGCGGTTGCGACGCGCTCGAGCGGCTGCGCGCGATCGACCAGCGCGGGTGACTTGCCGCCAAGCTCCAGCGTCACCGGCACGAGATGCTCGCTGGCGGCGCGCATCACGGCGCGGCCGACGGCAGTGCTCCCGGTGAAGAGGAGGTGATCGAATGGCAGGGCGGCGAAGGCGGGACCAATGGAGGCGTCGCCGCTGACAACGGCGACCTCGTCGTCAGAGAAGGCGTCGGCGATCAACGCTGCGAGGACGCTGCTCGTGGCTGGCGTGAATTCCGACGGCTTGATCATCACCCGGTTGCCCGCAGCGAGTGCGGTGGCGAGCGGCATCACTGCGAGCGAAAACGGGTAATTCCACGGCGCCACGATGCCGACGACGCCGAGCGGCTGATACTCGACATACCCGCGAGCGAGGCGCATGGGAAGCGCGACGCGGCGTCGCTCGCGCCGCATGAAGCGGCGCAGGTTGTTGTGCAGGTAATCGATCCCCCACGTGAGCGGGAGCATTTCCATGATCGCGGTCTCGTGCCGGGAGCGGTGGCCGAAGTCGGTATCGAGAGCCGCTTCCAGATCACGCCGTCGCACGATCAGGGCCTCACGGAGTTTCTTCAGGTGTGCCCTTCGTTGTGCGAGCGACGGCGGCCCATTTCGCAAGAAGGCCGCGCGCTGCCGGGCGAGCAGGCTGGATAGCTTCTCCTGCGGCGTGGCGGCGGAGTTCAGTAGCGTCGCCATGTGACCCTCACACACCCGCCTTCGTCCTCGCGGACTTCAGCGGAGCAGGGACGACCGCTGCGCCCGCACGGCAGAACTCGAGCAGGTCGCCGTTCAGGCGGTCTTTGAGATTGGTGGTGAGTCCGTGGCCAGCGCCTTCGTAGATCTTGAGGCTTGCCTGCTTGACGATCTTCGCGGCCAGGAGCGCCGACGCGCCGATCGGCACGATCCGATCGTCGTCTCCATGGATGATGAGCGTCGGGACGTCGATCTTCTTGAGGTCTTCGGTCAGGTCAGTCTCTGAGAAGACCTTGATGCAGTCGTACACACCTTTGAGACCGGCCTGCATGCCGAGCGACCAAAACGTGTCGCGGACGCCTTGGGAGACCATCGCGCCCGCGCGGTTGGCCCCGAAGAACGGCACGCTCAGATCTTTGAAGAACTGTGAGCGGTCCTTCAGGACACTCGCGCGGATGTCGTCGAACACCTTCAGTGGAAGGCCGCCGGGATTGGCCGGCGTCTGCAGCATCAGTGGCGTGATCGCGCCGATCAGGACGACTTTTGTGACTCGTGTCGAGCCGTGCCGGCCGATGTATCGAGCGACCTCACCTCCGCCTGTGGAGTGCCCGACGTGAATCGCGTTCTTCAGATCGAGTGCCTGGACGAGTGCTGCCAGATCGTCCGCGTACGTGTCCATGTCGTTGCCGGTCCATGGCTGGCTTGATCGCCCATGACCACGGCGATCGTGGGCGATGCAACGAAAGTCACGTGAGGCGAGGAAGAGCATCTGGTCCTCCCACGCATCCGAGCTCAGTGGCCACCCATGACTGAAGACAACGGGCTGCCCAGTGCCCCAATCCTTGAAGTAGATCCGCGTGCCGTCCTTCGTCGTGAGCCAGTTCATCGCGCCAACTCCCTTCGACCGAACGCCTGGAGCACGGCGCGCGCCAGCGAGGCAAAGGGCGACTTACCGAGAGAAATGGCGGGGTGAGCGAGTGTCGTTGCCGTAACGGCGTCGAGATCGACACCGTGGTGTCGAAAAACTCGAGAGGAACCGTCTAAAGAATCCTTTAGGTCTCACTCGCGTCAGAAGGTGGCATGATCGCCCGCGTCTCGGTCGCGAACCGGAAGGACCATGTCCAACGTCTTGCCTCCTGCGTCGGCCGATGGACGGCACGCGGGCGCCGATCGGCTCCCCGACGAGGCCGCGCGCGCTGCCGAGCGCGACTTGCGCCTCGTTCTCGACAACGTCCCTGCCTCCATTGCGATCCACAACGCGTCGGGCGAGCTCGAATTCGAAAACCGGTTTGCTCAGGAATACCACGGGCGCAGTTCCGCCGAGGTACACCAGTCCCCGGCCAGCGTGGTTCATCCCGACGACTTGCCGGCGCTCATCGCCGCACAGCAGCGCGGGTTGACGACGGGCGAGCCGCTGGAACTCGAGCTGCGCATGCGGCGCGCTGACGGTGCGTATCGATGGTTCCACATGCGGTCCCACCGCTCGCGCGACCATGGCGGCACCTCGCGGTGGTACACGGTGGGGACCGACATCCACGACAGAAAGACAGCCGAGGAGGCCTTGCAACGAAGCGAGGCGGCACTCCGCGAAAACGAGCGCCATTCGAGGCTCATCGTTGACAGCATTCCCGGCCTGTTTGGACTGTTGACAGCGGAGGGCCGTCTCCAGTTCCTCAACCGCCAGATCCTCGACTACACGGGAATGACGCTGGACGAGCTGAAGGAGCGGGGGACGATCGACACCATTCACCCGGAGGACCGTCCTCACGTCATGCAGGTCTATACGCAGTCGATCGCCGCAGGCACTCCATACGAGATGGTGTGGCGATTCCGGCGCTCGGACGGTGTCTATCGCTGGTTCCAGAACAACGGCTTTCCGGTTCGCGATACCAGCGGCCACATCGTTGGCTGGTGCGTGCTCATGACGGACATCGACGACCAGAAGCGCGCCGAGGACGCGCTGCACCGCATGCAGACGCGGCTGTCACGCGCGACGCAGATCGCCGCTGTCGGTGAAATGACGGGGTCCATCGCGCACGAAGTCAATCAGCCCCTGGCCGCGGTCGTGGCCAACGGGCACGCCTGTCTGCGGTGGTTGTCCGCGTCGCCGCCCAACGTGGCCAAGGCGATGGAGGCTGCAGAACGAATCGTCAAGGACGGCAAGGACGCTGGCGAGGTCGTGCGTCGAGTACGCGCGTTGTTCAAACGGACCGTGCTCGAAAAGGTGCCGCTCGACCTCCGCGAAGTCATTGCCGAAGTGGTTCGCCTGCTCGACAGCTATCCGGCGCGTAAGCACGTGTCGCTCGATGTGGTGTTGGACCCCGATCTCCCTCCCGTCGTCGCCGATCGCGTTCAGGTCCAACAACTCGTACTGAATCTGATGCTCAACGCGCTCGAAGCCCTGGAACCGGTCAGCGGCCGCGTGAAGCAGTTGTCCGTCAAGTCGACACGTGCCGAGGGACAAGTCTTGGTTCAGATTTCCGACAATGGGATCGGCCTCGATGATCCAGGTGTGGTATTCGAGCCGTTCGTCACGACCAAGGCGGAGGGCATGGGCCTGGGCCTGGCGATTTGCCGGTCGATCGTCGCCGCTCATGGCGGGACTCTGTCCGCCGAGCGCAACGCAGGCTTTGGTACGACCTTCACGGTCACGTTGCCCATTGAACCCGTTGAATCCGCATGACAGCCGACCGTGTCGGAGATGCCGTTATGAACGATCGCCAAGTGGGCGACACCCCGGATTTCCTCGACGGGGGTGGCGAAATGAGCGAGCGCATCCGCGCCTATGACTGGTCGCGCACCGCGCTCGGTCCATTTGAGAAGTGGCCACTGAGTCTCAAGACGGCGTTGAAGATTGCCCTCAACACCCGCTACCCGATTTGGATGGGCTGGGGCTCTGAACTCGTCTTCTTCTATAACACCGCCTATATACCACTTGTAGGGAAGAGACATGAGTGGGCGCTCGGCGCAGCGGCTCGCGACGTCTGGAAGGAAAGCTGGGAAGAGCACCTCGGCCCCCAGGCGGATGCGGTACTACTTCGCGGCGAGGCATCCTGGAACGATCAACACCAACTGATCGCGTATCGCAACGGCTATGCGGAGGAGGTCTACTTCACGTATTCGTTCAGCCCACTGCCGGCGGACGAAGGGGGGATCGGCGGGTTGTTTTGCGCGTGCACGGAAGATACGCAGAGAGTATTGGGCGAGCGGCGGCTGGCGGCGCTCCGTCATCTCGCTGCTGTGACCGCCGATGCACGAACCGAAGCACAGGCCGCCGTCATTGCGGCGCGCACGCTGGCTGAACATGATGCCGATGTGTCGTTCGCCTTGATCTATTTGATTTCAGCAGACGGCTCGACTGCACGGCTCGCGCCTGGCAGCAGTGACCTCCATGACGTTCGCTGGGCCCCTCCAGAAATCTCGCTGACAAACAAGGGCGACGAAGACACCTCTGACTCATGGCCTTTGCGAAAAGCCATGGACGAAGGCATGCAGGTCTTGCATGACATCGCCCCTGAACGCTGCTTGCCCGGCGGCCGATGGCCTGAGGCGACGACGGTGGCCGCGGTGGCTCAACTGGCGAAGGCAGGGCACGCGACACACCGGGGGTTTCTCGTCGTCGGTGCAAGTCCGCGTTTGGCTTTTGATGAGAACTACAGATCCTTTTTCGAACTGTTGGCGCGCGGGACGGCGGATGCTCTCTCGAACGCACACGCCTATGAAGAAGAGCGGAAGCGCGCCGAGGCGCTTGCTGAACTGGACCGGGCGAAGACGGCGTTTTTCTCGAACGTGAGCCACGAATTCCGTACGCCGCTCACGCTCATGCTCGGTCCCGTGGAGGAGTTGTTCGATAAGAGCCATACCGATCTCTCGGCATCCGCAAAAGGCCAACTGGAGATCGTCAAACGTAACGGGCTACGGCTCCTGCGGTTGGTGAACAGCCTCCTGGATTTCTCCCGCATTGAAGCCGGCCGCGTGCAAGCGCGATACGAGCCGACCGATCTGCCGGCCTTCACCGCGGAACTGGCGAGTTCCTTCCGGTCGGCCACCGAACGAGCCGGCCTGAAGCTGCACGTCGATTGCCCACCGCTCTCGGAGCCGGTCTACATCGACCGCGATATGTGGGAAAAGGTCGTGCTCAATTTGATCTCCAACGCTTTCAAATTCACCTTTGAAGGCCAGATTGTCGTGAGGATGCGCCAGCGGGAGGGCATCGCCGAACTTGTCGTGCTGGATACGGGAGTCGGCATTCCGGCCGAGGCGCTGCCGAAATTGTTCGAGCGATTCTATCGGGTCGAGAACATGCGGAGCCGCACGCATGAAGGCAGCGGGATCGGTCTGGCGCTGGTACAGGAGCTCGTCAAGCTCCACGGCGGAACGGTACGCGCCGACAGCAAAATGGGAGAAGGGAGTTCGTTCAGCGTCACCATCCCGTTCGGCTTCGCCCATCTGCCGGCGGACCAGGTCGGCGGCGCGCGCACCTTGGCCTCCACCGCCCTGGGAGTAAGCCCTTTTGTCGAGGAAGCGCTCCGGTGGCTGCCAGATAGATCGCAAGACGAGCATGACGAAGCACGGTTGCCGGATGAAATCGAAAGGAGTCGCCCACGCATCCTGGTGGTCGAAGACAACGCTGACATGCGGCAGTATGTGGCACGCCTGCTAGGCGAACGCTATGAAGTCGAAGCGACGGCAGACGGCCAGTCAGCGTTGACCGCGGTGCGTGCACAGCGACCGGATCTGGTTCTGAGTGACGTGATGCTCCCCAAGCTCGACGGGTTCGGGCTGCTGCGAGCGTTGCGCCTGGATCCGTCGTTGAAGACGCTGCCGGTCATCCTGCTCTCCGCCCGAGCCGGCGAAGAATCCCGCGTGGAAGGCCTGGAGCGCGGTGCCGATGACTATCTGATAAAGCCATTCAGTGCACGCGAGCTGCTCGCGCGAGTGCAAGCGCATCTTGATCTGGCGCACCTTCGGCAGGAAAGCCATGCGCTGAAGGTGCGACACATTAGTGAGGATCGGAAACGAGCGGAAGCGCGCCTCCAGGAAAGCGAGGAACGGTGGCGGGCCGTCTTCGAAAATTCCGCTGTCGGTATCGCCTTGACAGACCTCAACGGCCGTTTCCTTGCCACCAATTCCGCCTACCAACGGATGGTTGGCTACAGTGCGGATGAATTCCACGCTCTCCGTTTCATGGACATCACTCATGAGGATGACCGAGGCCGCAATCGTGTACTCATCACGGAGCTCTTGGAGGGAATGCGGGATCAGTTCCAGATCGAGAAGCGCTACTGGCGCAAGGATGGCGCCTTGATCTGGGTGAGGAACAGTGTGTCACTTGCTCCCGGCAGCGAGAACATGCCGGTGGCCATCATGGCGATCGTCGAAGACATCACCGAGAGGAAACGGACAGAAGAGACACTGCGGACGACGCAGGGAGAGCTGGCACACGTCACATGGGCAGCGCGTCTAGGAGAAATGACGGCCTCTATTGCCCATGAAGTCAATCAGCCGCTCGCCGCCGTCGTAACCAACGGACACGCCTGCCTACGATGGCTGTCCGCGTCGCCGCCGAATGTTGCCAAGGCCGTGGAGGCAGTAGAGCGGATTGTCAAGGACGGCAAGGACGCTGGCGAAGTCGTTCGGCGAGTCCGCGCCTTGTTCAAACGGACGGCCGTCGAGAAAGCGCAGCTCGATCTCGGTGTCGTCATCGAGGAGGTGCTTCGCCTGCTCGACGGCTACCCGGCGCGTCGGCACGTTTCCCTCGACCTGGAGTTGGATCCCGACCTCCCGCCCGTTTTTGCCGATCGCGTTCAGTTGCAGCAACTGGTCATGAATCTCATGCTCAACGCCTTCGAGGCGTTGGAACCGGTCACCGGCCGCCCGAAGCAGTTGTCGGTTCGATCGACACGTGCCGAGGACGATCATGCCGTGATCCAAATCTCCGACAACGGGATCGGCCTCGAAGATCCCGTTACGGCATTCCAACCGTTCGTCACCACGAAGCCGGAGGGTTTGGGCCTGGGCCTGGCCATTTGCCGGTCGATCGTCGCTGCTCATGGCGGCAGTCTGTCGGCCGAGCGCAACACGGGCTTTGGCGCAACATTCACGGTCACCTTGCCCTTTCGACCGGAGATGTCGCCATGACAGCTGATCGTCAGGTCGTGTTCGTGGTGGATGACGATGCGCGCGTGCGAGAAGCGCTGTCGAGCCTCCTGGCGTCGGCCGGGCTCGAAGTGGCGGTGTTTGCCTCAGCCACCGAGTTCCTCAACGCAGACAAGCCTGACGCGGCGGCCTGTCTGATCCTCGACCTCGAGCTGCCTGACATGCACGGGCTCGAACTGCAGAAGGCGCTTGCGGAACGGGAGGCGCCGCCGATCGTGTTCATCACCGGGCACGGCGACATTCCTTCGTCGGTCAAGGCCATGAAGGCCGGCGCCGTCGAGTTCCTCTCGAAGCCCTTCGGCGACGAGGAGCTGCTGCGCGCAATCGAGGCGTCAATTGCACTTGATCGGACTGAACGGCAAAAACGATCGGAGCGAGCGACGCTGGACGAGCGCTACGAGCGACTCACACCACGCGAACGCCAGGTCCTTACCTTCGTCGTGGCTGGCATTGCCAATAAGGTGACGGCCGGGGAGCTCGGAACCAGCGAGATAACCATCGGCGTCCATCGTGGGCAGATCATGCGCAAGATGGGGGCTCGGTCACTGGCCGAGCTCGTTCGTTTTGCTGACAAGCTCGGCATACGCCCCCACGAGAGCCCCTAAACAAACCTATAGCTAGCAGCGCATGCGCGCGGTGCGTACGATACGGCGCATGAAGAAGGTTGCGTCCCGATGTCGGAGTTGAATGTGGTCGTTGCAACCGTCGATGACGATCGCCGTGTTCGCGAATCCGTTCAGAGTGTTCTCGAATCCGCCGGATACGGGGCCGTCAGCTTCGAATCGGCTGAAACGTTTCTGTTGTCTGGCGCGCTGTCGAGCGTGGCATGCGTCATCGCAGACGTCCGCCTGCCCGGCATGGATGGGACGGAGCTGCAACGGCGGATTCGACGCGAACGGCGTCAGCTGCCCGTCATCCTGATCACGGCCCATGATGACGATGAGGTGCGCGACCAGGCATTGCGAGACGGCGCAATTGCCTTCCTGGTGAAGCCGTTCGATGGCGGCGACTTGTTGGAACACGTCGCTCGGGCGACGAACGAGTCCTGACGGTTCGTGCTTGGAGTACGGGCATGGCTGGTCCACTGATTGGTCGGAGCGCGGCTTTCCGAGAAGTCACCGAGGCGATCGCGATGGTCGCACCCGTGGATAGCGCGGTGCTGCTTCTCGGCGAAACGGGGACCGGCAAAGAAGTGATCGCACGAGCCATTCACGACGTCGGCCCGCGCCGGCACCAGCGATTCGTGGCCGTGAACTGCACCGCGATTCCTATCGGCCTGCTCGAAAGCGAACTGTTCGGCCACGAACGCGGTGCATTCACGGGCGCCGTGTCGCAGACCGTCGGACGATTTCAGGCCGCGGACCGCGGCACGTTGTTCCTGGACGAAGTAGGCGATCTGCCGCTTGAACTGCAGCCCAAACTGCTCCGAGTGCTCCAGGAGCAGCAGGTTGAGCGTCTGGGGAGCGGCGGCCGCGCGACCTCAGTGGACGTGCGAGTCATCGCCGCGACGAACCAGGACCTCGAGGAGATGGTTCAGCAGCGTGCCTTCCGCGCTGATCTGTTCTATCGCCTGAACGTGTTCCCCCTCCGGATCCCGCCGTTACGCGAGCGAACGGAAGACATTCCGCTCCTGGTCGCACACTTCGTTCGATTGTTCGCCGAGCGTCAGGGCAAGTGCATCGAGGAGATTCCCGACGCCATCATTCACGCGCTCACACACTATGCATGGCCGGGCAACGTTCGCGAGCTTCAGAACGTGATCGAACGCGCGGTGATCGCCACCACGGGTCGAGCGCTTCAGATGCCGAGCGTGGATTGCCGCGTGGACCGCCCTGTATCGTCAGTTCGTACGCTCGCGCAAGTCGAGCGGGATCACATCGTCGCTACTTTGCGGGCGACCAATTGGGTGCTCGGTGGCTGGGACGGAGCAGCAGCAAGGCTGGGCCTATCCAGGACGACGTTGATCTCAAGAATGCAACGCCTTGGTATCGCGGCTCAGAACGACTTCGCGAACCAACCTGCAGCGGCCCGTGGCCTTGGAAAGTGGCGTGCGAGACCGCTGCCGGCAAGTACAGGTCGTGCACTGAGGCCCGAACACGAAAAAGAGTTGTGATGTCACCGCGTGAACTGCGGAGAGGGCACGCTCTGTGTGCTCCCGCCGCTTCCCATTGCGGTGACGGTCGCGATGTAGGTGCCGGGGCTCAGCGCCAGAATCGTCGACGAGATATCGACGCGGCATTCACCATTTGAAATCGCCGGTTTCCCCAGGTCTCGAGTCGCCACCGGATTCGCGACAGTCGAGTCTGCGCCGACAGGGAATACCTCGAGGACATAGCGGTCGACAGCCGT
>Ga0075418_10000764_pt1 | contig 35063 bp, 25 predicted proteins | sample SoiMetdeltSBSDD2_FD_81776 | JGI IMG/M metagenome (GOLD analysis project Ga0075418, IMG submission 81776) | Bulk soil microbial communities from a Populus tree surrounding site in Tennessee, USA - Soil MetaG P. deltoides SBSDD2 | ecosystem: Environmental > Terrestrial > Soil > Tree plantation... | reverse complement strand
GGGCTCAAGGCTCAGGTCGGGGCTCAGGCTCATGCGGTGCGAACGGCACCCTGACCGACGAACGCACCGGCGGTAGCGATCACGGACTCGAAGAGAACGAGGCCATCGGCGCTACCCAGCACGCTCTCACACGCTCGTTCCGGATGCGGCATCAGCCCGACGACGTTCCGGCCTTCGCTGCAGATGCCGGCAATGTTGTTGAGCGAACCGTTCGGGTTGGCCGCCTCCGAGATCTCGCCGTCGGCCGTGCAGTAGCGGAAGACGATCCGTCCGCTGGACTCGAGATCGCGCACGACGTCGGGATCGGCGTAGTAGTTGCCTTCGCCGTGAGCGATGGGCAATTCCAGCACCTGGCCACGGGTAGCGCGCGCCGTGAACGGCGTATCGACCTGTTCGACGCGGACTCGCACGTGCTCGCAATGAAACTTGAGATCGCGGTTGCGCAGCATCGCGCCGGGCAGCAATCCCGACTCGAGAAGAATCTGAAACCCGTTGCAGATGCCGAGCACCGGTCCGCCCGTGCGCGCGAACTCCGCGACGGCGGTCATCACCGGTGAGAAGCGAGCAATCGCGCCGGTGCGGAGGTAGTCGCCGTGCGAGAAACCTCCCGGCAGAATGACGACGTCAGCGCCCTTCAGCGACGTTTCCTTGTGCCAGATGAACTGCGCGTTCTGGCCGAGGACGTGCTTGGCGGCGTGATACGCGTCGTGATCGCAGTTGGACCCGGGGAAGACGATGACTGCGAAAGTCACTGATCCACCTCTACCCTGTAGCTCTCGATCACCGGATTGGCGAGCAGTTTGTCGGCGACCTCCGCGGCGAGGCTGCGCGCCTGGTCGGCGGAAGAGGAGCGCAGTTCCAGCTCGAAGTACTTGCCCTGGCGAACGTCGCCGACGGTTTCGTACCCCATCGAGTGCAGGGCGTCGGCAATCGTCTGCCCTTGTGGGTCGAAGACCGACGGTTTCAGCAGGACAAAAACGCGAGCTCTCATCGTTGACTACACCGTAACGGGAACGGGTTTGAAGACCCGATCGAAAATGGCGTCCACGTTTCGTAGCTGGTCGGCGAGATCGAACGCCTTCTCGATCTCGGCGGCATGGAGCACCCTGGTGAGATCCGGATCCGCCAGGAGCAGCTGCTTGAAATCCTTGTGCTCGTGAAACGCCCGCATGGCGTTTCGTTGCACCCACTCGTACGCCTGTTCGCGTGACACGCCGCGCTTCGCCAATTCGAGCAGGACCGTGCCCGAGAACACCACGCCGCGCGATCGCTCGAGGTTCTCGCGCATCCGCTCCGGGTAGACGACCATGCCGCGGACGATTCGAGTGAAGCGCCGCAGCATGTGATCGAGCGCGATGAAGCTGTCGGGCAGGATCACCCGCTCGACGGACGAGTGCGAGATGTCACGCTCGTGCCACAGCGCAATATTCTCGAGAGCGGCCATCGCGTTGCCGCGAATCAACCTCGCCAGGCCGGTAATCTGCTCGCATCCGATCGGATTGCGCTTGTGCGGCATCGCCGACGAGCCCTTTTGCCCCTTCCCGAACGGCTCCTCGACTTCGCCGATCTCGGTCTTCTGCAGCCCGCGGATCTCGAGCGCGAACTTCTCGAGCGATGCGGCGGTGATCGCGAGCGCCATCAACAGCTCGGCATGGCGATCGCGCTGAATCACCTGTGATGCGACCGGAGCCGGCTCGAGGCCGAGCCGTTCGCACACGCGAGCTTCAATCGACGGATCCAGGTGCGCGAAGGTGCCGACCGCGCCGGACAGCTTGCCGACCGACACGATCGACCGGGCGCGCAAGACGCGATCGAGATCGCGCTGAAGCTCGGCATGCCAGAGCGCAAGCTTGATCCCGAACGTCATCGGCTCAGCATGAACGCCGTGCGTGCGGCCGATCATCGGCGTCCGCCGGTGCTCTTCAGCACGCAGCCGAACCGCTTCCATCAGCCCTGCGATGCCCTTGACGATCAACGCCGACGCGTCGCGCATCTGCAGCGCTTGCGCCGTGTCGATGACGTCAGACGATGTGAGACCGAAGTGGAGCCAGCGCGCAGCGGGGCCGACCTTCTCCGCAACCGCCGTTGTGAACGCAATCACATCGTGCTGAGTGGTTTGCTCGATCTCTTCGATGCGGGCGACGTCGAACGCCGCGCGGGCGCGCAGCTCGCGGGCCGCATCAGCAGGGACGAGCCCCGCGTCGGCCATGGCATCAGTCGCGGCCAGCTCGACTTCCAACCAGGTCTGGTAGCGTCGCTCTTCGCTCCAGATGGCGCCCATCTCGGGATGGGTATAACGCCTGATCATCAGCCCAGATCCAGTTCTGCGCGCGTGAGCGCGGGTGCCTTCGGGCCAAGCACGGTCGCGGCAAGCGAGCCATTCGCAAACAAGTCGCACGCGACCCGCTGAATGTCGGCGGACGTCACCCGCTGGACGCCGGCCAGCGTTTCGTCGAGGCCGAAGTGCCGATCGAAGTAGATCTCCTGCCGCGCCAGATGCGACATGCGGCTGGCAGTGTTCTCAAGGCTGAGCATGAGGCTGCCCTTGAGATGATCCTTCGCCCGCTTCAACTCCGATTCGGGCACCGGCGTTCGCTTCAACCCGCGCAGTTCCTCGACGCAGAGCGCCACCACTTCTTCGACGGCTTCGGCGGCGCAGCCCGCGTAGATCGTGATGTTGCCGGCGTCACGATACGCGCTCAAGCCGCTGAACACCGAGTAGGCGAGGCCGCGTTTCTCGCGGATGTTCTGGAACAACCGCGAGCTCATGGATCCGCCAAGCAGCGAGTTCAGAATGTAGCTGACATAGCGATCGTCGTGATTCTGCGGATAGCTGTTCGTGCCAAGGCAGATATGACTCTGCTCGAGATCCTTGGTCCGTGTGATCACCGTCGGGTTCACGAGCGGTGCGGCTTCCGTGAACGGCGCGCCGGCGTTCGGCAGGTTGGCAAAGGCTTTCGACACGAGTTCGCGAACGTTCGCGTGGTCGAGGTTCCCGGCGGCCGACACGATCATGTTCGGCGCCACGTACGCGTCGTGGAAGTACTCGCGAAGTGATTGGCTGTTGAACGCCTCGACCGTCTCAGGCGATCCCAGAATCGGCCGGCCCAGCGGGTGCCGGTCCCAGAAGTGCTGCGTGAAGAGCTCGTGCACGAGATCGTCGGGCGTATCCTCGACCATCTTGATCTCTTCGAGGATCACTTTCTTCTCGCGGACGACTTCCTCGTCCACGAACGCCGGACGCATCACGATGTCGGACAAAAGCTCGACGGCCAGCGGCAGATGCTCGTCGAGCACTTTGATGTAGTAGCTGGCGTATTCCTTCGCGGTAAACGCATCGAGCTGCCCGCCAATGGAATCGATTGCCTGGGCGAGGTCTTCCGCCGAGCGCGTGTCCGTGCCTTTGAAGAGCATGTGCTCGACGAAGTGTGCGATGCCGCTCTGCGCGTCCGACTCGTGCCGCGATCCACGCATCAGCCAGACGCCGATCGTCACCGATCGCACCTGGGGCATCGTCTCGGTGATGAGCCGAAGACCCGTATCCAACACCTCGCGGACCACCATCGGATTCGTTGTTGCGCTCAAGTGTCTCTCTGTGTTCGGCTCGCCGGTCGCCCCCGCGCGATTACGACGCGAGGGGACCTCTGGCGGCAACTTGCAATTACTCTCGCTATAGAGCTACGCAAGTACTTGATTCGGAAGGGCTTATGTGTCGTCTGCGAAAAGTTGATGATATCACGCGGAGTCTGTGCAGTTCAAGGCAGAATTCGCCGAAAACTCGAACGCCGTGACGGATCGGGGCGGGTTGTAAAATAGGAGATCCGATCCCGCGCGGCACCAGAGACCACCATGGCTACTGCCCTTCGTACAGACGCCGCCGAGTTGGAGCTGGCTGAGCTTGAGGACTATCTCACCGCCGCCAGCGTCCCCAAGTTCCACGCACGACAAATCTTCCAATGGATTTACGCGCGTGGCGTCACCGACTTCAACGCGATGACCGATCTGGGCCGCGATCTCAGAGGCCAGCTCGCTCGCGATCTCGATGTCTCGACGCCGGCCGTCGCGCGTCACGAACGCTCGTCCGACGGGACAACGAAGTTCTTGCTTCAGCTTGCCGACGACCACCTGATCGAATCGGTCTTCATACCGGATACCCCATCACAGACCTTCTGCATCTCCACCCAGGTCGGCTGCGCCATGCGTTGCGCGTTCTGCCTCACGGGAAAGATGGGGATCGTTCGCAACCTCACCGCCGGTGAGATCGCCGGCCAGGTGCGCGTGCTTCTGCGCGCGCTGAACATGCTCGATCAGCGCTTCAACATCGTCTTGATGGGGATGGGTGAGCCCCTGCACAACTACGACGCGACGATGAAGGCGTTGAGGATTCTCGGCGAGGAGCATGGGCTGGCCGTGGCGCCGCGGCGCATCACGCTGTCGACGGTTGGTGTGCTACCCGCGCTTGAGCGACTCGCGACCGAGCCGTTCATGCCCAACCTCGCGATCTCGCTCCACTCGACGACCGAGGATCAGCGCGACATGCTCGTGCCGATCAATCGCAAATACGGGTTGAAGGAACTGCTCGACGCGTGCCGGAAGTTTCCACTCAAGCGACGCAGCCGCATCACGTTCGAGTACGTCCTGCTCGACAGCGTCAACGACACCCCAGAGGACGCACGCCGCCTCGTTAAGCTGCTGCACGGCATCAAGGCGAAAGTCAACTTGTTGCCACTGAATGAAGCGCCGGGAATTCCGTTCACGCGGCCGTCTGACACCCGCGTCAATCGCTTCGCGCAGGTGCTGGCCGATCATGGCGTCACCGTGTCGGTGCGGCGATCGCGCGGTCGTGATATCCGCGCCGCGTGCGGTCAGTTGATCACCGAATCGTCGCGCAGACTCGCGCCGGGCGCTCAGCTCGCGCAGCTGATGGAAGAGAGCTGATCGCGCGACGGCTCCTCGACGACCGCGGTCGAGTCGTCGAGCAGGCGAACGAACACGCGACGGTTTCGCTCGAAACCCGCAGGAATCCGCACTTTCAGAAAATTATCGGTCACCACCAACGTCCCGTCGTCCAGCGTGAGACCTGGACGGACTGAGCCAACGTGCGCCCGGCGAAAGCGAGCGTTCAACGCACTGCCGATATCTCTCAGCCGCATCGATCGCTCCCGGATCAATTTGCCTGGGACTTTCGCGTTGAGCGCGCTCGCCGCCGTGCCGGGGCGATCCGAGTACGGAAACACATGAAGGTGCGACAAGGGCGAGGTCGGGAGGTACGCCAGATTCGCCTCGAAGTCGTCATCCGTCTCGCCGGGAAAGCCGGCAATCAGATCGCTGCCGATCGACGCGTGCGGCAGACGATCGGCGATCGAGTCCGCGAGATCGCGATAGTAGGACAACGAATACGGCCGGCGCATGAGAGACAGGATCCGGTCGCTCGCGTGCTGCAGCGGAAGGTGGAAATGCGGCGCGAACCGGCCTTCGCTCTCCGCGACGAGCTGCACGATGTCTGGTGTGCAATCCATCGGTTCGAGCGAGCTGATTCGAAACGTGACGTCTACGGCGGACCGCTCGATCGCCCGCAGAAGATCGAGAAGCGAGCTCGGCGAGGGTAGATCGCGCCCGTACGATCCAAGGTGCACGCCGGTCAACGCGATTTCCTTGAAGCCCGCGCGTGCTACTCTCTCGACGTCCCGCAGGACCTGCGGTAGCGGCACGCTTCGTCCGCGGCCACGCGTCGTTGGGATGATGCAGTAGCTGCACTGCTCTTCGCAGCCGGTTTGCACTCGCAGTGTGAACGCCGTGCGCCCGGCGATTCCTGGTTCAATTGACGCGCCGCACGCGCCCTCACCGTTGCCGAATCGCTCGGCAGTATTCGGCAGAATTCCCGAAACCTGCAGCAGCCGATCCTTGTCGTCGTTCGCGACGACGCGAAGGACATTCGGCAGGCCTTCGAGCTCGCGAGGGTTGCGCGTCGCGTAGCAACCCGTCACGACGATCCGCGCAGCGGGGTTGTCGCGAGCCACACGCCGGATCGTTTGACGAGCGCCTTGATCGGCGCTCGCGGTCACCGAACAGGTGTTGACGATCACAATCTCCGCAGCGTCCGTGGCCGCAGGAACACCGCCGTGCAAGCGCAGGCTTTCTTCGATGCTCAGCGCGTCGGCCTGATTGACCCTGCAGCCGAAGGTGACGATGGAGTACTTCACGGCGACTTCAGGCTTGCGTCGCCGCGCTGGCGAGTTTGGCGGCAGCCTTCTCCACCTTCTCCGCGAGTCCTTGCTTGTACCGCTGCAGCTGCTCAGCAATGCCCTTGTCGCTGAGCGCCAGGATCTGCGCGGCCAATACGCCGGCATTGGTCGCGCCCGGCTTTCCGATGGACACCGTCGCGACGGGCACTCCCGGCGGCATCTGCACGGTGGAGAGCAGCGCGTCCATCCCCTTCAGCGCCGAGGAATCGATGGGAACGCCGATGACCGGCGCAGTGGTGTGTGCCGCGACCACTCCCGCGAGATGCGCGGCGGCGCCGGCGCCGACGATGTATACCTTGACGCCGCGGCCTGGCGCTTCACGGACGAGTCGCATCACGCGTTCAGGTGATCGATGCGCCGACGCGACGGTCATCTCGCTTGAGATACCGAGTTCCGTCAGAACATCTACCGCCGCCTGCATAACCGGCGCGTCCGAGTCGGAACCCATCAGAATCAGTACGGAAATCGCCATAATCAAGTAGTCGTTAGTCGTTGGTGGTTAGTTATTAGTCTTGATCGTCAAGGCTCTTTTTCCGATGTCCTGCCGAAAGTGCATACCGTCGAAGGAAATCCGATTCACGCCGGCATAGGCGCGCTCGATGGCTTCGTCGAACGTCGGCGCGCGGCCCACAACGGTCAGCACGCGGCCGCCGGATGTCACGAGACGGCCGTCGCGCACCGCTGTCGCGGCGTGAAATACCTCAACGCCAGGAACCTGCGCGGCTTCCTCAATGCCCTCGATTGGTACGCCAGTCTTCACCGCACCGGGATAGCCGCCCGACGCGAGCACGACACCAACTGACGCGCCATCAGCGACGGTCACGCGCTCACTCGCCACTCGTCCTTCGCCAGCGGCGATCAACAGCGCCGGCAGATTCCCGTCGAGCATCGGCAGCACGACTTGCGCTTCCGGGTCGCCGAAGCGGACGTTGAACTCGATCACCTTCGGCCCGTTGCAGGTGAGGATCAAACCCACGTACAGGAAGCCGCGGTATTCGTGCCCCTCGTCGCGCATCCCACGGACAACGGGCTCGACGATCTCTCGCATCACGCGCACGGTCAGCTCGTCATCGGCAAGCGGACTCGGCGCAAACGCTCCCATCCCACCGGTGTTCGGCCCACGATCGTCGTCGTACGCGCGCTTGTGATCCTGCGCGGTGCCAATCGGAATCGCGGTCGTGCCATCGCACAACGCAAAGAACGATACTTCGGGCCCGCTCAAGCATTCTTCGATGACCACGCGCGCGCCAGCGTCGCCAAACTGGCGATCCTCCATGGCGCCGCGCACCGCTGCCTCAGCTTCCGCACGCGTTGAGGCGACGACAACGCCTTTGCCTGCTGCAAGCCCATCGGCCTTGATGACGACGGGCACGCCGAATTCACCGCCTGCGAGGATCGACTGCGCTTCCTGCGCGGATGCGCACACGCGATAGCGCGCCGTCGGAATGCCGTGCCGCGCCATGAAGTCCTTCGCAAACGCCTTGCTGCACTCCAGCCGCGCAGCAGCGGCGCTCGGACCAAAAATTCGATGGCTCGCGGCACGAAAGCGATCGACGATGCCACGATCCAGAGGCAACTCTGGCCCGACGACGGTCAGATCGAATCCTTCGCGGTCGGCAAGCGCAAGGAGCCCCTCGACGTCGCCAGCATCGACGGGGAAGAGGCGGGCGTCGCGGCCGATGCCGGCGTTCCCGGGAGCGCACGTGACTTCACAGTTTGGCGCAGTGCGCGCCAAGGCTCGAACCAGGGCGTGCTCGCGCCCGCCGGATCCCACAACCAGAAGCTTCATCGGGTCCAATGGCTTTGTTTGCAGTAGTTTGGGGCCGTGAAAAAAATTTCGTGGTTCTCGCCAGCCAGTTGAGCTTTCTCCCTTAAAAGGAGCGAGTCTTGTGATAGCCTAGCGCATTCCGTTGAACTCTATGGGCCTTACAGGGAACACAGGGGCGAGACCAACCTTGGGAGGGGCTGTTCGCTACCGTCGTTCGTGGGCCGCGAGTGAAGGAGGTGTAACACAGTTTGGCTGAAGTGAAGATTCAGGAAGGCGAGTCGATCGAAAGCGCGCTTCGTCGCTTCAAGCGGAAAGTGCAGCAGGAAGATATCATCAAAGATATCAAGAAGCATTCGTTCTACTTGAAGCCAGGCGATCGCCGGCGAGCCAAGCAAGCCTTGGCGCGCAAGCGGACGCGGAAGAAGCAGCGACGCGAATCGGACTAAGCTGCTGGGCTGATATTCGGTCCGCTCGGGACTGGGTCGATGAAGACTCGGTGCGGGCGGACCGTTCCCATCACGAGCAACGCCGTACTCGTGATGGGCGGGCTCGAGTTGGTGAGAGGTAGGACCGATGGAGTTCCAGGATAAGTCGCTCACATGCGTGGATTGCGGAACGGAGTTCATTTGGACGGCGGGCGAGCAACTTTTCTTCGCCGACAAGAATTTCAAGAACGAACCAAAGCGCTGTAAGAGCTGCAAGGCCAAACGCGCATCCCGCCCAGCACCCGGCGCCTCGGCTTCCCGAGAACGGGTGGAAACAACAACAAACTGTTCGGCCTGCGGAAAGGAAACGACCGTGCCTTTCCGTCCGACTCAGGGGCGGCCGGTGTTCTGTCGGGAGTGCTTCCAGCAGCGCAAGTTTGCAGGAGCCACAGGCGCCTGAGAACAAGCTCGACGCGCCTCGCGCCTCGAGTTCTGAGTCCTCTTAGAAACCAGTAGAATAAAGAGGCCACGCGTGACGTGGCCTTTTCGTTTTCTGCCACGGATAACACGGAAGACCCGGGATTGTTTCCTGTTCGCGGCCAAACCCCCCATGTATTCCCACAGATTTTTCGTTTCGACCGCCGTTTTTCTTACGATGAGCCTGGCGGCATTCAGCACGGCCTGTCGCGGAGGCGCGCCGGCACAAGGTGCGCAGCAAGGACCGCCGCCGGCCGCTGTCAAACTGCTCAAGCTCACCCCAGCGCCGATTGAAGACGCGTCCGAATTCATCGCAACTCTGCGGTCGCGCCGCTCGACTACGGTTCAGCCGGAAGTCGAGGGCCAGATCACGAGAATCTTCGTGAAGTCCGGAGACGTCGTGAAGGTTGGCGCACCGCTCGTCCAGATCAATCCCGCCAGACAGCTCGCCTCAGTGTTGAGCTCGGAAGCGAGCCGCGAAGGCGTGGAGGCCGACGTCGCGTACTGGCGCCAACAGGTCAAGCGCCTCGAGTCGCTCGTCGAAGCAGGCGCGATCAGCCGGGCCGAGTTCGATCAGGCGCAAACGTCGCTTCGTCAGGCCGAGGCGCGCTTGTCCGCGCTCAATGCGCAAGTCAAGGAAGGCCGCGTCCAGCTCGAGTTCCATCGCGTCGACGCGACGCAAGCAGGGGTGGTTGGAGATATCCCGGTTCGCGAGGGCGATCGCGTCACTACGTCAACGGTCATCACGACGATCGACGAAAACGTACTGCTCGAGGCGTACGTCCAAGTGCCGCTCTCACGATCGCCCGAGGCGCGAGTCGGCTTGCCGGTGCAACTGCTCGACGCCGAGGGAAAAGTCCTCGCGACGAACCCGATCACGTTCGTCGCGCCACGCGTGGACGACACCACGCAGACCGTCCTGGTCAAGAGCATCCTCAAGCAAGAACCGCCTTCGGTTCGTGTGCAGCAGTTCATTCGCTCCCGCATCATCTGGCGGACGGTGCAGGGATTGACAGTTCCAATCACGGCAGTGGTTCGGATCAGCGGCCAGTACTTCTGCTTCGTCGCCGAGCCCGGGCAGCAGGGCGGTTTGGTCGCCCGTCAGAAGCCGATCGAGGTAGGCGAGGTCGTCGGCAATGACTACGTCGTGCGCAACGGCCTGAAAGAAGGAGAGCAGCTGATCGTCTCCGGGATTCAGAAGGTCGGCGACGGGGCGCCGGTCAAAGCCGAGTAAGGCCACGGACTATGTTCGTCGACATATTTATCCGCCGGCCGATCATGGCGTCGGTCTGCTCTCTGGTTCTCATCCTGGCCGGCGCCGTCGCGATCCCTACGATGCCGGTCTCGCAGTATCCGAGCCTGGCCAATCCACAGGTCAACGTCACCGCGATCTACACCGGCGCGAATGCGCAGGAAGTCGAGACGGCGGTCACGACGCCGCTCGAACAGGCAATCAACGGTGTCGAGGGCATGATCTACATGTCCTCCTCGAGCACGAACAGCGGCATCTCGACGATCACCGTGACGTTCGACATCACGCGCGATCAGGACGTTGCCGCGGTGGACGTGCAGAACCGCGTCAACCAGCAACTCGGCCGCATGCCGGCCGAAGTGCGCACCACCGGTATCACCGTCCAGAAGCAGTCCACCGGCTTCATCATGGCCGTCGGACTGTACGCCGAGGAGGGCCATTACGACTCCCTCTTCATGAGCAACTACCTGGACGTCTACGTCAAGGACGCGATCAAGCGCGTCCCAGGGGTTGCCGACGTTGTCATCTTCGGCGAACGCAAGTACTCGATGCGCGTCTGGATCGATCCGGATCGACTGGCCGCCCGCGGGCTGACCGCCGGCGACGTCGTCAACGCGTTGCGCGAGCAGAACGTTCAGGTCGCCGCCGGTAGTCTCGGACAGGCGCCCGCCCCGTCAGGGCAGATGTTCACGCTCAGCGTCCGTGCGCTCGGACGTCTGCGCGAGGCGGCCGAATTCGACAACATCATTCTCAAGTCAGGCGCGGACGGATCGCTCGTCCGCGTCAGCGACATCGGCCGTTCGGAGCTCGGCGCCGAGACGTATGCCGCCGATCTCCGGTTTCAGGGTGTAGAGGCCGTCGGCTTCGGCGTCACGCAGCTCCCAACCGCCAACTCGCTTGACACCGAACGTGCCGTCACCGCCGAACTCGATCGCCTGGCGCAATCCTTCCCGCCAGGAATGAAGTATCAAGTCTCCTTCAACACTACCGACGTCGTCGAAGCGTCGATTGCCGAGGTCCTCAAGACGCTCGTTGAAGCGATCATCCTGGTGGTGCTCGTCATCTTCGTCTTCCTTCAGACGTGGCGCAGCACGCTCATCCCGGCCATCACGATTCCGGTGTCGCTCATCGGCGCCTTCGCGTTCGTGAAGCTGATGGGCTTCTCGATCAACACGCTCACGCTCTTCGGCATCATCCTCGCCACCGGTATCGTCGTGGACGATGCGATCGTGGTGATTGAGAACATCGAGCGGCACATCCAGGAGTACAAGGTGTCGGCGCGCCAGGCCGCGTCCGACGCAATGCGCGAGGTGCTCGGCGCCGTCATCGCAACCGGCCTCGTGCTGATCGCGGTGTTCGTGCCGGTCGCATTCTTCCCCGGCACCACGGGCCGGCTCTACGCGCAGTTCTCGATCACGATTGCGTTTGCGGTGGCGCTGTCGGTGTTCAACGCGGTGACGCTCACGCCGGCGCTCTCGGCGCTGCTGCTCGAACGCGAACATCACAAGAAGGGTCGATTCTTCACGTTCTTCGAGCGCGTCATCGAACGCGGGACGCATGCCTATGTGGCGTTGCTTCGCGGCACGCTGCGGTTGCGCTGGGCGATCGTGGTGGTGTTCGTCGGCGTGCTCGGGTTGACGTACTGGGTCTATCAGACCGTGCCACGCGCGTTCATCCCCGAAGAGGATCCCGGCTACTTCATCGTCCAGGTGCAGGCGCCTGCGGGAGCATCGCTCGAATACACGGGCAACGTGGCGCGGCAGGCCGAGGCGATCATCCTGAAAGATCAGGACGTGCTCGCCCTGTTCTCGGTCATGGGGTTCAGTTTCAGCGGCGCCGCACCCAACCAGGGATTGATGTTCGTGCGGCTGAAGCCATTCGAGAACCGGATCGGCGATGCGCATTCCGTCCAGGCCGTGCTCGGACGTATCGGCGGGCCGCTGTTTGGTATCCCCGGCGCGATCGTCGTCAGCTTCACGCCTCCGTCGATTCAGGGGTTGAGCCGCTTCGGCGGATTCGAGTTCCAGGTTCTTGATCAGAGCGGCGGAGACATTTCGCGGCTGGCCGAAGCCACGCAAGCGGTGGTGGGCACCGGCAACCGATCGCCGCTGCTGCGCGCGCCACTGTTCAGCACCTTCACGGCCAACGATCCTCAGCTGCAGGTGACGATCGAACGTCAAAAGGCGCTCGCGCTCGGACTCCCGCTCAATGAGATTACCAGCGCGCTGCAGATCTTCCTTGGATCGCAGTATGTGAACGACTTCGAGTTCAACAATCGCGCCTACCGCGTGTACGTGCAGGCCGCTCAGGAGTTCCGCTCGAATCCGAGGGCGCTGCAGCAACTGTATGCGCGGACGCGCGAGGGCAAGATGGTGCCGCTCGAGCAGGTCGTGCAGATGAGGGAAGCGACCGCGCCGCAGGTCATCAACCACTTCAACCTGTTCCGCTCCGCATCAATCAATGGCGCTGCCGCGGCAGGCGTGAGTTCAGGAGAAGCGCTCAACGAGATGGAGCGGATCGCCAACGACACGCTGCCGGAGGGAATGGGATACGCGTGGTCGGGCCTCTCGCTCGAAGAGACGAAGGCGGGCCGGCAGGCCTATCTGATCTTCGGCCTTGCCCTCCTGCTCGTTTACCTGACGCTCGCCGCGCAGTACGAAAGCTTGGTCCTGCCGTTCATCGTGCTGCTCGGTGTGCCGGTCGCGGTGCTCGGCGCGTTGAGCGCACAGTGGTCGCGCGGGCTCGCCAACGACGTCTATTGCCAGGTCGGCCTCGTGATGTTGATTGGGTTGGCCGCGAAAAACGCGATCCTGATCGTCGAGTTCGCGGAGCAGCTGCGCGATCGTGGCCTGCCGGTGATCGAGGCGGCCATCGAAGCGTCCCGGATCCGGCTCCGCCCGATCCTCATGACGTCGCTGGCCTTCATTCTGGGGGTGCTGCCGCTGGTCTTCGCGACCGGGGCGGGGCAGGTCGCCCGGCGCTCCGTGGGGACGACGGTTGCCGGCGGGATGTTCATCTCGACGTTCCTCAACCTGCTGTTTATCCCGGTGCTTTACGTGGTGGTCCAGACCCTCCGCGGCAAGTTCGGAGGCGGCGGCAGGAGGGTGGGGGAAGGCTAGAAAAAGGGAAAAGGCAGAAGGCAGAAGGCAAAAACCGGAGGAAACGGGGGCCGGGAACTCCCAGGCGCTCCGCGTGTCCAATCCCGTACGCTCGCGCGTGCGGAAAGGGCTCGAATTCTTGACAGTATTTGAACCGGCGTAGTACGCTGGCCGGTCTTTTTAGAGCCACGGGACAGTACGAATCCTTAAGATTTTAGGCACGAACGGCGGGACATTTCCTGGCCTTCTACGGTTTGGAGGAGAGCGGCGATGCTGATCGAGGAACGGGTCGTCGAGGGCGTGACGATTCTCGACCTGAAAGGGAAAATGACGCTCGGCGAAGGCGACGAGCTGCTCAAGGACAAGATCAACTCGCTCATCCAGCAGGACCGGAAGAAGTTGCTGCTCAACTTGGAAGGCGTGCCGTACATCGATAGCGCGGGGTTGGGGGAGATCGTCCGCACGTATACGACGGTGAGCCGCCAGGGCGGCAAACTGAAGCTCCTGAACCTGACCAAGCGTATTCAGGACTTGCTCGCCATTACCAAGCTGTTGACTGTGTTCGAGACCTACGAGTCCGAGCCCGACGCCGTCAAGAGCTTCGCGAGCTAGGCGACTACCCGCCGCGCTCAGGATGGCGCGCAACACCGTTCCCGACCTCATCGATCGAGCCGATCTGAATCCGGCGCCCGCGCGGTCGCTGGCCGCCAGCGTCTTCGTGTCGCTGCGGCCGGCGCAATGGACGAAGAACCTCTTCGTCTTCGGCGCGCTGATGTTCGGTCAACGTCTGCTGGATCCGACATCCGTCCTTCAGGCGATTGCCGCGTTCTTCATCTTTTGCGCGCTGTCGGGCGTGGTCTATCTCATTAACGACGTCGCGGATCGAGAGGCCGATCGTCAGCATCCGGTCAAGCGGCAGCGGCCGATCGCGTCGGGCGACGTCGCTGTGCCCGTGGCGCTCGGTGTGGCGGCGGTCATGGGCGCGGTGGCGTTGGCGGCAGCCTTCTGGCTGCGGCCGTCGTTCGGCTTGATCGCCGTGTCGTACCTCGGGCTTCTCGGGTTGTACTCGGCCACCCTGAAGCACGCCGTGATCATCGACGTGCTGACGATCGCGATTGGGTTCGTGCTGCGCGCCGCCGGCGGCGCCGTCGCGATTGGCGTGCAGGCCAGTCACTGGCTCTACGTCCTCATGATGCTGCTCGCGCTGTTCCTCGCGCTGAGCAAGCGGCGGCACGAGCTGGTCCTGCTGGCTGACGGGGCCAAGGGCCACCGCAAAATCCTGGAAGAGTACAGCCCGTACTTGCTGGATCAGATGATTGCGGTCGTAACCGCCTCAACCATCGTGGCTTACGCGTTCTATACAATCAGTCCTGAGACCGTGGTGAAGTTCGGCACCGACAAGCTCGGCCTGACGCTGCCCTTCCCGCTCTACGGGATCTTCCGGTACCTTTATCTAGTGCATCAGAAAGAGGGTGGGGGAAGCCCGGCCGACATGCTTCTGAACGATCGCCCGCTGCTCATCTGCGTCGGGCTCTGGGCCGCTGTCGTCGCCTTCTTCATCTATAGCCCCGCGCTTCGTTAGTCAGGACTGCCTGGCGGCCCTGCCGCCGCCGATAAGTAAAAGGGCAGTCGGGAGATATATGCAGAAATCCAAGGTCGCCATCCTTCGCACCGCCCCGGCTACGGTTCTCGAGGACTACCACTCCCTGATGAACCTGGCCGGCTACCAGGACGTCGTCGCGAAGGATGCCGACACGGCGCTCAAGGTCAACATTTCGTGGCACTTCTTCTTCCCGGCGACGTCGACCACGCCATGGCAGCTCGAAGGCGTGATTCGCGCGATGAAGCAGGACGGCTACGACCCGTCGCTCCTCCACGCTTGCCACAATCGCACGGTGGTCATCGACGCGCATCTCGGCGAACGAGAAAATAAGCAAATCAACGTCGTCGAAGCGCATGGCCTGCGCAATATCCACATCTACGAGACGGAAGAGTGGATCAACATCCGCGATGCGGTCGGCGATCTCACGAAGAAGTTCACGTGCCTGAATGACGTCTACCCGAAGGGCTTCATGATTCCGAAGCGCTTCGTCGGCGAGAACATCATTCATCTCCCGACGGTCAAGACCCACGTCTTCACGACCACGACAGGCGCGATGAAGAATGCGTTCGGCGGGCTGCTGAACGAGCATCGCCACTGGACGCATCCGGTGATTCACGAAACGCTCGTAGACCTGCTCATGATCCAGAAGAAGATCCACCGCGGCGTGTTCGCGGTGATGGACGGCACGTTTGCCGGCGACGGACCGGGGCCACGCTGCATGACGCCGCACGTGAAGAACGTGATCCTGGCCAGCGCCGACCAGGTGGCGATCGACGCGGTTGCGGCGAAGCTGATGGGATTCGATCCCATGTCGATCAAGTTCATCCGCATGGCCCACGAGATGGGCCTTGGCTGCGGCGATCCACGCGAGATCGAGATCGTCGGCGATACGTCAGCCGCGGCAGAACACTGGCATTTCGACGGCCCGTTCAAGAAGATGACGTTCGCCTCGCGGATGCAGCACAAGATCTACTGGGGCCCGATGAAGGCGCCGATCGAATGGTCGCTCAAAACGGTACTGGCGCCGTGGGCCTATATCGCCAGCGTCATTTATCACGACAGCTTCTGGTATCCGATGAACGCGAAGCGGATGATGCAGGACGTACTCGATAGTCCGTGGGGACGCCTGTTCCGCAACTGGGAAACCGTCAAGCCCGACGCTGCGGGAATCGGGTATCCGGACGTTGGCGGCACGGCGGCGGTGATCGAGAAAACCGGCACCAAGGCGCTCGTGCAATCGTTCGGGATTCTCGGCACCTGCATCAAGGAAGCGCCGGAGTTTGCGGGACGCCGGAGGCACGCGCCGAAGAAAGTTTGAAGTTTGAAGTTGGAAGTATGAACTGGAAAGTTGAAGGCTGAAGGGTGAAGGCTGAAGGGTAAGGCTGAAGGCTGAAGAAGCTAAAGAAGGCTAAAAGCCAAAGGCTGAAAGCTGGAAGCTGGAAGCTGGAAGCTAAAGTAGGAAGGTTGAAGTGGACGTTCGAAACGACAGCGTTGACGTCGAGCAGATCATGAAGCAGGTGCGGGCGCGAATCCGCGAGAAGCGGGGTGTCGACTACACCGAAGAGGAAATACGCGAGCTGGCGAGCGTCAAACTCGAGCGGTTTCTCGATCCAAAAGGCGTGCGATCGGACCTGCTCGAACAGTATCGCTCACGCCGTGAGGCATCGACTACGCCGCGGAACTATGCGTTCGAAGACACGACGATTTACGAGTCGAGCCGGCCGTTCCTCCGCGCGCTGCGCAAGCTGCTCAATCCGATCCTGAAGCTGTTCTTCAACCCGACGCCGGTGGTCGAGTCGCTGCACATTCAGTCGAAGCTGAACGACTCGTACAACCAGGCCGAAGCGCTCTATTACGAGCTGATTCACAACCTGGTGCTCGAGACGACGAGGCTCGGGATCGAGGTGAAGAACCTGAAAATGCGCGTCGAGTCGATGTCGAGCCGGCTCGATTTCGACGAGCGCCGCGCGCGAGCGCTCGAGGGCGTCGTCCAGTACCGGCCTGGCGCGGTTGCACCGCTGCAGCCGCCGGCTGGCGGCGGCGATCGCGAGCGAGGCGGGCCGGTCGGCTCGGTCTCGAATCAGGCGGCTGAGGCCGAGCGGCGAAACCGGCGGCGGCGCCGCCGCGGACGCCGCAGGCCCGGCGGGCACCAGAGTGCGAACGGCGAGCGTCAGGCAGCCGCCAACGGCGGCGACGCCGCGCCGGGCGACGCGGGCGGCGCGTCGTTCGAACCGCCCCCGCCTGCCGGTGACGCCGGCGGCGGCTCCGCCGAGTCGTGAAGCTCGCCGTCGTCGTCCAGCGCTACGGCGCGGACATCAATGGGGGGGCCGAGCAACACGCCCGCTACATCGCCGAGCGGCTTGCCAAGCACGCGGAAGTCGAAGTCGTCACGACCTGCGCTCGCGACTACGTCAGCTGGCGCAACGAGCTTGCCCCGGGCCTCGAAACCGTCAACGGAATTCCAGTCCGCCGCTTTCCGGTCACGCGCGAACGGCATCCAATCGAGTTCGGGCGGCGATCTCAGAAGGTCTTCGACTCCGTTCACTCGGTGGCGGACGAACTCGCCTGGCTCGACAGCGAAGGGCCGACGAGCCCCGCGCTCGTCCGCTACTTGCAGGCGTCCGCCGACTCGTTCGATTTCGTTCTGTTCTTCAGCTATCGGTACTACCACGCGTGGCATGGTGTGCGGCGCCTTGCGTCACGTGCGGTGCTGGTGCCGACGGCTGAACGGGATCCGGCGATAGGCCTTTCGATCTTCGGCCCGGTCTTCCGCGGCGCGCGCGGCATCATGTACAACTCGTACGAAGAGCGGGCCATGATCCAGGCGGCCACCCACAACGAACGCGTACCTGGCGTCGTCGTTGGCGTTGGATCGGAAGTGCCTGCGCGTACGGAGCCAACCCGATTTCGCCGGCGCCACAAGATCTCCCGGCCATTTGCGATTTACATCGGCCGGCTCGATGCCAACAAAGGCTGTGGAGAGCTTTTCGATTACTTTCAGCGCTACGCCGCCACGTTCCCGCGCGGACTGGATCTGGTGCTCGTCGGCAAACCGATCATGCCGGTGCCGAAGCATCATCGAATCCATCACCTCGGCTACTTGTCCGACGAGGACAAGTTCGATGCCTTGGCGGCCGCAGATCTGCTGATCATGCCATCGTACTTCGAGAGCCTATCGATGGTGGCGCTCGAAGCGTGGGCGCTTGGCCGGCCCGTGCTGGCCAACGGCCGCTGCGACGTGTTGAAAGGCCAATGCATTCGCAGCAATGCCGGGCTGTACTACGAAAGCTACGAGGAGTTCGCGGAAACGCTGTATTCGCTCGAGTCGAACGGGCCGCTGCACGCCCGCCTCGGACGCAACGGGCGCGAGTACTTCGCCCGCCATTACGCGTGGCCGGTGATCGAGAAGAAGTATCTCGACATGTTCGCGCAGCTGAAAAAGCAGAACGCATCCGCGGCGATCGAGCCGCTGCCAAGTTGGCTCGCCCGCCGGCGGCGTGAGGTTCCTGCGGCTAATGACATTCTCTCCCGCGTCCCGTCTGGCGCAGTGGTGCGCGTCGATTCACGGCAGGGCCGGATCGCATGAGCGGCCGACAGCCCCGCGTCCATCAAGTCCTCGCCACGCTCGGTTATGGAGACGCCATCGGGCACGAAGTGCTTGGCATCCAACGCGTGCTGCGCGGCGCCGGTATTGAGTCGGAGATCTTCGTGGAAACGGCCGATCCCCGGCTCGAGGATCTCACCCTCGACTACCGCGAGATGGTGGGCGCGATTGCGCCGGACGACATTCTCATTCACCACTTCTCCATCGGCTCTCGGGCATCGCGCACCGCCTACGCGCTGCCGGGCCGCATGGCGCTCGTCTATCACAACATCACGCCGCCGGAGTATTTCGTCGGCGTGCATCGCGATCTCGTCAAGTTGTGCTTTCGTGGACGTCGCGAGCTGACCGCGTACATCGATCGCTGCGATCTCGCGCTGGGTGATTCAGAGTTCAACCGTATGGAGCTCGAAGCGCTCGGCTTTCTGAGAACCGCCGTGCTCCCGGTGGTTCCTGACTTCACGCATCTCAACGGGGAGCCCAATCGGCTGCTCGCAGCTGATTTCGACGATGGCTGGACGAACGTGATGTTTGTCGGGAGGGTCATCCCGAACAAGCGGTTCGAGACCATCATCCGCGCATTTCACGCTTACAAGACCCGTCACAACCCGCGATCTCGATTGCTTCTTGTCGGTTCGTACAGTGGCTTCGAGCGCTACCTCGCGATGCTGCACACGCTCATCGCGCGGCTGGGCACTCAGGACGTCCACTTCCTGGGTCACGTCTCGAACGAAGAGCTCACCGCGTTCTACGATGTCGCCGATCTGTTCCTCTGCGCCAGCGCGCACGAGGGATTCTGCGTACCAATCATCGAAGCGTTCTACAAGCGGGTGCCAGTCGTCGCGTACGCGTCGACCGCGGTTCCAGCGACGATGGATGGTGGCGGAGTGCTGTACGGCGCGACCGACCCATTCGAGATCGCGCGGCTGGTCAGCGCCGTGATCGACGATCCAGCGGTAGAGGACGCGGTCCTGCAGTCGCAGGATGCCGCGCTCGACCGACTTCTACAGCGCAACTTCGCCGGCACGCTCCTGGGATTCGTCGACGAGATGAAACAGGTGCCACCTCGGCCTGCGCCGGAGGTCGCCTGGGATTTCTGGGCGCAGTTCGATCAGCTCGAGCGGCTCGAGGAGCTGCGTCAGTTCCGGCCGGCGGTGTTCAAGGCGCTTCCACTGGAACCGCTGTCCGCTTCTCGCGGCTCGCAGCTCGCAAATGCGACGAATGACGAAACGAACCGCGAGCCGCGAACCGCGGACCGCGAAACGCGAACAGCGGACCGCGGCACGACATGATTATCAACCAGTGGGTCCCGGCGGCGCATCGTGGCGATGCAATCGGCGATAGCGCTCGCCGATTTCGCTCGATGCTGCGGTCGCTCGGCCACGCCTCAGAGATCTTCGCTCTGACGATCGACGACGACCTTCGAGACGACGTGCGCTCATTCGCGGACGCTGAAGCGCGGCGCGGCGACGTCACGATCTTCCATTTCGCGCTGCCCTCGCCGATGACGGATGCGTTCGCGAGCTTGCCGGGCGGCCGCGTGCTGCAGTATCACAACATCACGCCCGCCTCGTTCTTTGCCCCATATGCGCCCGGCCTCTTCCGCCTTGCAGCCTTGGGCCGACGCGAGCTTCAGTCGCTGGTGGGCAAGGTCGATCTCGCACTTGGCGACTCCGAGTTCAACCGGCAGGAGCTCGAAGATCTCGGCTTCACACGCACCGGCGTCCTGCCGATCGCGGTCGACACGGAGCGAATCACCGGAGCACCACCCCGGCCAGCGCTCGAAAAGATTTTGAGCGACGGCTTGATCAACATTCTGTTCGTCGGCCGCATCGTTCCGAACAAACGGATCGAAGACCACATCCGCTTGGCCGAGGTCTACAAGCGGTACGTCGACAGCTACTACCGGTTCATTTTTGTCGGCCGCTACGACGGCGTGCCGTCGTACTATGCGCAGGTTCGGGCGCTCATCGCCGAGTTCCGCATGCTGCCCGATCGCTTCTGGTTCACCGGGCCGGTGCCCGACGAGGATCTCGGAGCGTTCTACCGGTGGGCTGACGCCTACGTCTCCCTGAGCGAGCACGAGGGGTTCTGCGTGCCTCTGGTCGAGGCCATGGCCGCCGACGTGCCAATCCTGGCATACGCGGCAGGCGCCGTTCCAGAGACCCTTGGCGGCGCGGGGCTGCTGTTTGCGCCGAAGGATCTCGAGATGGCGGCCGAACTGCTCGGCATGCTTGTGTACGATCGCGATTTGCGCCGACGGGTGCTGGATGGCCAGAGAAGGCGGCTGCAGGACTTCGCGCCGCCGGCAATCGAAGCGCGGCTCCGCGACACGCTGACCGCGTTGCAGATACGTTGAGGACCGATATTTGAAGATTGCATTCATCGTCCAGCGCTACGGCGCCGAGATCCTCGGCGGCTCCGAGTATCACTGCCGGCTCATCGCCGAACGCCTGGCCCCGAAACACCAGGTCGAAGTGCTCACGACCTGCGCGTCCGACTACATCACGTGGAAGAACGACTACCCGGAGGGGGCCGATCGGATTCGCGGCGTGACGGTGCGGCGCTTTGCCAACGCGCGGACTCGCGACATCCACGCGTTCAATCGTTACTCGGAATGGATCTTCACCAGCAAGCACTCGAGGGAAGACGAAGGTGAGTGGCTGCGCCAGCAGGGACCGTGGTGTCCCGCCCTGATCGAATACCTCGACCGCAACCACCATCAGTACGACGTGCTGATCTTCTTCACCTACTTGTACTCGCCAACAGTCCTCGGGTCGAGAATCGCTCCGCACAAGAGCATCCTCGTGCCCACCGCGCACGACGAACCGGCGATTCATCTCGACATTTACAAGGAGTTGTTCAGCCTGCCGGCCGGCATCGCCTACAACACCGAAGTCGAGCGACGGTTCTTGACAACGCACTTCTCGATCCGCGCGGTCGAGGAAGAGACCATCGGCTGTGGGGTGGACCTTCCCGCATCGCATGGCGGGCGCAGCGACGAGACGGAGGAGGACGACGCTCCGCAGGACGATTCCCCAAGCTTTCGCCCACACCTGGCGCAGCGCGGCACGATGTTCCGCCGCCGGCACCGCCTGCACGGCCCGTTCGTGCTCTACGGCGGTCGAATTGACGCCGGGAAGGGCTGCGAGGAGTTAATCGAATACTTCAGCACCTACGTGCAAGACAGCGGCGACGCCTCGCTCGTCTTGATGGGCGTCAAGCTGATGCCGCTCCCCGAGGAACCGTTCATCCGCTTTGCCGGACGCCTCTCGGACCAGGAGCGGCTCCAGGCACTCGAAGCAGCGACGATTGTCGTGGTCCCCTCGCCGTACGAGAGCCTGTCACTGCTGGCCCTGGAATCGTTCGCGGTCGGCACACCGATCCTCGCCAACGCACGCAGCGAGGTCCTGGTCGATCATTGCCACAAAAGCAACGCCGGACTGTACTACGCCGATCGCGACGAGTTCACGGAGTGCCTGCGCCTCTTGATCACCGATCCGCACCTGCGGGAGGGTATGGGCCGGAACGGGCGCAGGTACGTGCGCCAGAACTACCGCTGGGACGTCATCCTCGCAAAATACGAGAAGATGTTCGGAAAGTTAGGACGCCGGTAGCGTCAGTCGGTGTCGATCGACGAAGCAACCTCTTCGTCGAGATCGTCCATCGATGATTCAGCGCGGGATCCGGAAGGCTGTGGCCCGGTGCGCTTACGGCGCGGGCGGATGTCGTGCCGCTTGATCATCTCGTTGAGGGTCGTGGGTTTGATCTGAAGGAGCTCGGCGGCCCGCTTCTGCACGCCGCCGGCTTGCTCGAGGGCCGACTCGATCAGGCCGCGCTGGAACGCAATCTCCGCATCTCGATACGAAATCCCCTCGGGTGGAACCACGAACTGCGGCATCTGAAAACGCCGGCTGTTGCGGACGTGATCCGGCACGAGATCGATGTCGATGCGCTGGTTCGATGAGAGCACGACGGCGCGCTCGATCACGTTCTCCAGCTCGCGGACGTTGCCAGGCCAATCGTATTCAACGAGCAAGTCGAGTGCTTCCGGTGTCAGGTCGAAGCGCGGCTTCTGGTTTTCCTCGCCGTACTTCTCGAGGAAGTGTTGAGCCAATAGCGCGATATCCTCGCGCCGTTCGCGCAGCGGCGGCAGCTGGACGGTGATCACGTGCAAGCGGTAGTACAGGTCCTCGCGGAACTTCCCCTCGTCTACCATCCGGCGCAGCTCGACGTTCGTCGCAGCAATGATGCGGACGTCAACCTTGATCGTCTCGACGCCGCCGAGGCGCATGAACTCGCGTTCCTGAATCACCCGCAGCAGTTTGGCCTGGGTCTCGAGCGGAATGTTGCCGATCTCGTCAAAGAAGATCGTGCCCTTGTCGGCCAGCTCGAAGAGGCCTTTCTTTGGATAGATCGCTCCGGTGAACGCGCCTTTGACGTGGCCGAACAGGTTCGACTCGAGCAGATCCGGCGGCAAGTTGCCGGAGTTGACCGTGATGAACGCACGATCCGCACGGGTTGAGTTCTGATGGAGCGCCCGCGCGACCAGCTCCTTGCCCGTGCCGCTCTCGCCGTTGATGAGGATCGTCGTTCGGCTCGGCGCGGCCTGGATAATCAGGTCGAAGACCTGCTTCATCCGCTGGCTGCGGCCGATGATCTCGCCAAAGCGATTGAATTGCGCCTGCAGGTTCTGGCGCAGCGCGCGGTTTTCAGCCACCAGCCGGCGCTTCTCCAACGCGTTGCGCAACACCGCGAGGACTTCGTCGTTCTTGAACGGCTTGGTGATGTAGTGGAACGCCCCACGCTTCATCGCGGTGATGGCACTCTCCACCGACGCGAACGCGGTGATCATCAGGATCGGCAGGTCATCGTCGATTTTCTTCAGCTCGTCGAGCGCCGTCATGCCGTCCATGCCCGGCATCATGATGTCGACGATGGCCGCGTCCAACGGCACCGTGCGGGCCAGCTCGAGGCCCTGCGCGGCGTCGGCTGCGAGGCGCACGGTGTAGCCCTCGCGCGACAGCAGCGCATCGAGGATCTCACGCATGATCTCCTCGTCGTCGATGACCAGAATGGTGCCGGTTCTATTCATGCTTTTAGTAGCGTCCAGCTACCAGCTGCCAGCTCAACGGGCTCAGCTCCAACCAGCTGGAAGCTGGGAGAGCGGGAAGCGGTCATGCCTGGCGCGGTATCGACGCCCCTGCGCTCGATCGTGACACGAGTGGGAGCGACAGCGTGAATCGTGTGCCTTGCCCTGGCGAGCTGTCGCACGCAATGGTGCCGCCGTGCTCCTGCACGATTCCGTAGGTGATCGAAAGCCCCAGACCGGTGCCCTTGCCGATGTCCTTGGTCGTAAAGAACGGATCGTAGATCCGCGACAACTGGTCGGCGGGAATCCCGGAACCGGTGTCGGCCACCTCAATCGTCGCCGAATCGCCCGACGCTTGCGTAACAATCGTCAACCAGCCACCCTTCGGCATCGCATCGCGCGCGTTCAGGAACAGATTCAGGAAGACCTGCTGCAGCTTGTACTCGATGCCGAGAATGACCGGCGGCGCTCCGGCCAGCTCCTTGCGCACTTGAATACGGCCGGTGCGCAGCTGATGTTCGAGCAGCGACAGCACGTCGTTGATAACCGCGTTCGCGTCCACGGGGCCGCGGTCGACCTGTGCCGGCCGAGCCAGGTTCAGCAAGCCGTTCACAATCTTCGCGGCGCGGAACGTCTGGCGCTCGATCTTCTCGAGGACCTGAGCCTTGGGATCGTCCGGCTCGGTCCCCTGCATCAGCATCTGCACAAAGCTCGAAATGCCGGTCAGCGGGGTGTTCACCTCGTGCGCTACGCCGGCGGCAAGGAGCCCGATCGACGCCATCTTCTCGGAAATCTGCAGCTGCTCCTCGAGCTGCACGCGAGCCGAAATGTCTTCCACCACGACGATCGTACCGGCAATCGCCCCCGACATGTCCCTCAATGGCGTCGTCGCGGCGTTGACGAGCAGCCGGCGCGGCGCCTCATGGCGCGAGGTGAGCGGGATCCGATAGACAGCGGCGCCATCCGGCGAATCATTTCGGGCCGATCGCAAGATCTCGGCGAAGGCCGGATCGAGGATCTGCTGCAGCTTGCGACCGACGGCCGCTTCATGGCGCACGCCGTAGAGCTCCTCGAGGCGCCGGTTCCAGCGCAGCACGCGATCCTCGCGATCGACGACGGCCAGTCCGTCGTTGAGCGACTCGAGGATGTTCTCGCTGAACTCGCGCATCCGGTCGAGCTCGTCGGCCTTGACCGTGAGCTGCCGATAGAGGCGGCCGTTCTCCAGCGCGGTTGCGGCCTGCGCGGCGACGGCGGCAAGCAGGGCCATGTCCTCGCTGCTCAGCGGTTCGGCGCTCGACTTCCGGCCCAGCGCCATAACTGCGATGGTTCCTTCTTTGGAGACGCACGGCACAAAGTAGTGGATCCCGGCCGCTCGCCAGAACTCGATGTCACTGGATTCCAAACGGCGTTGCGCCAGCGGATCGTCCAGCGTGAGCGTATGGCCCGAAATCAGCCGGGTCGCGACCTCAGACGTTCTGCCGAGCGTCGGCGGTTCTGTCGCAAAGCCGGAGTGGGCGACCGTCACGAACGACGCATCGCGCACGGTCGCCGACGGCGCCAGCATCAGCGCCATCCGATCGACGAGCAGCGTTTCCGTCACGCGCCGCACCAGGCGCTCGCTGAGCCTGAACAGATCGAGATCGCTGTTGAGGTCGCGCGCGAAACCCACGAGCGCGCGGCGATAGTCGTAGCGATCGCGGTAATACACGCGATCGAGCGCCGTCTGGATCACGTTCTTCACCGGCCTGGCCAGCAGCACCAGCACCATCGTGGCAAGGAACGCGATGATGGGGTTCGTGTCGTTCGTGTCGGTCTCGAACCAGATACCGGCAATCTTCAACACGATCGTGTAAATCGCCGCGATCGCCGCAATCGCGGCCGCGTACACGAGACCGCGCTTGATGATGACCTCGACGTCCATCAGCCGGTAGTGGATGATCGCCGATGCAAACGCGAGCGGCACGAGGCCGAGCAGGATCGCCGTCAGCTCGAGAGCCGGCGCCGGAGCGTAGCCGAGGGCGAAGGGCAGCGCGTAGCCGAACACGAACGGCATCGCGCCCAGGCCGGTACCCCAGACGATCCAGCGAAGCTGGCGACGGGCGGTGACCGAGCGCACGCGATACAGCGCGCGCGTCATGATCACGAGGCCGCCGATGAGGCACAGCGACAGGTAACCGAGCTCGGCGCCATCGACGAACGTGATCACGTTTGAAAGCACGTCGCCGTAGCGATCGCCGCGAATGATCGTCGCGACCTTCGCGGCGCCGAGGAGCAACGCCGGCAGATAGATCAGCGGCAGGAGCGTACGTCCGGCGTCGCTCTTGGCCCAGCTGTCCGGCCGCTCGGGAAACACGAGCGCGAAGTGCACGAAGAGCGGCGGCAGCAGCAGCATCGCCACGACGTCCGCCCAGTAGAACACCCAGTCGAGACGATCGAATTTTCCGCTCGAGGAAAACGTGAGCACGCCGAAGAACGCAACCGACAGCCAGAAGAAGTGCAGCGTCGCTTGATTCTCCGGACGACGGAGCCGAACCACGGTTCCGACGAACAGCGCAAACAGGCCGACGCCCGCCAGTGCCAGATACAGCCAATGCGAGGTCGAGGGAATGTCGCTGACCGCGACCGTAATCAACTGGGGGTCGCTTTGCCCGCCTTGACGCACGAGGACGTATTGCAGGACGCTGCCGGCACGGGCGGCGTGAAGGGCGTGAACGACGTCGCCTGGGCCGGCGATCAGGCGGTTATCGACTCGAAGGAGCGTGTCGCCAGCGCGAATACCGGCCCGGCTCGCCGGTGAGTTCTCCGCGACGGCGCCGGCCAGGACGTCCCCGCCATTGCTCTCCCAGAGGACGCCGTCCTCCATCTCGGTCCAGCCACGCGCGGGAATGTTCAGCGCGGCGAGCACGACCAGGCCGGCCACAACGGCCAGCTGCGCTACGACCCTCGCGAGCGCACTCCGTTTGACGCGGGCGGACAGTGATGCTGAAGGCAAAGATAGGTCCGCACGGTGCGAAGCAAACGACGTTCCCTGCCCGGCCGGGGGCAAATCTGGATAAATCATTGTCCAGCAATAACTTCACTGCCGTGCGGAACGAGCTGGTTCCAATGAACCGAAAGCTCGATCCAAGAAAGTGGAGCGGAGAGAACGCGACTTAGAAACGGACGAGGAAGCCGCCGACCACTCGCTTCGGGGGCTTCACGACGAGCAGTTCGTCGTAGACCGAGGCCGGATCGTTCGGGTCGCGGAACAGATTGCGAAGGCCGAGAAGGACTTCCCACTTGGTTCCGCCGATCTCGAACGGCAATGCCTGATTGACCTGCACGTCGAAGCGCGCATCGAGACCCGGCCGCGGCAGTGAGGTATCGGACTTGGTGTATCCGGTGTTGATCTTGTAAAACACGAACACGCGCGTCGAGGTCTCGGGAATCTCCGTCGTGACCGTCGTCGTGACGTCGTGCAGGTCTTCGGTCTCGGGCCGGAGTGCCGCCGGCGCCCAGGAGGCAAGGCCGCTGGCATCGCCACGCGTCAACCACCGCGCTTGCGTCACGCTGTAATCAATCGAACCCTGCACGCGCCGGCCCGACGCCGTGCTGAAACGCACCGCCCAACCATCGGCGTCGACCGAACCGGCGTTGGCCACGTAGTAGTGGCCGACCGACTGCGGTCCACCCGGCAGGCTCAATCCGAAGAGCGTCACCAGCTGATCGTCGACGTTCTGATAGAAACGGCGGATGCCAAACACGTAGGCATCGTTGAACTGGTGATCGACGAGCACGTCGACGTATCGTGCCCGCTCGACGCTGAACGCGTTCGAAGAGATCAGCCCGCCAAGCGGCGCAAACGTCCGCTCGGGCGGCAGCCACGGGCCCGGCGTTTCGCTCGCCACGAACTCTTCGGCGCCTGGCGCCACCATGCGCTGCGCAACGGTGGCCGACACGCGTGTGTTCTTGAACGGTTCGACGGTCAGGCCGACCTTCGGGCTGAACAGACCGCGTGAATCGAGATAGTCGTAGCGACCGTAGCGGCCGCCGTACTCGATCATCACGCCTTCCGAGATCGTCCACCGATCGAGCGCATACAGCTCGCCGACGTTTCTGCTGTTCTCGGTCGCCGCGGCCAGCGCGGCGGGGTTTCCGCCGTAATAGTCCTGGGTGCTGTACGACAGGCCGAATCGATACGAGTGCGCGGTCTTATTGCGCGACTGGAAACCGCCCGCCACGATCCAGGACGACAGATCGCCCTGACTCATCGCCGCGCGAACCGACCAATCACCAGCGGGCGTAGGCGCGCCGATCGCCATGTAGGCTACGCCACGCGGGAGCATGGTTCCTGCAAACAGCCCCTCGGGACCAAACGCGCTCGTCGTCAGCAAGTTGACCTCGCCCGAGAACGGCAGGTCGGTAAAGAACGTGGTCGCCATACTGGCGGCCGAAACCATCGCGCGGCCAAAGATTGATCCGTTCGTCGGGATCTCCGGATCGCGCTCGACGACGGCCACGATTGGTGACGTGTCTTTGAGGATGCTGCGCTTGATATGACGCAGTCGCCACGCGGTTTCCGAGTGCGAGTGCTCCGTACGCGACGCGTCGGTTGGTTCCGGATCGGGCTGATCGGCAAGGGTTCCGGCGGGCAACCCGAAACCGGCCGCGACGATTGGACGCGCCGCGACGGGGGGCGTTGTTGTCCCGGTCGTTGCCACCGGGCCTTCGATCCGTCGCAACTGAAGGATCTGCGCCGCGGGCGAGAAGCCATTGACGCGTACAGTCGTGCGCGCCGAGCCGGCAAAACCAGATCGATGGGCCTGAACGGTGTAGTCGCCGATCGGCAGTGCCTCGATTGAGAAGAAGCCGGATGCGTCGGTGAGTGTCTTCGCGATGGTGGCCGTGCCAAGGGCGGAAACCATGGCGCCGGCGATCGGGCCGCCGCGATCGTCGCTGACGGTGCCGGTGATGCTTCCTCTCAGGGCGCGAGCGGACTGGTACTGTGCCGACTGGGCCAGCGCAGTGTCCGCGCTGAACGATCCCAGAATGCCGACGCTCGCGGCGGTGATCACCGTGAGCACCCGGTTGAGGCGTTGCATTGCCATCCTCCGTTCCGGCTACGACCCGACCGTAAAGAACACGTCGCGCGAAATCGATTTCCCCGACAGAAGATCGAGCACCTGCACTCCGAGGCGATACTCACCTTCTTGAAATCCCGCCAGCGGTACGACTTGCCCCGCCATCACCGGATCGCCACTCGCGGCATCGAACCCTGGGCCCATTAATGCTGGATTGAAGCGCTGCGGTTCCGTGTGATTGAAGTACTGCTCGCCGCGGCCTTCTGTCCCTTTCCGAAAAAAATGGTACTCCACTTTGACGTCGAATTGCCGCTCCGCGGTCACCGTCGGGTTGTAGACGAGCAGCACCACCACGAGCTCCTCGTCGCGTCTGAACCGGCGGTCCGCCGCCGGGATAATTTCATTGCGGCCAATCGCATACGGCCGCTCCGCCAGCTGGTCCACCGGAACCGGCTCATCCAGCGTCGTCAACCGGTCCGCCACGATGATGCTGCTCGTCGTCAGCTCACCTGAGCGGAACTCGGGGACGTTCAGCGGTTGGCGGAGCACCGCGGCCTTCGGCCGCGACTTGTTTGTCGCCGGGTCCACGCGCTCCCGCATGACGACAAACACATCATACTCGCCCGGCATGACGGAAAACCCGCGACTGATGCGCGCGGTCTGACTTTCGCCTGACTTCAGTTCGACCGGGAAAATCGCATCAACCGCGTAACTGTCGTCCTGGGTCTGCCGGCGTCGCGCCCTGACGTACACCAGCGCCGACAGCTTCGTGAGCCGCGACGCATCAATCGTCAACGTGAACGGCACGAACGTTCCGCGTTGTGCCTTCACATAGTCGTTCTGCCACTGCAGCGGGAAGTCTGACGGCGGCGTCTTCCCTGCCATCGCGGCATCCGCAATCGCGAGGATCGCTTCGCCTTCCGCGCGATGCGTTTCCTCGATCTGATCGCGCTGGCCGGCCGAAGTTTCCCGCTGTACCGAAGCCTGCAACGTCGTCGCGGCGACGAGAATCACCAGCCCCGCCGCGCGTCCGAGAAAAGTCGACGTCCGCTCCAGCCGTGCGAGCATCCAGCCCTGACCAACCTGCTTGATCATAGGCGAGTCGCTCCTGCCAAGTCAAAGATGGGCCATGAATTACGGGCACAGGGTGTCACACCATGGTTCAGGTGGACACGAAACTGCGCATCTTCGCAGAACTATGGGCTAAATCAGCTATCATCAGCCGGTTAGAGCGGCGATCGGACTCGAAATCTGTCGAGCTTCGAATCAGACCGACCGAGCCGAGGGATGAATGCAGGACGATGTCCTGGTGATGGTGCTCGCCGGAGGAGCTGGTGAACGGCTGTATCCCTTGACCAAGGAACGGGCGAAGCCGGCTGTTTATTTCGGCGGTCCGTACCGGATCATCGACTTCACGCTCAGCAACTGCATCAACTCCGGCCTGCGGAAGATCTTCATCGCCTTGCAGTACAAGTCGCTGTCGCTCGGCCGCCACATCCGCATGGGCTGGAGCGTCGTCGCGGACGAGCTCGGCGAGTTCATCGAGATTCTGAGCCCCCAGAAACGCGTCGGCGAGCATTGGTACCTCGGGACCGCCGACGCGGTGTATCAGAACCTGTACTCAATCCTCCGCGAGGACCCCCGCCATCTTCTCGTCCTCTCCGGCGATCACGTCTACAAGATGGACTACGCGCGTATGCTCAAAGCGCATCGCGAGAGCGGCGCGGCCGCAACCATCGGCGTAATTGAAATCCCCAGCGAGGAAGCCTACCGGTTTGGCGTGATGCAGGTCGACGACGAGGATCGCCTGGTGGGCTTTCTGGAGAAGCCGAAAAATCTGCCGCGCGGCCAGACGGTACTTGCGTCGATGGGCATCTACATCTTCGACGTGAAGGTCCTCGTGCCTGTGCTCGAAGCGGACGCGCGACGGGCGACCACGCACGATTTCGGCAAGGACATCATCCCGGAGCTGGTGGCGCGCAATCCCGTCTACGCCTACCGCTTCACCGACGAGAACAAGAAGGAATCGAAATACTGGCGGGACATCGGAACCCTTGACGCGTATTACGAAGCCAACATGGATTTGTGCCGCGTCAACCCCGACTTCAATCTGTACGATCCAGAGTGGCCGCTGCGCACGCATCAAGTGCAGGCACCGCCTGCCAAGTTCGTCTTCGCCGACGAAGGGCGGCGCTGCGGTCAGGCACTCGACTCGATCATTTCGGCGGGGTGCATCATCTCTGGAAGCCGGATCGCGGGCAGCGTTTTATGCCCCAACGTGCGCGTGCACAGCTTCTGCTCGGTCGACCAGAGTATCCTAATGCCTGGAGTTCGCGTCGGCCGGCACGCCAAGATCCGTCGTGCGATTATCGACCGCGACGTATTCATCCCGAGAGGCGCGCTGATTGGTTACGACGCCGAACAGGATCGCGAGCGCCACACCGTCACCGAAAGCGGGATCGTCGTCGTCACAACCGACGACGAGCCGTACATCGGACCCATCCGCGATGATGCGCTCAGGAACGAGCAGGAATTCGATCGCCGCGGTTCGTTAGTCGCCGACTAACAACCAGCCTCTTTTTTTTCCTCTTATTTTTCTCTTACGCATGTCCACAATTACACACGTTATTGGCAGAGAGATCCTCGACTCGCGAGGCAATCCCACAGTTGAAGTTGACGTCAGGCTGGCCGACGGAGCGTTCGGTCGCGCGGGTGTGCCATCCGGCGCATCGACGGGCGAACGCGAGGCGCTCGAGCTTCGTGACGGCGACAAATCTCGTTATCTCGGAAAAGGCGTCCGCAAGGCGGTCCAGAACGTGAACGGCGAGATCGCGAAGGCGATCGCCGGCCGTGAAGCGGATCAACGAGCGATCGACCAGCAAATGATCGCGCTCGACGGAACCCTTAACAAAGGAAGGCTGGGCGCCAACGCCATCCTCGGCGTGTCGATGGCACTCGCGCGCGCAACGGCGCACAGCGCGAAGAAGCCACTCTATGCGCAGCTCGCGGGTCTCTACGGCAGCAAGCAGTTTTCTCTACCCGTGCCGATGATGAACATCCTCAACGGCGGCGCGCACGCAGATAGCAGCGTCGACTTCCAGGAGTTCATGGTGATGCCCGTGGGCGCGTCGAGTTTCGCCGAAGCCGTACGAACTGGCGCGGAGATCTTTCACACGCTGCGCGGCATTCTGAAGAAGAAGGGCTACAGCACGGGCGTCGGCGACGAGGGCGGGTTCGCGCCCAGCTTGTCGTCGAACCGCGAAGCGTTGGACGTCGTGATGCAAGCGGTCGAGCAGGCTGGCTATAAGCCGGGCGGGAACGTGTTCCTGGCGCTCGATGTGGCCGCCAGCGAGCTGTGGAACTCGAGCGGCAGGAACTACGAGTTCAAGAAGTCGAAAGAGAAATCGCGATCGGCGGACGAGATGGTCGCGCTCTACGAGGAATGGGTTCGTGAGTACCCGATCATCTCGATTGAGGATGGGCTGGCCGAAGGCGACTGGGATGGCTGGAAGACGCTGACGCAAGCGCTCGGTGCTCGCGTGCAGCTGGTGGGCGACGATGTGTTCGTGACGAATCCAGAGATCCTGAAGCGCGGGATTGCGGAAGGCATTGCCAACGCGCTGCTGGTGAAGCTCAACCAGATCGGTACCGTCACCGAGACTCTCGACGCGGTGGCCATGGCTCGCGACGCCGGCTACGCCAGCGTGATCTCGCATCGATCGGGAGAGACCGAAGACACGACGATCGCGGATCTTGCCGTCGGCACCGCATCAGGCCAGATCAAGACCGGATCGGCCAGCCGTTCGGATCGCGTGGCCAAGTACAACCAGCTGCTCCGCATCGAGGAGGAACTCGGCTCGGCCGCCAAGTACGCCGGCGCATCGGCAATCAAGGCGGTGAGCAGCCGTGCCTAGTGGACCGCTGTGCCTCATCGTGCTCGACGGGTGGGGCATTCGTGAAGAATCCGAGTACAACGCGATCAAGCTGGCGAGGACGCCGGTCTTCAACGGGCTGCTCGAGCAATATCCGAACGCACGGCTGAATGCGTCGGGCGAGGCCGTGGGTCTCCCCGCAGGACAAATGGGCAACTCCGAGGTCGGGCACATGAACATGGGTGCCGGGCGAGTTGTCTACCAGGACCTCACGCGCATCGACAAGAGCATCCACGACGGCGACTTCTTCGTCGCCCCGGCATTAGTCGCCGCCATGGAGCGCACGATCGTGGAGGGTCGCGCACTTCACCTCGTCGGGCTGGTGTCGGACGGCGGCGTACACAGCCATCAGCGGCATCTTCATGCGCTCATTGAGATGGCGGCGCGAAAGAAAGTGCCCGAGGTCTACGTTCACGCCATCACCGACGGACGAGACACGTCGCCGACCGGCGGCATCCGCTACGTGGCGCAGCTCGAAGACGTCATTCGTCGCGTCGATGGACCGGGCAACATCCGCGTCGCCACAGTCTCAGGCCGGTACTACGCCATGGATCGTGACAAGCGCTGGGAACGGACGCGCCAGGCGTACGACGCGCTCGTCCAAGGCGTCGCTGAATCGACGGCGATCTCGCCGCTCGCCGCCATCCAACGCTCGTACGACGCGGGAGTGACCGACGAGTTCATCAAGCCGGTCGTCATAGTCGATGCCGAGGGCTCGCCCATAGGCCGGATTCGCAACAACGATTCGTTAATCGTGTTCAACTTCCGGGCCGACCGTGCAAGGCAAATCACGCGCGCGATCGCGTTGGACGAGTTCGACGGCTTCGAGCGGCCGGACCGCCCCAAGGTCTCGGCGACGACGATGACGGTGTACGACCGCACCTTCAACCTGCCGGTGGTGTTCACGCCGCAGTCGTTCAGCAACAACCTCGCGGACGTCCTCGCGGCGCACGCCGGAACCAACCTGCGGCTCGCCGAAACCGAGAAGTACGCGCACGTGACGTATTTCTTCAATTGCGGACGCGAGGAACCGTACTCGGGCGAGGACCGCATCCTGGTGCCATCGCAGAAGGTGGCGACCTACGACATGATGCCGGAAATGAGCGCGCCGGGCATTGCCGACAACCTGGTCGCCGACCTCGAAAGCCGGCGGCATCAGGTCGTGATCTGCAACTTCGCGAATGCCGACATGGTCGGCCACACCGGACGCCTCGACGCCGCGATTGCGGCAGTCGAAACCATCGACGCCTGTCTGGGCCGAATCATGAAGGCGCTCAAAAGCGTTCAGGGTTCAGCGATCGTGACGGCCGATCACGGCAACGCCGAGCAGATGTGGGACGACGAGCTGGATGCGCCGCACACGGCTCACACGTCCAACCCCGTCCCGGTGATCCTCTGCGATGAGCAGTATCGGGGACGACGTCTCGGGGATGGTGCGCTGTGCGACGTCGCACCAACGATCCTCGATCTGCTCGACATTCCCCTGGCGCCGGAGATGACGGGACGGAGCTTGGTCGATAGGTGACCCTCGTCACACGGCGTTCATGACCAGCGCGGAGTCGTTTCCTCCAAATCCCAACGACGTCGACACGCCGCAGCGAACGCGCCGCTCGCGCGCGTCATTGGCCACCACGTCGCCGTGGCAATCCGGATCCGTGGTGACGTGGTGCACCGTCGGAGGGATCACGCCGCGCGCGATCGTCAGCGCGAGAATCGCCGCCTCGATGCCGCCGGCCGCGCCAAGGCAGTGGCCAACCATCGACTTGACCGACGTCACCGGCAGCGTGGCGACTCGTTCGCCGAACAGCGAACGGTAGCCTCGAGTTTCGGCCCGATCGTTCTGCGGAGTCGCCGTGCCATGCGCGTTGATGTGATCGACCGCCGAGAGATCAATCCGGGCATCCTGAAGCGCTGACTGCACGACGGCCGCCACCGGACGGCCGTCTGGTTCCGGCGCCGTGGGATGAAAGGCTTCGCACGCGAAGCTCGACCCGGCGAGCTCCGCGTATATCGACGCGCCCCTGGCGCGGGCGCGGGACATCTCTTCCAGCACCAGCACGGCGGCGCCTTCACCGATGTTCATGCCGGCGCGATCGCGATCGAACGGGCGGCATGGCTCGGGATCCATCAAGCGCAGCGCATTGAATCCGCTGAACGTCAACCGCGACAGCGTGTCAGTGCCGCCGGCAAGCGCCGCGTCGAGCCGTCCCGAGCGAATCGCGTCCGCCGCCTGCGCAATGGCAATCGTGCTCGACGAGCATGCCGCCACAATGCACGAGCGAAGCCCCTGAAAGTGAAAGCGCGACGCAATGAGATCAACCGGCGTGCTCAAAAAGTGGTTCCAGGCCTCGGACGGCCGCGCGTGATGGATGCCGCGTGTGATCGTTGTGTGAATGTAGTGCTCGTTGCGCAGCAGATCCGCGGTGCCGGCTCCTAACAACACACCGACACGAGACCGATCCACCTCCGTCTCGAACAATCCCGCATCGTCAATGGCTTCCGTCGCGGCG
>Ga0075418_10000761_pt1 | contig 35179 bp, 29 predicted proteins | sample SoiMetdeltSBSDD2_FD_81776 | JGI IMG/M metagenome (GOLD analysis project Ga0075418, IMG submission 81776) | Bulk soil microbial communities from a Populus tree surrounding site in Tennessee, USA - Soil MetaG P. deltoides SBSDD2 | ecosystem: Environmental > Terrestrial > Soil > Tree plantation... | reverse complement strand
AGGTAGCAACGATCTTATGATGAACAACAGCGTTACCAGGGGCAACTATGCGGCGGTCTATCGGGGCGCCGCCGTCTACGAGGAAATAATGTTGCGGTTGAAGGAAATCAGCAATTGCCGGGTCGTGCTCACGACCGTGTACGATCCCAGCGACGGCGCCGGCCATGTGCCCGCGGCCGGGTTTCCACCCTGGCCGGGCGGGCCCGCCGTGGTGGCGGCCCTCAACGCGAGGTTGTTCGATCTGGCCGACCGCCACGGGGCGGTGCTGGCCGACGTGCACGGCAGCTTCCTCGGCCACGGCCTCAACGCCGGCGATCCCGCCCAACCCGAATCCCGACCGTCCAATCGCGACCTGTGGTACTGCGGGCTGATCGAGCCCAACGCCTGGGGTGCCCACCACATCCGTGCCACCTGGTGGCAGGCGCTGCTGCGCAGCGGCTGGCCGCCACCGCTTTAACGCACTTGGCGGACGCTCATGCCGGCGGTTGCGGGCAGCCGTTAGGCTGACGCATGTCCATGGATGAGACGCTGGGAGTGCTGGCGCATCGCGGCGGCTTGGTGGTCGAACGACCCGAGCTGAGGGTGGGCGTTGTCCGCGCAGTCTGCCGGCCCAACGGGTTGGAGCTTGAACTGCTCGCGCGTAGTCCGCTGGACCGGCGCGGCCGCGCGGGGAACGCCGCGCCGCCCAGAGCGCCGCGGCGGCTTCTGCCGCAGTACGACGAGGGCATCGATCTCCGGGTGGGATGGCTTGATCGGGACGGGCGGGCGCACTGGGAGTTCGGCTCGTTGTCCTCGGGCAGCGGCGACCACTTCGGGGGTACCCAACTGCGCACCCTGCTTCAGTTTCCGCCACTGTTCGACCATGTGTCGGTGGTGCTGGCGTGGCCAGAGATCGGGTTTCCCGAGACCATCGTGGAGCTGCGCCTGCCGGACCGAGCGACAGTCGAGCGCGACACCGTCTCGATATGGGATGCGCCGCTTAATGTCGGGCCCGCGCCGAGTTCGCTGAATCATCACCTCGGCGCGTTCCAGTTCGAGGAATTGCCCGTCGAGGCGGGGCATATTGTCGCTCCGCCACAGGTTCTGAGCCGCGGCCAGGATGCCGCCGTCGTGCTTTCTCGCCTCACCGCGTTTGGCCAGACACTGTCGATGGAGATTCTCAGTGTCGCCAACGATGAACGAGCAACCGCCGTGACCGCCATCGCCTTCCCACCAAAACCCTTGCAGCCCAACATCCCAGGCGCGTCCGTCGCGGTGGTGCGTCACCACGACGCGGTTTGGGTTCAGCCGCACGCGGGTTCGTCCAGCGGCGGGAGCCGTGGCTTTCGTTCCACAACCGAGTTCATCGTGAGCCGCCCCGACTCCGACGTACTCGCCCTCATGGTTGGCTGGCAAGCAGCGGGGCTTGCTGACACATACGTCGAGGTACCCCTAAGCGAGGGCTAACTGCCATAGCCTGCGCTCGATGTCATAGGTGGCTATAGTTCGGGCTGACTACCGGCTCGCTGGCCGGCTTGGCGTTTGCCGAGCAGCAGCTCCTTCAACTGCTCGTAGTTCAGCCGCCAGGCGTTGATATCGCAGATGTACGGCGCGCCCGGCACCTTCGCCTTTGAGCTGTATTGCCAGCCCTCCGGGGTGCGGCTGCCGTAGGGCGACCAGCCTCGCCCATTGTTGCCGCCGATCTTCTCGTACATCTGCTTGAAATCCTCGTTGGTCTCGAGCGGATAGTTCGACGCGATCAGCGGGCCGCGGAACTCGCGCAGGTCGGGCTGGCCGAGGAACTTGCTCCAGTTCCATGGCGGGATGTATCCGGCCAGCACCCGGGACTCAACCTCGGCCCACCGCTCGTCGAAGCGGCGTACGTCGTCCCAGCGAGCCCACATGTCGGAGCTGGCCAGTTCGGAGTAGTGCTCGACATCGAGCATGGCCCAGTTCGCGTCGTGCCTGTCCAGTTCCCGACGCAACCAGTCCACCTGACGATTGATCGACAGCTGGTCGCCCCGTACAAGATTGTGGTAGCCACCGCGCAAGCCCATTCCGGCATTTTTGGCCGCACGGTTAAAATCTCCGAAATGGTATGAAGGCCAGTGATATCCCGACGGATCACCATAGGTGGCGCGGGCGCACATGCCGACGATGCCGGCGTGGCGTATGCCCACCCAGTCGAGGTTTCCGCCGCGCCGCTTCCAGTCGTGCTGGCTGACGTCGATCGTGAACACCGGCGTGGTCTCCGGCGGGCGGGGCATTTGCGTAATGAACGCCTGATTCTTGGCTGGATTCCGGGAAGCTGATGCCAGGGACGGCACGTAGGCGATGGGCGCCGCGACCAGGGCGGCCAGCACCCCACGACGCGTCATCGACCGGGTCAACGCCTTGCGTTTGCGATCCACCCTGATCTCGGGCTCGAGCACCTTCACGAGCTCCTTCACGGGCTCCTTCACGAGCTCCTTCACCGAGGTATCGGGCTCCTTGACCACTGGTTTGGCCGGCGGCTCGGGTTCAGGCTTGGAAGGTTTCTTGGTCGCGATCTTGGGTGCGATCTTGACTGCCGGGAGCCGGGCCGGCGCGACGAGTTCGTCGTGACCGTGCCGGCGGACGACCTCACGCGCCTCGAGAGCCAGGGTGTAGAGCTTGAGGAATCGCTTCAGGTCGGCCACCATCGTCGACTCGCGGGGCAGGTTGTCCAGCCGGTAGGTGCGCGACACGATGTTGCCGTGCTGGTGGTCAACCGACGACGATTTCGTGGTGTGCAAGTCAAAGGTGGGGTCAAGGTCGGCGATGTCCTTGGGGCGCAACGCCTTCCGGATCGCGGTGGCCTCCAGCGCCAGCACAAGTCGTGCCCCGGCTCGCCCGAGATGGTCGGCCATCTCGCCGACGCCTTGGTTCAGCGTGAGCGTCACGGTGCTGTTGTCGGCGGCGAACACGTAGGCAACGTAGATGCCGTGCCGGGTGGTCGTGGTCTCGGCCGGGTTGAAGATGGCGATCCTTGGGGTGATCGCGGGTTTGCTCTTGCCGCCGATGCCCTCGACTAGGTAGCCCGACGGAATCCACTGCTTGAACTCGGCTTCGGCCTTGCGCAGCAAGGCATGAGCCTCGCTCGACATCGGCAACTGCCGGTCGTACTTGGCACCGATCGCGCTGATCAGCTTGCACAGTCGCACGCCGGATTCCTCCGTATCGATCGCGTGTGAGGGGGTTGGCAGAACCGCGATCTGGGTAGGAATCCATTCGCGCGGGGGTCGATTTCTTGTTGTGGTCGGGGGGCCCGGGGGTGCTGGTTACCTCATGGTGACCCATCTCGTCAAGAACTTGAACGGTAACCGCGCCCGCAAGAAGCTGCCAAGATTTTTTCGGCAGGGATCAAAAGGTACCGACAAGCTGTCTGCTATGGATGACCGGACCGTGACCTCGACTTCCGGCGGGCGCACCCCGCGGGGCGAGTCCTGACCGCTTACCTGCCACAGGTGCCCGTCACAGTCATCTTTCTGATCCTCGGGCCTGACCTCGGCCGACCGGCGGCATCTGTATGGGTTTTATGACGGTGGTGGCACAGTGGAGCGGTGAGCGATCTGTTGCTGCGTCATGCGCGGGTACTGGATGTGGTCGCGGGCGGATACCGCGAGGATCACGATGTGCTGGTGCGGGCCGGCCGGATCACCGAGGTCGGGCCAGGGCTGGCGGCGCACGACGTACCCGCGGTCGATCTGACCGGCCGGACCCTGCTACCCGGGTTCATCGACTGCCATGTTCACCTGCTGGCGGTCACCGCGGACCTGGCCTCCTTGCATACAACCTCGCCAATGTACGTCGCCGCGCAGGCGGCCGTGCTCATGCGGGAGATGCTGGCCCGGGGCTTCACCACGGTGCGCGACAACGCCGGCGCCGACTACGGTCTGGCCCAGGCGCAGGCCGACGGTCTGCTGCCGGGGCCTCGGGTGTTCTTCTGCGGGCGGGCCCTGTCGCAGACGGGTGGCCACGGCGACTCGCGCCGACGCGGCCAGCACGCCATCGACGCGCATCCCGGCTGTCCGGTGACGACCCGGGTGGTTGACGGTGTTGACGCGATCCGCCAGGCGGCTCGCGAGGAGCTACGCAACGGCGCCCACCACATCAAGATCATGGTGTCGGGCGGGGTCGCCTCCCCCACCGACGCCGTCGATGCGACGCAGTACTCCCTGGATGAGATCCGGGCGGTGGTCGAGGAGGCCCAGGCCGTGGGCAAGTACGTCTCCGCGCACGCCTATCCCGGGGCCGCCATCAGCCGGGCGGTGCGCTGCGGCGTGCGGTCGATCGAGCATGGCAACCTGCTCGATCAGGTGAGCCTGGAGTTGATGGTCGAGCACGGTACCTTCTTGACGCCTACGTTGACGACGTACTGGGCGCTGAAGGCCGAAGGTCCACAGTGGGGCCTGCCGCCTGAGAGCCACGCAAAGGTCGATGCGGTCCTCGACGCCGGCCTCGACGCGCTGCGCCTGGCCCACCAGGCCGGGGTCAAACTGTGTTACGGCACCGACTGCCTGGGCGGCATGCAACGACACCAGCTGCGCGAGTTCGCGATCCGCGCCCAGGTCCAGCCCGCCATCGAGGTGATCCGGGCGGCGACGGTCAACGCCGCCGAGCTGCTCGGCCAGACCGGTCAACTCGGCGTGATCGCCGAAGGTGCCCACGCCGACCTGGTGGTCGTGGACGGCGACCCACTCGCCGACGTCTCGGCCCTCGTCGCGGCCGACGGCAACCAGCCGGCCGTCATCCAAGCCGGCAAGGTGGTGTCCGGAACACTCAAGCCCGACGGCGGCCGCTGAAGCTCGGGACGCGCCGATCGTACCCGAAATTCATTGTCCAATGTGGATCCTCAGCGGAGCTGCCTTCGCGGTGCACATGTCATGATGGCGGTATCATTAGGCTCTCAGCACGGCCAGCCCAGCGAGCAGAAGAATCCAGGCTAGCGGCATGCCGAGCAGGCACAGCACGACTCCAGCCTTGATGGGGTACGCGATCCGGGCACCGACCTTCGGCTGGCCGGCGGCTAGGAGCGTAACCAGCGAGCCGCCGACCGCGACGAGAGGCATACCGCACAGCGAAACCACCGCCGCTCCCGCGTTGGTCCCATCGGTCAGCACCAATAGTCCACATTGCACCACCACGGCGGCGAGACTCCACGCGCCGAAGACGAGGGCCGCCCTCGCGGTCGGCGCCGCGGAGGGCAGCAGGGGCGGGCATACGTGTTGTTGGACCGCCGCAAGATGCTCATCCGCCCCGTCAAGCGCCGCCCTCGCGCCGGCCAGCATCTGCTCGACGGTCGTGAAGCCGGCCGGCGTGACGCCTTCAAGCCACGGAGCGGGCAGTTGCGCCCTGGTGGCCAGCGCGACGAGGCTGTCATGTTGCGCGCCCAGTCGAACGGTCAGCACGCTGAGCTCCGTTGCCGCCGGGGATTCCGCGGTCACGCGAGGTCGGACACCCTCCACCTGCGACAGTGCCTGCCTGTACCCCGCGGCCGCGCGTCCGTACGCCTCAGCCACCTCCGCCGCTTTCACCATCTACTCCTGTGATCCACATTGTTCCCGATACTCGCACGCGCACGGATTGACGCCTATAGTCGTCCATGTGCACGAACCATACCTTCCGGAACCCTATCGGCCGATGATCCCCGGAGAGCGCGAGGAGGTGCTGCTGACCATCGGCGACATCTCGGTCACGAGGACCTCGGTGATCGTTCCGCAGGGACGTTTCCCGCTTCGGGGTACGATGTGGACGGTGCAGGACTCCACAACGGTGACGCAGGAGATCCCGGTGTACGCCATCATACTGGCGATAGTGTTTCTCCTTTTCTGCCTTCTCGGCCTGCTTTTCCTGCTCATCAAGGAGACCAAGTACGCCGGTTTCATCTCGATAACCGTCGTTGGTCCAGGGCTCTACCACAGCGTCCAGATTCCGCCCGGCCCACACAATTCGGGTTGGGCGGCGAATCAGGTCAACCAGGCACGGGCGCTGGCGGCAATGGCCTCCTGATCGTGCGACTCTCGTCGAGTCGGGAAGCGTGGTCACCACTCAAAGGTCTTCCACTCCCGTTGCGGGATATAGCTTTCGCTCTCCAACCCTGTACAGGCTGCCCGAGGATGACGTCTGGCCTTATCCTTTTCTCATGAATCGACAGCTCTGGATTTCTAGATCACTGGTTGTGCTCGCCGCTCTGCTGCTCACTGTCGCGGCGGCGGTCACCTCGATCCGCACGAGCACACCGGCAACGCCAACCGCGTTCGGCTGCTTCAGCCCACCGATCGGGGGATATGTAGGGGCCTTTGCCACCTGCGAGGAATGCGAGTCCATCGGGGCGGACGGCGCGAGTCAGGGCGTTTGGACCACCTGGCACTGCCGGCTGATGAACGACGGCTACTACCACCTGTACGCCACCTGATCACTTTGCTGTCGGCAGTGCCCGTTTACTGCCGCTATCCCGCCCATGCCGGTGTCGTGGTGCTGGGAAGCCGGCTGACGATCGTGTCGGCCGGTGCTGGGTGACCGAAATACCAGCCCTGGCCGAGGTCGCATCCGATGCGATGTAATCGCTCGGCCTCGGCCTGGGTTTGGATACCTTCGGCGGTGACGGTGAGCCCGAGTTCGTGTCCGAGGTTTACCAGGTGGGTGAGGATGACATCGGGGGCGCGTGGAAGACTTTGTTGCCGCAGGAATCCTGAGTCCAATTTCAACCCGTGCACCGGCAGGTCACGCAGATAGACCAGGTTGGAATAGCCGGTGCCGAAGTCGTCGATCGCGATCCGCACGCCAAGATTGGCCAGCGCGGTAAGAGTCTCGATCGGACTGCTCTGGCAGTCCATCGCGGCGCTTTCGGTGATCTCGAGTTGGAGCCGGTTGGCGGGCATGCCTGTGCGGTCAAGGACTTCGGCGATGTCCGCGGCCAGTCCCGGGTCGCGGACCTGGCGAACGGCAAGATTGACGCTTAGCAACGGCACATTGGCCCCGTCGGCGTACCACTGCACAGCCTGCCGGCACGCCAGCTCCAGCAAACGGATGCCCAACCGCACGATGAGACCCGTGCTCTCGGCCAGGCCGATGAACCGGCCAGGGCTGATCATCCCGAGTGTGGGATGGTGCCATCGGGCAAGGGCTTCGAGACCGACCAGCGCCCCGTTGTCGAGGCTGACCAGCGGCTGGTAATGCAGCGTGAATTCATCGCGGTCCAACGCGGCGGGCATGGCCGCCGACAGCCGGTAGCGATCCACGTCGCTGGTATTACGGTCGATGTCGAACAGGACCCACCTGTCCTTGCCATCGGTTTTCGCCCAGTGCAGCGTCATGTCGGCGGCCCGCAGCAATTCGATGGGATCTGTGCCGGCGATAGGTCGTTCCACCACACCGACACTCGCGCGGATGGGTAGCGCATGATCGTCGATATGGAATGGTTCGGTGAAGGTGGCCAAGGCCTGGTCGGCGACTTTGATCGCGTCCTCGGCGGAGAAGGTGCCCTCCACGAGCAAAGCGAACTTGTCTCCGCTCAGGCGGGCCAGGAAGTGCCCTGACTCGCGGGCGAGCCCGCCCAGTCGTTCGGCAACCGCGGTAATCAGATGGTCGCCGACGCCATGACCGAGGCTGTCATTCACGGACTTGAAGTCGTCAATGTCGATGAAACACAGACCGAGCCGGATGTCGGCTCGGGCACGGCGGAACATATGCCCCAGCCGGTCGCTGAACAGCGTCCGGTTGGGTAGGCCGGTGAGCGGATCGTGTAATGCGGCGTGCTGCATCCGGGCCTCGGCCACCCTCATCAGCTGTTCCGCGCGGGCCGAAGCCGTCATGGCCGCCAGGCGTAGCGAGTCTTGCGCGTCGAGGGTACGGTCCCACAACGCGCGGGTGTACCCGGTGACAAAAGCCTCGACCAAAGCAACCAGCCGGTCCTCGAGGTCCAAGACGTCAGTGCCGAATGGTCCCGTATCCGGACCGGGGAAAGGCCGCAACCGCGCCTGCATGACGGTGACCGCCCGTCCGAGCGTCTCCGGTGCCGCGTAGCCACCCACCACCAGGTCAACAGCTATCAGGTGGCCAACCATCGGATCGAACGGCTCCGCGACGAGCGCGTCACTGAGCCGCTTGGCCAGCCCACGCAGAAACTGCACCCGCTGTTGGGGCGCCATCGACACCAGACTCGTCCCGGTCAATGCCTTCGTCCAGGCCAGGACGAAGTCGGCCTCACCAGGCTGTGACCCGCCCCTCCAGTATGTCCCGCCCGTATCGATCATGGTTTGCGTCCGACGCCGACCAGCACACTCATCCGTTCCGGATGCTCGCCGACATCATCAGCCGATTCCGCGTGCCACTGCGGCGCCCACACCAAGCCGGGCTCGACAAGCTCAAGGCCCTCGAGGAACCGACCGATCGCGGCCCGGCTGCGCACCGCCAACGGGACGGACATCTGGCGGGACAGCTCGATCAGCCTGGCCCACTCCTGCGGCCGCGCCTCATAGGTCGGGTGCGCCACCACCAGATAACCCCCGGGCGACAACGCATCCCGCAACCGAGCCGCGACACCATACGGATCGTCCTCATCCAGGCAGTAATGCAAGATGGCCACCAACAGCACCGCGACGGGCTGATCGAAGTCCAGCAGAGCACGCAGCTCCGGATTGCCCAGGATCGAGTCCGGTCGGCGCACATCCTCCTGGATCGCGGTTGCCCCGTCGTTGTCGGCCAGGATCTGGCGACTGTGCGCCACCGCCACCGGGTCGATGTCCACATAGACCACTCGTGCCCGCGTGTTCATACTCTGCGCGATCTCATGCACGTTGCCTACGGTCGGGATCCCAGACCCGATGTCCAGGAACTGGCGCACACCAACACCAACCAGATAGCGGACCACGCGATGCATGAACGCCCGGTTAGCCTTCGCCTGTAACGCGACATCCGGCATCGCCTCGATCGCCTGGCGAGCCGCCTCCCGATCGACCGCGAAATTGTGGCTCCCACCCAGCAGATAGTCATAGCTGCGCGCCGCGCTCGGCTTGGCGATGTCGACGCCAATAGGTGCCCAGTCCGGCCGATCCATGCAATCTCCCGTCCCAGCAATCGCCAGTCCGCCGAGGCCCCGTACCCGCAACATTTGTGATAATTATTCATCACCAGATGCGGCGCACGCCAGACACCACGGTCGTACAAGGGCCATTCAGGTCTGGTGAATTCGATTGAATTCGATGAATTCAAGCAACATCTCGTGAAAACCGCCGCATCCGCGGCCGGCCAACCACCGCGAGCGAGGCTACCCCGCACACGCGGCCTCCGGCCCGGACACCGTCTACGATAGCGCCGCCCAGCATACGCCAATAAAATTCGGGATCTTCACGGAGTAACTCCGCATCTGGCGCCAGATCTCCACATCTGGGTCGATCAGGTTCAGGGGCGGCTGCCCGGCGAGTAGCATCGCGGTCCCTGTGGCCAGCTCAGCGCAAATCTATCTATGTGGATGGCCACGGATACCGAAGGTTTCACTCTTGTATACAAAATCCTTCGGAATAGTTAGGTAATTGTGTCATCTCGCTCGAGCACGCCCAACCGCCGTCGGTGATCGTTGCGCTTGTGAGTGTAGAAACCCCGCCGGGATCTACATCTAGCAGCGCAACGATCATGACTCGCCTCGTGATTACAGGCAACTCTTCAACGATCTTGCTTAGGTGGTTGGCGTGGTGACGCAGGCCCAGTCGCTATAGGCCGAGACTCCGGCCCACTTGTACGAGCGGACGATGAAGCACATATACGTGCCGGGGGATACGCTCCATTCGGACGTCGTCGTGTCGGCGCCGACATTCCTCGACGTCTTGGCGTTGTTGATCGTGAAGCCTTCCTCGTCGTCCGAGTTGTCCGTCCATTGTAGACGAATCGTGCCGGCGTTGACCGCCTCCGCGATCAGGCCGCTCGGCGCGGTCGGTCCCTCGCCGGACAGGGTGGTGGCACAGACCCAATCCATTGCCGCGGCTGGGTAATACTCAGACTCTCCGGACGAGTTGTACGCGCGGACCTTGAAGCACGAGTAGTAAGCGGCCGGCATGCCGTCCCAGTCATATGTTGTCGTGCCGGTGCGGACATTCCTTGATGTGAGGGCGTTGTTGATGGTGAAACCGTCTTCGTTGGCCGAGCCGTCCGACCATTGCAAGCGGATCGTGTGGGGGTCGATCGGTGTCGCCGTCAGGTTCTTCGGCGCCGCCGGTGGCGTAATGCCGGTACCCGGCCTCGGCCTTGTCGCACCGGGATCGATCGCTGGACCCGTCGCGCCCGAACTCGGCCCGGGACTCGTCGCACCCTGACTCGGCGCCGGCTCCGTGGCGCCAACACTTCCAGCGGAGCCCGTGGCGCCGGCGCCCGGATTTCCCCGCAGACTCTGCGGTTGCGACCCGCCACCACGGCCGAGAATCAACGAAACCGTCGTGATGATCGCCACAACCACGAGGGCGGCCGCGGGAACGAGCAGCCTCCTGGCACCGCGCCCGCCGGTGACTGTCCGCTCGCCGGCCGCCATCGGCACCGGTACCGTGGAATGGTCTTGAAAAGGCTGAGCCGGTGCCAGCGCGCGCCTGGCCTGGGCGGCCAGAACCGCGCCGGAGGGCCAGCGGTCCGCCGGATCCTTGGCCATCGCCCGCTCCACCACCGCCCGGACGCCGGGCGGCACATCCGCCGGCAGCGGCGGCAGCTCGTCATGGACATGCCGCAGCGCGACCTCCAGCGGGCTTTCCCCGTCGAAGGGCATGCGGCCGGCCAAGCACCGGTAGGCCACGACGCCGAGCGAGTAGATATCCGACCGGGCCGTGGCCGGCTGACCGTTGAGCCGCTCGGGTGCGATGTACCCGCTTGTGCCGGAGAGCGTCCCGGTCGTGCTGTATCCGGTTGCTTCGGCGAAGCGAGCGATGCCGAAGTCGGTGAGCATCGCACCGCCATCCGGACGCAGCAAAAGGTTGCCGGGCTTGACGTCGCGGTGGGTCACCCCTTTGTCGTGCGCGGCGTGCAGCGCCTCGGCGGCCTCGGCCACCAGCCGCATCGTCGCCTCGACGCTGAGCCGCCCGACCCGGGCCAGGGTGCGCGCCAGCGACTCACCATCGATGTATTTCATAACCAGATACACGCCGGCCACCGGGTCGTCGCCGAAGTCGTACACCTCCACCACGTTGGGGTGGCTGATCGTGGCCATGGTGCGCGCCTCGGCCTGGAACCTGTCGATGAAGCTCGGCTCGTCCGGCAGGGCAGCCAGCAGACGCTTGACCGCGACGGTGCGGCCCAGCACCTCGTCGAAGGCCCGCCACACCTCACCCATGCCGCCGCTGGCGATGCGCTGCTCGAGCTGGTACCGCCCGGCCAGCACCGTTCTCGCACGGATCAACGCGACTCCCTCCATCGGCCAGACATAGACGAGTCGTAACCACCCCGCAGTAGGGTACGTCGCCGGACCACGATCTTCGAGGAGGGTGCCCCGGCGCCGCCGATAGTCGGCAGCCCATACCATGTCAATGCGATTCCGGAACCGGCAACCGATGTAGCCGCGCCCGCAGTCCATCGACGGACGGATGGTTGAGTTCGGTGAGAATGTCAAGCGCCTCGTGCCAAGCGACCCGGGCCGCGTCGAGATCTCCGGCGGCGCCGTGGTTGTCACCAAGGTGCGTGAGCACTTCGGCCTCGTTGTAGCGGTCCCCGCACTGGCGGCACAGGTTCAGCGCTTGCTCGTAACACGTCGTGGCCTGCTGGAGTTGGCCCAGGTGGTGATGGGCGTAGCCGATGGTGTCCCAGGTGCTGGCTTGGGCGAGCCGGTCACCCAGTTCCTGATGCACGAGCAGGGCCTGGTGGCAGTAGTCGAGGGCCTGCCGGTGGTCGCCGAGCAGGGCGTGATCCCAGCCGATGGCGTTGAGTGCTTTGGCCTGCCCGAGCCGGCGGCCGGTGGCCCGGTACAGGTCGAGGGCCTGGTGGGCGTGGTCGAGGGCCTGGGGATACCGGCCCTGCAGCTCCGATATGTAACCGGAGGTGAGGTGGGTGTGGGCCCGCTCCACCGGATCGTCGAAGGCCGGGTGCAGATCGAGTGCCTGGCGCAGGTGAGTGTGGGCGTCGTCGAGGCGGCCCAGCCGGCTATAGGCGCGGGCCAGGAGGCGGTGGGCTTTGGCCTGCGCGGGCACGTCGGACCGGCGGTGGGCGGCGGCCACGGCGGCGTGTTGAACGGTGACGCAGTCGTGCCAGTGGCCGCGTCGGTCGAGGAATGTCGCGATGGTCCAGGCGAGTTGGCGCACGTGAATGTCGAACCCGGTGGCCACGGCGTGGTCGACCATCGCCCGCAATACGGCGTGCTCGGTGGTGAACCAGGCGAGTGCGCGCTCGTGATCGGTGAGACGTTCCGGGGTGACCCCGTCTTGGAGCGGGCTCAGCGGGATCGGGTCACGGCCGGGGCTGAGCAGTTTGTCGGCGCTATAGGCGGTATGCAAGTAGTGGTCGAGGATCCGGTGCGTGGCCGCCCGGCGCTGCCGGTCGGAGTCCGTGCTCTGGCACAGGTCCGCGGCGTATGCGCGGAGAAGGTCGTGGAAGGTGTACCGGCCCGGCTCGTGCTGGAAGAGCAGATTTATCTGGGTCAGCTCGGCCAGCAGGGGAACGATCTCGGCGATCGCCACGCCGGCGAGGCTGGCGGTGGCGGGGATGGAGAATTCAGGCCCCGGGTTGAGGCCGAGGAGCCGGAACAGGCGGGCCGCGGCCGGGCTGAGGATCCGGTAGGACCAGGAGAACACGGCGCGGACGTCGGTCGCCGGGTCGTCGGTGGTGAGCCCGTCGAGGCGGCCGCCGGCACGGCCAAGTTCGGAAGCGAGGCTGCGCAAGGGGATCTGAGGATCGGCGCAGGCGCGGGCCGCCACGATGGCCAGCGCCAGTGGCAGCCGGGCACACGCGGTGATGATCTCGGCGGCGGCGTGGGGTTCGGCGGTGACCCGCTCCGAGCCGAGACGGCGGGTCAACAACTCCCGCGCCTCCTCCGGGGCGAACAGGCCCAGGGTGATGATCTGAGCGGCGTCGGCAGCGACCAGGCCCGACAGCTGGCCGCGGCTGGTCACCAGGACAAGGCAGCCAGACGCGCCGGGCAACAGCGAGCGCACCTGGCCCGTGTCGCGCGCGTTGTCCAGCACCACAAGCATTTGCCGGCCCGCCATTTCACTGCGATAGAGGGCGGCCTGGGCGTCGGGGTCGGCGGGGATCCGCTCGGCCGGTACCCCGATGGCCTCAAGGAAGCGGCGCACGGCCTCGGCCGGATCCACCATCTGTCCATGCGGATCGAACCCGCGCAGGTTGAGAAACAGCTGTCCGTCGGGGAAATCGTGGGCCACGAGGTGCGACCAATGCACGGCCAGGGCGGTCTTTCCCACGCCTGCGTTGCCCGCGATGACCGCCACCATCGTGCCGGACCTGTCCGTGGCCAGAGCGTCCAATACAGACAGTTCCGGGCGGCGGCCGACGAAGCGTTGGACATCGAGGGGAAGTTGCGCCGGAACGGCGCGGGCCGTGCGGTGTTGCGCCGCCCGCCCCGGCGATGAAGCATGGCCCAGTATTGATTGGTACGCGGATCGCAGTTGCTCGCCCGGATCGGTGCCGAGCTCGTCGGCGAGCCGGCGGCGGATGGCGAAATAGCAGTCGAACGCCTCGGCTGCCCGCCCGACCGCGGCCATGGCATCCATGAGCGTTGCCACGATCGACTCCACCAAGGGGTACTCGGCCGACATCTCGGTCAAGGGCCCGATGGCGGCGCCGGCGTCTCCGAGCCGTAGCAGGGTCTGAGCCCACTGGGTGGCCACGCCGATGCGGCGGCGATGCCAGGCCTGCCTTACCCCGTCGACCCATTCGCCGGACAGGTCGGCCAGTGGCATCCCGCGCCACAACGCCAGCGAACGCGCCAGGAGCTCAGCGCGGGTTCGATCCGGGCAATCGGGATCCCGCGCGCCCTCCTCCAGCGCCTGGAACTGATGGAGATCAACCTCGTCGACCTCGGCGTCGAGCAGGTAACCTCCCGACCGGCGAATCAGCCGTACCCGCCGCGCATCGGGGCAGTCAAGCGCGCGCCGTATCCGTCCAATGTAGACATATAGCGTGTCGCGTGCCCGCGTTGGCGGGCAATCGCCCCAGATCCGCTCGATGAGGCTTTCCTGGGACACCACGCGGCGTGCGTCCACCGCCAAGGCCGCCAAGACACCGCGCTGACGAGGCGTGCCCAGGTCCAGCCGGCCACGGTCGGTGACCACCTCGACCGGTCCTAACAGACGGAACTGCATCGCGAATACCTCGATATTTAGATTCCTGCTGGATCCTAGCCAAGTACCCGACCGCACGCTGTCCCCGCCAGGGCCGAGCTCGCGGTGTCGTGGCCCGTTCCGGTTCCGGTGCTTGACGGTGGTACGGCCATCCACTCGCAGGTGCATCTCGGAGCGGCAACGGGCGCGGTTGCCCTGACGGCAAGGGTGTGACGGTGTCGCGGCGGCTCGTGACCGTCGTGCGGGAAGGCGAATATACGCCGGATCCTCCACATGCGATCCGGGCACGTTCAGTACATGATTGGGGAAGCACTTCGGTACCTCATGGGGGGAAGAAGCGTTGAAGGTTTCTTTGCTAGGTCCGCTCCTGATTGCCAATGGTTCGAGCCCGGTGCGGCTGCGACGGCCCCGCCAACGCGCGTTGATCGCGATTCTGGCTCTCTATGCCAACAAAGCCGTTCACGTCGACACAATTGTCGACATGATTTGGGGGTACGCGCCGCCGCCCAAGGTACGCAACCAGATTCAGGTGCATATCTCCCACATCCGCAAGATCCTGCGCGGTGCCGGCACCCCGGAAGTGCTGGAAACCAAGCCCGATGGCTATCTGCTCCATCTTGAGCCCGCCGCCTCGGACGTGGGAATCTTCAACGCGCTGGAGTCGGTGGGAGAGTCCGCCTTCAAGGAGCATCGCTACCGGGCCGCCGGGGAGGCGTTCCGGCTCGCGCTCAGCGTTTGGCGCGGCCAGGCGCTCTCCGGAGTCGAGGCGGTGTTCGTCAACAGCGAGGCGCGGCTGCTCGAGGAGCGGCGACGGGCGGTGTTCCGGCGCTGGGTCGATATCGAGATCGGCCTCGGCCGACCCGAGCACCTCCTGCCACCACTGTTTCAGGCGGCCCGGGCCGAGCCGCTCGATGAAGGCCTGTGCCTTCGGCTGATGGCTGCCCTGCAACGATCCGGGCGGATCGCCGACGCGCTAGCGCTCTACCGGTCCTGCCAACGACTTCTCCGGCAGGAGTTGGGCATCGAGCCACATGAGACACTTGTCGCGGCCGAGTGTGCTGTCTTACGGGGCGAGCTCATCGAACACCAGGAATGGCGATTTCTCGAACTGGAGTTGCGTTGATGAAGCGATGGCTGCGATGGTTGCCGTTCGCGATCGTTTTGGTCGAGGCGGTGCTGCTGGCCACGGGCGTGTTGACGCTCGGCCAGGCCGCCGTCCTGCTGCTGATCCTCGAGGTGCTGCTCGCGGTCGCCATCGTGGGCGAGTTCGCCGCGCTGCTGCGGGCCTACCGCCGGGCACGACGCGCCGAGGCCGGGCGGGCGGCGGCGTTCTCCGCGGCGCTTGACGCGGTGCTGCCCCCACCGCTGGCCTACCTTGTGCGTCAGGAGTTCAGGATGTTCTCGGCCGTCTACGGAGCGCTGCGGCGCCGGCGGCGGGTGCGACCGGACGAGGAGGTCGTGACCTACGGCGGCCAGCTGCGTACCCTTCTCATCGGCATGGTCGCCGTATCGATCATCGAGGTGGTCGTGGTCGAACTCCTCGTGCCTTGGGACTGGTTGCGGTGGACGCTTGTCATTCTGGGTGCCTACGGGTTGTTGTGGGTGTTGGGTTTCGCGAGTTCCATCTACACCAGTCCGCACAGCGTGGCCCGTGACGCTTTGCACCTACGGTTTGCCCTCTTCGCTGAGGTGGCGGTGCCGATGAGCAACGTGGCGTCGGTGAGCCAATCGTTGTCCGGTAGCCACAAGAAGCTTGTCGAAGCCGGCGATGGCGCATTGTCGCTATCGGTCTTCGGCACCAGCAACGTTCTGGTGATACTGGAACCGGCGGTGGAACTTGACGTTGGCCGGTCCGGTCGGCATGTGGTCGACCGGGTGCGCTTCTACGCCGACGATCCTGCCCACGCCGTCGCCACTATCCGTGCGGCCGCCACCAACGGCGTCGGATTCGTCAGTTGACCGGCTCCCATGGCGACTCAAGGATCAGCCAGGTGTGGCGGGCGATCGAGCGCAGCAGCATCTCGTACGGCAGCCAGCCGTAACCGCTTTCGCCCCAACCGGTTCCCCAGTCATTGCGCAACCGCAACGCAGCGAGCCTGTCGTCGTAACCCAGGACCACCACGACGTGCCGGCCGACGTTGTGTTCGCCGGGCGGCGGCACGGCGACGACACCCGAGGTGAATGAACTCATCACCGAGGGACCGAGCGGGAACTCGACCGACAGTGGTATCCCCCAGGCAAGGCAGGTCCGCAGCTGATCCAGGTACGCCGGTGGGGCGAGGTGTGGCCCGTCAAGCCGCCCGTACACCACGTCACGGCTGTGGGCCGACTCCAGCAGCTCTATGGGCGGATCCACGTCGACCCGCTCGGCCTGGAAGGGCCAGCGGTCCTCGGGCACCAGGCCGTAGCGCCGCCACGCCTCGAAGCTGTGCTCCAGCATCGATCCGTGCCGGTCTGGCCGGCCGGATAGCCGCCGCGACAGGCGGTAGTTGAACAGGACGGACGGGATGAACGTGATCCCTGCTCGAGCAGCCCAGTACTGGGCCAGCGTGGTGGTGACCGCGGCGGTGCACAACGGTACCAGGCCCTGGTCGATGACCCGTCCGGGAATCCAGCCGCTCAGGTCGACCGCGGCCGGACGCCGCAGCCGCGGCTCGCGATTCCACGGGTATCTCATCGCGTACTCGCGGATCCACGCGAACATCACATGGTGGCCGGTGATACCGGCCACCACCTGACGTGGCGCGCTTTCGTGCGTCGAAAAGGGCATCGAAGAAGTACCTCAGGAACTGGTGAATCTCCGCATTCGTAGGGCGACGGACTGCTTGAACTGGTTTTCGGCCTCCGGACTGCCAAACGGCCTCCGCTGTTCGAGCGTGAAGTGGCGGCGGGCGTCGGTACCCCGGACCAGCATCGCCGTGTCCGGACCCCCGATCGGCTGTACCGATGGGCAGAGGTAGTCGATGGCGAAGTTGACCCGGCCGGCGCCGGTGCGGTTGGAGCCGGAACAGTGCGCCACCGCCAGATGATGGATGGAGAACTGCCCGGCATCCAGCAGCACCGGCACCGCCTTGGACTCGTCAACCTCGATATCTACCTCCAGTCCGCTTTCGCGGATCGCCGCCGGATCGGCATCGGTCTTGTGCGCCACGATGCCCTCCCGATGCGTTCCCCGCGCGAAACGCATGGTGCCGTTGGCAATCGTGGTCTCGGTCAGCGCCAACCAGACCCGCACGGCGCCGGACTCGAAGCCGCGCAACCGGTAATGCAAGGCGTCCTGGTGCCAGGCGAGGGTGGCATCGCTGTGCGGTGGCCGGGTGAAAACATTGGTCGACCAGACCAGCAGATCCGGCCCCAGCAACTCTTCGACCGCGCTCAGGATCGATGGATGCCGGATCAGGTCGTCGGCCCACTCCGCGAGGAGATGCACCTTGGGGAAGTGGCGAAACGAGCTCCAGATTCCGCCGCGCGCCGACATCTCAGCGTCGTATTTCGCGAACCGGTCGCGAAAGGTGGCGCTCTCGTCGGCGCTGAGCGCGTCGAACGGGAACACGAAACCGTTGCTTGCCAACGCTGTGCGCGGGTCGGCGGTACGCTCCAGCGCTGCGTGATCCACGGCGGTCACGCGGCCCGACCAGACATCGCCGGTTCTTTGCGCTCTACGCTTGTCTTCGCAGCGATGAGTTCCAACAGCCGGATCGCGTCATCGCGCTTGGCGTCGGGCGCGTCTTCCAAGTACACCCGCATGTACTTGTCCACCACCGGGTCACCGAATTCCTTGGCCAGTTCCCGGAAAATGTTTCTGATGGTGCGGTCCGGGAAGTAAAGCGCCTTGGCCACCTCAAGCAGGCGCTGGCCGAAATGTTCCTCGATCAGTCCTCGTTCGGTGAGATCCCGGACGGCGATGCGGAAATTCACCATCGGAACGCACAGCGCCCGCAGACTCTCCGGGTCGAAGGTGATGGCCACCTCGTCATCGGCGTCTACCACGCCAGTGTGGTACATCTGGAAAATGTCACCGACGCCGGTCATCCCCCACCGGTGCAGTTCAGTCGCGCGCAACGCACCCATGCTCGACGAACCGAAGAACTGAACGCCTTTGTTCATCGCCTTGATGATCTCTTTGGGAGAAATCGACATGGCATGCAGAAAGCAGCCATCGATGATGCCGACGTGCGTGGGAGGGCTCTCCCGCGCCATCAACACATTGATGTCGCCGCGCTTGATAGGCGGCCGGAACTCCGCCGCCGGAAGGATTTGGGCCGCCTCGGGCGTGTCCATGCTCGGCCCGAGAAAGACGACGATGTCAGCGGTCACTTCACACCTGCCAAACTCCCGAGAACTTCCGGGTTCTCGCTGATCATGATCCGCAACTCGCCGACCGCCGATCGCCACTTCTCGGTCGCGCGAGCACCGATCTTCGAACGATCGATGGCCCACGACTCCAGCCCGGGGACGACCACGCGAACCACACTCGCTGGAATCTCAGGCGGCGACAGATCCACCACGAGTACCCGGCTGAGTCCCCGCGCCCGCAGACGTTCCAGCATCAGATTGAGGTCTGTCATGATGTCGGCACTGGGATGGCTTGGCAGGTCTTGGAACCGGATCGTGTTGCCCGACGTTTTGTGCGCCCAGGCTTCGGGATTGAAGCGGGAGCTGCGCTTGGTGTGCAGGGCCCAGCGGGGTACGTCCTCGTCGGGCAGCGAGATATCCTCGCGCATCGCCTGCATGTCAACCACCCGGCTCTGCGCGGCCTCGGTGATTGCTCGGACCACCGCGACCTCCGCGTCGGGGTGGGTGCCGATGCCCTGGTGGCTGCGGGAGAAGGTGGGACCGAGCTCCTCCGACACCACCGCCAGCACGCTGGGAATGTTGGTCTCGGAAGTGATGTTCTTGAGGTGAATGCCGACGCCGGCGTCGAGAAACATTTGGGTGTACCGCGTCGCCTGCTCCGAAAGCGAATTCAGATCGACACTCGCGTGCATTTCCTCGAAGTGACCGGCCAGCCCCGGCAGGCTGGGCAGGCCGAGCCGCCCGGTCCCGATCGCCCGGCTGAACCGGTTGCTGACAATCTCCGCCATTGTCCAATCGTCCCGCTCGATGAGTTCACACAACGCGTGACAGATGGCCTCCTCCAACGAGTTGCCGGAGGCAATGCCGTTGGTGGTGGAGATCGGGTAACACGGCACCTCGTGATAGTGCGTGTGGTATCCGGCCAGATATTGCGGTACCAGAACGGTTTCCTCGTTGAGCAAATCCCAGGACTCCACCCACGACTGCGGCAGATCCAGGTGGTACCGCTCATATAGCTCGATGTTGTGGTCGCGCGGGTCCATCGCCCGCCGGCCCAGCGCCACCAGCTCCGGGTAGGACGCTATGACCGCGGGCCGCAACGGCAGCGCCGCCGCGTGGCGCTCGACCGCTTCCATGATCGCCGATGTCTTGGCGTCCAGCGTGGTCGCGCCCTTTCCGTTGTAGACCGAGATGACATCGTTGGAGTGCGGCGCGATCGCGTTGAAGACCGGAATGCCGATGCGGTCCAGACCGGTGATGTCGGCGATCCGGCTGATGCCGACCCGGGCGATGTGCGGCCCGATCCGGCGGTACGTCTCCTCGGTCGTGATCTCCCTATGGGGCCCGATCCCGTGACACTTCGGGATGCTTTTACGAAGTTTCACTGCTGCCTCCTTTCGCGCGCCGGATGCCGGAGAACTCGAGCTGCGAGGACCCGTCACCGCGGTACGAATACTTCATGTCGATTTCGTCGCCGCAGGCAACGCTGAACACCTCGGGCAACGCCCAGACCGCCGTGTACCAATGGCTGCTCTCGCCGCCGTCCCACGGCGCGGTGTGGAATGTCGTGGTTGGACCGAGCTGGGCGTGGAAGTAGACGACCGCGCCGGACACCCGGCCCGCCCGGTTCGCGGTGAGAGTCAAAGCGGCGTCGAGGTTTCGTACGTCCTGGGACAGGTCCACCCGGTAGACCTCGACCGGGTCGGAGTGCACCGGCCAGGCCCGCACCACCTCAGGGCGTTCGTAGAAGCCGATGGTCTCGCGGCGATCCAACTCGATCATCGGCGAGAAGTCGATGTCGTAGGCGGCTTTCCAGCGCCGCGCCTGGGCGGCGCACGGGCGGTACGCCTGAATCACCTTCTCCGGAATGTCGATGAGGCACGCCAGCGCGGTGAAGCCCTGCGGCACCAGCCTGGCGTCGGCGGTCAGCAACCGGTGCCGGGCGTCCTGGAGCGTTTCCCAGATGGTCATGTCCAGCGCCTCATTGCCGACGATGTCGGTGCTGAGCACGGTTGCCTGGCGCGGCAACTCGAGTTGCGTTGACCAGCCGCGGATGAAGCTGATCCGCTCGGCGACGCCGTTTGCCCGCGCGACCTGTTCGGCCAGATGCACCATGCCGGCCGGCTCCACCGCGTACACCTGGGCCGCACCGGCCTGTGCGGCCGCCACGGCCAGAATGCCCGATCCGGTACCGAGGTCGAGCACCACGTCGCCGGGTCGCACGGTCTCGCGCATCGCCCGCACGAAGGCGCCCTTGCGCGCCACGTCGTTGAGGATTTTCAGGTGCGGGAAGGCGGCGTCGTACCCGCCCCGTGGCCAGGCCGCGGTGCTGAACCCCACAACCGGTTCCCGGCGCAGGATCCCGGCGTTGAGCAACTGGATGAGCGTGGTCAGCAACTGCTGCGCGGCCCGCTTTCCTCGGCAACGGTCGCGGGCGCGGGCGACGGCCTCCGCCACCGGCAACGGAGTGTGCAGGATGTCCAGCAGCGCCAAGGCGTCCGGACCTACCTTGATGACCCGGCCCTCGTGGTAAATCTTCGCCAGATTGCTGGTATCCACCTCGAGAACGAACTCGGGCACCCGGTAAAGCATCGTGGTGGAACTGATGGACACATCACTCTCCCTGTTCTGTCGGGTTGTCCTGGGGACCATGGCCGGCCACGGCCTTCGTCAACGCGGCCAGGATGACCGGGCGGAAGTCGCCCATCGAGCCGACTTCGCGCGTCCCGGTCGCCAGCGACAGTCCGGCCTTGGGCTCGACCACGTCGTAGCCGTCGGCGCGCAACGTGACCACATTGCGTTGCACCGCCGCCTTCATCCACATGACTTCGTTCATCACCGGGACGATCACGACCGGGCAGGCCACGGCCAGGACCGTGGTCGTCAACAGGTCGTCGGCGATGCCGTTGGCGACCTTGCCGAGAAAGTTCGCGGTTGCGGGCAACACGATGAGCACGTCGGAGCGGGCCGCGATGGTGACATGGGTCGTCCGCCCCGCACTGGAAGTGACCCAGTCGGTGGCCACCTGTCCATCCACGGATGCCTCGAGGATCGGCAGGCCGATCAGGCGGGTGGCGCTGGCCGTCGCGACAATGTGAATTTTCGAAATGCCGAGAGCGCCTTTGAGCCACAAGGCGATGTGAGGTACCGCCACCGCCGACACCGACCCGCAGACGCCGATGGTGACATTCAGCTCGCGCATGGCCGCGGTCAAATCATCATCGGTCATGTCACGGCCTCCGGTGCCATCGCCGCGATCGACCCGCAGAACTCGGGTAGCCGATCCCGTACCAACTTCAAAAATGCCAGTGGCGCCAAACGATCCGAGGTGACCGCCGCCCGCAGCGCCATATGGTCGAGCACGTGGGCGGCCAAGCGATCCGCAAGCCCGGCGGCCCAACCCGGTATCAGGGTTCCATCGGCGCGATAGCCGTCCACGAAGGCGACGGCCAGCTCGCTGAACTGCTCCGGCGGCCGCTGACCGAGCGCGGCCGCCTCGGCCAACTCGCCGAGCAGAGTGTCCATATCAGACAGTGCCGGGCCCGGCCCGGCCTCCCGCCAACCCAGGATCGTGGGCCTCATCGTGGGTCTCGAGGCCCACGCGAGCAAACCAAGGGAGAAGCGCCCGTGGGTCAGCACCGTGTCCCCGGTCACCGCGGGCGGGTCGGTCGGGATCCCGGCCTGGCCGGCCAGCCAACCGCGAGCGGCGTCGCACGCCTCGCGCATCCAGGCATCGGCCGGCTGTACCCGTTGGCCTGAGCCGGACGGGAGCTCGGCCAGGGCCGGCGGGATGGCCGAACGGTGTAGCCGGGCGAGGTACCGGCCAAGCCGCTGGAACACCATTTTGGCGTCATCTGGTGGCCCCTGCGCGCTGAACACGACATCGAAGGCGAGTTGGGACGTCGGAACCGTGGCCGAGACGGCGATGTCGCCGGTCACCACCGGAACGACCGCCGGGCAAGGCTCCTGCGGTACCACCTCGCGCAGCGCTTCTAGTTGCAAGGCATCCAACAGGCCGGTCAGCCCGCCCGACAGTTCTTCCCGCCAGGCGAAGCCACCGCTCACCGGCGTGCACACGCGCGTGGCGAACGGCCCTGGGAGGCGTCGTACCGGGGTCGTCATGAGGCCGGCTCGGGATTGAGATACGGCCGGTCCGGATCGATCCCCGCCTCGCGCAACCGTTGCAGCACCGCCTGTTCGCGCTCGGGTACCGTAAACGCGCCGGCCGCCCAGGCCCGCAGCAGGCCCTCCGCGACCAGAATGCAGCGTTGCTGACCGAAGCTGACCCCCTTCTTCACCGCGTCGACCGGCTCCGCGGCCAGTGACCAACCGTGGTCGAGGTGGCGGGCGAAGCATGGCCGCACGTCACGCATCGAATCCCGATAGAGGCCGTATAGCCGCTGTAGCGCCGGACGGTGCGCCCGCCAGTCGGCAAGGGCGAGATAGGTGACGATCGGGTCGTTGCGGGAGAAGCCGGCCGGGTCGTTGACCACCTTGGTGTGAAACGGAATACGACGACTGTTGAGTAGGGTCCCGCTGGCGCGCAGGAACTGTGGTGCCTGGGCCGGGTCGCCGAGCGAGTAGTAGAGCCGCACCGTCGGCTGATCCGCCCGCCGCAGACCGGCTTCACCGATCGCCACATACCAGCCCGGGTTGGAGTAGCGTCGCTCCGCCGGAAACCGGACGGACACGATGTCGCCTGCCCGCGGCGGCACGCGATCCGCGGCGACCTCGTCACGGGTCACGGTCAGCGACAACCCGTCGCGCTGTACGAGAAACTCAGGCACCGTGGTGGTCAGCACCGTCCATCCCGGCTCGGCGTAGCACCGGCTCGGGTGAGCCGCGCTGAGGCCGGCGACAAACGCGGTATCCTCCCGGTCGGCGATGCTGATCACCGTGCGTGAGCCGTTCATCAGTACGGCCGCGGCCGCGAGATCAGCGGCGTAGTAGTACAGATACAGGAAGCGCCACAGGTGCGACAGCACCAGCGCACCCTGCTCGACGTCGATCTCTCTGGTCAGCCGCAGACGACCCAGGGTCGGGTGCCGGAATGTCTTGTCGTCCAGGATCTCGATCTCGGTGCAGATGCGCCGGTACACCTCGCGATAGGGATTCATGCGTTGCTCCGAGGGCCGAGCATGGCCGCGTGGCAGGCATCCGGACGCTGGACGAGATGACGTCCGACCAGGAGACAAAGGTGACCCACCTGGCCCAGCGAACCGACCTTCTCCAACCGCCCGAGCGAGGTGAGGAGAAGAAACACACCGGCGAACTGCAGGCTGCGCAGGATCCACGCATCGTCGGCGCCCGATCGGCTCCGGTACGCGGTGAGAAACCGGTCCGCGGCGGCCAGCGCCCGGGCCAGCGCCCGTGAGTCATTGCCGCGCAGCGTCGGGATGCGGTGGAATAGCAACTGACCCACCACGCTGCCCACGTCGTAGCAGGGCTCGCCGAATCCGGCGAGCTCCCAGTCGACAATCGACACCGACGGGTGCCTCGCGCCGAAAAGCACGTTGTCGTCGCGGAGGTCGAAATGGATATACGCCGATGTCGTCCACTTGTCGCGCAGCGCGGCCAGATGCGAGTCCAGCGACTGCATCATCGTCGCGTACTCGGCGAAGTCCGCCCCGTAGCCCAGGGAGTATTCGGTGGGTGTCAGCCGGGACATCGACGGGATCGGAAACCGGACGTGCCGGTCACGGTGGCGCGCGGCGAGTTCACTGACCGCAAGCCCGTGCAGGTCGGCCAGCGTCGTACCCAATATGGCCAACGCTGAGGGGGAATCCGACGCCGCGCATTCGGCCCAGGTGACACAGTTGTCGATATTCTCAAATGCCTGCACACGTCCATCCCTGGAGGTGCCCAACAGACGAGGCAGAGCTAGTTTGAGGTCGACCGGCAGGGGCAGACCGTCAAGGAGAGTCAGCGCCCAGCTTTCGTTGTCGGTCTCCAATTCGGAGTCCTCCAGCCACTTGAGGATGACCGAACCGCCGGAACCGAAGTCGACCCGGGCGACCGGCCGCCGGGCGATGTGCCAGTGCACATGTGTGATATCACCTCGGAGAAGACCCAACTCGACGAGGACGCGGTGGAGCTCGCGCCGAGTCGGCCGTGCCCCACCGCTCGCTCTCCTGCTACGGGTCTTCTGTGGAATGTGGACACCCATCATCCGAAGCCGGACCAGAGCCTCCACACCCGTAGCGAGCTGGGCGGTCCGGTCAGTGGGATCGCCCCTCAACTTATGCCCCGATCAGCAGTGCAGCGCGATCGACGCCGCGGCCGCCATGAGCGAGCCCTGGGCTTCCTCGTCCGGGGCGATGCCCGCCTTCTCCTCAAGGAACTTCTGCAGCTCCTCCGAGTCGATGCCGGTCAGGCCAGCCAGAGTCCGGTCGGCGTCCTCAGCAGACATGGCTTACCTCCTCAATATGTCAATCGGCACTTGCACGAGCGCCGATTTACGAAAGCTGGGCGACGGAAGTGCCGTCCAACTGGAACGGAACACTGACGCGTAGCACTGAACAGTCGCTTAACGGCCAGCTCAGCCATGCTTCGAGCGGAGTTGATTCCGCCGAACTCGATTCCGGAAGTCGAACGTCCGGAAACCTTGCTACGGTCCCGGCATGGAGATGCTCAGCAGGAAACAGATCACCGCCGCCGACCTCACCGACTGGCGCAACCTGGGCCAGGGGCTACACGCCCGTTTCCTGGTCGACAACTTCGCCGCCGGAGCGCGCTTCGTCGGCGCCATCGCCGAAGCGGGCGACGCATTGGATGACCATGCACGGCTCACCTTGGGCAGCGGCCACATCGACCTCAAGCTCGTCAGCAACGACGCGACCTACCGCGACGAAGAGGGCACGAAACACACCGTGGAGTGGGTGACCCAGCGCGACGTCGACCTGGCCCGCACGATCAGCCGGATCGCCGCCGAGCAGGCGTTGCGCGCCGACCCGGCATCGATCACCACCATCGAACTGGCCCTTGACACGGCCCACGCAGCCAAGATCGCGCCGATGTGGGCGGCACTGCTGACAGGTGGCACCGAGGCGCACGGCCGCGGCACCATCGGCGACGATGTCCGTGATGAAACCGGCCGGGTCCCCATCCTGTGGTTCCAGGACACCGACGAGCACGAGACGCCACGGCAACGGTTCCATCTCGATGTCTGGGTCGCGCCCGAGGCCGCCGACCAACGGATCGCCGCCGCCGTCGCCGCGGGCGGGACGGTCGTGGACGACAGTGAGTCGCCCTCGTTCACCGTCATCGCGGACCGCGACGGCAACAAGGCGTGTGTGTGCACCTCCCTTTCACGAGGATAAAGCCCCGCTCAGACGGGATGGGCCGCTAGCAGTTCCTCTTCCATGCCAAGGGTTTCGGCGGGCCAGCCGGGTCGATAGATGGTCTCGAGGTAGCGCTCGCCGAGGTCGGGGGCGATGGCCACGGCGCACCCGTTGCGCACCGCGTCGGGATGGTGGGCCAGCCAGGTGCTCGCGCCGCTGACCACCGTGCCGGTGGAACCGCCGAAGAGGAAACCGCGCCGGGCCAACTGGCGGCAGGCCCGTATGGTGTCCGCTTCGGACACCATACGGACGTCGTCCACTATGGACAGATCCAGCAGCGGCGGCCGCACGCCGGTCCCCAGCCCCGGGATGAACCGCGGCGCGGGCGGACCGCCGAAGGCCACCGAACCGACCGCGTCGATCGCCACCACCAGCACCCAGGGCCGGCGCTGCTTGAAGTAGCGGGCACAACCCATCAGCGTGCCGGTGGTGCCCGCGCCTACGAAAAGCACCCGCAGATCCGGAAACTGCCGCGAGATCGCGGCAGCGGTGCGGTCGTAATGCGCGTGCGCGTTGGCGGGGTTGGCGTATTGGTTGAGCCAGAAGTAGCGGTCGTCCGACGCGCAAAGCAGTTTCACGTGATTGAGGCGGGCACCCAGATAGCCGCCTTCTCTGGGCAACTCCTCCACCATGTGGACCGTGCCGCCCAGCGCCTCGATCGCCCGGCGGGTGCCGGGATTGCCGCGCGGATCCATCACGCACACGAACTCGTAACCCTTGCTCGCGGCGATGATGCTCAGCGCCACACCCAGGTTGCCCGACGACGACTCCACGATGATCCGGCCCGGGGTGAGGACACCGCTGCGCTCAGCGGCCTCCACCATGTATCGCGCCGACAGCAGCTTGATCGAACCGGCGAAGTTGAACCCCTCGCACTTGAGGTACAGCGGCAGGTGCAACATGGGCCGCAGGTCGACGAAGAGGTTCTCCTCGTGGAACTCGTGCGCTTCCGTGATGATCGGCACGACAGCCCCGCCTCAGCCATATCGCTTCATGTCGTAGAAGAACTCGTCGATCGGCGAGAGTTCGCCCGCCGCGTCGAGTGCGCGGTACACGAACCCGCCCGCCGCGATGTCGAGCACCCCCAAACCGAAGGGCGAGAACACCACCGTGCGGTCGGCGGGCACCGTGACCCGCCCCGACATCACGTCGTACAGCGTGCCGGACACGAAATCTCGATGGCCGACCAGCTGCTCGGCCAGGTGCGGTGAGGTCTGAGCGCGTAAGCAGTGATCAATGTCGTCGACGACGTTGGCCGCGCCGAGGATGATGTCCGGAGCGAGGTCGCGCAGCGACACATGCAGCAGCAGCGGGTGATGGTTCAGACAGGCCGGATCCATTATGTGGGGCGCGGCGGCGACGGTGGCGAACATCGTCATGTCAGACGCGGCCAAGACGGACTCGGCCCTCTCGTGCACGGTGACCGTGGCGGTCGGCCCGCGCCGGCCGAGGTAGTCGCGGAAGCCCTCGGCGTGTTCCGCCGAAAGGTCGCACAGCGCGATCTCGTCGAAGGTCCATCCGGTACCCACCAGATAGGAGTGCACATAGCGGGCGATCAGACCGGTGCCGATGATGCCCAAACGTCGCGGCCGAGGCCGGTTGCGCGTCAGGTGATCGGCGGCCAGCGCCGCCGAGGCCGCGGTGCGCGCGGCGCTGATGATGGACGCCTCCAAGCAGGCGATGGGGTACCCGGTCTCCTGGTCGTTGAGGATAAGCACACCCGACGCACGGGGCATCCCGTGTCGCACGTTGGCCGGGGTGGAGGAAATCCACTTCAGGCCGTCGAGCCCGACCGGCCCGCCAACCGATGCGGGCAACGCGATGATTCTCGCGTCCGGACGGTCCGGAAAGCGCAGGAAGTACGACGGCGGGTTCACCGTCGCGCCTTCGCCGTGGGCGCGGTAGGCCGCCGCCACGACATCGACGACCTCCTTCTCGCGGCCCGCCAGGATCCGGTGCACCTGGGCACCGGAGATGGTGGCGAACGTCGGGGCGGGCAGGCTCATCATTCACACTCCCGTTGGGTGAATTCATTGATAGCAACCGGATCCGCGATCGCCACCAACACGGTGCGGGTGCCCTCGTAGGGCGTGCGGGCATGCGCCATCCGCAGGTTGTCGACGAGCAGCAGCTCGCCGGCGGCCCACCGGTTTTCGCGGGTGGCGGCGTCATAGGTAGCGTTGATCAGGTCGATGACCGCAGGGTCCACTTCGGACCCGTCTCCCATGAAGGTGTTCTGTGGCAAGTTCTCGCGGCCGTAGACCTCCACCAGGTACTCGCGGATCTCCGGCGCCATCGTCCACTCGTTGAGGAACGCGAACTGGTTGAACCACAACTCCTCGCCGGTGATCGGGTGGGTGATGATGGCGTGGCGTCGCTGCGCGGTGCGCAATCCGCCGTCGGGCAGCCAGGTCACTTCGGTGGCGGTGGCGCGGCATCGTGCTTCGACCTCCGCGCGATCGTTGGTACCAAAGGCTTCGGGCCAGTTGACACCGACACTGTAGTGATAGGTGCGGGTCAAAAGCCAGCCCTCGTACCGGAACCGGTCGACCAGTGGCTCGGGCAGTGCCCCGAGCACCTCGGCCGCCGCGGCCAGCGGGGTGCTGCCGCCCCGCTCGGGCGCCTCGAGGCAGGCGAACACGAGCAGGCTCGGCACCTCCAGCAGGTGGCTCTGGGTGTGGTGCATGCACATCGGTTGCCCAGCCGGCCATCGGGAGGTGCTGTAGATCCGGTCGCCGTAGTCCTTGCGGGGAACGAACCCCTCCCGGTCGGGCATCAGGCTGTCGGCCAGGATCGTCATGACCTCGGCGGCACGGCCGGCGAAGTCCGCCGGGTCGAAGCCACGCACCTTGACCGCGCCGTGAAGGGCAACCTCGGCCCGCAACCGGTCACGCTCGGCCTTGGTCCAGGCGATCGGATCCGCCCCGGCGGGAACCGTCACCACGGGATTGTCAGGGAACAACGACGGCCTCCGGTGAGCGCTGGTCGAGGTAGGCGGCCTGGTCGGCCAGGACCGGCAGGCGCAGCACGTCGTCGTGGTCGAGGGCCCGGTCGAGGGCGAGCGCGAGCCTGATCGCCGACAGCGACGTGCCGCCGGCGTCGAAGAAGTGGCTGTCGCGGCCCAGCCGGTCGACCCCGGTGTCCAGTACCTGTGCCCAGATCTGGAGCAGACGCCGCTCGGTGCCGGTCAGCGGCGTCGGGGCGGTCGGGGAAGACAGGGGGCGCAGCCGCGCGAGCGCCTTCTTGTCGACCTTCCCGTTGCCCGACAGCGGCAGGGCGTCGAGCCGGGTCAGCAGCTGGGGCATCATGTAGTCGGGCAGCACCCGAGCCAGCCGGCGCGCCAGATCGGGCTGTTCCCGGTCGGCGGTGAACCATCCGGTGAGCCGGTTGTCGACCACCACCACGGCCGCTTCGCGCACCCCGGGCACGCCCAGCATCGCGTGCTCGATCTCGCCGATCTCGATGCGGAAGCCGCGCACCTTCACTTGTGCATCGCGCCGGCCCATGAAGACCAGCCGGCCGTCGGGCTGAAGGCGACCGAAGTCACCCGAGCGGTAGAGCCGGCCGCCCGGCGTGGCCGGGTCGGGCACGAACGACGTGGCGGTCAGGCCGGGATCGCCGACATAGCCCCGGCCCACGCAGACGCCGGAGAACACGATCTCGCCGGGCGCTCCGAGCGGTACCGTTTGCCACCACCGATCGACCAGCCGCACCACAACGTTGTGAATCGGCCGCCCGAGCGCGACCCGCTCGTCGGCGGGCGGTGCCGTCATCACCTCGTGGTTGGTGTCGTCGGAGGTCTCGGTGAGACCGTAGGCGTTGGCCAGGGCGACGCCCGGCAGGGTGGCGAACCAGCGCCGCACCAACCGCCACGGCAGGGCCTCACCCGTCGCCGACACCAAACGCACCCGACCCAAGCCCTTCTCCCGGCGTTCGGCCAGCCGGGACAGCAGAAGCTCCACATAGGACGGAACCAGCTGGGCCACGTCGACCTCGTTCCGTACCAAATCAATGAAGCCGTCGGTATCGAGCACCACCCGCTGCGGCACGATCAGGGTGCGGCCGCCGACCAGGAGCGCCGCGAGCAGTTGCCACAGCGAGATGTCGAAACACTGCGGTGCCACCTGGGCTATGGTCTCGCCGGGTCGCACCCCGAAGTCGCCGAGCTTGGCGAACAGGTGGTTGAGCATGCCGTCGTGCTGGCACATGGCACCCTTGGGCGCGCCAGTCGAGCCGGAGGTGAAGTAGATGTAGGCCAGTGCGTCGGCCGGGTAGGTGACGCCGAGATCGGAGTCGTCGTCGCTCTCGGCGAGCAACCGGGCCACGGAGACACTGCCCACACTGTCCACACTGCCCACACTGTCCACATCGGACGGATCGCCGATCACCAGCCGGCAGCCCGAGGCGGTCACCATCCGGGTGATGCGCTCCAGCGGGAACTGCGGCTCGATAGGCACGTAGACCCCACCCGCCTTGAAGATGGCGATGACCGCCACCAGCCAGTCGGCACCGCGCTCCAGTGCGGTGCCGACCACGGCCTCACCGGCCACGCCGCGCCCCCGCAGCGCTCGGGCCAGGCGATTGGCCTGCCGGTTGACTTCGTCATAGGTGCGGGTGTCCGCGCCGCACACGACCGCGGGCGCGTCCGGGTGACGGCGCACCTCCTCCTCGAACAGCTCGTGGAAGCGCCGGTCGGGCACGATCCGAACCGGACCGGCCGCCAGGCGCGCCTGTTCGGCCAGCTCCTCGACCGGCAGCAGGCTCACCTCGTGATGCCTGGCCTCGGGGTGCTCGGCCATCACCCGCAACGCCCGGCGGTAGTAGCCGCCGATGCGGGCCAGCGCCGCCGCGTCGAAGCGCCGCGGGTCGGCCAGCAGCCGCAGAGTGTCGCCCTCGACGGTCGCGGCCAGGGCGACCTCGCCGGGCGGATCGTCGCCGAGATGGTAGGCGCAGCCGCCGTCGGCTTCGTCGAACCGCTGCGACATGAGCTCCTGCCAGGTGTGGTCGCCCAGCGGGATCGCGATCCGCCGCCTACCGGGTACACCGGTCTCGATCGGGTCGTCGCCCTCCACCATGGAGATCACCTTGGCGTGGGCGACCAGCAGCTGCGCGGCGGAGGGTATGCGGTCCAAGACCAGTTCCAGCGATCCCATGCTTGCCCATGCTGGATAACCGGCTCATCCGGTCGCCATCGTTCGGCTAATGCGGTGCGGTGGTGGGCTTGTCGCGCAACCGCGTGGCCACGAGTCTGTGAGAGTGAACAGTTCTGCCTGGATTCGGATTTCCGCACCCCGTCCGCGGGCGCGGGTCCGCTTGTTCTGCCTGCCTCACGCCGGTGGCGGTGCCTCGTCCTACACCGCCTGGACGCGGGCCCTGCCCGAGCACATCGAGGTGTGCGCGGCGCAGTTGCCTGGCCGGGAGACCCGCATCGAGGAGCCGGCCGTCACCGACATCCACGCGATGGCGCGAACCCTGGCCGAGGTGATCACCGCTCATGTGGACCTGCCCTTCGCCATCTTCGGGCACAGCCTGGGCGCCGCGATCGCCTACGAGGTCGCGCAGGAGTTACGCCGGCGCGGCGGGCCGCAGCCCTTGCGGCTGTTCGCCTCGGGCGCGCGGGCGCCGCACCTGCCGCTTTCCGGCCCGCGGCTGGCCGATCTGCCCACAGACGAGCTCATCGCGGGGCTGGCCGCCATCGGTGGCATCCCGGTCGAGCTGCTGGACCGGCGTGAGTACCTGGACCTCATCGCGCCCTCGCTGCGCAGCGACCTGGTCATCGCGGAGAACCACCAGACCGCGATAGGCGAGCCACTGCCCTATCCGATCACCGCGCTGACCGGGGAGGACGACGCCCACGTGCCGCTCGACCACGTGCGCGAGTGGGAGCGCCACACCTCGGCCGGCTTCAAGGCGCTGGTCTTCCCGGGCGGCCACTTCTTCCACCGCGACCACATGGATCGGGTGCTCGCCGCCGTGGAGGGCGACCTGTCGCTCGACGTCGCCCTCCGCCTGTCCTGAGCCGCTCTACCGGAGCCTGCCCTGAGCCGCTCTACCGGAATTGGGACATGTCCTTGCGCAGCCTGCCCACCAGGTCGCTCAGCATCGGCTCGGTCAACACGTGCTCGTGTGAGCCGGAGATGACCTGAGCTTCGGCCTTGGCGAAAAGCTGCCAGCCCAAGGTGTCCTCGCCGATCGCCTCGGCCGACTCGGTAGTCGCGTACACGTTCACCCGGCCGGCGAACTCGCCTGGCTGCCAACGGTGATAGGCGTTGCGGTTGTCGACGCCGACCAGCAGCAGCCGAGCTCGTCGCCGCACATCGGCATTGGGCGACAGCAGCCGGTGTTGCCGCATCCACTCGGCCACCGCGCCGACCCGATCGGCGAACCGTCCACTTTGGACGTCCGGCGGCAGGGACGCCACCGTGGCCGGGTCGGCGGTGATGCCCACCCCGGCCAGCAGTTCCCGCATGGACACCGCCATCAGCTCGGCGCCGTCGAAGAACGCGGACCCCAGCCGCGGCGGGTACCCATCGATGGATCCGATCCAAGCCACCTCGTCACCGCCGGCGACAAGAAGGCGAGCCACCTCGAACGCGAGCCCGCCACCCATCGAGTAGCCACCGACCAGATAGGGCCCCTGCGGCCGGACCGCCTTGATCTCGGCGTGATAGCGCTCCACGAGGTCCACAAAGGACAGTGGCCTTTCCGGGTCCTCCACCAAACCGGGTGACTGCACACCGAAAAGCGAGACACCCAGCCGTTCGCCCAGGCCGCGGTAGCACAGCACGGTGCCGGCCAGCGGGTGGATGAGGAACAGCGCCGCCGCGCCGCCGCCGCCCAGCGGCACCACCACCGACGGGTCGCCCGAACCCTGGGAGATGAGTTCGGCCAGCCGCTCGATCGTGGTGGAGGTCAGCACCGCCTCCAGCGGCACCGAGCGACCGAACCTGGTCTCCATCCCATCGACCAGGTGCAGGGCCAGCAGCGAATCGCCGCCCAAATCGAAGAAATCGTCGAAAACACCGACCCGGTCCAGCCCGAGCACCTCCGACCAGACCTCGGCCAGCAGAGCCTCCGCGGCCGTGCGCGGCGGCACAAACGCCGTCGTCAGGTCCGGGCGCGGGTACCTCGTGCCGGCCGGGCGTTCGGCGACCGCGCTGACCCAGCCCTCCAATCGGGACTGGAGATCGGTGGTGGAGGTGATGAGGCGGGCGGGCGGATCGGCCGCCAGAATCCGCTCGAACAGCTCGCCGCCCTCCTCGGGTGTGAGCGCGTGGCGCTCCAACGTGGCGCCAAGCGGCGAAGCGGCCGGCGCCGACTCATCCCGCCAGGCATCCCAGTCGATCGCGAGCCACCGGTTCGGACTCCTGCGGCGAGCCCGTTCCACGAACGAGTCGACATAGGCGTTCGAGGCGGCGTAGGCGCCGTAGCCGAGGCCGCCGAGCACCGCCGAGATCGAACTGGCCAGCACGCAGAAGTCGAGTTCCCGGTCCCCTTCGCCAAAGACCTGCCATAGGGCTTCGGTGACGGCCAGCTTGGCCCGGAAGTTGCGCTCGCACACCTCGTCGTCGAGGTCGGGCAGCAGTGTCGCGTAGTCCTCGCGCACCACGCCGGCGGTGTTGACCACGCCGTGGATGGTGCCGAAGCGCTCCTCGGCGGCGGTCACAACCTGCCGCAGCGCGGCCACGTCGGCGACGTCGGCCTGGGCCGTCATCACCTCGGCACCGCAATCGGCGAGCTCGGACAGGAAACCCTTGTCGGTGAAGGGGCTGCGCTGCACCAGCACCAGGCGGGCCTGAGCCCGCTGGGCCAGGCGGCGGGCGATGGACCGGCCGATGACGCCGCCCGCGCCGAGCACCAGGAAGGTGCCGTGCCGGCGAAGCGTTTCGGTCACTTGTGGCAGATTCTGGGGGGCGTAGTGCGGTACCCACCGATCACTTCCACGAAGCGCAACCAAAGTGCCAGCCGCCGGCGACAGAGCTTCGGCCGCCGCGCGATGAGCCGCCATCGGCACGGTGTCGACGCATGTCGCCACATCGATGGTGCGGACGGTGAGCCCCCGCACCTCCTGCTGCATCACCACGGCCAGCGCCCGCTGCATCGCCGCGTACGGGTTGAGGGATCGCTCGCCGGCGACAGCCTGACCGGCGTCGGTGACCACCACAACCTCCTTGGCCCCGTGCTCGGCCACGTGCTCGGCGGCCAGGATCCGGGCGAGGGCGAGAAGCGACCGGTAGCCGCTGAGATCCTCCACATTGGACCCTACACAATGGACAACCATGGTGGGGGCGGTCGCCTCGGCCCGCAGATCCCGTACCAAGGCCATCAGATCGTCAGAAACCCCAAGCGGCACCACCCGCGCGCCGATCGCGGAAAACCTGGCCATCAACGCCTCGGCCAGAGCCGAACCGTCGTGGATGACGAAGCAGTGGGTGCCCTCACGGGATCGGTCGCCCAGCACACGGGTCCAGGTCGGCAGGTAGACCGTGTCCCGGCGATGCTCGGGCGCGGCGGTGGACTGCTCGACCTCGATGAAATGGCGGCGCTTGTCGAAGGCGTAGGTGGGCAGCGGAATCCGGCGCCGGCGCTTGCCCGCGTGCAGCCGCGACCAATCGACCGGCGCACCCGCCAGCCAGGACTCGACAATGCTTGATGGGGCAGCGGTTTTGGCGGCCGGGCGCTGGATGCGCCGATCCCACGAGCGCAGCGCATCCACGGCATCGGGCACATCGCGGGCCTCCAACGCCAGCCGCAGCGGTCGGGCCCGCCGTCCTATCTGGAGGGTGAAGGCGACATCGGCCAGGTTCAGGTCGGGATGGGCGTCAAGGTGCGCGGCGAGCCGCTGCGCCGAACGGCGCAAGGACTCCTCGCTGTCGGCGGACAGGACGATCAGCTCGGTCGGCCCGGCCGGGTCGCCCGGCGCTACCGCCGGCGCCTCTTCCAGCACCACGTGGGCGTTGGTACCGCCGACGCCGAAGGCGCTCACCCCGGCGCGCCGCCGCTCGAATCCGGACGGCCACGCGGTGACCTCGGTGTTGACCCGGAAGCCGCCGAACTCGATTTCCGGGTTGGGCGCGTGATAGTGCAGGCTCGGGGGGATCAGTCCATTTCGGACGGTCAAGGTTGCCTTGATGAACCCGGCCACGCCGGCCGCCGCGTCAAGGTGACCGATGTTCGTCTTCACCGAGCCGATCTTTGTGGGGACGGCACTTGGGCCGAAGGCCCGGTTGAGCGCCGAGATTTCGATCGGGTCGCCCATGGCGGTGCCGGTGCCGT
>Ga0075418_10000759_pt1 | contig 35208 bp, 24 predicted proteins | sample SoiMetdeltSBSDD2_FD_81776 | JGI IMG/M metagenome (GOLD analysis project Ga0075418, IMG submission 81776) | Bulk soil microbial communities from a Populus tree surrounding site in Tennessee, USA - Soil MetaG P. deltoides SBSDD2 | ecosystem: Environmental > Terrestrial > Soil > Tree plantation... | reverse complement strand
TTCGCTGTCGCGCTCGCTCTCGCGCAGGCCCTTGCCCGAGACCAGGTGATGCCGCAGGTCGAGGTTCCGCGCGGCAGAGGCCAGCGGTTTGCGACTCACGATGCGTGCGCGCGTCTCGGTGAGTTGCCCCTCAGCCACCTCGGTGTCCGAGCGATAGAGCACGTCGGCGACCGAGAAGTTCAGGAACGCATCGCCGAGGAACTCGAGCCGTTCGTAGCTCTTCTTGCCCTCGTTGCCCATCGACGCGTGGGTCAGTGCGCGGTCGAGCAGGTCGAGGTCCTTGAACGTGTAGCCCAGTTCCTTGCAGAGGCTGCGCAGCGTGCGGCTGCGGGCTTCGTCCTGCTGTTCCTCGGGCTCGCGCATTGGCAATCCGGACCAGGAACGGTACTCGCGTTCCGGGGCCTTGACCACCCTCATCGGCCACCCCGGCCACTCCATTTCTGCAACAGGATGCAGGGCCCTCTAGACCGTCTCGCGGGAGCGCTCGCTGCGCTTGCGGTCCGTCTCCTTGAGCTGGACCTTGCGCAGCCGCACGCTCTTGGCAGTGATTTCGACGATCTCGTCCTCGCTGACATACTCGAGCGCGTCCTCGACGGAGAAGCTGCGCGGCGGCGGCATCTTGACGAACGTCTCCTTCGTGGAGCTGCGGACGTTGGTCGCTTTCTTCTCACGCACGACGTTGACGACGAGGTCGTTGTCCTTGCAGTTCTCGCCGACGACCATGCCCTCGTAGACCTCGGCCCCCTCGGGCACGAAGAACACGCCGCGGTCGCGCAGCCCGTCGAGCGCGTAGAACGTGGTGCTGCCCTGCGCCATCGACACGAGCACTCCCGCCGTGCGTTCTTCGATCGCGCCGCGGAATGTGCCGTAGCCGTGGAACACGTGGTGCATCGTCGCCTGGCCCTGCGTCGCGTTGAGCAGGCGGCTGCGCACGCCAATGAGGCCGCGCGCGGGCACAGTGAACTCGAGGCGCGTGAACGAGCCCTTGCGGTCCATCTTGAGCAGCTCGGCCTTGCGCGTGCCGAGGATCTCGATGACCTTGCCGATCGCGTCGCCGGGCGCGTCGACGGTCAGGTATTCGATCGGCTCCTGCTTCTCGCCGTCGATCTGCTTGAACAGCACGTGCGGCTTCATGACCGCGAACTCGTAGCCCTCGCGCCGCATCGTCTCGAGCAGGAAGCCGAGGTGCATGACGCCGCGCCCCGACAACGTGAAGCTGTCGGCCGTGTCGCCGGGCTCGACGCGCAGCGCGACGTTGACCCGCATCTCCTTCTCGAGGCGCTCGCGAAGGTGGCGCGAGGTCAGGAACTTGCCGCCGTCCTTGCCCGCGAACGGCGAATCGTTGACGCGCATGACGATCGTCATCGTCGGTTCGTCGATCGCGATGACGGGCATCGCCTCGGGTCGTTCGAGGGCCGCCAGCGTGTCGCCGATCTCGATGGCGTCGATGCCGTAGATGCCGCACAGGTCGCCGGCCTCGATCTCCTTCGTCTCCTCGCGCGAGAGACCGACGAAGCGGTAGACGCCGCGCACGTTGACCTCCTGCTGGGTGCCGCTGCGCGAGAGATGGACGACGCGCTCGTTCGCCTTGATGCGGCCGCGGTGCACGCGGCCGATCGCGATGCGACCGACGTAGTCGCTCCAGTCGAGCGTCGTGACGCGGAATTGCAGCGGCTGCGCCGGATCGTCCTTGGGGGCTGGGATGTGGTCGAGGATCGCGTCGAACAGCGACTGCAGGTTCTTGCCTTCGCCACCTTGCTTCGCGGCGGCGAGGTCGGACGACATCCAGCCCTGGCGGCCCGATCCGTAGAACACGGGGAAGTCGAGAGCCGCTTCGTCTGCGTCGAGGTCGATGAAGAGGTCGAAGACCTCGTTGACGACTTCCTGCGGGCGCGCTTCGGGCTTGTCGATCTTGTTGACGACGACGATCGGCTTCAGGTGGTGCGTGAACGCCTTCTGCAGCACGAAGCGCGTCTGGGGCATCGGGCCCTCCGCGGCGTCGACGAGCAGCAGCACGCCGTCGGCCATCGACAACACGCGCTCGACCTCGCCGCCGAAGTCGGCGTGACCCGGCGTGTCGATGATGTTGATGCGCGTGCCCTTGTAGGTGACGACGGTGTTCTTCGCGAGGATCGTGATCCCGCGCTCCTTCTCGAGTTCGTTGCTGTCCATCACGCAATCGCCGACGGCCTGGTTCGCGCGAAACGTGCCGGTCTGGCGCAACAGCCCGTCGACGAGCGTGGTCTTGCCGTGGTCGACGTGGGCGATGATGGCGACGTTGCGGAGGTTCTGGGCCATCGCGGTGGGTGGGCCGGACTTGGGGGGGAAGGATTGTCGCCAACGAAGCGCGGCGGTCAACCTTTGGCTGGGAACTAACTGTTTCGGACGAGCGGTGAGCGGCGCTGTAGGTGCTCTGATCGACGCGGTGCTGGCGATTGCCGGGGATTCTCGCTGCGGTGAAGATGGAATCTCCCCTCGGTCACGCGTCCACGACCAACGCCGGACTGCCATGGAGAGAGCCAACCGATCGAGCCTGTTTCGGGCAGCTTTGTCGGCCGCAACACTGGCTGTCGCGGCTGCCCTCCTCGGGCAGGTCGCGCAGCCGCAGGGCAGCACACCTGCGGTTGCACCGCTCACGCCGCGCGTCGTCTCGCCTGGCTGCCTGGCGTTGATCGTGGGCATCGACGACTACGAACAGCCGGACGACGCGTCGAACAAGCTCTCACCGCTCAGGGGCGCCGCCAACGACGCCGCACGCGCGAAGGAACTGCTGCTCAGGCGGTTCGGCTTTCTGCCAGGCGACATCGTCACGCTGCTCGGGCCCGCGGCGACGCACGAAGCGATCGTGCGCAGCTTCTGCGAACACCTGATCGAACGGGCCGGACCGGGGACGAAAGTCGTGATCTGGTTCTCGGGGCATGGTTCGCGCGTGCCCGACGCGAGCAAGGCAGACCCTGCGTTGCGCAACGAGTACGACGCTCCCTGGGACGACACGCTGCTCGCGCACGACAGCCGCAAGGGAAAGCGTGACGGCAGCTTCGACATCACCGACGACGAGCTGCATTCGCTGTTGGCCGCGCTGCGCGCGAAGGACGTCGTGCTCGTGACGGACTGCTGTCATTCGGGAGGCCTGCTGCGCGGCAACGCCACCGGCGGTGTGCGCCACGCGGGCGCCGGCACGCAGCCGCTCGATCGCGAGTTGATCCGGCCGTTCTGGCCCGAGGCGGTGCCCTTCCTCGACGACGATCGCGGCAGCGTCGTGCATTCGACCGTGCACATTGCAGCCTGTGAGTCGACGCAGGAAGCCGGCGAATGCGAAGGCGCGGATCGCTGGTATGGCACGCTGACCTGGTTCCTGACCGGAGCGCTGGCCGAGGTCGACCCGGCCACCTCCTGGCAGGCGGTCGCCGAGATCGTGCGCGCCCGTGTCGCCGCGTGCCGCAGCGGGACCAGGAGCGACCAGATCGTGTGTTGCATCGGTCCTGGCGACCGCGCGATCTTCGGCGGCCTCGGCAAGCCGGTGCCGGTCGGCTACCAGGCGCAACGCAACGACGCCCGCTGCCGGATCGAAGCAGGTCGCATCCACGGCCTGGTCGAGGACTCCGAACTGCGGCTCGTCGGGCTCGACAACACGGACTACGGCCTCGTGCGCGTCTACCGCGCGCGCGCGACGTTCTGCGAAGCCGAACCGCTCGAAGGTCGCAGGATCCCGGTCGGCGTGGCGTTGCGCGCGGTTCCCCACAAGGGTCTCGAGGGCCGGGCCGCGCTGCGCATCTGCTGCGCCGAGGGCGTCGATCCTGCCGTCCTCGAGGGCTGTCCTTGGGCCGTCAACACGCCGCGCGAGACTGCCGACTACGTTCTCTGCAAGCACGGCGACGGACTCGCGCTGCAGGCTGACGGCGCCTTCGTGCGGGAGGTGCCTGCTTCGCCGCAGGAGGTCCGGCAGGAGCTCTTCTTCGAGCACTGCTTCCGGTCGCTCTGGGAGGGTGTGGCGCAGCCGGGCCTGCACCGCATCCGCATCGCGGTGAAGCCGTGGGATGCAGCGCAGGCCGCCGAGAAGAACCTGCCGCTGGCGAGAGTGCGGACCCTTGCCGGCGAACGGCGCGTTCTCGTCGGCGCGCCGTTCCTGCCCGACAAGCGGGACACGGGCGCGATGGTCACGCTCACGGTGACCAACGAGGGCACCGAGAAGCTGCACATCGCCGTGCTCTCCGTCGCCGAGGATCGCGCCGTCAACGTCATCTGGGGCGCGGACAACAACAACGTGCTGGCGGGGGGCCGCAGCGAGTCGATGACGGTCGAGCTCGGGCCCAACCCGAAATGGCAGCACGATCGCCCGATGGTCGATCGCTACATCGTCATTGCGACCCCGCGTTACGCGGACTTCCGCCCGTTCGAGTCGCGCGCGCCCGACGTCACGCGCGGCAAGCTCGAGACCGGCTCGATGCCGGCGTTCCTCGAGGGGGCGCTGACCGGCTCGACCACGCGCGGCGGCAACGAGAAGGCGGGCCCGCCTGCGTGGGGGATCCAGTGGCTCGACCTGGAGCTCGTGCTGCCGGACCGGTTCGACTCCCTGACCCGGAACTGAGTGTTGCGTTGCAGGAAATCCGCTGCGGCGGACGGGTGATCTCCCCTGGGGGGCTGTTCCCACACCCCACACTCACGGAGACCACCCATGAAGCCCTTCGCACTCTTGCTGTCGCTCGCCGCGGCACTGGCCGCCATGCCCGCCATGGCCCAGGACAACGGCTCCCCCCAGAAGCCGATCGAGTTCGAGATCGGCGACCAGGATGCCGACTTCGGCTTCGCGCTGGTGTCGTTGGACAACGGCACGGTCCCGCTCCTCGGCGACCCGGTCCTCAGCAATGCAATCGTGCTCTTGATGGGCAAGAAGGACGCGGGGTTCGCGTGCTTGCTGGACCTGCCGATGCAGGCCGACCTCTGGTGGCAGGGTGTGACCTACGACCTGGTCGACGGCATGAAGATCCATCCGATCCAGAAGCTCGCCGCCGATCACGCGGGCAAGATCGACGAGAGCTACGACGAGACTGCCAAGCCTGACGAAGGCCATGACGAGGCAGGCGAGCGGCCCGTGGCCGGCCAGGTCATGGGCGCTGGCAGCGAGCCCGCGCCGACCAAGGAAGGGGCGCAAGCACACGCCCCGTTGCCGATCGAGTTGAGCTTCCTGCCGGGGGACGACGGCGGCCCGGGCTCGGTGCTGCAGGCGACGTTGATCGCCCCGACCAACGACTACAACCTCGTGCTCGTACGCGTGGATTTCGAGGCGGCCGACGCCGACGGGGGCGGCAAGGCCGACGTCTACCTCTATCGCAAGGTTCCCGGCGAGGGCCAAGGCATGCTCGACATCGTCGAAGAGCACACGGTCACGGCCGACGTGTCCGGCGCCAAGACGGTCCGGGTGTTCCTAGCCACGGGCAAGGAGAGCCGGCCCGGTGTCACGACGGCCTGGAGGTTCCTGACGGAGATGGCGCGCTGATCGATCGAACCGGCTACTTCCGCGGATACGAGATCCTCGTCGTCCCGATCGTGCCGTTCCACCGGAACGGGGCCTGATCGAAGTAGTCGAGCGACACGGGCGAGCCGAAGTCGCTGCCGAGGTCGAGACAGTCGTTGCCGTTGAACTGGTAGGCGGCGGTGATCGGCACCTCACCACGCGCGACGATCTCGCCGTTGACCTTCAAGGTGACTTCCATCGGACCACCGACCTTGTTGGTCAGCTTCGAGTCGACCTCGAGATTCACCTTGCCGGTCGGCAGCTTCTTCCGGGCCGTGATCTTCGTGCGCGAGATCTCGAACAGGTTGTATTCGTAGTTGAGCATGCCCTCCTTCACGTAGCAGGAGAGCCCGCCGGAGAAGGCGCCGAGCGCGTAGAGCACGCCGTTCGCGTTGTCGGGCACGTCCAGCTCCATGCTGACGACGTTGTCGAACTTGCCGAGCTTCGGCGCGCAGGACTCGCGCATCCGGTTCATGGGACCCGTGAAGATCCACTCGCTGTACGGCGTGGCCGGCGCGTCCTCGGGATGGAACAGGACCGTGGACCACAAGCCGCCGCCGATCGGCAGGTTGTTGTTCTTGGCGGACTCGAGCAGGAAGAGGTTCTTCATCTGCGCTGTCTTCGCGGGCATCTTCGCCGCGAGGTCGTCGGCCTGGGACCAGTCCTCTTCGAGGTTGTAGAGCTCCCAGGTGTCGTTCTCGGGCGACCAGTCGCGGATGCCCTTCGGCGCCCCTGCGACCCACGGTTCGCGCGGGCCCGCGACGCAGGCGAACCAGCCATCGTGGTAGATGCCACGGCTGCCCATGATGTCGAAGAACTGGGTCTTGCGTCTTCCCACGGCCTCGGCGTGAGCGAACGTGTAGGCCATGCTGATCCCGTCGATCGAGTCCTGCGCGACGCCGTTGACGGTGTTGGGTGCCTTGATCTTCGTGAGCTCGAAGATCGTCGGCGCGATGTCGATGACGTGATGGAACTGGGTCCGTGGCGTCGCGTCCGCCTTGATGCCGTCGGGCCACGACACGGCGAGCGGCTGCCGCGTGCCGCCGAAGTGTGCGGCGACGAGCTTCGTCGACCTGTATGGCGTGTTGCCTGCCCAGGCCCACCCCGCGTGATACATGTTGTCGGTCTTGGGCGAGCCCAGCACGTCGATGCCACCCAGTTCGTTCAACGCTTCGAGGTGCTGGGAGACCTTTGTCGGGATCGCGTTCTGCGCGATCAGTTCGCTGAGCGTGCCATTCATGCCCTCGGCGGAGGATCCGTTGTCGCCCCAGATGTAGAAGACGACCGTGTTGTGGAGTCTGCCCTGCCGCTCGATCTCGTCGATCACGCGGCCCGCGTTGTAGTCGGCGTGCTCGGTGAAACCCGCGAAGACCTCCATGAGCCGGCGCTGGAACGGTTTCTCGCTCTCGGGAATCGAGTCCCACGACGGCAGCGAAGCTGGACGCGGCGTGAGCTTGGTGGTCTCGGGGATCCAGCCCTTCTGCTTGGCGCGCTGGAAGACGCGCTCGCGATACTTGTCCCAGCCGTCGTCGAACTTGCCTTTGTACTTGTCGGCCCATTCCGGCGCGACGTGGTGCGGCCCGTGCGATGCGCCGGGCGCCCAATAGATGAAGAACGGCTTGTCCGGTGCGTAGGCGCGCTGTTCGCGCAACCACCTGACCGCGTCCTCCGCGAGGTCCTCGGTCAGGTGATAACCCTTCTGGTGGCCTTCGTGCGGGTCCAGCTGCGTGGTGTTGCGCACCATCTGCGGCTCGTATTGCGAGGCTGCGCCGCCGAGAAAGCCGTAGAAGTATTCGAAGCCGTAACCGGTCGGCCAATGATCGAAGGGGCCCTTGTTCGTGGTCTGCTCCTCGGGCGTGTTGTGCCACTTGCCCCAGGCGCCGGTGTTGTAGCCGTAGTTCTTGAGCACTTCGGCGACCGTGGCCGAGGACTTCGGGATGCAGCCACTGAAACCGTCCCAGTCGTTGGCAAGCTCCGCGACCTGACCGTTGCCGACGCGCGTGTGGTTGCGTCCGGTCAACAAGGCGGCCCGCGTCGGCGAGCACATCGCAGTGGAGTGGAAGCGGTTGAAAGAGATGCCCGCGCTGGCCACGCGGTCGAGCGTCGGCGTGTTGATCTCGCCGCCGTAGGTCGAGGGTGTCGCCGGTCCCACGTCGTCGATCAGGATGATCAGGATGTTCGGCGCACCCGCGGCGAGGCGCCTCGGCTCGACGCGATGCTTGTGGATCGAGTCCTGCATCGTGAGCCCCGCGCTGGAGGCGGATGGTGTCGGAGGGAACGGCAGGACTTCTTGCGCGAGGACCGTTGGCGCGAATGCCGCTGCCGGCGCGAGGCCTAGCAGGGACAGGAGTGTGGATGGTCTCATGCGATGGGTGTTTTGGTTCGGGCTGCGACTCCGCTCAGCGTCATCGGCGCAGAGGCTAGCCGGGCTGGACCGCGCTGGGAATGCGAACCGGCCGCAGTTAGTCTCGACAACTGCCTGCGCGCGCAGATGCGACTCTCACCATCCGTTCTCGTTCCCTGGCTCTGCGCGCTCGCCGCGTGTTTGCCGATGTCGCGGCCGGCGTCCGGCCAGCAGCCCGAGGCGAATCGCCCGCGCATCGGCGTCGTGCTGAGCGGCGGCGGCGCGCGCGGCGCGGCGCACGTCGGCGTGCTCAAGGTCCTCGAGGAGCTGCGGATCCCCGTCGACCTGATCGCCGGCAACAGCATGGGAGCGCTGGTCGGCGGCATCTACGCGTATGGCTATTCGCCCGCGGAGATGGACGCGATCCTCGGCGGCATCGACTGGCCGCAGCTGCTCAGCGATCATCCGCTGCGCGACAATCGCGCGTTCCGCCGCAAGCAGGACGACTTCGTCTGCCAGATCGAGGCGACCCTCGGCTTCCGCGACTTCGAGTTCGTGCTGCCCAAGGGGCTGGTGGCCGGCCACTACACAGGCAATCTGCTCAAGAACCTCGTGCTGCAGCAGCAGCAGGCCATCGACTTCGGCCAGCTGCGTGTGCCGTATCGCGCCGTGGCGACCGACATCGTCACGGGCGCACAGATCGTCCTCTCGTCGGGCAATCTCGCGCAGGCGATGGCGGCGAGCATGGCGATTCCCGGTGCGTTCGCGCCAGTCGTGATCGACGGCCACCAACTCGTCGACGGCATGGTCGTCAACAACGTGCCGGTCGACATCTGCAAGCAGATGGGTGCTACCGTCGTGATCGCGGTCGACATCGGCACGCCGCTGCTCGAGGCCGACCAGATCCGGTCGCTGCTGAACGTGACCAACCAGATGATCGGCATCCTGATGCAGAAGAACGTCGACGTCCAGCTCGCGAAGCTGACGACGGAAGACACGTTGATCCAGCCCGACCTCGGCGACATCAGCTCGACGAGCTTCGACCGCGTCGCCGAGGCGATCGCGATCGGCGAGAAGGCGGCGCGCGCGATGAGCGGACGTCTGCGCCGCTATTCGGTGTCCGAGGAGGAGTATCGGCGCTTCCTCGAGCGGCAGCGGCGGCCCGCGACCGAGTCCCCGATCATCGACCGCATCGTGCTCGCGAACGACAGCAAGCTCGCCGACGCGGTGATCCTCGCGCTCGTGGAGACCAAGGTCGGCGATCGATTCGATCCCGCGCGCCTCGAGCTCGATTTCGACCGCATCTACGGGCTCGAGGACTTCGAGCGCGTGACGTTCGAGTTGCGCGAGCTGTCGCCCGGACACGTCGAGCTGAAGCTGATCACGGTCGCCAAGCCTTGGGGGCCGAACTACGTGAAGTTCGGGCTCAATCTCGAGGACGACTTCCGCGGCGATGCGGCCTACGCGCTCAGCGTGCGCTACACGATGCGCACGCTGAACGCACTCGGTGCCGAGTGGCGCAACGAGGTCCAGATCGGCGAGCCGATCCGCCTGTTCTCCGAGTTCTACCAACCCGTCGATGCCGCGGCGCGTTACTTCGTGGCGCCGCAGATCGGATACGAGATCGAGGAGATCAACGCGTTCCAGGGCGGCGTCAAGGTCGGCGAGTTCGACACCAATGTCGGCTGGATCGGCGCCGACGTCGGCAGGAACTTCGGCAACTGGGCGCAACTGCGCTTTGGCGTGCGCCGTGTCTGGGGCGAGGTCGACCCGGACATCACCACCGCGCCGATCCAGGCGTTCTCGTTCGACGACGGCGGCGTGCGCGCGAGCCTCGAAGTCGACACGCTCGACAACACGCATTTCCCGAATGCGGGCTGGCGCGGGCTCGTGCAGTGGACGGACGCGCTGACCGACTTCGGCGCCGACGACGAGTACCAGCGCTTCGAGGCCGTGGTGTTGCACGCGCACACGTTCGGCAGGAACACGCTGCTGCTGAGCGCCGACGTGGGCTCCGCGCTCGATGGCACGCTGCCGGTCAACCAGCTCGTGACGCGAGGCGGGTTCCTGAACCTGTCCGGCTTCCAACGCAATGAGCTGGTCGGCCAGGCAGGGACCGTGTTCCGCCTGATCGGCTACCGCCGCATCGCGGGCACGACCGCCATCTTCGGCCTGCCGGTCTACATCGGCGGCTCGATCGAGACCGGGAACGTCACCGACGATCGGTCGCAGCTGTTCCAGGACATGAAGCTCGCGGGCAGCGCGTTCGTCGGCACCGACACACCGCTCGGACCGATCTACCTCGGTTATGGCGCGGCCGAGGGCGGGCACGACGCGATCTACTTCTTCATCGGTCAGTCGTTCTGAACGCAGCGCCCGGCGCTTCGCCGAGCAGCTGCTCGCAGAGTTGCAGGTGTTCGCGAGCGCATCGATCGAGCGTCAATTCCGTGCGTGCACGCGTTTCTGCGGCTCTGCCGAGCCTCGCGGCGAGCTCGGCGTCCGTCAGCAGACGCTCGAGCTTCGCTGCCAGATCGGCGACGTTGCGGGCCCGGAACACGAGCGACTCGAGTCCATCGCGCGCAACCTCCTGGCATCCGCCGCCCGAGGAGACCACGCTCGGCTTGCCGAACTGCATCGCTTCCACGAGCGTCAGCGAGAATGCCTCTTCGATCGAGGGAACCACGCAGATGTCCAGGTTGGACATGAACTCCGGACCTGACTTCTGCTCGCCCAGTATGTGAATGCGTGCTGCATGCGCAGATCCGTCGCGCAGGCGATGCAGTCCATCGCGGAACAGCGTGTCGCCCGAGTCGCGACCGGCGAGCACGACATGCACCTCCGGGAATCTGCCGGCCATCGACAGGAACGCCTTGAGCAGCTGGTCGAAACCCTTGTTCGGACTGTGATGGCCCAATGTGCCGATGAGGCGATGGTGGTCCGGGATCCCGAGCTGGGAACGCAGCTTCGGAACCGGACGAGACGTAACGGGAACGATTCCGTTGTAGATCCTCGTGATGCGCTGCTTCTGCATTCCGACGCGCATGCAGTCGCGCAAGATTGCGTCGGACACCGCGACGATCCGGTGCGCGCGCGACGTGATGAATGCTTCCCCGAGTCCGTGACGCAGCATCATGTAGTACTTGAGCCACGGGGCGCTGCCGTGAGAACGGTGACCGAACATGCGCCACGACTGGTGTACCACCGCGACCCACTTCGGACCCGGATGGCGTGACAGCATGCGGTGGGTCAGCAAGTGCGACAGCGGCATGTGCGTACTGATCACATCGGGCCGCCATTCCTTCGCGATGCGGTCATAACCGTTCTGCAGGTCCGACCATCGCGCCCGCTTGGACTCGTGCGCGTTCGAATCATGACTCAGCAGTGGTGCGCCCAACTCCAATGCGCGATCCTTCGCAACGCCGCCCCCGAGCAGGCAAACGACGGCTTCGATTCCCCTGCTGCATTGCCATGCACAGACCTGGCCGGCGATCTGATAGGCGCCGCCCCAGCCGCTGCCGTTGATCACGTGCATGACTCTCATGGGGCGCGACTCATGTCGAAGGCCGATACGTGATCGTCGCCACCTAGGGACCGCAGGTGGTCAGTCTGCGTGAGGCGACGAGGGAGAAGACGAGGAAGAAAGAGCGAAGGCGCCATTTGTGATCCGTGGATCGGGTGGCGCGAGAGACGCATAGCCTAACGCGCTGCCGTTCGGATGCTCAGTGGCTAGTTCAGGCATGGACCGCGCGCGATTCCCGGTCGAGACGGGCAACCGGTGAAACACGCGCATGCCTCCTTACGAAAGGAGGGCACGGGCTCGGGTCTTCTGCTTGGAGGATCTGCGGCGCCGCGCGCGCGTCGGCCGGACGCATCCGCCTCGATCCCATGCCAGCGGGTCTGTATCGTGCCGCGCCCCGGAATCTGCGGCCCTGCGACATTCGCTTGCCGCACGCATCAAGGCTCCAACCGACTCTGAAATGAACGGCATCCCGTCGCAGCCCCTTTCCCCCGGCAGGCTCGGCGCAGGCAGGCTCAGCCTGTTCGCCTGCACCGCATGTCTCTGCTGGTTTGCAGCTTCCTGTGCCTCGGCCGATTCGACGCCCCCGCAGCCAGGGCCGGCGCCGGGGGGTGCCCTCGATCGCACGGTGTTGCCGATTGCCGAACCGACGTTCGCGTCGGTCACCGAGTTGGACGTGCGCAAGGCGAAGGCGCCGCCCCGCTTCGACGTGAAGGCCCCGGCAGGCGCACCCAACGTGGTGATCGTGCTGATCGACGACATCGGCTTCGGCCACAGCAGCGCCTTCGGCGGGCCCATTGCCATGCCGACGCTCGAGAAACTGGCGGCTTCTGGCCTCAAGTACAACCGATTCCACACCACCGCGCTCTGCAGCCCCACGCGCACGGCGCTGTTGACGGGCCACAACCACCACGCGAACAACGCGGGCGCGATCATGGAGCTCGCGACCGCCTTCCCGGGCAACACCGGCGTGCGTCCCAACAGCATCACGCCGCTGGCCGAGATCCTGCGCCAGAACGGCTACAGCACGGCGGCCTTCGGCAAGTACCACGAGACGCCACCCTGGGAGGTCTCGGTCTCGGGTCCATACGACCGCTGGCCCACGGGCTCCGGTTTCGACAAGTTCTACGGCTTCATCGGCGGTGAGACCAATCAATGGGCGCCGGCCATCTACGACGGAGTCACGCGCGTCGAGCACAAGCAGACCCCGGACTATCACTTCACGGTGGACATGACGGACCAGGCGATCAACTGGGTCAGCGCCCAGCAGGCCCTCACGCCGGACAAGCCGTTCTACATGTACTTCGCCACCGGCGCGACCCATGCCCCGCACCATGCGCCCAAGGAATGGATCGCCAAGTACAAGGGCCAATTCAGCGGTGGGTGGGACAAGCTGCGCGAGGAGACTCTCGCCCGGCAGAAGAAGCTCGGTGTGGTCCCTGCCGACGCGAAGCTGACCCCGCGGCCCAAGGAGATTCCCGCCTGGGCGGACATGAGTGCCGACCAGAAGCGACTCTTCGAGCGCCAGATGGAGACCTTCGCCGGCTTCGCCGAGCACACTGACCACGAAGTGGGTCGTCTGGTGGCCCAGTTGGAAGCGATCGGAGAACTGGACAACACGCTCTTCTACTACATCGTCGGCGACAACGGCTCGAGCGCCGAAGGCGGACCAGAAGGCACCTACAACGAGATGATGGCGCTGAACGGCATCGTCGGCAAAGCGGACCAGATGATGGACCACATCGACGCGTGGGGCGATCCGACCACGTTCCCGCACTTCGCGATCGGCTGGGCCTGGGCCGGCAACACGCCCTTCCAGTGGACCAAGCAGGTGGCCAGCCACTTCGGCGGCACGCGCAACGGCATGGTGCTGCACTGGCCGAAGTGGATCAAGGCCAAGGGCGAGGTCCGCAGCCAGTTCCACCACGTCGTCGACGTGGCCCCCACGGCGCTGGAAGCTGCGAAGGTGCCGCAGCCCAAGCTCGTGAACGGCATCGCGCAGCGGCCGATGGACGGCATTTCCATGCTCTACTCGGTCGACGCACCGAAGGCCGCCGACCGCAGGACCACGCAGTACTTCGAGATGTTCGGCAACCGCGGCATCTACCACGAGGGTTGGGTTGCCTGCACGCGCCACTCGATCCCCTGGCTCCTCGCAGCGAATCCCACGCCGTTGCTCGACGACGTGTGGGAACTCTACAACGTGAACGAAGACTTCAGCGAGGCGAACGACCTGGCCAAGCAGCGGCCCGAGAAGCTGAAGGAGTTGCAGGCGGTCTTCATGAAGGAAGCGATGCGCAACCACGTGCTGCCGATCGACGACCGGCGGGCCGAGCGCTTCAACCCCGTCGTCGCCGGAAGGCCCGACCTGCTTGGCGAGCGCAAGTCGTTGACGGTCTACCCCGGCATGACAGGCATGTTGGAGAACGCCTTCATCAACGTGAAGGGTGTGCACCACACCGTCACTGCCGAGGTGGAAGTGAAGGATGCGACGGCCGAGGGCGTGATCATCGCCCAGGCCGGCTACTTCGGTGGCTGGACCCTGTACATGAAGGCCGGCGTGGTGCACCACGAGTACAACTTCTTCGCGCTGGAGCGAACCAACGTCAAAGCGCCTGCTGCTCTCGCCGCAGGAAAGCACACGATCGTCTACGAGTTCATCCCCGATGCGGCCGAGCCGGGCACGGGCGGCAAGTCGATCCTGAGCATCGACGGCCAGAAGGCCGCCGAGGGCAAGATCCCGAAGACGGAGCCGTTCATGTTCTCGGCGGACGAAGGTACGGACGTCGGCCTCGACGGCGAAACGAACGTGTCCCCGGACTACCCGCAGGGCAACAACGCCTTCACGGGCAAGATCGTCAAGGTGACCGTCGCGCAGAAGTAGGGAGGCACTGCTGCAGACCGCGCGCGAGTCAGCGCAGTCCGGCGAGCTCGACCCTTCGCCGAGCCTGCTGGCAGCGGACCTTCATCGCCGCATCGGCCGCGCCCAGTTGATGCAGCTCCGCGACCGCGGCCGCAGCCCCGGCGGCGTCGCCGCTGCTGCTGCGGCTCAGCGCCAGATCGGCGAGCAGTTCGGGCCAACGTGTTTCGACCTTGCGATGCATCGACTCGAGGCTCTTCCCGGCCGCCGCGAACTTGCCGGCGCGCAGCAGCAAGGCGCCGCGCACGGCCTCGAGCTCCGGCGGCATGGTTTCGGCCTGCTGCGCCTCGACGGCGCTCAGTGCCGCGTCGGTCACGGCCGCTGGCAGGTCGTCGAAGGTCGAAGGCCACCAGGGCGGGGCCACGGGGTTTCCGGATCGCGTGCGCAACCAACCGGACAACGATGCGCGCAACAAACCGTCGAGCTCGCCGCTGTTCGCGAGGCGTCCGCACAACTCGCTCAACGCCGCGTAGGCAGCGGCCACCTTCTGGTTGCCGGACGCCGCGCAACCCGTCAGGCGCTCGCGCAACGCCAGCAGCGCTGCCTCCCCGGCGGCTACTTCGCCGGTCAGCACGAGTGCCTGGCCGCGGATGCGCTCGGCCTGCGCCTGCAGCCAGTGGCCCGTCAGCTCGTGGCGATGCAGCGATGCCAGCACCTCGTCTGCAAGCTCGAGGGCTGGCTTGGCCTGGCCCGACTGCAGCCGGTTCTCGGCGAAGTTCACGAGCACGAGCAGGAAGGACAAGGGCGGAGCTCCCTCGTCGTCGACGTCGCCGCCGAGGACCTGCCGTGCGACTTGTTCCATGCGCTGCACGAGGTCATCGCTGCCCTGACAGCGGTCGGACTGCAGCGCGAGGCCGACGGCAGCGAGCAGCCGTCCTCCGATCCTGAACTCCTTGCTCACCGGCTGCATGCCGGTCAGCAGGATCAGCAGACGGTCGCAGTGCGACACGACGGTCAAAGCACTCTTGCCGGCCGACGGCAGCTCGGTCGCGATGGCCGAGAGCCGTTTCGCGAGCTCCGGCGAACTGGCTGCCACCGCGTGCGCGCCGAGCTCCAGCATCTGCGCGAGGTGCTTGCGACTCGCGTCCGGTTCCTGTGCCTCCCGCTCGGCGCGGCTCAGGTCGTGCAGCAGCAAGGTCGACCAGGTGAGATCCTCGGTCGCGTGTGCCTCGAACAATTCCCACGCGCGCCGCAGCTGCTGCACCGCGCGCGAGGGTTCGCCGAGCGCGAGGAAGCCGCGCCCGAGCCCAGCGCGCACCGCGGCTTCTTCGCGCGGCCGGCCGGCCCAGCGGCGGGCGATCATCGGCGTGAGCCGGTCGAAGACCTGGCGCAACGGCGGAGCCGAGCCGTCGAGGCCGGGAGCACCGTAGTCGTACAGTACCAACTCGTGGAACTCGCCGACCGCGCGTTGGCGCGCGAGCGCAAGCTCCAGGTTCGTACGCGCGCGCCGTGCCGACGTCATGCCCGCGAGCGCCAGGACCGTGCCGAGCACCAGCGCGACGGCGGCCAACGACGCCGTTGCCACGCCGACGCGGTGCCGGTGCACGAAGCGCATCATGCGGTAGCGCCAGTTCGGCGGCCCTGCGCTCACGGCCTCGCCGCGCAAGTGGTGGATCAGGTCCGCCGCGAGGTCCGACGCGGCGGCGTAGCGTCGATTGCGGTCGAGCTCGAGCGCGCGCCCGAGCACCCAACCGATGTCGCCTTGCAGGTATCGCCGCCAGGCGGCAGGCGTCGTGCTGCGCGCGCCCGCGCGTTCGGCGGCAACGGCGTCCGTTGCGCGTTGCGCGACCTCGTGCGCGCTCGGGATCACGCCGCTCGTGAGCCGCTGTTGGAACCGCAGCAACGCGCCCGTGTCGGTCTCGAGCTCGATCGGCGTGTGGCCGACGAGCAGCTCGTACAGGACCACGCCGAGCGAGTAGATGTCGGCGCGCGTGTCGATGTCCTGGCTGTCGGGCACCGCCTGCTCGGGACTCATGTAGAGGAACGTGCCCACGATCTCGCCGACCTGGGTTGGCGCAGCGGTCACGAGACGGCCCGTGACTGCTCGCGCGACGCCGAAGTCGATGATCTTCGGCTGTGGGCCGCCGTCCTCGGTCACGAGCAGATTCCCGGGCTTGAGGTCGCGATGGATGATGCCCTTCTGGTGCGCGTGTTGCGCCGCGTCGCAGACCTTCACGAACAGCCGCACGCGCGCAGCGTGGCCGAGCCGGCGCCGGTTGCAGTAGGCCGTGATCGGTTCGCCGCGCACGTACTCCATCACGAAGTACGGCAATCCCTCAGGCGTCGTACCACCATCGAAGATCCGCGCGATGCCGGGGTGGTTCATGAGCGCCAGCGCCTGGCGCTCGGCCTGGAATCGCCGCGCGATCTCGGGCCCGGCCTCGGCGTCGCCGAGCAGTTTCAGCGCGACGAGCCGTTCCATCGGTTCGACCTGGCGTGCGAGCACGACGACGCCCATGCCGCCGCTGCCGAGCTCGCGCAGCAGCTCGTAGTTGCCGATGCGGCGCAGCGGGGCCATCGACGCGACGAGCGGGTGGCGCAACACGCTGGCTGTCGGCAGCTCGTTCTGCGCGAGCAACGCGAGCAGGCGTTCGCGCAGCATTTCGTCGCGGATTCCGGTGACGAGTTTCTCGCGCTCCGGCGTCGGCAGCGCGATTGCGCGATCGAACAGCGCACGAAGCTCGGACTCGCGCCCTGTCTCAGTCATCGGCTGTGCCCGTAGCGCCGAGGCGGTCCTGCAGCCAGGCACGGGCAAAGCGCCAGTCGCGTTCGACGGTCGGCAGCGAGGTCGCGAGGGCTTGGGCGATCTCGGGCATGCTGAGGCCGCTGAAGAAGCGCATTTCGACGACCTGGGCCGGACGCGCGTGCTCGCGCTCGAGCTCGAGCATCGCTTCGTGCAGCGACAGGATGTCCGCGAACGGCAGCGGCTCCACGACCTCGGGCAGGTCGTCGTCCAGCGGTTCCTTGCGATGCACGTCGCGCTTCAGCGCGCCGCGGCGGCGCGCCTGTTCGACCAGGATGTTGCGCATCGCGTTCGCGGCGGCGCCGAAGAAGTGGGCGCGGCCGTCCCAGCCCGGATCGCCGCCGGCCACGACGCGCATCCAGGCTTCGTGCACGAGCTCGGTCGCGCGGATCGTCTGCCCGCGGGCCAGCTTGGCCACGCGCGCGCGAGCCAGTTGCCGCAGCTCCTCGTAGACGAGCGGCAGCAGGCTCGCGGCGGCCACCCGGTCCGTCTTAGCGCGCGCCAGCACGGTCGCGATGACCGCTGCGTTGGACTGCGATGCCATATGGGCAATCCTACTGCGTTCGCGGCGCCGTAGCGAACGGTTCGAGCGCGGCCCGCCGGCAGCGGCTGCAGGCACGGTGCCACCGTGCCGTGCAACGGCGGGGGCCGCCCGGGATTCCTGTGGCTCGTGATGGGGTCGAGGACGACCTGACGAATGAACTCGTGGACGCAACTCCTCCAGAGACGTCCGGGTGACGGACAACACGTCGGTTGTGGTTTTCGGCCGACTTCTCCATGCGTTGTCTTGCACCTGGGCGACAGGGCCGGTGAAGCAGAGGCTTCGCCGGCCCGTTTTTTTTGCCCACTTCGTGCGCAGTTCGCGGCGCTCGGGACTCGAGGGGGGATGCCGTGATGGGCCGGCAACCCAGCGGACGGATGGCCTCGCGACGGGCAGATGTGCTGCCCGAGCCATTCCCGAAGCTCCCATGCGATACCCCACACTCGATCACGCTGCTGGCCCGGCCCTGCACGGCCGCCTGCTCGAACTCGCGGCGCGCACGCACGACACCGCACTCGAGCGGGTTGCCCGCGGAGAACCGCCGCGCGACGGCAGCACGATGGCGACCGAGCGGGAACGCAGCGACTGGGTCAACACGTGCCTCATGGATGCATTCAAGAACACCGGCGATGCCGAAGTATTCGCGCTGCTGTTCGAGCTCAACCGCAGATCCTTCATGCAGGCGATCTCGGGTCGATTGCGCCACTGCCGCAGTTGCGTCGACGCCGAAGACGTGCTGCAGGAGAGCTTCCTGAACATCTACCGCTACCCGCACCGCTTCCTGGCCGACCGCGCCGATTCGTTCCGCAACTGGGGCCACCGCATCGTGCGCAACACGCTGATCGGTTTCTTCCGCGGGCAGGCGCGGCAGCCGAAGCCGTTGTGCCTCGACGAGGAGCACGAACCGCCGGCGGACCCGCACGTGCTGTCGCCCGAACGCGTGGCGTCGGATCACGAGAGCGTGGATCTCGTCAACCATGCGTTCGTGCTGTTCCTCGAGCTCTACCTGCGGCAATTCAGCCGCCTCTCGGCGAGAGAACAGCGCGCCCTCACGCTGGCCGAGATCGAAGGCTGGTGCTACCGCGACATCGCGCGCGAGCTCGGCATGTCCGTCGCGAACGTGAAGGTGTTGATCTACCGCAGCCGGCAGCGGATCTGTCGCGGCATGAGCGACGCGCTCGCCGAGCTCGGTCGCTCGCTGCTCGCGGCGGACGAAGCGCCTGCGGCTCCCGAAGCCCCCTGATGGGTCGAGGGCCGGCTCAGCACTTCGCGGTCTTCCGCTTCTTGCCGACGCGGCCCATCGACTCGATCTTCTCGATCGTTTCGAGCGCGAGTGGGACCCTGCAGGCCGTGCCGCCCATGTCGACCTCGACCTTGCCGAGCTTCTTCGCGGTGGCCTTGGCCTGTGCGAGCAGCGGTGTCACGCAGCTGCCGACCGCCGTCACGAACCCGTTCATGCAATAGCGTACGCGGTTCTGGGCGCCGTCGATTCTCTGCTCGACGCGCTTCAGCAGGGTCTTGAGCTCCGGCAAGTCCAGTTCGTCATCGGCGCACATCGAGACGATGCTCGACCAGGTGTTCCAACCCGCCGCGGCGACGTGCTCGCGCTGCGAGTCGATCCACTCGTGTGCCAGCTCGCTTCCGAACGAGCTCTCGGCGGCGACCCAAGGGACCGTGTATTCGCTGATCATGTTCGAGCGGGCCGCCGCGACCCACTCGGCGAGCTCCTTCTTCGACATCTTCGCGCCATCGGCGACGAGTCCCGCGAGATACATCGCATCGAGGTTTCCGGTCGCGTAGAGCTCGAGCGCCAGATCCTGACGCCCTTTGATCTTCTTCGCGATCACCTTCATGTCGGCGATCTTGACGCCGAACAACTCGCCGGTCGCACCGTGCTCGAGCCAGGTCTTCTTCGTCTGCGCGTTGCCGGCCTTCTTCAGCGCCGCCATGGTCTGTGCGAGGTCCATGGCTCCGAGCTCACAGTCCGGTCGTGAACGTGATCATCCACTGGAACCCGTTGACATCGACGTCGCCGAGGCCGCCGCCCAGGTCGTAGTGCGCGTCCGTCCAGCGCGTCGCGGCGCCGATCATGAACCGGCCCAGGACGATGTCGAGGCCGGTGCGCACGTAGAGGCCGTAGCCGAACCCGGACCCGTCGATGGCGGCCTGATCATAGAAGGCCCAACCGATCGTCGGCCCCGCGCCCGCGTAGAGCCGCAGGCTGTCGCCGAGGAACGTGCTGACCATCGGACCGCCGTAGAAGTCGAAGATGAACAAGTCCACGTCCACGGCGACGGCGGCACCGCCGCCGCCGATGATGAAGCCCTCGGCGTTGCCGCGGCCCTGCAACTGCAGGAACGCTTCGAGCCCGAAATCGAGCTGGTCGCCGGAGAGCTTCCACTGGCCGCCGCCACCGAGCATGAACATCTCGTCGAGGTCGCCCCGGTCACCATCGACGTTCGGAAAGCGGCCGCCATCGCGCTCTATCTTGTCGTAGGTGCTGACGCCGATGTAACCCTGTTGCAGCGCCTGACCCTTTCGCCACCTCGGGCCACTCGCCTGCCGCTGCGGACCTTGTGGTTCTGGTGCCGGCGCGAGGTCGGAAACGGACAGGTCGGGAGGGGACAGGTCGGGAGGCGACAGCGCGAGGTCGAGAGGCGACGCAGCGTGGTCAGTCGTCCGCTGCGAGCCAGCTTGCGTACCGTCGAACGAGGGGGCGCGGCTCGTCGCATCGCGATCGGGGGCGAGCGAGTTGCCGGTGGCGCAGCCAGCGAGGCAGAGCAGGAGTGAGAGGCTCGGAACTTTCATGGGCGGAGCGGTGCAGAGGGCTGTCGGTGGTTGGCGCACGAGCATCGCCCGCGCAGTGCGCCGTGCCAATGCAATTCGCGATATGCGGCACGGATGCCACAGGCCAATGTCGCGAATCGCTTCGGCCGCCGCCATACCATGCGGCAATGACGACGTCACCGACTCGGGATCTCACGCGTACCACGTTCGCATTGCTGCTGCTCGGCGGTCTGCTGATTTCGACCTTCTGGATCCTGCAGCCTTTCCTGGCCGCGTTGGTGTGGGCGTCGATGCTCGTGATCGCCTGCTGGCCCATACTGATCGGTCTGCAGCGCCGACTCGGCAACCGCCGCGGTGCCGCCGTCGCGTTGATGCTGGGCGCGCTGCTGCTGGTGTTCGTGGTCCCGATCACGCTGATCCTCGGCGTGCTCGTGACGCACGCCCCGGAGCTCGCGGACTGGGTGCGCCATTTCCTCGAAACCGGTTTGCCAGCGCCGCCGGACTGGGTCGCCAAGCTGCCGCTCGTCGGCGCGCGCGTGGCGGAGAAGTGGCGCGAGCTCGCGGCAGCCGGTCCCGAGGGGCTGCCCGCGGTGATTGCGCCACATGCCGAGAACCTCGCGGCCTGGTTCGTGGCCCAGGCCGGCGGTGCCGGGCGGATGTCCCTGCACTTCGCGTTGATGTTGTTGTTCGCCGGCGTGTTGTTCGCACGCGGCGAAGTGCTCGCCACCACGGTGCGCACCTTCAGCCGCCGGGTTGCCGGCGAGCGCGGCGACAAGGTCGTCGTGCTCGCTGCGCAGGGCATCCGCGCGGTCGCGATCGGCGTCGTCGTCACGGCTCTGGTACAAGCCGTGGTCGGCGGCATCGGCCTCGCGATCGCCGGCGTGCCGCTGGCCGGGTTGCTGACTGCGGTGATGTTCCTGGCTTCGCTGGCGCAGATCGGCGCCGCGCCGGTGCTGGCGCTCGCGGCGGTCTGGCTGTTCGTCAACGACAACATCGGCTGGGGGATCGCGATGGTCGGCTGGACGGCGCTGGTCGCGAGCCTCGACAACATCGTGCGACCGCTGCTGATCAGGAAGGGAGTCGACCTGCCTCTCGTGCTGTTGTTCGCCGGCGTCGTCGGCGGCTTGATCGCGTTCGGTCCGATCGGCCTGTTTGCGGGTCCCGTCGTACTCGCGGTCGGCTACACGCTCTTGTCCGCGTGGATGGCAGAATCGCCTCAGCCCGACTCGGCTGCTGCGGCGGCCGGATAGCACGCACGGGTGCATCCGATCGGTTCGGGTGCTACGGTTCTGCGCCCTATGTTGGGAATGCCCTTGGCCGAGATCGGCCCTTCTGTCGACGGCAGCCATCGCCGCGGCGGGGCCTGTGCAGCGTTGTTCGCGGTCCCCGTGCTGCACTCGGCGCCCTACCCGTCGTTGTTCAGCGGCGAGATGCTCGACCTGGTCGCGGAGATCATCTCGTGGGTCGCGATCATCATTGCGCCCATCTTCGGCATCACGGTCTTCTGGCTGCTGCACATCATGCCCGAGAAGATCGCCATCAAGCGCAAGCATCCGCAGGTCCAGGCGATCCACACGCTGTGTCTGTTGTCGCTGTTCTTCGGCGGGCTGCTGTGGCCGCTCGCCTTCTTGTGGGCCTACAGCAAGCCGGTGTTCTACAAGATGGCCTACGGCACCGATGTCGGTGAGGCGCACGGAGCCGCCGAGCCCGAAGCGAAGGCCGACGTACACGAAGTCGAGGATGTCGACGAGAGGGCAGAGCGTGAGCGAAGCAGAGAGCGGGAGGGGCTGGACTGATGGAACTCATCCTCCTCCTCATCTACTCGTTCTTCGTCTGGCTCGTCTTCTTCAAGTTCAAGTGGCTGCCCTGGAACATCACGAGCCAGGTGATCGTGTTCACGCTGCCGATCGTGGCGTTGGCCGTGCTGATCTTCCTGCTCAATATCTTTGCGCCGTCGTCGGCCGATGTGCGCACGCTCAACTACGTCGTGCAGGTCGTTCCGCGTGTCTCGGGCCACGTCATCGACGTGCCGATCGAGCCCAATCGCCCGATCAAGAAGGACGACGTGCTCTTCAAGATCGATCCGACGCCCTACGAACAGCGAGTGCAGGCGCTCGAAGCCAAGGTGCTGCAGCTCGAAGCTGCAGTGCAGGTCGCCAGCGCCTACGAGCGCGAGCTGCAGGAGCAACTGACGAGTGCTGTGAACAAGGCCCGCAGCGCCGAAGCGCGTCTGCCGGAGCTCGAGGCTCGCGTCGCGAGCTCAGTGGCGTTGGAGCGAGAGCTCGGCGAGCAGCTCAAGGCCGCGGTCAGCAAGAAGGCCGCCGTCGGCAGCAAGCTCGACCTGGCCAAGAAGCGCGTTGCGCAGTTCGGCCAGCTGGTCCAGACGGGCGCCGGGTCGCGCTTCGACTTCGAGCAATCGGAAGCCGAGCTCGCCGGTCTCGTGGCCGAGTCCGAGGGGGCGACGGCCGCCGAGGCCCAGGTCCAACAGCGACTGTCGGCGCGTACCGAGCAGGGAAAGCTGGCCGACATTGCCGCGGCCGAAGCACAGCTCGCGCAGGCACGCAACGATCTCGAGAGCGCGCGCGCGGCTGAAGGCCAGGTGCGCCAGAAGCTCTCGGCACGCACGCCCGACGGCGACCTCGCGCAGGTGGCCGATGCCAAGGCACAACTGCTCGCGGGACGCGCGGATCTCGGCGAGGCACGCTGGAACCTCGAGCAGACGGTGTTCAAGGCGCCGGCCGACGGGACCGTCGTCGACCTGCAGCTGCGCAAGGGCTCGTACACGGTGCCGATGCCGCTTTCGCCCGTGATGGCCTTCGTCGAGAAGGAACAGTGGGTGATCGCGGTCTTCTCGCAGAACGAAGTGCGCAACGTCGAGCCCGGTGACGAAGCCGAGATCGCGATGCTGACGTACCCGGGCCGGATCATCAAGTGCAAGGTCGACTCGATCGTCTGGGCGACGGCACAGGGCCAGCTGCCGATGAGCGGTCGCATCCCCGGCGCAGCAGCCCAGCCGCTGACCGACGGCAAGCTCGCCGTGCGCCTGGTCCTCGACGGCGAGGACAAGGACCTGTTCCTGGCCGCCGGCGCGCGTGGTGTGGGCGCGATCTACACCAAGAAGGGTGCGATGATCCACATCATCCGCAAGGTGTTCTTGCGAGTCAGCACCAAGATCGACTGGTTCGTCTTCAAGCTGCACTGAGCCGTGAAACGACCCTGCGAATCACTCGGCCTGCTCCTGCTCGCGGCGTTTGCTGCCTGCGCGACGCTGCCACCACCGACAGCTGAAGAGATCCGCAGCGAAGCGCTGCCAGGCGTCGCGATTCCCGCCGCCTGGAAGAGGGACTCTGCTGAGGGAGCAGTCCAGGACTATTGGCTTGCGACGTTCGCCGATCCGACGCTCGACGCGCTGGTCGCCGAGGCCCTGCTGCGCAACCACGACCTGCGCATCGCCGCGACGCGCGTCGAGCAGGCGATGGCGCAGGCAGATGTGGCGCGCGCCGCACTGTGGCCCGCGATCAACCTGCTCGGCACAGGAGGCCTCAAACTCGGCGGCGGCGACCTGGTGTCCGCGCTGCAAGGCGTGCTGCTCGGCATCTCGTGGGAGCCGGACTTGTGGGGACGCCTGCGCTATGGCCGCGATGCTGCCGAATCGAGCCTCGCCGCGGCCCAGGCCGACTTCGAGTTCGCGCGGCAAGCGCTCGCAGCGACGGTCGCGCGCAGCTGGTTCTATGCGACCCAGGCATTCCTGCTGCGTGGCATCGCGGACGAGGTCGTGGCCGCGGCGCAGCAGCTCGTCGAGCTCGCGCAGCAGCGCAGCACGGTCGGCATCGGCACCGAACAGGACGTCGCGAAGGCGCAGGCCGCACTTGCTGAGTTCGAGGATGCTCGGAGCCAGCTCGCGCTCGCCCACGAGCAGGCGCTGCGCGCGCTCGAGCTGCTGCTCGGGCGCTACCCTGCGACGGAGCTGCAGGCGCGCGTCGATCTGCCCGCGCTGCCGGGCCCGGTTCCGGCCGGCATGCCGCTCGGCATGCTCGAACGACGCCCCGACATCATCGCTTCCGAACGGCGCGTAGCGGCCGCGTTCCAGCGTGTCGGCGAGGCCAAGGCCGCGAAGTTGCCGAACATCTCGCTGAATGCCAGCGCTGCCGCGATCGCCAGCGACATCGTCGAGCTCAAGAGCGACTACGAAAACCCCACGTTCGGCGCCGGCGCGAGGTTCGTCGCGCCTCTCTACCAGGGTGGCGCGCTCGAAGCACAGGAGCAGATCCGCACGGCCCAGCAGCGCGAGGCGGTGGCCGACTACGGGCGGCGCGTGTTGAAAGCGCTCGGAGAAGTCGAGGACGCTCTCGCGAGCGGCCACGTGCTGGCCGAGCGCCGCGCAGCGCTCGAGCGCGTGCTGGCCCAGAACGAACGCGCGCTGGCCTTGGAACGCGACTCGTATCGCATCGGTCGCAGCGACCTGCGCGCCGTGCAGCAACAGTTGCTGGCCGTCTATTCCTCGCGCACTGCCTTGGCGAGCCTGCGCGCCGCGGAGCTCGCGCAGCGCGTGAACCTGCACCTCGTGCTCGGCGGCAGCTTCGTCACTCGCGAGCAACCACCCGCGCCCGGGGACGGACGCTGAGGCCGTGGAACACGACATGCCGGTGCGATCTCCGCTACCTTTCCCGTGATGCCACGCCCGCGACGGTCCGCCCTGCTCCTGTTCTGCGCACTCGCGCTGCTCGGTGGTTGCGGCATCGTGCAGGGCGCCGCGGACGCACCCAGCAAGCTCGCGGGCATGGTGTTCCCGGGCACGCAGACGACCGTGCCGCCGCCCGATCAGGTGCTCAAGGACCTGCTGCAGTTTGCGGACCAGATCGCGCTGCGCTCCAACGTGGCCTTGCGCGAGTTCGAGCTGCGGGCCGGCACGCCCGAAGCGGCGACGCAGGCCGCACAGTGGCAGCTCGAGATCCTGCGGTTGTCGACGCAGCACGCCGCGAGCCCGAACTCGTTCTCGAGCCTGCTCGATCTGTCGCTGCTCGTGACGCTCGCCGGTTGGTTGCAAGAAGACGTGTGGGCAGCGCAGTGGGGTGAGGCCGTGCAGCCGGTGCACCGCGCGCTGGCCGACCTGCAAGTGGAGGGCTGGCGGCTGCTGGCCCGCAACTGCGACCCGAAGCACCTCCAGGAAATGCGCGAGCTGCTGCGCCGCTGGCGCGAAGAGCACCCGAAGCTCACGCGCGCGTCGATCCTCGAGTTGCCGAGCTTCACGAGCCTGCTCGAACAGAGCCCTGCGGCCACCAGCGGTTCGAGCAGCTTGCTCGGCATCGTCGGGCTCGATCCGCTGTCAGGGCTCGAACCCACGGCGCGGGAGATCGAGCGATCGCGCGAGCTCGCCGAGCGTCTGCTGTTCTTCGTCGAACGCGCGCCGCGGCTCGTGTCGCTCGAAATCGAGGTGAGGATGCTGCAGGCGCGTTCATCGGACGAAGTGCGGCAGGTGCTCGCGGACATGGGCCGTGTCACCACGAGCCTCGAGAGCTTCGCCAACACGGCCGCGGGTCTGCCGGCCGCCATCACCGCGGAACGCGAAGCCGCCTTGCGCCAGATCGACGACACGCTGTCGCAGCAGCGCACCGGCCTGTTGCGCGATCTCGACACGGCGCAGGCACCGCTCGGCTCGGTGTTGGAGAAGACGCAGACCGCGCTCGCCGCCGGCGAACGCATGTCAGCGGAATTGACGCGCGCGCTGCAAGCCCTCGACGCGTTCGTCGAGCGCGTCGCAGGGCCGAAGGACGCGGCGCCCCAGCCCGAAACCGTGGTCGCCGCGGTGCCCGCTTCGTCGGCGCCGGCCGGGAAACCGTTCGACATCGTCGACTACGGCAATGCGGCTGAGCGCGTCGGTGTCGCCGCGAACGAGCTCACGTCGCTCGTCGCCGCGATCGACCAGCGCCTGCCCGAACTGAAGCGCCTGGTCGAGGAGACCACGACGCGTGGCGAACAGGCAATCGACCACGCCACGACGCGCGTGCTGATGATCGGTCTCGCGCTGATCGCTGCCGTGTCGCTGGCGGTCCTGCTGGTTCGATGGCTCAGCGTGCGCCAGCGGGCCAGCACGGCCGGCTGAGCACGCAGGTATGGCATTGGTGCCGATCCAGCAGCTTTCCTGGGTCATTACGATCCGCTACCTTCCCATCAGCGTTGACCGCTGGACGCACGAGAGGACCCCTATGAGAACCACGATGATTGCGATCGTCGCGCTGCTCGCCGTTTCGACTCCGGGATGCAGCCTGCACGCGAGCCTGACCGAATTCGAGATAGCCGCGGGCGCCGCCGAACCGAAACCCCAGGAGCCGGCGAATACCGCGCCGAAGCCCCAGGAGCCGGCGAAGGCCGCGCCGAAGCCGCAGGAGCCGGCCAAGGCGGAAACAGCCAAGGCGGAGACCGGCAAGCCCGAGACGACGTTCAAACCTGAGCAGCTCGAGCAGATCGTCGCGCCGATTGCGCTGCACCCCGACTCGCTGCTGGCGCAGATCCTGATGGCCTCGACCTATCCGCTCGAGATCGTCGAGGCATTTCGCTGGCTCGAGAAGAACCCGAAACTCAAGGGGACCGAGCTCGAGGAGGCGCTCAAGAAGACCGACTGGGATGCCAGCGTGAAAGCCCTCTGCGGCTTCCGCGACGTCGTCAAGCAGATGAACGACAACCTGGATTGGACGCAGGACCTCGGCGACGCCTTCCTGGGCCAGAAAGCCGCACTGATGGAGACGGTGCAGAAGATGCGCAAGAAGGCGCTCGATGCGGGCAACCTCAAGACGACCGAGCAGCAGAAGGTCACGCAGGAGAGCGAGGTCATCGTCATCGAATCGACGAAGACCGAGGTCGTCTACGTGCCGTCCTACTCTCCGACGGTCGTCTATGGTCCGTCGTGGAGCTACCCGTACTACTACTACCCGCCCATGTACGCGCCGCCGCCGGCGGGCTACGGCTTCATGGCTTTCACGGCCGGTGTCGTCTGGGGCGCAGCCATCTGGGGTGGCTGCAACTGGCACGGCAACGACGTGAACATCAACGTCAACAAGTACAACAACTTCAACCGCAACACGAACATCAACGGCGGCCGCGACAACCTGCCGGGCGGCGGCAATTCGAGCTTCAAGCACAACCCGTCGCATCGCAAGGGCGTGAACTACAAGAGCCCGCACACCGCGCAACAGTTCGGCGGAACCGCGGGCCAGAGTCGCGTGACGAAGGACCAGGCGCGAGGCTTCGATCGTTCGTCGCCGGGCGGCGGCGGCAATCGGGCCGGTGCCTCGGCTCCGCGCGCGGGTACTCAGCCGGGCGGCGGCGCATCGCGCCCCTCGACGTCGAATCCATCTGCCTCGAGGCCGAGCACGACCAAGCCGAGCACGGGCAAGGGCACGAGCAAGTCCGGCAGCAGCGCGCTGAGCGGCTCGCGCAATCCCAGCGCCGACCGTTCCGCGAGCAGCCGCGGGGCCTCGAGCCGCGCGAGCAGCAGCGGTGGCAGGTCCGGCGGTGGCGGTGGCAGGTCTGGCGGCGGTGGTGGGCGCGGCGGCGGCGGCGGACGGCGATGAGGCCGAACAAGGAAACCGACACCATGACCAGAAACCGACTCGCCATGAACACTCGCACAACGACAGTCTTCGCCATGCTCGTCGCGCTTTGCAGTTGCGCGGGCACGTCAGGTCTACCGCGGCCGAGCGCGACGTTCGCGAAGCCCGAGGACGCGATCTTTGCGCTGGCGGAGGTCATCGAGACGCGCGACAGCGCGCGCGTCGATCAGCTCTTCGGCGACGGGGGCATCGAGCTGCTCGAGTCCGGCGACGAGGTCGCCGATCGCGAGGATGCGCTGCGGGTCCAGCAGAAGATCCGCGAGAAGCTCGCCTTCGAGGATCGTGACGCGACGACCAAGATCGCGCTGCTCGGCAACGAGGGCTGGCCGCTCGCGATCCCGCTCGTGCTGCAGGACGGCACCTGGAGCTTCGACGTCGAGGCCGGTGTCGAGGAGCTCGAGAACCGGCGGATCGGACGCAACGAGCTCTCGACGATCGCGACGATGCACGAGTATGTCGATGCGCAGCGCGAGTACTACGCGGAGGGTCGCGACGGCCTGCCGCTGGCCTATGCGCGCAAGGTGATCAGCAGCGAGGGCAAGCACGATGGCCTCTACTGGCCCACTGCCGAGAACGAGCCCGAGAGCCCGTTCGGACCGCTGATCGCGGCCGCGGCTCGCGAAGGCTATGCGAACGCAGGGAGCCGGCCCGAGGGCGAGCCGGTTGCGTATCACGGTTACCACTTCCGCACGCTGACGACGCAGGGAAAGCACGCGCCGGGCGGCGAGCAGAACTACCTCGACGAAAGGGGTCACATGACCCGCGGCTTTGCGCTGCTCGCGTGGCCGGCCAAGTATGGCAACTCGGGCGTGATGACCTTCATCGTCAACGCGCGCGGGATCGTCTACCAGAAGGACCTCGGCGAGGAGACCGAAACGGCCGTCGCGAAGATCGTCGCGTTCGATCCCGACGAGAGCTGGGACCCGACCGGCGGTTAGTTTGGTGCCGCGACATGCGGCGCGCGGCACTCGCGCCTGTGTTCACGCCGGGATCGTGATCACGGGTGAGGGCTCGTTGGTGCCCGGGTCGGACAGCGTGAACAGCATCATCATGAAGGTGAAGGCGCGTTTGCTGACCAGGTCGCGGTCGTCGATCCAGAACGTCAGGTTGCGGTAGCGGACCTGTACGAACGCGTCGGCAGGCGTGTCGGCCGCGGCGTGGATGCGGATGAGCCGGCCGACGTCGTCGGTGGGCGACAGTCCGGGCATGGCGCGCCCTTGCTGCACGTCCGTTTCCGGCACGTCGACGCCGAGTGCCATGGCCATCATGATCAGCATCACCGAACGCGTCGTGACCGCGATCTCGGTGTTGTTGCGCGGCACCGATCCGAACGCGAGCGTGAACTCCTCGGCCTTCTCGTCGAGTTTCAGCAGGCCCCGCAGCTCCTTTCCCTTCGCCGCGACTTCGGGCGACGGATGGTGCCGGATCACCATCACGACGCTCGGGGAGCCCGACTCGCCGCGCTTCACCCCCATGGAGACGCCGCCGATCTGCTGGATCTCGCGCATCAGTTGCAGCACGCGCACGAACTCCGCGTCGGGCGGCCTCGTGCCCTTCGTCGACCACTGCAGGTTGTCGAGGCCGTTGATCGTCGACACTGCGGCGAGCAGCACGCTGTCGGCGGGCCAGCCGGCCGGGATGGTCTGGAACACCGCGTCCGGCGTCAGCGGCGTCAGCAGCGTGCGCACGAACTTGTTGCCGGTCATCGGCACGTAAGTGATCGTCGGGCGGTCGGTGAAACGCGCCGAGCCGCCGAGAACACCGCCGAAGCCGCCGATGGCCGCGCCAGGCGGATCGCCGGACACCGAGGCGCCGCCGCTGACGCCGGTCTCGAACGTGTAGCCCGAGACGATCTGGCCGACGTCGACGAAGATCGGCGGATCGCTGTATCGCAGCTTGACGATGTTCAGCAGCGTCTGTCGTTTCCAGGAGTCGCTGATGGCGGAGCTGTAGTCGAAGCGATCTCGCGCGATCGTATCGGGACCGATGTTGGTACAGGAGGACAGCAGCAGCGAGCAGAGGCCGGCGCGGAGCAGGGGGTGACCGTGGTTCATGAGGGTTCTCGGAAGCGAGCGTCAGCAGGATGCCCGCGCCGACTTCAGCGGGCAACGCAATACCGCTGCCGCTCTTCGGCGGTCAACGCGCGCGGCGCGAGGTTCTCGACCCACGGCAGCAGTTCGAGCGGCCAGAACGTGAACGTGCCGTCGAGAGCCAGCACGACGAGCGTCTGTCCATCGGCGGCGAACCCGAGACTGCACGGCAGTTCCGGAGCGGGTTGCGGGAATTCGTGCGTGGCGTCGCCATCCGCACAACGCTGCACGGTGACGCGGCCGAGCGCGGTGCCGAAGGCGAGCCGTTCGCCCGGTGCGTCGAAGGCGATCGCGAGGACCCGGTCGCCGTTCGCGTTCGAGGTGCACGTCGTCGCGCCATCAGCCATCGCGAGCACCGCGACGGCGCCGTTGCGCGTGCCGTAGGCGAAACGCCGTCCGTCGTCGGAAGCGGTCCAGACGGTTGGGTCACCGAAATGCTCGCGGTGCCACAGCGAACGGCCCGAGGCAGCATCGGCGTCGGCGGGCCTGACCCGCTCGAGTCCTTCGTCATGGCCGCGATGCTACGCCGCGCTCCGGGCGCGGGCGAGCGGATCGCGAACGCGATCGACCCTGGCTCGCATCGCTCAGGATTTCGCGATGGTCGGCTCCGAGGTGGCGCGCAGCCAGGCCTCGGACGCACTCCAGGCCACGAGCAGAGGGCCGATCAGCTCGAGGAATTCCTCGACCCACTGGCTGTAGAGCACGAGGCCGAAGCCACGCAACTGGATCCCTGAGTTGGTCGTTCGCACTTCCATGGCCTCGAGCACGAACGCTACGCCAAGGCACACGAAGCCCGCGATCAGACGGATTCTGGCCGTGCGGTCACCGACCAGATGGCGCCGGCAGGCGCGGCAGGCAGCCACGCCGGCGACTGCGAACGGCAGCCCGAGCACGATGACCCAGGGATAGACCCCCGTGTGCTGCAGGGCTGCCCAGAAGGCTTCCCCGACACGTTCGTGCAGTCTGCAGAGATCGTCGATCATCAGCAGCGTGAAGAAGATCCCGGTCAGCGCGATCGACGCGCTGCCGACGGCTCGTCCCCAGCCGAAGCACGCGACTCCTGCCGCAAGCATGCATGCGAAGCCGAACCACGAAGGCACGCTGTAGTCGTCCCGCATGTCGAACCAGGATCTGATCTCGCTCGGCACGGCCTGGCGAACCGTGTACGACAGCTCGAGCAAGCCGTGCAATGCGGCCAGCGTGCACGCGATGCCGATTGCCGCCAGGGCGAGACGCCGTGGCAATGGCAACGTTCGGCTGTCAATGAACCGCGCGGCAGCGACCCGACCGGAGCCGGCATGGTCCGAGCCCGGCGGTTCCTTCATGTCCCAATGATGATGATGCGCCGGCACGGCAGCGGGCTATCCTGCCACCACGAGTCTTCCTCACGATGGTCATGCAATGATATCCCCGATCAAGCAATCAGGCCGAGTGCTTGTCGTCCCCGCGTTCGTGTGTACGGCGTTTCTGTACGCGCAGGAGCCGAACCTGGTGCCGGTGTTCGCGGACGGTGAGGCGCAAGTAGTCGACGCATGGAAACAGCCTTCCGAGTGGATCCAGGAGTACTTGTGGGTCGAAACGACCTTCGACTCCGATGGCGACGGCAAACCCGATCGCATGCACGTCGATGTCTACCGGCAGAAGCAGACGGACACCGATGGCTTGAAGGTGCCGGTCGTCTACGAGACGAGTCCGTATTTCGGGGGCATGGGTTCGACTGAGCCGACCTACTTCTGGGACCCGAAGCACGAGCTCGGCGCCGAGCCACCGCCGCGTACGCCGATGCCGGCGATCAGGTACAGGACCAAGGCCGGCATGATCCACCAATCCGAGGTGAGGACCTGGCTGCCTCGCGGCTACGCCGTCGTGCACTCGTCGTCGCCGGGCACCGGCTTCTCGCAAGGCTGCCCGACCGTCGGTGGCGACAACGAATCGCTGGCGCCCAAAGCCGTCATCGACTGGTTGTGCGGACGCGCCAAGGGCTACACGACGCCCGACGGCGACAAGGAGATCAAGGCCAGCTGGTGTTCGGGCAAGGTCGGCATGATCGGCACTTCGTACAACGGCACGCTGCCGTTGGCCGCCGCGAGGACGGGTGTTCCCGGACTCGAAGCGATCATCCCGATCGCGCCGAACACCTCCTACTACCACTACTACCGCTCCAACGGCTTGGTCCGCCATCCGGGCGGCTACATGGGCGAGGATGTCGACGTGCTCTACGACTTCATCAACAGCGGCAACCCCGAGCGCCGCGACTGGTGCAACCAGCACATCCGCGACGGCGAGCTCAAGAAGGGCCAGGACCGCCTGTCCGGCGACTACAACGACTTCTGGGCCGGGCGCGACTACTTGAACGATCTGGCGCCGATGAAAGCCGCGCTGCTGATGTCGCACGCGTGGAACGACTGGAACGTGATGCCCGAGCACAGCGTGCGCATCTATGCCGCGTGCAAGCGCATGGGCTTGCCGTGCATGGCGTACTTCCACCAGGATGATCACGGTGGTCCGCCGCCACTCAAGCTCGTGAACCGGTGGTTCACGCGGTTCCTGCACGGCGTCGAGAACGGCGTCGAGAAAGACCCGCATGCGTGGATCGTGCGCGAGAGCAGCGCAGTCAATCGCGTGACCCAGCCGACACCGTACGCCGACTACCCGAATCCAGACGCGTCACCGGTCAGGTTGCATCTCGTGGCCGGTGGTGCTTCGGTCGGCGGGCTCGGCACGGCTGTGGTGCCCGGCCAGAAACCCGAGAGCCTCGTCGACAATGTGGCCGTGCCCGGCGCGGAACTCGCGGCCGCGGATAGTTCGCCGCATCGGCTGCTCTACGCGACGCCCGCGCTGCAGGAGTCGCTGCATCTGTCGGGCACGCCGCGTCTCACGATCAAGATCGCCGCGAGCAAGCCGGCCGTGAACCTCTCGGTCTGGCTCGTGTCGTTGCCATGGGTCGAGAAGGTGCTCGACCAAGGCAGGGAGCGGAAGGCCCCCATCACGGACAACCTGATCACGCGCGGATGGGCCGACCCGCAGAATCACCACTCCCTCACGAAGGGCGAGCCGCTCGTGCCGGGGCAGTTCTACGAGATGAGCTTCGACCTGCAGCCCGACGACCAGATCATCGCCAAGGGCGAACGCATCGGCCTGATGATCTTCTCGAGCGACCGCGACTTCACGCTGTGGCCCGCCGCTGGCACCGAGCTCACGATCGACCTCGGCGCCACGTCGCTCGAGTTGCCGGTGGTGGGGGGCGCTGCCGCGTTCGAAAAGGCTACCGTAGGATCTGCCGAGGTCCGCTGACATCGGCTGCTTCGCGATCGAGCTGCCGCATGCGCTGTTGGTCCGCGACGACTTGATAGAATGACATACTCGCCCGAGCCCCCAATCATGAACCCGACCGAGCCTCGACCCGAACCAGACAAAGAACAGAAACCGATCACCGAAGCGATCGGCGGCACCGACTTCCTCGTGCGCGAAGTCGTGCTCAAGAAGGAATCCGAGCACGCTTGGGGCGCGCTGTCGGCCAAGATCATCCACTACCTGCGCACGCGTTTCGCGAACAGCTCGTTCCCGCCGGGCATCGAGTTCAACGACTTCGTCAGCGAGGCCATGCTGAAGATCCTGACGTCGATCGACACCTTCGAGCATCGCGGCAAGGACTCTTTCTGGAAGTGGGTGCAGACGCTCGCGACCAACCTGACACGGGACATGTGGCGCAAGTTCGACCGCGATCGCAAACTCGGTCTGCTCGGACGCGGCGACGGCGATGCCGACGAGAGCCGGCCACCGTCGGCCGCCGAGACGGCACCGGAGACCGGTGAGACGCCGACTCAGGTCGTGCGATTCCGCGAGCTGCAGAAGGCAGAGCGCGAGTGTGCTTCGAAGCTCGGCAAGGACATGCGCGAGGTCTACATGTTCCGGCGTCAGCTCGACCTTTCGTTCGCCGAGATCTCGGCGCGCATGGGCGGTATCAAGGAGGCGACGCTGCGAAGCCACTACATGCGCGCGCGCGACCAGATCCGCGAGTGCCTCGGCAGCAAGATCGACGAGCTGGGCAAGCGCATCAGCGGGTGGCAGTAACTCCCTCGCCGCCACGCGGCATTCTCTTACGGGGCGAAACAGCTACACCGCTGCGGCGATGGCGCGGTTCCCGTCGCCTGCGGGGCGACCTGCGAAAAGGCGGAAACGTCGCACTCAGCCGCCTCACATGTTGCGGCGATACTGGCCGCCGACGCGGTAGAGGGCGTCAGACATCTGGCCGAGCGAGCACACTTTCGCTGCTTCCATGAGGCTCGCGAAGACGTTGCGGTTCCCGACCGCCTGCTGCTGCAGGTTCGCCAGCGCAGTTGCCGCTGCGGGTCCCGCCGCGCGTTGGAACTGCTCGAGTCCTTCGATCTGCGCGTGTTTCTCGGTGTCCGTGCTGCGCATGACTTCGCGCACCACCTGGATCGGTGAACCGTCGCGGCCAAGGAACGTGTTGACGCCGATGATCGGCAGCTCACCGGTCGACTTCATCGACTCGTAGAGCATCGATTCGTCCTGGATCTTGCCGCGCTGATACATCGTCTCCATCGCGCCGAGCACGCCGCCGCGTTCGGACAGGCGCAGGAACTCGGCGTAGACGGCCTCCTCGACGAGGTCCGTCAGTTCCTCGACGATGAAGCTGCCCTGCAGCGGGTTCTCGTTCTTCGCGAGCCCGAGCTCCTTGTTGATGATGAGCTGGATCGCCATGGCGCGGCGCACGGAGTTCTCGGTCGGCGTCGTGATCGCCTCGTCGTAGGCGTTCGTGTGCAGCGAGTTGCAGTTGTCGTAGATCGCGTAGAGCGCCTGCAGCGTCGTGCGGATGTCGTTGAAGTCGATCTCCTGCGCGTGCAGGGAGCGGCCCGACGTCTGGATGTGGTATTTGAGCATCTGGCTGCGCTCGTGGCCGCCGTAGCGATGCTTGATCGCCTTGGCCCAGATGCGACGCGCGACGCGTCCGATCACCGCGTATTCGGGATCGACGCCGTTGCTGAAGAAGAAGCTCAGGTTGGGCGCGAACTCGTCGATGTGGAGTCCGCGGCTCAGGTAGTACTCGACGTAGGTGAAGCCGTTCGCGAGCGTGAACGCGAGCTGCGTGATCGGGTTGGCTCCGGCCTCGGCGATGT
>Ga0075418_10000758_pt1 | contig 35208 bp, 27 predicted proteins | sample SoiMetdeltSBSDD2_FD_81776 | JGI IMG/M metagenome (GOLD analysis project Ga0075418, IMG submission 81776) | Bulk soil microbial communities from a Populus tree surrounding site in Tennessee, USA - Soil MetaG P. deltoides SBSDD2 | ecosystem: Environmental > Terrestrial > Soil > Tree plantation... | reverse complement strand
TGGTGCGCAGCAACAAAGAACCCAGAAGCCGGTTCCTCAAGATGACGAGCCGATAAAACTCAATACAACACTTGTACAGGTGCCGGTTGTCGTAAGCGAGCGGGGCGGCCGCTATGTGAGCAATATGACTCGCGGCGAATTCTCGATTTTTGAGGACGGCACGAAACAGGAGATCGAGTTGTTCGGCTCAATTGAAGAGCCTTTCAGCGTGGCGTTGTTGTTGGATTCAAGCGGCTCGACTCAGGCGACGCTGGAACAAATCAAGGCAGCGGCGATGTCTTTCCTCGGCAACCTTCGGCCTCACGACCGTGTGATGGTTGTTTCATTTAATGACAGCGTCGAGGTGCTTTCAGAGCTCACCAACGATACCGCGAAACTTGGTGCAGCAGTGCAGTCGATAAAATCCGGGGAATACACCCAGGTTTATGAAGCGGTCTACACGGCTGTGTGGGAAAAGCTACGAGATGTTCCCGGCAGAAAGGCGGTGATCGTTTTCAGCGACGGAATCGATACTGCAAGCAGCGAGATATCCCTTGAGGATACTCTCGACGCGGTCATCGAGAGCGAGGACATAATCGTTTACCCGATTCGTTACGCAACTCGAGAAGATGTCGAACGGAAGATTGAGGCCAGATTAAAAGGGTCGCTGGTTTCAAATGAAGACGCCGCGGCGCAGGCGAAGATGGAACAGAGTCGTCGAGAGCTGGATCGTGCCTACCGAGGCGCGGATGAGTATTTCCAGCAGCTTGCGGATATGTCCGGTGGAGTCGTCGAACGCGCAGACAAGCCGGGTGATTTGAAGGCTGCGCTGGGAAGGATCGCCGAGGAACTTCGGCACCAATATCTTCTCGGCTACTATCCGACAAATAAACAAAAGGACGACAAATCACGCAGGATAACGGTTCGAGTTACTCGCCAGGGCGCTATCGTTAGAGCACGCCCGGCTTATCGCCTGGCGCAGTAAGTGACCGCGCGCTCGGTCCAAAGATCACCGTTGATTGACTTATGCCAGGCCTAAGGCATCTTCTAGACACAATCGGGGACACAGCCGCCAGCGGCGAACACATCGCGGTGGCCAGAGTGATCAGCGCTGAATTTGGAAGCACTACCGTGACGGTGAGCAGCGGTGCGCTGTACCCGGCGCTCGAAGATCGGCAATTGACTGATCAGGTTCTGACGGCGGTGCAGAATCTGGGAGCCAGAGGCGGGGCCGCCGATCTAGTCGATGGCCGAGACGAGAAGGGAAGTCCGGTAACTATCGCAATCGAGATCATCGCGCCGAAACACGAGCTGTTGATTTTCGGCGCGGGGCACGTCGGGCAAGCGGTCGCTTTAATGGGCGCGCTGACCGGTTATCACATAACCGTTGTAGACGACCGGGAAGAATTTGCATCGAGGACGAGATTGCCGGATCCGAGAATCAGCTTGCTGGTCAGCGATTACGAAAGCGCGGCAGGGAAGCTGACGATCTCGTCCGGCACTATCGTGGTAATCGTTACTCGCGGGCATCAGTACGATGAGCTTTGCCTTAAGAGCGTGGTTCGGTCAAATGCCACGTACATCGGTATGATAGGAAGCCGCCGGCGGGTATTGTCGGTGTTTAAGAAGTTGGCGTCCGAGGGCTTTTCCGAACGCGACTTGCAGAGGGTGCACGCGCCGATCGGTTTGCGAATCGGGGCAAAAACGCCACAGGAAATCGCCGTGTCTATTCTGGCGGAGATCATTGATCACCTGAACAATCCTGAGCACGAACACAAGGGAGACGCAAATGGCATTTGAGGGTTTGGATGTTTTGGGCATCGGCGCGTTGTTGACGGACGAAGAACGGCTGGTACAGTCGGAAGTCAGGAAATATGTCGAGTCGGAAGTCACCCCGCTCATCGCCGCGTGTTTCGAGGAAGCTCGCTTTCCGGAGGAGCTGATTCCGAGCCTTGCCGAACTTGGCGTTTTGGGAGCGAACCTTCCTGAAGAGTACGGCTGCGCCGGGATGAACAACGTCGCCTACGGGCTTGTGATGCAGGAGCTGGAAGCGGGCGATTCGGGAATCAGGAGCTTTGCTTCGGTCCAGGGCGCGCTCTGTATGTATCCAATATTCCAATTTGGGAGCGAAGACCAGAAGCGTAAATGGCTGCCGAGCATGGCTGCGGGCAAGGTAATCGGATGTTTCGGGTTAACGGAGCCGAACCACGGCTCGAACCCGAGCGGCATGCTGACGAGGGCCAAAAGGGTTCCGGATGGATGGATGCTAAACGGCTCCAAGGCTTGGATAACCAACGGTACGATGGCTCACATTGCGGTAGTCTGGGCCAAGACCGACGAAGATGACGAGATACGGGGTTTTATAGTTGAGAAAGGCACAAAGGGTTTTACGACTCGGCAGACCCATCACAAGCTGAGCCTGCGCGCGTCCGACACGTCGGAGCTTTTCTTCCAGGATTGTGTGATTCCTGAGGAGAACATCCTGCCGGGCTCGAAGTCGTTAAAGAGTCCGCTGATGTGCCTCACCCAGGCGCGTTATGGCATCGCGTGGGGGGCGATTGGCGCGGCTATGTCTTGTTTTGACGTGGCATTGAAGTATTCAAAGGAGCGAATCCAGTTTGGGCGGCCGATTGCGGGATTTCAGTTAACCCAGAAGAAACTGGCCGAGATGGCGACCGAGATCAGCAAGGCCCAGCTGTTGAGTCTGCATCTTGGGCGTTTAAAGGACGCGGGCAAGATCAAGCCGGTGCACGTATCGATGGGAAAAATGAACAACGTAGCGACGGCATTGCAATGCGCGCGCACGTCGCGAGGCATTCTCGGAGCGAACGGCATTACTGGGGAGTACCCGATAATGCGACACATGTGCAATCTCGAGTCGGTCTACACTTATGAGGGGACGCACGAAATCCACACGTTGGTTCTTGGCCAGCACCTGACGGGCATTGCCGCATTCGAGTAACGGCTACTACGCTACTACGCTACTACATAATATCTATTATCAGACGCAATGGGAATGTGATCTTGCCTTTGGTGCAGGGTCTGGAACGGCGCCTCGCAGGTTGGGTGCTTTTTGAGAAGTCGCCGTGGGGTTCAAGATCCGGATTCGAGTTGCACTACTCTTCTTTGCAGGGCTATGCGCTCAAGCACCAAGCTGGCCTGGCTCGCCAATGCTACTAACTCAGTGACTCCGTTAAGATCGCCCTGGCCTGGATAATTGTCACCGTAGATAACAAAAGCCGCAGAGTCATTGCAGGTCAATGGCAAGACGAACAGCTGAATCTCGTGGCCGAAGCCTCCGACATGGCTCAGTAGTTCAGAGAACCAATAGCTATCCGGCATCTCGCCCACGAACGCTTCTCCAGTCTTAACCACCCTGGCAAAAACGCTATCGGCATCAAGCGGCAGACAAATCTCACGAACCAGCTCATCGGCGCTCTTGCCATCCTTGCCATGGCCCACTCCAAACTGTCCAAGCCCGCACAGTTTTGAGTCCTTGATCGCAAAAAGAATTCCCCGTGATGCTAACTCGCTCGCATATCTCATTATCAACAAGCTGACTTCAGCCTCGAACGAGTGTTGCCTCATCTCGGCAAGTAACGAACATAACAGCGCCGAACGGTCGTGATGCTCCGGGCCCAGCAACTCCTCGGCTCGCGGCTCCAGAGCTCGGAGTTCTCTCAAGTCACCTCGCTCGCTCAGCGGTCGCGTTTCTCTGCCGCCGTTCAGATTGAAACTGTAATCGTCCTCCTCGTTCAGCCTCTGCAGATCACGCTCCTTGAATGACTCATCCTGTTCGTGCGCTGCGAATAAGAGCGCTTCGCCTACCTCGAGACCGTCGACGAGTCTTAAACTGCCAACCGATTGCGGCAGCAGCGCCTCACCCAGCGCAATGCTAAAACGGCCCTTTTCTTGTCTTACCAATCTTCCGATTACCCGCTGCGTGTGTCGTCTGGCTGCCGCAGTCAGTCCGTTGCGTGTCAGAGTCCCGCTGCCCACAAGTAACGCTTCCAATCTGCCGTCTGTCCGCCCCGCAATGCTGTGCGCTCGTGCGGCATCAGGACTAAGCAGACCCGCGAGCGCCAAACTCTCCGCAAGGCTCTCGCCAGGCTGCGCCCACGCCTCGGTTATTCGCCCATTCTCGACAATTATCTTCCCTGCCCAGCCTGCGCCTTCAAGCAGTACCATTCCGGTCTTTCTGCTCAGCGCCAGGATCTGCAAGATGTCGGTGAGAGCGAAGTCGCTCAAATCTCCAGTTAACTGCATAGCTTTCTTCAGCCCAGAAAATTCGCAACCATCTGTTTGAGCTGTGACATCGATATCGGTTTCGATAGATAACCGCTCGCGCCAAGATTCATACCCGTCCTGACGTCTTCATCGGCGCCTTTGGTGCTGATAATGATGATCGGCAGCGCCTGGTCATTCAGCTCGGAACGCACCGAACGGATGAATTCCAACCCGTCCATCCGCGGCATGCGGATATCGGTCAACACTAGATCAAAGTTCCCGCTGCGCACCTTCTCCAACGCTTCTTCCCCGTCAGAGGCTTCGGTAATATTCGCCTCAGTAATACCGTCTACCCTTGTGAGGGTCATGCACAGGAGCTGACGCATAGTTGCGGAATCATCTACAACCAGCAGAGACTTGTTAGACATTCGTACCTCCTTGCGGAACCCGCAACAAATTCATGAAACCCTCGATTGTTCGCAGCTTTCGGTCGGCCATCGAATACAGCTTCGAGCTAATCAGTGCACTAGCCGCGTGTCCCGCCAGAAGCTCGAGCAGCTTGTGATCGAGCACTGACAATCCCTTCTTGTGGGACAGAAGCGTGTAGATGGCGATGACTCCGACCACCCGCTCTTTGATCATGAGCGGCACGCAAGCACACGGTCCTTCGTCGAGGCCTTCGCTGAAGAACGGATGACCCGCGAGGGCTACAAACCCTTCGGGACCTTCTCCAAGCGTGATCCTCTCCTTCGCTGGGCCACTTGCCGTCTCGCCTTCATATCCTGAACGCATTAGTTCGCCAGACTCGTCGTCAACAACGTACAGCCCAAAATCCTCAGAACCGATCATGTTCAGAAGGATTTCCTTTATGCACTCCACCACTTCCGATGAGTCCAGGGTCGAGTGCAGCCGATGGCTAGCAACATAGAGATTGGCGAGGCTCTCGTTCTGTTCTTCCACCTCGACATATCGCTGCGCAAAATCTTTATTTTCCGCTTCGACCTGCTGAAACTTGCCATTCAGAAAGTCGAGCTTTTGAGCCATTTGACTGTTTTCGATCCGCAGCCGTTCGACCTCCTTAGTGACCATTTCAGGAGGGTTCATGTGCTCGGCCTCCAGCTGCACCACCCGATATCGAAGCCGCTCATTCTCGCACATCAACTCCTCGGTGAATGCCCTTCCCTTTCTAAGCATTTCGACGAGTTCTTCACTCTTCTTAAACAGGTTTAGTATCTCCGCAGGCTCCTGTTGCATGTCGTGGCTCCCTTTAATCCAGATCCTGAATCGTAATATTCACTCGAACCTCACCGTACGCCGTGGCAATTGGTGCAACCAGCGTCTCGAAGCATTGATCGTAGCTTACGAGATTTGCCCCGGTTATTACTGTAGGAGGGCTCATTCTGAGCCTTGTCCCACCATCGTTTATTTTTGAAATTGCGCGACCGATGGCCATCGAAGCCAGCTCGGCTATTGAGCTGCGCACCAACGGCGTCATGCCTGGCGAGGGCTCTCCGAGCATATGTCCAGCGAGTTGAACCGCGGTGAACAAATCCATGTCAAAAATCACACGTCCTTGTGCCTCGCCGGCCAATCCGATAATCGCCATAACCTCTCTGCCGGCGACCGGGCTTGGTTTCATGCTTATTGAAGGGACATCTACCGCCGGTCCGATCAGCTCCCGGAACAGAACGGCGGTCGAGTCGACAAAAATCTTTACGAAATCCAGCCTCATTGTTGGGCCCCCGGGCTAATTGTCAGTCGTCGCAGTAAGGACGCTCTGGATTGCCCTTCTTAGTTCTTCGGTGGTGACCGGTTTTGGAATAAAACACTTTGCGCCTGCTGACATCGCTTCAGCCACCTTTTCCTGATAGCTCACTGAGCTGATCATGATGACTCGCGCCTTTGGGTCCTCACTGCATATTCGCTTCACCGTCTCCACTCCCTCGAGGCCGGGCATAACGATGTCCATAAGTACAATGTCGGGTCTAAGCCGGCCGTATTCTCTGAGGGCCTCATTGCCGTTCGCGGCCTCACTGGCGATCACACCGTCGAACGAATCCATCATGCGCCGAAGGTGAAACCGCATGAATGCCGAATCATCCACGATCAGACAGGTGAGCGGAACTCGAACTCCTGATGGTTCTCTTTCTGCTTCAAGCATAGCTTTCCTCCAATGCGCCAATCCGTCCTACTTTAGTTGAGAGATACGGAGCCAATTCAAAGAGCGGCACGATCTTGTTTGCGTATCCTCTTTCCACTGCAACCCTCGGCATCCCGTACACCGCGCAGCTTTCCTTGTCCTGCGCAATCGTATGTCCTCCGGCGGTCATTATCTCTCCAAGCCCATGCGCGCCGTCGCTGCCCATTCCGGTCATTATGATCCCGGTCGCAAGCGCGCCGTATTCCGTTGCAACAGATTGAAAGAGCACGTCGACAGAGGGTTTGTGACCATTCACAAGCGCGCCTCCCTCAAGCAATACTTCGCAACCCGCCGGGGTTCTTTTGACTCTCATATGTAAACTGCCCGGTGCGATAATTACCTTGCCCGGAAGAGCTAAATCGCCGGATTCGGCTTCCTTCACTTCCAGATCGCAAATCTCATTAAGCCAGTGCGCAAGCATTGCGGTGAAGCTTTCCGGCATATGTTGCACGACCACGATACCCGCATCTATGTCCGACGGTATTCGCGGCAGCAGATGTCGCAGCGCGTGCGGACCACCCGAGGACGCTCCGATCGCAATGACTCTTCCCTGCCCTCGCCCTGGCCTCGCAACCAGGGTCTTTTTTTTCACCTGCCCAACTGAGGGGGCAGGTCGGCTGAGTGCCATCACGTTTGTTCGGGCAGCCGCCTTTATCTTGGACACAAGCTCTTCGGCCATTTCCGGCAGTTTGGCCGTGCCTGTGGGCTTGCAGACAAAATCGAGGGCGCCTTTTTCCAGCGCCTGCATCGTGAGCGCGGCCCCGCGTGTCGTAAGCGAGCTGAGCATTATTACCGGCGTTCGGTGCTTTGAGACCATTTCTGAAAGCGCAGTTAGCCCGTCCATTCGCGGCATATCCACATCCAGCGTGACCACGTCAGGCTTCAACTGCTCGACCTTGGTTAACGCAAAGCAACCATCGATTGCCGTGGCGATTACCTCGAGCTCCGGGTCCTTCGCCAGCAGATTCGAGATCAGCTTGCGCATCAACGCAGAATCGTCGACAACCAGGACGCGAATCTTTTTCTTCTCACAGTGCATAAGCTTCCCTGTAATTCCCTCTTGCTCGTTCGTATTTGACTGCTTTTCTAAAAACCATTTCCGCATCCATGATCAGAACAACGCGTCCATCACCCAGCACCGAAGCCCCGGCCAGAGCATCGTTCTGCACCCAGCTGCTGTCCAGCGGCTTGATTACCAGTTCCTGTTCGCCAAACAACTCGTCAGCCACGACTCCATATCTCTTGTCGCCGGCCGCAAGCACGACGACGAAAAACTTCTTTGGCTCGCTTCTTAGTGCGGCTCCGCTGCCGCCTCTCCGCCTGTCAAACGACAGAACTACGCCTGGCCGGACTAGTGAAATGAATCGATCCCTCAATCGATAGTTCTCGACGCCATCCAAATGAACAACATCCGAGCCCTCCGCTCGCGCGATCTCGCTTACTGCGAGTAACGGTAGCGCGAAGAGCTGTCCCGCAGCGGAGAACAACAGTGCTTTGATGATCGCCAGGGTCAACGGCATGCGCAGAGTGAAGCAGGTACCAACGCCGGCTTCGCTCTTAACCGCCACAGTTCCACGCAGCTGCTCGATTGCCGCCTTTACAGCGGCAGCCCCCACTCCTCGTCCCGACAGCCGGGTGAGCTCCCTTGCGGTAGAAACCCCCTGCGCAAAGATCAACTCGAGCGCATCTTCGTCCGACATTCGTTCTGCGTCTTGTTTAGTTACTACGCCAACCTCGATGGCCTTTTGTCGTACCACGTCCGGATCTATGCCGCGGCCGTCATCGGCTACTTCGACGACGACCTGGTTTCCTTCGTGGTAAGCGCGCATTACAATCTGACCCGCCTCGGGCTTGCCGGCGTTTCGTCGATCCTCGATCGTCTCGAGTCCGTGATCGATTGCGTTTCGAAGAAGGTGTAACAATGGTTCGTAAAGAATATCGACCAGAGCGCGATCAAGCTCGGTCTCCCCTCCCGTCACTTGAAGCCTGACTTCCTTTCCACATTGAGCCGCAAGTTCCCGCATCGGTCTTCCGAATCTACGGAAAACGTGATCGATGGTTACCATCCGCATTTTGAGCACGCTCTTCTGCAACTCGGCAATCAACTTACCCATCTGATTGCTGGCTCCGCTAAATCGGTCAACCATTTCATTGCGCGGAAACGCGGTTTCAAGCTCAGGCCCCAGCTGACTCATAACCGAACGGGCGATCACCATCTCACCGGCAAGGTTCAAAAGCGTATCTATCTTGTCCGACTCCACGCGGACGAATCCGCTGCGCTGCTTGCTCTGTGGCTCTCCCGGGCCAGGAAGCGACGAGCTCAAACGTTCAGCCGGACGTTCAACCGCTTCAGCGCCGGAGTCGACAGAGGAATTGGGCGACCCGGTTGTCTCGCCTGATTCTTCGATTGATGCCAGCGCTTCGATGAGATCGTTTGCGGTTGGTGTCGATATATCTATGACCTCTGCGCCGCCGATAGATATTTTTGTCGCGTCCAGAGCCTTGAAAATCATATCGACCGAGCGACGATCGAACACGATCTGACCGGACAGCACCGCGTCAAAAACATCCTCGATTTTGTGAGCAACTCGGGTGACGTTCTCCAGAGCGATGCACGCCGAGTCACCCTTGATGGTATGAGCCCCGCGCCGCAGCCGGCTCATCGCCTCGGCGTCGGCACGGCCTGACTCGAGTGCCAGCAGATCCTGACCCATCTCCTCGAGAATCTGAAGAGATTGGTCGCGGAACACCGCCAGCAACTGATCGAGCTCTGCTTTGGTTAGATCATCCATCTCAAAAAAGTTCCCTGCTTATCCATCCAGTCTGTAGGCGATACCTTTGTTGCGATGCAGCATCGCAAACCTGGTCGACAAACCCTGGAGGCTCTCAGCATGCCCCAGAAAAAGAAACCCACCCGGCACAAGGCAATTTGCAAATCTATTCACCAGCTTGCGCTGCTCTTCGGCATCAAAATAGATCATCACGTTGCGGCAAAACACTATGTCGAGTCCGCGTAGTCCGTTATCGTGTTTGAGGTTGTGATAATCGAATATCACCCGATTTCGAACGCTCTCGCCCATAATGTACTGTCCATTTTCTTGTCTAAAGAATCTTGCGACGCACTTTTGATCGACGCCCTTCAACTGCTCTTCTCTGTAAAGACCAGATTGAGCTCGTTCGAGCGCTGTAAAGGAAAGGTCCGACGCGAATACGCGGACCGACCATGAATCAAGATCGTGTAGAGACTCCATCAAGGTCATCACTGCGCTGTAGGGCTCTTGCCCGGTCGAGCAACCAGCACTCCAGACTCGCAGTAGCCTCGTTCCGGCTTTTACCTTCCTAGCAATCAGTTCCGGCAGGACCACATCTCTCAGCAGGTCAAACTGAGGTCTGTTTCTGAAGAAGGACGTCTCGCAGATCATCAGTGAGTCGAGCAGAGTCGGCAATTCTTGTGACTTTGTATTGGGCGCGGAGATCAGGCAGTAATACTCATAGCCGCTCTTGATTCCCAATTCATCCATCCGTCGTCTCAACCTCGACTCCAGGAACGCTCTCTTCTCAATCCCCAGGCTGACCCCGCACTCCTCATGGATGAGCTCGCTGAACAGCCGAAACTCGCTTTCGGATAGAAGATTCATCCCGAGCGGCCCCGTTCCCGATTGCCCAATCGATCCAGATGTTATGACGTGCGATGATGAATAACTCATAATTAGGCCGATTGCGCGGGTGCCAAACTCTCTCGTTGTCTCGACAAGACGGCAATAACTTCGTCCAGTTCGCCGACTATTTCCCCAGTAAGAGCCTTTCTTAAGTCAATAAGCGTGATGAATCTGCCGTTTAGATTGACCACTCCTTCAACGTAGCCCGCGCCGATTTCAGAAATGAGATGTGGGACGCCTTCGATCATGTCATCGCTTACCCTGATCACCTCGGAGGCCCCATCGACTATCAAGCCAGCGGTTCTTCCGTCGAGACTGGCGATGATTATTCGGTGGTCCTGCTGATCAGTCGTCTTGAAGGCTCTCAGCCGCTTTCTGAAGTCGAGGACCGGCACGAGGCTTCCCCTGAGATTCATCACACCCTCCACATAGACCTCCGTCTCGGGCACCGGAGTGATTTCGCGCATCAACACGACCTCTCGTGTGAGCATGATGTCGACGGCAAATTCTTCAGTACCGACTTTGAAGACCACCAGTTGTCGTCTTGTGCTCAATGCTGACTCCCGTTCTCTTAGTTTCCTGTGGCTAATCAATCCCCGTGCGGATAACGTGTATCGGTCGACCCGTTGCCCCGGCTGGCCGGAACGTCGTACGAGAACGGGTGGACATAGTCATCCTTAACCTTAAACTGAGAGATTGATTTGTTAAGCCGGTCAGCCAGTCCGACCATACCCTCGATCGTTTGAGCGGTCTGGTGAGCACCCGCAGACGTCTCCAGGGTGATGCTCGAGATAGTCTGCATCGCGCCGGCTACGTTACTGGTTACTCGCGCTTGTTCCTCCGATGCCGCAGAGATTTCCTCTATCAACTCCGATGACTGGCGTACCGCGTCTGAAATATCTTGCAGCGCACTGCTTGCCTGCGTCGCCAATTGACTCCCTCCGCGGACCTCCTTCATGCCAACCTCCATCGCTGTCAGAGCTTCAGAGGTCTCGGTTTGAATAGACTTGATAAGGTTGCCGACGTCCCTCGTTGCACGCGCCGATCGCTCGGCCAGTTTCCGGATCTCATCTGCGACAACGCTGAAGCCCAGCCCTGCCTCGCCGGCATGGGCTGCTTCAATTGCCGCATTCAAAGCGAGCAGGTTTGTCTGAGCCGCGATATCGTTGATCAGATCTATGATCTCGGAGATTTCAGAACTTCGGATCCCGAGGAGACGCATCTTCTCTGAGGTTTGTTGTACTGCGGAATCAATCCTGGACATTGCCTCCGACGTGTCGCGGACCGATTTGTCCCCGTGTTCAGCCATATCAAGCGCGCGGCGCGCCGCCTCCGCTGATGCCTCGGCGTTTCTTGATACCTGGGTCATTGACGCAGCCATCTCTTCGACCGCGCTCGACGTATTCGTTATCTCGTCTGCCTGACGCTGTGATCCGACGGCGATCTGTTCGGCCGCTGCCAGGATCTCGGTTGCGCTGGAGGAAACCGACAGACCAATTTGCTTCACCTCGGTGAGCATGAGCCCGAAGTTATCGAGCATCTTGTTCACCGCCTGGACAAGCCTGCCAAGCGTGTCATCTCCGGCAACGCCGCGAGTTGTCAGATTGCCCTCAGAGACCGAGGAAACTATGTTCAGGAACTCAGTAAGGCTGCTCTGCATCGCCTGATCGGTTTCCAGGAGTCGTTCACTGTTGGCCTTTTCATTCCTGACCATTTCGCCAAGTCGATCCATCATCTGGTTAAAGCCGGCGGCGACCCTTTCCAGCTCATCTTTTGTTCTTATGGAAACTCTGGCGTCCAGATTCCCAGCCGTGACCTCATCGGTCGCCGCAAGCAAGTGCGTTATCTTGCCGGAAAAGCTCTTTGAAAAGACCAGAGCGAGCCCGCCAAAGATAAGAAAAGACAGCAGTCCGGCGACTGAAATGGAACTGAGCATCTTGTATGCGGGCGAGTAGACTTCATCCTTGGAGTTGTCGACGACAAACGTCCAGCCGAATCCTTGTAGCTGGGACCGATCGTCAATATAGTTTTTGTTTTTACTGAACGACGCGATGCGTTGCTCTGTTTTCTTGGTTTTTGGGTTGACGCCGCTGTAATAGAGTAGGCCTGATTCCTGGGACGAGGTTAGCGCAGTGAAATCTGTCGCGAGGGAGGCGGGTGCGGAGGCGCCTGCCCTTTGCATCGCCTCGTTAAATTCGAGATTCCGCATCGCCGCGTCCGGATGTACAACGATCCTTCCGTTGCTGGATATTGCGTAGGCGTAACCAGTTTCATACTGCTTGAATCGAGCGATGTACTCTTGCACGTTTTGCAGGTTGTACTTCACCTTCAGAACGCCGAGGGGAGAGCCGCCGGTTTTTGAAAGGATTGCTACACAGACTTCGATGTCAAAAGTGTTTGTTGGCTTATCGAGTTTGACGTCCTCGATGTAGACTCCGGACCGGGCGGCCTCCTTCCACCAGACCTCATCGCTTTGAACAAAGTCTTCCGTCGGACTGGTACTTCCCACGTTTAGACCATACTTATCGGTAAAGAACATTCGTTCTATCGCTACTCGTACCCGCCTTTTCTCCCGAAGAACGTTGTTAATATCCTCATCCGGTTTGAGCACTCGAGCATTCTTGAAGCGCTCCTCGAGCATTGCGGTCTGCTCACTGTTGGGCGGTCCGCTTAAACCGAGTCGCTCGGCTTCTCTGGCGCCGCGTTCAGCCGCATCAACGACTGCGTCGTCGCTTGCGATGGCTTTCGCAAACTGGATGTCTTCGAAAAGAAAGAGATCGACGGCTTCGGCGGTGGAGACCGCGGCGCGCTGTAATTGATCGCTGGATTCGATCGCGCTGACGAAGCTGAAGTAGGCTACTGCGCAGGCCAACGAGATGGACAGGCCAGTCAGAGTGAGAACTACTACGAAGAGTTTCATCCCGAGTGTTCTCAACCCGAGCCTGCTAAGTAGTCCTATCGCATCAAACCTCTTGTACCAATTTCCTGTGTGGGCCTTCTCATTTGCCTTTTCGTATGTACTCATCGGCGGTCCTCAAACGGGGTCCGAACAGCGGGTCAAAGATACGGCTTTTTTCTATTAACGTACGCTTCCTGATTGGTTGGCCGGTGGGGACAAAGCTAACGCTCTGCAATGTGACTCGTGAAGAGGCTTTGCCGACACAAGGGTTGTCTAACTCAGTAAAACTATTGAGTTTCTAGCAGGGGCACGCTCGAGGGAAATTTCTCTACTCGTACTAACGCCAGACTGGCCCTATTATGCCTTCTACGGGGACGCAGTCAACACTATTCTGCAAATTCGTTTTGGTTTGGCATTGCCGCGAGGCTAAGGTGGGGTCAAGTCGGGATCGGAACTAAGATGTGCCCATCAAACTCCTCCAGTCATCCAAACTTCTGATCCTGAGATAGTGGTTCTGGAGCTTCTCTTCCCCGATCGTGCTGACTGGCTTCGCAGCGTAATTGTGGCCGGGAAATAGCAGCGTATCTGCTGGAAGTTTGGCTAGAACCTGAGTCAGCGAGAGATACATTGCGTCAGGATCGCTTCCCGGGAGATCAACCCTTCCGCAGCCGCCAATGAACAAGGTATCTCCTGAGACCAGCGCGTCGGCTGCCAGGAAGCACTGGCTTCCGGGCGTGTGTCCTGGTGTGTGGAGCAACTTGACTCCTATGTTCCCGATCGCGATCTCATCTCCACCATGGTGCTTTTCGAGATCGCTATCTGAAAGACCTGTAACAAGTTTGACCCCTTCGCTCTCTGCCTCGTTGACATGAATCTTGACCGGCAGCGTTGAGATAAACTCCGCAAGGCCCGAGATATCGTGACCGAAGATGCTTCCGCCAACATGGTCCGGATGATAGTGCGTTACCAGAGCGCCAATCACGTTCATTCCATCGCGTTCGGCAAACTCGACGATTCCTGGTATGTCCCACGCCGGATCGACAACCATGCACACTCTTTTTTCCTCATCGCCAATAAGATAAACGAAGTTTGCCATCTGCGACGCAAAGTAGTCGGATGCGGCAAAATCTCGGCCGGCTAGAAGTTGTCGAATGTAGAGCCCCACAGTCACCTCCCAACAATCAGAGTATCTGTCGAAGCTACGGTACTTGAAAAGAAGTCACAGCGTAAGGTAAAAAGATGCCTATGATAAATAGAAAATTTCTTAATCGCACTCTTTTTCTGACCCTGTTGCTATGTTGTGGTACGGTCCTTTTGACGACATCCTGCTCATCTAACGAATCAAAAGCTAAGGTCGTAATTCAGGAGTTCATGAAGAACCAGGGGGTCACGGATCTCAATGTAGATTCGTTTTTCACCGATCCAAGCTTGCCCGGAAAAGCTTATAGCAGCGCAACGGTCACCTATAACTTTGCCAGCTCTGGGGGGAATGCTCAGCGGGAGTTTCTCGGTTTCATAATGGAGCAAGAGGGTAGTGGATGGCGAATAGAGCGCACCACTTCGTACACAAAGGACAAACAGCAAGCCATTAAACTTCTTGCCGGTGGCAAATTGCGAGAGTAGATCAGGACTCACCGCCGCTGGTCATTTCACCGTACTGCGCGCTATACCACGCGAGCTCGTCCCTAAACCCGGCCTGTCCTCTTTCAAACCGCTCGTTCCCTGCGCCCGCGCCGTAGTAACCGGCGTGGGGGATCGGGCCGTAGGACTCCTTTTGATGATCCATTGTCCGTGGTCGCGTACGGTACGGTTTCTCAAATCCGCCGCCTATGCCGTAGCCCTTGGCGCGCGGCTTCAAGCTGCGGGAGGGGTGGCTGCCAGAGGAAGATGGTCGGGTTGGATCGGCGGCAGAAAGTTCGATTGAAGTTATTTCGTCTTTCATAAGTGTCCGTTTCGATCTCAACCTGACGATGCCGACGCCTGCTCCGTATCCTCCGCAAGCGCTTCGTCGAGGTCCTCCCCGTCGTCATCACTGAGGCGGTCCGTTTGACCATATTGGCGCAAGCGCCTATATAGCGTGCGGCGGTCGATGCCCAACACTCTGGAAGTCTTGATTTGATGACCGCCCATCTTCTCGAGTATTCGGAGGATGTAGCGACGCTCCAGTTCCGCGAGCGATACGTCATCAAGTGTTGCTTCCTGGATGATATCGCGTTCGGGAGCGGTTACGCTCTGGGGCAAGTCCTCAGGCAGGAGAATCTCACCCTTGCCCATTGTAAGCGCGTGCTCGACCGCATTTTCCAGTTCTCTGACGTTACCGGGCCACGAATGGGTCATCAGGACTCTCATTGCATCGTTAGTAAACCTGCGGGCTGGCTCGCCATGCTGCTGCGCGAACTTCTGCAGGAAGTGGAAAACAAGGAGCGGAATATCTTCGCGGCGGTCTTTGAGATCGGGCAGTCTTACAGGAACGACATTAAGCCGGTAAAACAGATCCTGCCGAAACTCGCCCCGCTTTGCGGCATCTTCGAGGTCCTGGTTGCTGGCGGACACCAGCCGAATATCGATCTGTAGATTCTCCCGCCCCCCCACTCTTCTGACAACGCGTTCTTGCAAGACGCGCAACAGTTTCACCTGTAGACTTGGCGAGAGGGTGTTGATTTCATCGAGGAATACGGTTCCTCCCTGAGCTTCCTCGATCAAGCCTCTTCGTGTCTCCTGGGCCCCGGTGAAGGCCCCCTTTTGGTAACCGAACAACTCGGATTCAAGCAGGGTGTCGGGAATCGCCGAACAGTTTATCGGCATGAACGGCGCATCTCTTCGGTCCGAGTTGTAATGAATCGCACGAGCCACCAGTTCCTTTCCCGTGCCGGTAGAGCCGGTTATGAGGGCAGATGCGTCTCTGCGAGCCGCTATTCGCTTTATCACCTCAAAAAGCTGCTGCATCGGTTTGCTGCGGCCTACGATGTTTGAGAAGTTGTATCGGCCCCTTACCTCGGCTCGGAGCTCTCTGACTTCACGGCGCAGACTACGACGTTCAAGTGCTTTTTCTACGGTGATGGCCAGTTCATCAAGCTGGAAGGGCTTGCCGATATAGTCTTCGGCGCCGAGTTTCATTGCCTCTACAGCCGAAGAAATAGAACTGAAAGCCGTCATGATGATGACGGCCACCTCGGGCCAATCCAGGCGAATGCTCGCCAGTAACTCGAGGCCGCTCATCCCCGGTAGTTTGATATCGGTGATCACCAGCGCATAGTCACGCTCTTCTAGACGCGCCAAAGCGTGTTCGCCGTCCTGAACGGTGTCGATTTCATAACCCTTTTCCGTGAAGAACGATGTCAGAAGCTCGCACATCGGAGCTTCGTCTTCGACTATTAATATGCGCTGGCTCAGATTACTCATTATTCTAGTATCCGCTCTTTATGGCTGCGTACGCGGGAAGTGGATCATAAGCCCTTTGCCTTGCTCACCGCTCTGGGTGGAGCAGGTCCTGGCGCCCGCTTCCCGCAGAATTCCCCTCGTGAGATATAAACCAATTCCGTGTACTTCTGCCGCTCCCTCCGGGTCCAGACCCCGACCAAGTGACATTGCAAAGTCGTGCTCCGCTCCAGTGGCCTCAGTTCCCTCCAGGATGACGCTCAGAAACGCCGGCGTTTCCTCCATTTGATCTATAACTATCCGAAGCTTGCCTCCGGCTCCGATTTGGTGCACGGCATTCAAAAGTAGATTAAAGCAAGCCTGTTTGAGTTGGGGCGCTTCTCCATATATCAGCGGTGTGGGAATTCTGCAAGTGAGGTCAGCCGTCACATCGACTTTTCTAAGATGCGGACCCGCCAGCGACAGCGAGTCCGACACCAGAGCGTTTAGGTCAATCGCATCCTTTCGCCCCTGGGCCGGTCGCGCCAGTTCGAGCGCCTGCCCAAATATCGATGCAATACGCCGTGTCTGAGCTAATATTGAGCTTAACTCCTTATAACCCTGGTCCTCAGGGCTTTTTCGCATCAATAGAAACTCCGCATACCCCGATATCACGTTAAGCGGTGTCCCAACATCGTGGGCCACGCCTGAAAACAACTGGCCCAGCGTAGCAAACCTCTCGGCCTTCAATAACTGTTCGCGCGCATTCCACTCTCCAGTAACATCGCGCATCACCCTTACAAACCCGCGGGGTTGGTTTGATTCATCGGCAAGCAGCTCGAGAGTTACGGAGAAGGTCTTTCCAAACATTCGAAGTTCCTGATCGAGATGCATCGACTCTCCGCCAGCCAGTAGTCGGTCGTGCGGGCAGAGAGACCCGCCTACGTGAAAAACCTGATCGCAGCTTAGCCCGTTGAGTTCCGAAGCGGGCTTGTTAAGAATCTCACAGAGCGTCCGATTTACCCAGAGTATTTCTCCGGATGACGAATGGACGCTGATAGCATCCGGCAATTTGTCGATAATAAGACTCCACAGCTGAGCTGGCTGCGTCTCGCCCGTCCTGGATGCAGATCCATCTCGACCCGACTTTGCGTTGTTTTCCCTGGTTCGCATCAGACGCTGGGAAACTATAACATCGATTCGCTTTGTCCGGCACTGCCGATCTCCCGCGGCACCGGAAACACCGGCGTGTGGGCATTAAGTCAACCGTCCTGGCGGTTGCTTAGCTCCGGTGATGAGAAGCACTGGAAGCCAAAAAGGGAGGACCGCAAATGGTCCTCCCTTTTAGCTACATACTTTCTGATGCTACTTGAGACTCATACCGCGAGCCCAGTCATTGCGCTTTTCAGCGCTTGATATTGCACGGCCTTCGTATGGATGGAGTCGCTCTTCCAAGCACCGAAGCAATCGGCAAAAACGCTTGCAACGAAGCCCCCGTCAGGGTATTTGGATCTGTTATCCTGCCCACCACCAGCGATCCGGGATCAGCGACTTGCATTCCGTTTTCCTGGAGCGTAAACGAATTTATCGCGACAACGCTTGACCGGTTCGAGTAATAATCGATCCGTTCGACCCTGGAGCCAACTTGTCCCCTGGGGATCAATTTGGAACTCGGTAGATCGCTTGCAACGTCTACGCCGTACAGATTTCCAGCATAGGTTGAAATTAACCACTCCGAGTCCTGGCCGCTGACAAAGTTCGAAAGTCCGCCTTCGTTCTTAAATTGTTCGCTGAACGTGCTTACCGATACGACCTTGTTCTTCTTTCCGAGTTTCGCCAACGCCAGCACCGGAGCTTCGGAGTTAATGTGCAGATTGGACGGACGCGAGATCCGGCCTTTCTTCCCGTTGCTGGGGCGGGAAATCTGCGTGGTAAAACCAGGCTTCACGATTCCGACCGTCCGCTTGTTGATGTCATACTGGACGATGAGCGGACTTGTGTCGGTTTCCGACGTTCGCGCCAGTTCCGGGAACTGGTACATCCGCTTGACCGTGGCCTCGACGCCGTCGCTCTGAAGATCCACCGAGCAAAGCGTTCCATCGTTGGTAGCAAACAGTGCGAGTTCGGAGTCCCCGCCGTCAGAAAGAATCGTGATATTGCTCCCACTCGTCAAAGCGGAGCCTTCCGGCAACTGGTCGGGATAAACGCGTTTTAAAATCTCAAAAGTTCCCTTCTCTCCCAGCCGGTAGAATGACATCTCCGATGAGAGAGTGGTCACACCTTCCTTGTTCACAAACTTTCGATTCCAACAAACGGTAACGACGTTTGTTGCCGGGTCGACATCCAGGAATGAAATGCTGTCATCCGGGTTGTATTCACTCTCCGGGACTATTCCGATTCCGTAAAGATACCCTTGATCGAGATTGTAGGAGAAGATTGAAGCTCCATTGGTGAAAACCATCAGTTCGCCGTTGCGGCCAAACCCGAAGTCAAGGGGAGCTTCACCGGTAAACGGCGTCGACACACCGTGAATATCAATCGGCACAACTGTCGTATCAAAGACCGGCTTGCCGTTGTCGTCGAGGTTCAATCCCACATACGCAATTACATCAATCGGAGTGACCTGGCCGTCCTTCTCTTCAAACCTGGTACCTCTAACATAAAGATTGCTGCTTTGCGGATCGAATGCCAGTCTAGTTGGGAAATAAACGGTTCTTGCTACTCCCAGCGCTGAATCCCACGATGTGAGTTGTTTTGATAGCGGCTTGGCGCTGGGACGCTTTGTGTCGATCACATAGATGAACGAGTTGTCGAGCTCTGCGAGATCCAACTCACCGTTTTCAGACACTCCCTTGGAAGGCCAGAAAGGAGCCACCAATACGAATCTGCCATGGGCCAGAACGGTGTTGTTTGTTGTGCCGGTGACGCCGCCAAGCCCAATCGAAACGACCGGCAAGGTCGTCGCCGCCCGCGGGGAATACGCCAAAGAGCCGTATGCGAGGAGCAAAGCCAACAGGACTACAACGATTCTCATTCGTCGCATTCTCTTGAAGAGTCCACCTATGTTCATTCTGTTCCTCATTCAGCAGCAGAATCCGGCTGAAACATCCAAAGCTTTAACGTTGCAGACTTGTCGTCTGCCCCTGCGTTGCTAGTTACTGTGCCTGCAACCAAACCCCGGGTCTCGCTCGGACTCAATTAATGATTCTGCGATTCCCCTGTTCGAGGCGTCAGAGGGTAACGCCTACTGTATCAACTTAAACCAATCCGCCTGCGATGATATTTTCAATTGACTGGCTGTGTCAAGCGTTTTCTTAACATTCCCAATAGTTTGCGCGAACCGGCGCTTCGGGTCTGGGGAGGAAATGGTTCAAGCCCGAGCTTCTTTTTGAATGCCAAGCTGGGCCAGCTTAAGTCTGAGCCCTCGTCGAGAGAGCCCCAGGTCTATGGCAGTGCGTGAAAGGTTGTTCTTGTTCCGGAGAAGGGATTCAGCTATCAATTGGCGCTCCAGCACCGCCGTCGCTTCCTTTAGTTTCAATCGGCTCTCGCCGAAACTACGCTCCCTAAAGGAGTTTCCGTTTGATCCCTGGTGATAGTGGGTGTTGCCGATTGACGGTTGGGTTGATTCGCTCGCCCGTTGCTGACGGTCGGCCCTGGGCCGCCTTGGATGAATCACCTCAGGTGATAGATCCTCGGTCGATATCCGCGCCCCGTCCATAGCATAAGCTACGACCCTTTCGATCTCGTTTCGAAGCTGCCTGACATTTCCCGGCCAGTCGTGTTCGGTTAGTGCGTCAATTGCTTCCTGAGTCATTGTCAGCGGCTGCTTTCCGGACCTGTTTGAAAAGTGTTCGAGGAAGTGGGCCGCCAATACCGGTATTTCATCGCGGCGATCGCGAAGTGGCGGAACGTGGATTCGAATGATGTTAAGTCGATGAAACAGGTCCTCTCGAAACCGGCCGTCTTCTACCGCTCGCTCGAGATCGGTGTTGGTCGCCGCCAGTATTCTGACATCTACTCGCAGCGGTTTCGTTTCTCCGAGCGGTTGAATTTCTCCCTCTTGTAGAAACCGCATTAGTTTTGGCTGCACCTCCAGCGACAAGTCCCCGATTTCATCGAGGAACAACGTTCCGCCGTCAGCAGCCTTGATGATCCCGGGGTAGTTGGTTGTCGCTCCGGTGAATGCGCCCCGGCGGTGCCCAAAAAGTTGGCTGTCGATGATCTCTTTTGGAGCCGCGGTGCAATTGAAAGGCAGAAAGATAGCTCGCGGTCTGGCCGACTGATTGTGAATGTGACGGGCCACCAGTTCCTTTCCGGTCCCGGACTCACCGGTTATCAAGACGGTGACATCGCTGGTTCTGATCTTGTATATCTTGTCGATCACGTCAAACATCGACGGACTGGCCACGATAAAGCCGGGCATAATCGTTTGTATGCGCTGTTCAAGAGTTCTCGTGGTGCCGCCGCGAGCCACCACGCGAAGCGAACAGGTTTCAAGTCCCAGTTCCGCCTGTCTCAACAGCGGCTGTAGGCGTTCGACATCCAGCGAACCATTAGCACGGATGTAAACAACCACTGGAGGCTGAACATTGTCGCCAAGTCGTATCAAATAACCATCGGCAACCGGGCTAATGCCCTCCTCGATTGAGGCGTGCAAAGTTGAGCAAACCTTCTCTGCTTCGGTCCGGCTAACACCAAGAGCGGCCACTGGCTCGACCCGTCCACGGGTCTCGATGCGGCAGATTACGATGGCCCCCACACTTAGATTCTCATAGATCACCGCAGCGAGCTCCTGTTCCAGCAGCTCCCGTGACGCCGAGGCTTCGATCAGCCTCTGCATCAGCAGGACGTCATTGGGTGTCGAGACTCGCCAAACCTGCGGGAGCTCCTCTGACTTCGCATCCGCCGCAAGTGCCCTTTTTGTCTGCTCGAGATCCGGCTCCGCGCCCAGCCTTTCGAATATCACTTTCGCTTGGAGAAGATTCCCTTCCGCCCCTTTTGGATCGTGCGCTTTCCAGAGCAGCAGACCCATCTCGTAATAGCTGCGCGCCAGCTCAAACGGAATCTCGGTTGTCGTGAAGATCGATAGGCTTTGGGCAATATGCTGCTTGGCTTCGGCAAGGCGTCCCGAAGCGGCCTCAAGCCGACCGGTCAGCCTCTGAATCAAGCCCGAAACCGGCAAATACATTTCTTCTTTTAGCCGGCCCTGCGCCAACTCAAGGTATTCACCCGCTTGCTCGTGTCCACCCATTGAAATATGAAGCTCAGCCAGCCCAACCATCGCCAGAGTGACGCCGTGCAGATCGCCGATTGATGTTGACAGCTGCATAGTGTCTCGCAGCGTCTTGAGCGCCAGATCCGATCTTCCAGTGCCGCGATGTACCGTTGCCAAAATTCGCAACGCGTTGCTCTCGAGCCACTTGTCTCCAATGACCCCTATCAGCTCCAGACTCGTCTTCAGCTGATCTTCGGCTTCAGAGTACTGGCCTCGCGCCGATAAGACTTCAGCAAGGGTAATCCGCCCCGTAGCTTCATGGCTTGGTTTTGCAAACTGCCGAGAGACGTTTATAGCCTTATGCAGATTCCCTATCGCTTCATCCCACGAACCCGAGTGCCACAGATTATCGCCAAGATTGTTATACGCAAGTGCCAGATAGTCCTTGTGGCCACCCCTCTCCAGATAGTCGATACCGCGCGCCAGATAACGAGCCGACTCTTCATTCTCACCGGGGAATCCATGAATGAGAATCGTGCCCAGATCCAGTAGCACGCCCCCGATCAAGTTCGTGTTTGTAGATCCCTCGGCAAGCTCCAGGGCTTTGAGGTAGTTTTCTTTGGAGCTCGCGAACGCGCCTTCGCTGAAGTCGACCATTCCTAGCCGGCGATATATCTGTGCGAGAAGCTCGCGGTCCAGCGCGGTCTTCTGGAAGCTGGCGGCCGCCACTAAATGGTCCCGCGCAATCCTGAACTCATTTATCTCGATGTAGGTCCGACCAAGCGCGTAATGGGCCTCGCTCATTCCCAGATCATCGGCGAGTTCGAGGAAGAGCCTCTTTGCTTCGTTCAGCCCGGCGATCGCTTTTGGGTTATTCCTCAGAAAGCTGTTCAACCAACCTAAGCGCAGCTTTACGCGAGCACGCGTTCGTGGAGAAAGGATACCGACTTGCCGAGGATCATCGTACTTCTCAATGACTTTGTAAGCTTCTTCGTACTTGCTTAGCTCTTCGAGGGCCTTGCTCAGAAGTGATCTAGTAACCGCTTCATCTTCCGGCGTGCTGGCGGCTTGATTGAGCACCGTCTGAAAATGCTCGGCTGCCTCCTCATAGCGCGATCGAGACAGCGCAGCTTCGCCCAAATGGAACTCAGTTGTATCCCCTGTAGCCCTGCCGCCTTCAGCGCGCGGGGGGAAACTTGAAGTGATTGACCCGGCTCCGTTTCCGGATCCTTGACGTTTTAGTATCTGCCGCACCGTCACGTGGCTTATCCGATCCACAATGCCCCGCGCGGCCGCGGCCGTGGCCAGCTTCTGAGGGGTCCAGTCCTTAAAATCATAGCCCGCCTCGGCCGGATCGGTAAGTGACAAGCTCAACAACTCCTCAATTTGAGCGGTATTAAACTTGGGTCGGGGTCCACCTTGGGGCCCTCGTTTCTTTGCCGCTATTCCCTCCAGACCGCGCGAGTTGAATGTTCGGATCCACTTTTTAATGTTGGCGGGGTGCGACCCCAGGGTCTGACTGATCTCGACCGCGGTCTTCCCGGCGGCGGAAGCCAGGATCACTCGAGCCCGTACTCCCTCTTCCCTGTTAGAAGAATGTGAGTACTGCTCGAGGCCTTTACGCTCGTCTGGCGTAATAGGCCGAACAAATAAGGGTTGGAACATTGTGCGCCTTGTCGAACTACCTGCGTCCATTTGGGGTGGACCTGCTCACGGATAACTAGTTCAGATTGATTCGAGCCGATCTCTGAGGGCTGACCCCGTTGTTTTTACAGCCGCTATTTCAATCCATTACCCATCTGTGTTCAATGAGGTCCGAAAATATCAAAAAAAGACTAGGCAGTCAATAACTATCTTCCCAGTTTATTTCAGCTCCTTGTATACCACGGTGACGGAATTGAAATTTCACCTTTGGATCGGACCAAAATTGGCACTTGGCTCTGGAGAAGCTTCCTTAGCGGTTTTTTGGAGAAACTATCAAGAGATGCGAACGATGACGTGAATTAATTGCGCGCCTGAAAGAAGAGCGGGTCGACTCCTCAAAGCCGACCCGTCTCATTACGGAATGGGTTCTTGCCGGCCCAGACGACTCTATCTCTTCTCAAAATACCTCATCACCACCCCGTCCCGGCCTATCGCGTAGCCTCGGTTCTTGTGAAACGAAACTGAAAACAGATCAGCAGCGGTGTTGCTGCTCTGTTCTACCCAGTTCCTGCCGCCGTCATAAGTTCGAATGATCCGACCCTTGTAACCCACTACCCAGCCAGTCTTATTGTCGATGAAACTCATTCCAAAGAGCGGCTCCGGAAGGTTCAAGGGTACCCGTTCCCACGTCGCCCCGCCGTTTTCGGTTCTTAACAGCGTCCCATTATCTCCAGTTATCAGGCCGACCCGATCGGTGATCATATACACTCGGTTCAGGTCTTCAGTCACCCCGGACCGTTGCGGATACCAGTTACGACCGCCGTTGTCGGTGTGGATGATAGTCCCGCCGGTGCCGATCACCCAGCCTCGATCACCGCGAAAGCTGAGATGGAACAATTGCGCATCAGACCCGCTTTGCTGTTCACGCCACGACGCGCCGCCATCGGTTGATGCTAGTATCAATCCTCGATCACCTACGATATAAACGCGGTTGTCGTCTGCGGACTGCACAGAATACAGATCGGGATCCGTGCCAGAGGCCCCTGCCAATCGGGTGGAGCGCAGGATTCTCACAAAGCTGCGGCCGCTGTCGGTGCTGCGCAATATCGTTCCCGCATCCCCGACGATGCAGATTCTGTCTTTTCTGATGAAGACGTCGTTGAGTCCTGTATCGATCCCCTGGTTAAGCTCCTGGAAAGATTGCCCGTCATCGTGCGATTTGGCGATCAGCCCGTGAGCGCCGACTACCCAGATATCATCGCCGTCATAATAGACCGAACTGATCCCGGAGTCTGCTTTAGCGGTTTTTATCGTTTGGAGCGGCGCCCAGCCTTGCTGCGCAACCGCGAAACCTGCCACCAGTAAGGTTAAGAATCCAAGCGCGAGCACTTTTTGGACTCCTTGCTTCTTGATCATCGAACCTCCGCGTCAGGGTTGCGCGTTATCCGCTCTCAGCTTGTACCTTTGAACCTTGCCGGTCGACGTCCGAGGCATCTCTTCGATGAACTCGATCCGGGAAGGCACCTTGTATTGCGGAAGCCGCGAACCTGCGAAATCACGTATCTCTTCCTTGAGCGCATCGCTGCGCTCACCCTGTCGGATGACCACAAAAGCCCGTGCGGTTGCCAGCCCGCTCTCGTCAACGCTCGAAATCACTGCTGCTTCGGATATCGCTTTGTGTAAAATCAACACCGATTCAACCTCGATCGGCGAGACCCACAGCCCTTTCACCTTGAAGCAGTCATCAGAACGGCCGACGTGAAAGAAAAACCCGTCCTCATCTCGGCGGTAGACATCACCGGTTCGCACCCAGCCGTCTTTGATCGTTTGTTCAGTAAGCTCGGGCAGATTCCAGTAGCCGGATGTGGCGCTCTCGCCTCGGACCCAAAGATTTCCTAGCTCTTCTGACTGGACCTCAACGCCGCTTTCATCCAACAGCCGAGCCGCGTAGCCTTCGACGATAGTGCCGCTCGAGCCTTCGCGGGTGTTCCCTTCCCGATTAGAGATGAAAATGTGAAGCATCTCTGTCGAGCCGATTCCGTCCAGAATCCGATACCCGAACGCACGCTGCCAATCCTCAAAGATCTTTGATGGCAACGCCTCACCCGCTGATACGAACAACCGCACACTCGAAAGATCGACGCGTCCGCCGTTCAATCGGTACTCCAACAACGACAAATAGACTGCGGGGACGCCGAAGAACACCGTAGGTTTTCGATCTTCGAGAAACTTCGCCAGACGTTCCGCGCTCATTCGCTCCGGTTCGAGAAGCACCGTCGCTCCCGCGGCCAACGGAAACGACACACTGTTGCCAAGCCCATAAGCAAAGAACATCCGCGACGATGAGAAGACTCGATCCCCGCTCGTGAGGCCAAGCACGTTAGCGGCGTAGGCTTCGACAGTGAATGGTATTGACCCGTGACAATGAAGAACACCTTTTGGAGTTCCGGTGCTGCCAGAAGTGTAAAGCAGAAAGGCGGGCGTCTCACGAGTGGTCACTGGCCGAACGGGCCTTGTGTCAGCGACGTCGCGTTTGATGTAGGCGCGCGAGCGCGTGTCTACTTTCAGAATCACCGTGCGATTCAGCGTTTCATCGCTCATCAACAACTTGTCTTCGAGCTCGCTCTCGATAATCAACAAACCAGCCCCGGAGTCCGAGAGGATGAATTCAACATCGTGAGCCAGGAGAAAAGTATTGATGGGCACACAGACAGCTCCAATTGAGACAGTCGCAAGAAACGCGGCGATGAATTCCGGTGAATCGTAGAGTAACAAAGCGACGCGGTCAGTCTCAGCCACTCCGCGGTTCAACAGCTCGCATTCCCAGTTGCGTACCTCGATGCGAAGCTCGTCAAAGGTGATTCGGCGCTCACCGAACTCGATAGCACACAGATCGCCGACCTGGACAAGGCGTTGGTCATCTAGAAAAAAGTCAGCAAGATTGAATGGAAACGAATCAGCAGGCATTTGCCGCGATTATAGGTCACTGAGACAACACCAGCAAAGCGCGGGTTGGGTTCAGCTGTGGCGCTCGAGTTTCAGCGAGGTTGATAGATCTCATGCTCCGCTTTTCGTTCAACTACGAGCTTGTTCTCGGCTACCGCATAGTCGAGATGGGCTACGGTTTCCGATAAGGCCAGGAAGCGATGATACCCGCCGGCGTCCGGGAACATTAGCAGCGATGTATCCCAGGCTGTCGCCCCGTTCTTTGGAAGTAACCCAAGCAACTTTGTCTGACGCGCATTCGTGAAGCGATACATCCGATGAAAGTGTTCATCGTAGTCAGATACATCGTCGCCGTGTCCCCCTTTTAAGACCGTCGGCGCAAGGGCGCGAATGCGAGCAAGTGAAACGAGATACTCTCCGAGTGATTGGAACCGCCGCTTCTCGTCAATAGGATCGGGACTCAGAACCGGATTTGGAGTGATAGTTTTCAGAACCGTGTCCGAAGCGAACACCAGACGGTTGCTGGTGCGAACAAGACAAATTGAACCCGGCGTATGACCCGGAGTGTGAACGACGCTCAGACTTTCGTGCTCAAAGAGAATCTCATCGTTGTCCTTCAGTGTCTCGACGTGATCGAGCGGATAGGCAAACCCCTTGAATTTCTCATAGCCCGCTTCCATTCGAGTGATTATTTCGCGAGGCACCCCTACGGCTATCAGGAGATTTCGATACGCACCATAGTCGTGGTTCGCAGAAACGGCGGGCGCGTCCCACTCGTGAATGTATGCTGTCGCGCCCGACTCTTCGACGATCACCCGCGCCTGGCCGTAGTGATCAGAGTGAGCGTGCGAGATGATGATACGCTTGATGTCCGACAGCTTGTGCCCGAGACTCGCGAGCCCCGACCTCAACGCCTCGAGCGACGAGTCATCACGCGGTCCGGCATCAATCAGCGTCAGCGGATCCTCTTCGATCAGATAAACGTTGACGGGACCAACATAAAAAGGAGTCGGCACGCTGATGCGGTGAATTTTCATGAGGAGGGAGTCCGTAGCCCGAGTATCGGTCCTATACGTCCCATAGGTCCTATATTCGTACTACGGACCACTGACTACAGATTGTACTTCCCTGCTTCGATCATCGAGTCGGCGATGCGTCTTCGCGCCGCAACGGTGTTGATCGGCGTGTACTTCATGTAGCGCCGAAGCACCGCCAACATCGTCCGCAGTTCATCACCTTCCGACATCGCAGCGATCGCGGTCTTTGCGTGCTGCTCGACTCGCGAAATCGAGTCACTCACAAATGTCCTTGTGGCGTCGATGTGGTTCGCACAAGCAGCTTCGCCGCGACCGGAGATGAACTTCTCGGTTCGGAGTATTGCGCTCTCCATCCCGTAGATTTCCATGATGATGTCGCTTGCCGAGGCGAGCACCTCTTGCTGCTCCGAAACCTTGTCGCGATACTTCTGCGCCGCTGATCCCAGCACTGCGACCGCCGCCTTTTTCGCATTGGTGAGCGCCGCGCGCTCCTGAGAGAAAACGCCTTCTGCCGACTCCTCAGACATCGACGGCGAGAGCATCTCGTCCATCAGCTTCTTTGCTGCCGGGAACAACGCAAGCTCCCCCTTTACTGCGCGCCGAAGCAGTTGGCCCGAGATAATCAGCCGGTTGATTTCATTGGTGCCTTCGTAGATCCGGCTGATTCGCGAATCGCGATACGCGCGCTCGACGGGATAATCCTTCGAATACCCGTTGCCGCCAAACACCTGAACGGCTTCGTCCGAAACATAATCGAGCGTTTCGCTGCCCACCACCTTGATGATCGAACACTCCACGGCATAGTCCTCGATCGCTTTAAGCATCTGGGCGGGGTTGTCCCGATCGATTGTAACCAGGGCGTCTTCGATCATGCCGACTGTCCGATACGTCATAGCGTCGGCAACATAAGTGCGAATCGCCATCTCGGCCAGCTTGTGTTTGATCAACCCAAATGACGAGATTGGAACGCCAAATTGATATCGCTGTTTGGCGTAATCGATGGCGATCGATGTCAGCCTCTTTGAACCGGCAATCGTGCTCACCCCAAGCTTGAGCCGCCCGAGATTCAAAATGTTAAAGGCGATCTTGTGGCCTTTGCCGATCTCGCCGAGCACGTTCTCAGCGGGCACCTGCGCTTCCTCGAGATTAACCGCGCAGGTAGACGAACCTTGCAGACCCATCTTGTGTTCTTCCGGCGCGATCGTCACGCCGGGGAAGCTGCGTTCGACAATAAACGCCGTAAACTTCTCACCATCCACTTTTGCAAATACGCAGAAAACGTCCGCAAAACCGGCGTTGGTAATCCACATCTTCTGACCGTTGAGCACATAATGCTTGCCGTCTTCCGACAGCACTGCTTTGGTCTTTGCGCCAAGCGCATCGGACCCGGAGCCAGACTCGGTCAGAGCATAGGCGCCGATCATTTCGGCAGTCGCAAGCCTCGGCAGGTACTGTTGTTTCTGCTCGTCGGTGCCAAAGTAGACGATCGGCAACGTGCCTATGGTTGTGTGCGCGCCGAGCGATCCGGAGAATGAAGCCTGACCCGACATTGCTTCCGAAGCGACAAGCGAGCTGAGCAGGTCAAGTCCGGCACCGCCGTACTTCTCCGGAATATCGATCGACAGCAGCCCAAGCTCGCCCGCTTTTCGGAGCAACCCTCGAGTAAGCTCATAGTCTTTCGACTCGATCTCCGCATCGAGCGGCAAGATCTCCTTTTCTGTGAACTCGCGCGCCGTTTGCGCGATCATCAAATGCTCGTCGCTGAGATCGTCGGGCGTAAACACATCCGACGCTTCGTGATCTTCAAGAATAAAGCTTCCGCCTTTGATCACCTTCTTTGTTTCTACCGCGCTTGTCATATTGTTGGTCTCCTTGGCATTTCGTCGTCCTTAAGATTGCTGATTTCACATCAATTCGAAAATTCCGGCTGCACCCATCCCGCCGCCGACGCACATCGTCACCATTCCGTAGCGCGCGTTCCGTCTTTGCATTTCGTGCAGGATCGTCGCAGTGAGCTTCGCTCCAGTGCAGCCTAGCGGGTGGCCCATCGCGACCGCCCCGCCGTTCACATTCAATTTGTCCTGGTTGATTCCAAGTTCTTTCACCACCGAGAGCGCCTGAGCGGCGAACGCCTCGTTCAACTCGATCAGATCTATTTGGTCAAGCGTCAGACCAGCGATCTTCAACGCTTTCGGCACGGCGGCGACCGGACCGATACCCATGAAATCCGGCTCAACGCCGGCCGTGGCATAAGCGATCAATCGTGCGATTGGCCTGGCTCCAATGTCACGAGCCCGATCAGCGGACATCACCACAGCGGCGGCCGCGCCGTCAGACATTTGCGAAGAGTTACCGGCGGTCACCGTACCTCGAGCATGAAACGCAGGCCGGAGCTTGCCGAGCGCTTCTATAGACGTATCGGCGCGCGGGCCTTCGTCGATGTCAAAGGTTGACTCTTTCACAACGCGCTTCCCTTTGCCGTCAAGCTCGACTGTTCTCACATTGAGCGATACAACTTCGTCTTTGAATTTGCCTTCGTTGATCGCCGCGATTGCCTTCTGATGGCTGCGAAACGAGAACTCGTCTGCCTCCGCTCGCGAGATCGAGTACTTCTGAGCAAGGTTCTCTGCGGTCAGCCCCATGTTCAAGTAGAAGTCCGGATGGTTCTCGACGAGTGTAGGATTGGGCACAATCTTGTGACCGCCCATTGGAATCAAGCTCATCGATTCAGTTCCGCCGGCTACAATGCAATCGGCCCATCCGGCCATTATGCGTTCGGCAGCGAAAGCTATGGCCTGAAGCCCGGAAGAACAAAAGCGATTGATCGTCACCGCCGATGCTTCCTTTGGAACTCCTGCCAGCCACGATGCTTGCCGGGCGACGTTCATTCCCTGCTCTGCTTCAGGCATCGCGCAGCCAAGGATGACGTCCTCGATCATCGAGGCTTCGAGCCCCGGCGTGCGTTCGATTGCCGCCTTGATGACGGTGCCGGCCATATCATCGGGCCTGGTATCTTTCAAAGAACCACGAGGTGCTTTGCCTACTGCGGTTCTAAGGGCTGAAACTATCACTGCTTGCTTCATTGGGCTCTATCTCCTAATTCCTCAACGGCTTTCCAGTCTTCAACATGTGCTGAATCCGTTCCTGCGTCTTCCTCTCGCCGCACAATGAGACAAACGCATCGCGCTCGAGATCCAACAAATACTGCTCGGACACGAGCGTCCTGTGCGACAGATCGCCTCCAGTAATTATGTACGCGAGCTTCTTCGCTACGTGAGCGTCGTACTCACTGATAAACCCGCCGCGCACCATCATGTGAACCGCAAGCTTGATTGTCGAAAGCGCCGGCTCTCCAAGCACCGGGATATCAGTTCGAGGATGCGACTGAGTATAGCCCTCGCGAACCAGCGCCAACGCGGTTTGCTTGGCGTCTTCGATCAACCTATCCCGGTTCATGGTGATCGGATCGGTCTCGCGCAGGAATCCCAGCTCGCGGGCTTCGACTGCCGATGTTGAAACTCGAGCCATCGCAATCGTCTCGGATACTTTCCTTATCCGGGGAAACAGATCTTCGTTGGAAGTCGCGTCTTCAACAGCGCGCAGGACCATCTCTTTTACTCCGCCGCCTCCGGGGATTAAACCAACTCCAACCTCAACCAGTCCGATGTAAGCCTCCGATGCGGCGCGAGCTTTATCTCCGTGTATGGTGATCTCGCACCCACCGCCAAGCGCCATCCCCTGAGGAGCGACGACCACCGGCTTTGGCGAATAACGAAGATTCATATTTGCGTTCTGGAACTGGCGAACCGACATCCCGATCTCATCCCATTCGCCTTCCTGGATACCAAGGAGCAGCAACATGATGTTTGCGCCAACTGAGAAATTCTCAGATTGATTGCCGATCACCAGCGCTTCGAAGTTCTCTCCAACCTCCTTGACCGAGTAATTCATCATCGAAATGGTGTCGGCGCCAATCGCGTTCATCTTCGAATGAAACTCGAGACATGCCACACCGTCGCCGATGTCGATCAATGATGCCGATGCGTTCTTCTTGATGACCGCCGTTCGTTCCTTTAGTGACTTCAGTATCAGGACGCCGGAACGAGCCGGAACTTCTTTGTAGTCGGTCGACGCAATATCAAAGTAGTGTGTCCGCCCTTCGCGGTTTTCATAAAAGCTCTTCTTGCCCGAATCGAGCAGCCTCTGAACTAGTTGAGGAATTTCGAGCCCGTCTTCCCGCATCCTGGCGACGGACTTCTCGACGCCGATAACGTCCCACAACTCAAAGGTTCCAAACTCGTGATTGAATCCCCACTTAACCGCATTATCGATGTTCACAATGTCATCGGCGATCTCAGGAATTCGATTTGCGGTATAAATAAGATTTGCGCTCATCGTCTTCCACAAGAACTCGCCAACTCGATCTTTACCGTAAACAAGCGTGCGGATTCGTTCCGCCGTGTCGTCAATAGTCTTAGCTGCGTCAAGGGACGGGAAGCGAACCTTCTGAGCAGGCTTGTACTCCATCGTGTTGTAGTCGAGTACGTGGTATTCCGGTTTCCCTCCTTCGCCTTTCTGCTTCTTGTAGAAGCCCTGGCCTGCTTTATTACCGGTCCATCCGCGCTTGACCATGTCTCGCATGAAGTCAGGCGGGACCAGTACATCGCGCTTCTCGTCGTTGGGAACCGCAGGGTAGAGATTCTCGGCGACGTACAACGCCGTATCGAGACCGACAATGTCCGTAGTTCGAAACGAAGCGGACTTGGGACGCCCAACCGCAGGACCGGTCATCGCATCAACTTCCTCAACCGAGAAACCGCCTTCCATCATCACCCGAACTGCATTCAGTGAGCTAAAAGTCGCGATCCTATTCGCTATGAAGTTTGGAGTGTCCTTGGCAAAGACGATTCCTTTGCCAAGCCTTCGATCGCAGAAATCAGACACAGCCGCAATAACCTCAGGCGAAGTCGAAGACGTCGGGATGATTTCAAGAAGCTTTAGATAGCGAGGCGGATTGAAAAAATGGGTGCCGAGGAAATGACTGCGAAACCCTTCGGACATTTCCTCAGCCATTGCTTTAATTGGAATGCCTGAGGTATTCGAGCTAATTATTGTAGTGGCTTTGCGAACTCTCTCGACTCGAGAGAGCAGGTCGCGCTTTATATCCAGTTTTTCAACGATCGCTTCGATGATCCAATCAACGCCTGCCAGTTTTTCCAGGTCATCCTCAAAGTTTCCTGTAGTTATCAGACCGGCGAGCTTTGGTGAGAAGAATGCCGCAGGCTTGATCCTTTTCGCGGCTTCCAGCCCGGCGTTCGCAATTCGATTCCTCACCTGCTTGCTTTCAAGAGTGAGGCCTCGCGCTTCTTCTTGCTTGGTTAATTCCGTGGGCGCGATATCGAGCAATAACACGTCAACGCCCGCGTTTGCGCAGTGGGCGGCTATCTGCGCACCCATTGTTCCAGATCCAAGCACCGCAACTCTATTGATCTTGTAGCTCACGATCCCGTTCCCTTCTTACAAGTTTCTAAACCGCAACCACGCTCGGAGCTTCTTCCTCGTACAAGCGGTCTATTACACTCGCGTACTTTTTTTCGATTACACTGCGTCTGGGTTTGAGCGTTGGCGTCAACTCACCCGATTCAGTAGTGAACTCGCGTTCGAGCAGCGCCAGCTTCTTCACCTTCTCATACTTCGCAAGATCAACCGTGTACTTCTCAACCTGCCTCTTTAGTAAGTCGACGATTCGCGGATTCGTTAGCAGGTCGCTGTCGTGCTTATACTGGATGCCCTTCAACTGTGCGTATCCGCGTAGCAACTCCAAATTCGGCACGATCAGCGCCGAGGCAAACTTACGCGCGTTGCCGACGACAACCACCTGTGAGACAAACCGGCTCGACTTGATCAAACTCTCGAGCTGCTGGGGCGCGATATATTTTCCCCCGCTGGTCTTGATCAGGTCTTTTTTGCGATCGGTGATGACAAGAAACCCGTCTGGATCGATGTGTCCGATATCCCCGGTTCGAAACCAACCGTCGGAGGTGAATGCTTCATCGTTATCCGCCGGCCGGTTGTAGTAACCCTTCATGACGTTGTCGCCCTTGACCAGGATCTCGCCGTCCTCGGCAATAAGAACGCTGACGCCGTCGATAACCGGCCCCACCGTGCCGATCCGATTCCGGGTCTCAGTGTTACACGAGACCGACGGTGACGTCTCAGTTAACCCGTAGCCTTGCAGGATCGGCAGACCAGCCGCAAAAAACAAGTATGCTATTTCGGGTGCCAGAGGCGCACCGCCTGAAATGAATAATCTGACGTTGCCACCCACGGCCTCTCGCCATTTTTTGAAGACAAGCGCGTCGGCGATCTTGTGTTGAAGATTAAGCAGGAAGCCGATGGACTCACGGCGGTTCTTTTTCTCCGCCCATCGTCTCCCGACATCCAAAGACCACAAAAAGATCTGTCGCTTCGGGAATCCGGCGGAGAGTCCGCGTTCAATGATCTTCGCGTAAATCTTCTCAAACATCCGAGGCACGCTGGTCATTGCGGTGGGTCTGACTTCAAGGAGATTCTTTGCCACTGTCTCGATGCTTTCTGCGTATGCGACAGTGGCTCCGATGTGCGCATAAAAGTACCAGACCGCACGCTCGAAAATGTGGGTGAATGGCAGATAGGTGAGCGCTAGCTCGTGCCTGCCCCCCAGCCCGAGCCATCTAGCGCTGTTCAATACGTTCGAGGTGAGGTTCTTGTGCGTCAACATCACGCCTTTTGGATCGCCCGTCGAACCCGAGGTGTACAAAATGGTCGCCAGGTCCTCCGGATTCGCGGCTCGCCAAAGCCCCTCATAGAGTCCCGGCTGTTCGCCGAAGAGCGAGCGTCCTTGATCGATTAAACTTTCTACGTCGACGACATCGCCCGAAATTCTGTCGAGCGTGATGACAAACTCGAGGTCTGGCAGTTGTGACTTGATTGCAAGAGCGCTTTCCGCGAAAGCGGACGACACAAGAATAGCTCTGGCGGCCGAATCCGCGAGTATGTACTCCACCTGCGAGCGCGTCTGAGTGGCGTAGATCGGCACATCGACGGCGCCTATGGCCAGAGCTGCGAGGTCCGCCAGATTCCATTCGGGGCGGTTTTCAGACCAGATTGCGATACGATCACCGGCTCTGATGCCCAGTGCGTGCAACCCCAGCGCCAGTTCCCTGACCCGCCGGGCCACTTCCCCAAACTTTAGCGAGCGCCACTCACCGCCGGTTTTGAAGCGCATGAATTCCGACTCGCGATGATTGTCTACGGCGGAGTTGAACAGTTCGTTTAATGTTTTCGGTTCTGCCATCCTGGTAATTGACTAACTTGCTTTTCGCTCCCGTTTTCCGGACTGTTCGCGAGCGATCCCGTTGAGAAAAACCTCGAGCACCGGGTCCGCAGTCGATGCGAGGCTGTATCGTTTATGGCTCAGGACCCAGTTGGTAGCCATCTCGTCAAGCGCTCCAAATAAAACCTTTGCGACGACGGTTGTGCTTAGACCGGGGCGGAACACACCGCCTCGTTGACCCTCTGCGATAACCTCACGAATCAGCTCGAGGTATTCAGTAACTTTTGTAGCCGAGAATTGCTCCATGAATTTAGTTGAGGATCGCAGTTCGACTTGAAACACGATTGCGAGATTTCGATCTCGCCCCAGCCCTTCAAGGTGGGCGTGAACGATTTGGCGCAGTTTTTCGATCGGGTCATTTATTTCGGCGAGTCTCGCTCGTCCGGCGGCGAGGGCGTTGTCCATGTAATGATTGAAGATTGAGGCGAGGATATCGTCTTTGTTTTTGAAGTAGAGATAGACGGTTCCGTCGGCTACTCCGGCTTCGCGTGCGACATCGGCGACCTTGGAGTTAAAAAAGCCGCTACCGGCGAACACTTTTATTGCCGCGCGCAGAATCGCTTCGTATTTGCCGTTAGCCTTTCGTGTGGCCGCGGACTCTCGTCTCGTAGATGCCATAACGTTCCCTTAAACTGAATGATGATTCATTCATCTTTTACGCCAGAACCAC